>MWVV01000014.1_pt1 | contig 73607 bp, 74 predicted proteins | sample 1047281 | NCBI WGS metagenome assembly MWVV01 (sample SAMN06349986, study PRJNA376086) | soil metagenome | isolation source: PT-2 sample Antarctic (ecotone) soil | place: Antarctica | collected 2015-01-13 | reverse complement strand
CGAAAGTTTGAACTCGTTTGCCATAATTGCTCAAGTTTTATAATATTTTCATCTGTCAGATTATTGACAAATTTATTAGGCATATTCATTTCTACATTATGCCACAAAACATCTATTCACCTGCATACCTTCTGTCATTTTACCGCTTTCATTTTTTCATCCAGCGAATCGAGCCGTTTCTGTGCCTCAGCTGCTTCGGCAGATTTCGGGAACTTCTTTGTAATCTCGCGCCAACTCGCGCCGTCGTAATGCAGAATTTTAGTATTTGGATTAAAAATAAAGTTAATGCCGTGCCGACGATAGCGGTCAAGCGAAACGTAGTTTAAATAAAAGCTGTGAAGCGGTGCGCCCGATGCTGCCATCTCGCGGCGATTGAGTCTTCTCGCCGCTTCATTTGAAAGTCTCAAGGCAGTTTCCTCCATCAAATCGCCCATTAATAAAAGAATCGCGGGACGCAGAGACGAATCGGGAAAAGTTTCGAGAAAAATTTCGGCGCGTTCGATTTGCTCGAATCCATCCGAAGATTGGACGAGTTTTGCAAGACGAGCGTCATCGCCGCGCCGAAATTTTCCGACAATGGCTTCCGCCTGCACCCAACCGTAGTTATTCGGCGGAGCCGTTACGCGATAAAACGTCACGCCGTCAGCTTCTTTTGAACCCAGAATTGAAATTTTTCTACCGTTTTGCATTCTTATTACAGCTTTAGAAAAGAGGCTCGGTTCAAAGCGCAGAACGGCTAATCTTTCGTCAACGACGACGGCATTATTAGACGGCTGGGCAGCAATCGAATTTTTAGCTTTTGGCGGAAAACGGCGGCGATTTTGCGCTTGCGTGTTAGAAGTAAAAATGAGAAAGGCGAGAAAAACGATTGCGAATAGTGAGCGTTTCATACAATTCTCCTTTTGAAATAACAGTTAAATTCAGCAAATCAAAGGCGATTGAAAAAATGAGCGAGTTCAGCGTTTTAAATTTGCCAAATTAATTCTGCTCTGCACGCCGGCGTGGTGAAAGTGGCAAATAGCGATAGCCAAAGCGTCAGCCGCGTCGTGCGGTTGCGGAACGGTTTTCATCTTCAAAAGCAGACGCACCATTTCTTGAACTTGGTGTTTTTCGGCGTTCCCGTAACCGACGACCGTTTGTTTAATTAAGCGCGGGCTGAATTCGGAAATCTCTAAACCAGTCTTCTCACCCAAAAGAAGAACCACGCCGCGCACTTGTCCGAGTTTTAGAGCGACCTTGACGTTGTTGGCGTAAAACGCTTCTTCGACTGACATAACATCGGGCTGAAATTTGGCAATTACGGCTTCGATGTCGTCATAGATTTTCAAAAGACGCTTGGAAAACGCATCGCGCGGACTTGATTTAACCGTGCCGAATTCAACCAAATTATATTTCAACCCGCTTCCTTCGACCACACCCCAACCGAGCGTTTCGCTTCCCGGGTCAATGCCTAAAACACGCATTTAATTAAGTAATAAACTGTTTTGCCTGGTAATTTACGCCCTCAAGATAACGCACATCGCCGGTGAAAAGCAAGCCGGAACATTTAAGGGACGAGGGACAAGGAACAAGAGAGGAGAAATGAATAAAACTCAAAAAAGTTGAACTTTCTTATTCATCCCTCGTCCCTTATCCCTTGTCCCTCGTCCCTTGTCGCTCCGACGTAGCGCGATTCGCTTGATTAACGTAAGATTAAAAACTTAATGAATGACGTAAGTCCAAAAGAATCCGTTCGCGCCTTACTCGCCAAAATTGTTGATTACGCCGGACTTTTTCCGCCGTCGCAACTCTCGATATCTGAATCGGTAAATAATTACGCGACGTATAAAAACAGCCGTTTCAGTTGGATGCTCGGACGTTTTGTCGTGCCGGTTTCGCGCCTTGACGAATTTGCCAAAAGCGCGAAAGATTCGTTTTCAAGAACCGGAGACGTGTGGAAATTGAGCGTTTTGGCGAGCGAAGATGTTGACGAAACCGTCCAGCGGATTGAAGATTTTAATGGCAAATTTGCCACGAACGCGGTTGCCGACGCGCTCGAAATCAAAGCTGCAAGTTCTCTGGAAATCGAAAACATCGCCGCGCACATCCCCGAAAATCTGACCGCTTATTTTGAATTGCCTCTGAACGAAAATCTAACCGATTCAATCGTAACTTTAGCGATAACCAAACAGCGCGCTAAGATTCGGACGGGCGGCATTAAGCCCGAAGCGTTTCCGTCGGCTGAACAGATTACGCACTTTATGCGAATTTGCCTCGCCTTCAATGTGCCGTTCAAAGCAACGGCGGGATTGCATCATCCGCTTCGCTGCGAGAAACCTTTAACGTATGAGAAGGACGCGCCGACCGGAGTAATGAACGGATTTTTAAACGTCTTTCTGGCGGCGGGTTTTCTACATCAAGGATTCACGCCGAAATTGATTCGAGAACTTTTAATGGACAAACGGGAAGACAATTTTTTGTTCACGGATGACGGCGTTTTGTGGCGGCAAGAGTATTTCATCACCACGTCGCAGCTCAAAAATTTGCGCTCGCGCGGCGCAATCTCGTTCGGTTCGTGTTCGTTTGTCGAGCCGATTGACGATTTGAAGGAAATTGGAATTCTATAACATTGAACATTCAACATTTATCATTTAGCAAATGGTAGATATTAATGAAAATTGATAAATGATAAATAATGAATGACAAATGATAAACGGTGAATGATAAATGATAAATGTAAATGAAACACACGACCCGAATTTGAAAAGCTGGATTGAATCAGCTAACACTTCGGACACGAATTTTCCGATTCAAAATCTGCCGTTCTGCGTTTTCACACGCGCCTGCACTTATGAAAATGTCCGAGTCGGCGTAGCCATCGGCGATTTTGTGCTGGACATTTATTCGTGTTACGAATGCTGTCTGTTTGACGACGAATCTTTTACCATCGCCGTCAGCGCGGATAATTATTGTCTCGACCATTCGGTGATGAAGAAAAATAAGGATTTGCAAAGAGCCTTTCGCCGGCGTTTGGTTGAGATTTTATCCGAGACGGCGGACGAGGAAACCAGAAAAAACGTGCAGAGAAATCTGATTCCGATGAGCGAGGTGCAATTTTATATGCCCGCGCACATCGGCGATTACACTGACTTTTACTGCTCGATTTTTCACGCTACTAATGTCGGCTCGATGTTTCGCCCCGACAATCCGCTGCTTCCGAATTACAAATACGTTCCCATCGGTTACCACGGACGCGCCTCAAGCGTTGTGATTTCTGGAACGGAAATTGTTCGCCCGAAAGGTCAGAACAGAAGCGACGATGGAAAGCCGCCCGAATACGTTCCGTGCAAAAACCTCGATTACGAAATGGAAGTCGGATTTTTTGTCGGCAAATGCAACGAACTCGGCGAAACCGTTTCAATTGAAGACGCAGAAGAACATATTTTCGGTCTTTGTTTGGTCAATGATTGGTCTGCCCGAGATGTTCAAGCGTGGGAATATCAACCATTAGGTCCGTTTCTCGCAAAAAGTTTCGCCACTTCAATTTCGCCGTTCGTTGTCACAATGGAAGCACTCGCGCCGTTTCGTGTTCCTGCATTTGAACGCGAAACGGGCGACCCGCAACCGCTTGATTATTTGTCATCGGAACAAAATGAGAAAAACGGCGGCTTCGACATCAACCTCGAAGTCTACCTGCAAACGCAAAAAATGCGTGACGAAAACGCCGAGCCGTTTTTGCTTTCGCGTTCAAATATGAAAGATTTGTATTGGACAGTCGGGCAAATGCTGACGCATCACGCCTCGAACGGCTGCAATCTGCAAACCGGCGATTTGATAGCGACGGGAACGGTTTCGGGCGAAGGCAAAGACGAACGCGGTTGTTTGTTAGAATTGACTTGGCGCGGCAAGGAACCGATTCAATTGCCAAACGGCGAGGAACGCCGATTTCTCGAAGACGGCGACGAAGTGATTATGAAAGGTTTCTGCGAGCGCGAAGGTTTCCGACGTATCGGCTTTGGCGAATGTCGCGGCGCAATTTTACCGTCTGATAGTTAAATGAATTTATTAAATAAAATTCAAATATTTTTTGGAAAGCAAGATTTGATTAATGCAATAAAGAAAACAATCAGGCTTCTTGAAAACTCCAAAGACTCAGATTGGTCGGGTTTGACTGCTGTTGAAATCAAGGAAATACTACAAGGCGAGCTTTACAAAATAGAAAATAATCAAGAGTTTGACAAACAAGAACTTGCCGTCCTTTTCGCCGTTACGAGCAATGTTCAAGAAACAGCTATGCGGAACGATTGGCATGCGGAATACTTGGAAATTGCCGATGTGATTGATAAATATACCGAACAATAACCGTTTTTAGTTATTTGAAGGCACAGGAAACTGCTAAAATAAATTTATGGACACAACAGTTGCATATCGTTACATCACAACGAACAAAAAAATTCTGAGCGGCGAGCCAATTATCAGAGGAACGCGAACACCCGTTCGCGCAATCGTGGAAAATTGGCGTTTGGGTTATACGCCCGAAGACATTGTGCGCGGTTTGCCGCATCTGACATTGGCGCAGGTTTTCGAGGCGATGAGTTATTACTACGATAACAAAGAGGAAATTGATGATTACATTGAGCGCAATCGCATCCCCGACGAATTGATTCATCCGCTTGTGAGGAATATGTGAGCGAACTTTTCAGCAAAGTTTATTTGGACGAAGACGTTAATGTTTTAATTGCCGAACTTGTTCGTCTTCAAAAATTCAAATCTTTGACCGCAAGTGAAGTCGGAAGAAAAGGAAAAACCGATGCTGAACAATTAGAGTATGCGGCGCAAAACGGTTATGCGATTTTAACTCATAACCGAATTGACTACGAAGAACTAGCGCGAGATTATTTCGCAAAAGACAAAACGCATCGCGAAATTATCATCGCCGTTCGTCGTCCGATTCACGAAATCGCCGAACGATTACTCAAAGTTTTGAACGACTTCACGGCGGACGAAATGACCAATCAAATCATCTATATTTAGAATGAATTTTACGCTCGACAAATTTCACGACGAGTGCGGCGTTTTCGGCATCTATGGACACGCCGAAGCCTCGACCTTAACTCAATTGGGTTTGTTTGCCTTGCAGCATCGCGGACAGGAAGCGTGCGGAATTGTTTCTTCGGACGGCGAAAGTCTGCATCAATTTCGCTCGATGGGACTGGTCGCTGACGTTTTGAATGAAGATGTTTTAAAAACATTGAAAGGGGCAAGTGCCATCGGACACACGCGTTATTCGACCGCCGGAAAAAATACAATCAAAGAAGTTCAGCCGTTTTCGGTAGCTTGCCAGCACGGACAAATCGCCGTCTGTCACAACGGAAATCTACCGTTCGCCAAACAAAAACGAAGCGAGCTTGAAAAGCAGGGCGCGATTTTTTCTTCCACATCGGACACGGAAACGATTCTTCATTCAATCGCCCGATGCGAAGCCGCAGATGCAATCGAAGCCATTTCAAAAGTTTTAACGGAAACCGAGGGTGCGTTTTCTCTTTTATTTTTAACACCGAAATCTTTAATCGTCGTGCGCGACCCGCGCGGGTTTAGACCGCTTAATTTGGGAAAACTGAAAGATGCCTGGTGTGTCGCGTCGGAAACTTGCGCGTTTGATTTGATTGACGCGGAATATGTGCGCGAGATAAAAACGGGCGAAATGCTCGTGATTGACGAACAAGGACTTCATTCGTCGTTTCCGTTTGCGGAAAAGCCGCGCTCGGTCTGTACGTTTGAACATGTCTACTTTTCGCGTCCCGATTCGGTAATTTTTGGAAAATCAGTCAATCAATCCAGGCATCAGATGGGCAAACAACTTGCCGTCGAACACCCGTGCGAAGCTGATTTGGTCGTGCCGGTGCCGGATTCGGGCGTGGCGGCGGCGATTGGTTTTGCCGCCCAATCGAATATTAATTATCGTCAGGCAATTATTCGCAATCATTACATTGGACGAACTTTTATCGAGCCTTCACAAAGCATTCGTTCGTTCGGCGTGCGGTTAAAATTAAATCCCGTGCGAAATTTAATTCAAGGCAGACGCGTGGTTTTGATTGACGATTCGATTGTGCGCGGTACGACATCGAAAAAGATTGTGCAAATGGTGCGCGAAGCGGGCGCAAAGGAAGTGCATATGCGGATTTCGTGTCCGCCGACGATTTCCCCGTGTTATTATGGCGTTGACACGCCGCGCAAAGCTGATTTAATCGCCGCGCAGATGTCGGTTGACGAAGTTTGCCGCTATATCGAAGCCGATTCTTTAGGTTATCTTTCGATGGAAGGAATGCTCGAAGCGATTGGGTTTGAAAGCGATTCGTCATGCGTTGCGTGTTGGAACGGAAAATATCCGACGGCAGTTGCCTACGGACAGCCGACGATTGATAATAGTTAGTGAAAAGTGAAAAGTGAATAATTTTTAGTTTTTCACCTTTCACTTTTCACTAAATTGGAGGTAATTATGAAAAAGATTTTATCATTAGGACTTTTAGCTGTTTTTGCGCTGTTTGTTTTGACGGCGTGTCAATCAGCTTTGACGGCAAACAAAGCGGGGAACAATTCTAACAAATCCGCGCCGAAGACTGGTGAACAAGCGCACACGGATGATGCGCCGCGCATTTCTTTGGCAGACGCGAAAAAGGATTTCGACGCGGGCAGCGCGATTTTCGTTGACACACGCGCCGAAGCTTCCTACAAAAATGAACATATTAAGGGTTCAATCAATATACCGGCGGAAACCGTCGAAACACGTTACAAAGAAATTCCGACCGACAAGAAAATCATTGCTTACTGTTCCTGACCGAGCGAACACACTAGCGCCGGTCTGGTTGCTAAATTGAAAGAAAAAGGAATTGGTAATGCGTATGCATTAGTTGGCGGAACAAACGCCTGGACAACGGCGAATTATCCGATGGAAAAAAGCGAGGAAAAGCCGAAATAATTTTGTCAAACAAAGAGGCAATTGATTTTGAAAATCAATTGCCTCAACTTTTTTGCCGGTAAATTAAAAACAATTGGTTTTAGCCTTCATTATCTCTGGGATAGCATTTTTCACTGCCCGCTTTGTTCGTAAGACAGCGTGAGTTTTTGCCGTCTTCATCCTTGAACGCATATTCGAGCGATTTTTTTGGCGGAAAATGTTTGTCGCTGTTCAGGCTTTGTGTCATCATCCTGGCCGTAATGCAGCGCGACTTTCTCAAGCGTATCGTCTTCGTCGTTCCACCATTCTTTGACATTTTCTTCTGAAAGCCACCTGAGCAGCCAGAGGAAAATTATCCGCCGCGAACGGCTTAAACTCGAACATTGTTTAATTATAAGCGCACGATTTTGGCACGGCTTCCGTTACGTGTTTCTTCTTTAAGCGCGTTGCGCGTGTCAACGATAACTTTTGAAAGCTCGCAAACGCGTTTGTAATCAACATCCGAATGTTCAGTGCAGATGACGACGCAATCGGCAGATTGGATTAAATCGTCAGTCAAATCCTGATTATAAAGCGGTTCACCGTCGCCGATGGTGTAAGCGTGGTCGAAAGTCACTTCCGGCACGAACGCATCGTGATAAACCACTTCCGCGCCGCGCGAACGCAGAAGGTCAATTACTGACAGCGCGGGCGATTCGCGCATATCGTCAATGTCTTTTTTATACGCCACTCCCAAAATCAAAATACGCGAGCCGTTAACGGCTTTGCGTTCGTCGTTCAAAGCATCGGAAACGAGTTTGACGACGTATTTCGGCATTCCCGAATTTACTTGTTCCGCGAGTGATATAAACTGCGAATCGAAGCCGTGTTGTCTGGCTTTCCAACTTAAATAATGCGGGTCGAGCGGAATGCAGTTGTGAACAAAAATTCCATATGATGTAGCGAAAGTATGATTGTCTTCAACTTCGATTGAAAAAACTTCAATCGGATTTTTCGTCAAAGCAATTTCGATTGATTTAACCGGAACGGTTATTAAATCGCCAAGTTTTTTAAAAGTTCTGCCTAAAACAATTTTTCGACTGTTTTCAAAGTAGTTTTGCAGTTTCGTGCCTTTCGCTCCGAGCCAATCTTTCATACGCAAAAGCTGTTCGCGTCCTTTCATTTGCAAATGCGGCTTAGTGCGCTTGAAGGTCGGTGTAAAACCTAAATCTTGAAGCAAAAAAATGACTTGCTGCATCAATTTCGGACTGCTCGTAAAATATCCGATTTCGGCGGTCGCGTTATGGCTTGTATATGTCTTACCGTTTTTAGCGTAAGTTTGCTTGCCGACTTTAACATAAACATCGCCGTCGCCGCGCAAAAGACCTTTCAAAAGTTCCTGTCGGTGAGCGGTTGACGCGCCAATTAAAACGTCGGGAATTGCCATTTCGGTCGAACCTTTTCCGCACTGCAAAACTTCCGTTAAGAAAAATCCGAACAAAGTGGAAGCAACGCGGATTTGCGTTACATAATCGGGCGAATTGTTACTTACCGAACATTTTACGGCTAATTCGTTCTCCAAAATTGAAACGACATCATCGGTAAATTCCTCTTCATCACGATTGAACGTCACGCGAATCCGCCAATTTTCTTTTTCTAACGAAGCACAGCCTTCAGCCAAATAGTAACCGATAAGTCGTGCGACATTAGGCGTAATTTCAACGACTACGGGAAATGAAGTTGCGCTCGTTCCGCGTCCGGTGAAAAGCCGTAAATTTTCACGAGAGATATTTAATTTATTTTCAATCGCAATAAACTTTTCGAGCGGCAGGTAATTTTGGCGAATAAATTCCCAAGTATTTTCCGCACCGAGAGTTTCTTTCAAAATTTCGCGGTGAGTTTTCCAAATGTCGTTTTGGATGCGGACGCGAATTTTTTTGTATTTTTCTTTTGGTAGATACGAAAGCAAATCAATTTTCGGATTAGCGAAATTCGTTTCCGCATCGCTTGAAATGTGAATTGGCAAACGCATCCCGGCTTGAACATCTTTTGCAAAAACCTGCTGCAAATTTCCACTTGCATCGGCAACTAACATCGGATGCAAATCCGTTACGGTAATTCGGCGATTATCGCTCGTCGTAATTGTAACAGTTGAAGCGTCGGTTTGGCGGCGGAAAAGATACTCGACAGGTTTCCAAGTTCTTTCGTTCGTTTTCATATCAATCGAAAGCGTCTGCAAGTCGGGCTTGTAAATCACATCGCTTCCGTAAACTTCAAATTTGCGAACGCGATTTTTCGCCGATTCTTTCTCGAAAAGATCAGCTAAATTTTCAACTCTTTCGCCTTTCTCATTACGAACGACAGCCGTTTCTTTTCCCAGCAAACAATGCCCGCCGATTCCGGGTCCTGGATAAAATGCCATAAAGCCAAACGGTTTAGTCGCGGCGGCGCGGACAACTTCCCAAGCATCTATGCCGAGCGCGTTACAAACTTTTGCCATTTCGTTCGCCATTCCGATATTGATGGCGCGGAAGGTGTTTTCCCATAGTTTGCACGCTTCGGCGACACGCGCCGAACTGACGGCGTGGACGTTATCAACAATGTGCGAGTAAAGAAACGCCGCGATTTCGGTTGAATCCTTGCCGACACCGCCGACAACTTTTGTGATGTTGTGCGTTTGAAATTGCGGATTGCCCGGGTCAACTCGTTCGGGGGAAAAGGCGAGCAGAAAATCTTCGTCGAGTTTTAAGCCGGCTTCTTCAATCATCGGCTGCAAAACTTCGTCGGTCGTTCCCGGATAAGTGGTTGATTCTAAAATTATTAATTGCCCGCGCCGGGCATATTTTTTGATTTCCTCGCCCGCCGCCAAGATGTAGGACATATCCGGGTCTTTCGTTTTTCGGAGCGGTGTCGGCACGCAAATAATGATTACATCGCATTTGTTCAACTCCGAAAAATCGGTTGTCGCGTGAAACTTTCCGCCGTCCAGACATTTTTGGACGTTTTCCGAAGACACGTCAACGATATGCGATTTTCCGGCATTGATATCATCGGTTTTTTTCTCGTCCACTTCAAAACCGATGGTCGAAAAATCCTTCAAAGCAAACTCGACAATCAGCGGAAGCCCGACGTAGCCGAGTCCGATGACACCGATACGCGCGCGTTTTTCCGCAATTAGATTTTTTATTTCGTCTTTTATCATTCTCGTTTTTATTTTTTAGTCGTTTTGTAAAGTAGTTTTATTTTTTGAAGGCGGCAGAATTTAATCTTTAATCTTCAAGACTAAGTGAAGCATTTCCGAGTGTCAAGACTATGTTTCACTGGGTAACAATTATGTTACAGTGCTTATAGTTTTACTCGTTTTGAAAATTGTTATTTAAATCGAAATTCTCAAGTGAGAAACCGAAGAGCTTGAAATCTTAACTTAAATCTTAAATTATGAATCTTAAATCTTGAAGCCTGAATTCCAAATCTTGAATCAAAGAAATTCCGTAATTCGTCCCGTTTTGACAAACGAGCCGGCGATGTCGGTTAAAGTATGACTCGCCGCACCGAGCCACAATCCGATAAAAACATATAAAAATATAAATTCGCCGAAATCGGCGCGAAAATATTCCCCGACGTTTTGCCACGCTTTGAAAAATTCCATTAAATTCGGCAGTTCTCCGCCTGTGTAAAAAGTGATTGGAAACACAACCAAAAACGATAGAATCGTCAACGCGCCCATAAAATAAACGACTCTCAAAAGCGTTCCGAAAATCAAACCGTGCGACCAGCGCGAGCGATGTTTAAAAAACGCTTGATACGGATACCAAAGATAACAAAAAATGCTCCAGCGCGTGTATTGTTTCGAGTGCGTGTCTAAATCGGGACCGAACATTAAACCGCCGAACAAAAACGCGGCAGTAACGATTAAAGCAAGCGGCAAACTTTCCGTCAGTTTCCAAGTCGCCGCAAAAGTCGGGGCGACCAGAAAAATTGTAATTGCGTCGTGTGTTTTTCCTGAAGGCATCAGTTTGATTTTGGATTTTAGATTTTGGATTTTGGATTTGGTAGGAAATACCGTCAAATTATTCTACCGAAACTTTTGGAGATTACAAACAAAATTTTCGCAAAATGCTTTTGGCGATGAATTGATTTGGCAAATCGCCACGCGAAAAGGCAGTAAATAGGCGATTTTGTTACAATTTAGATTTGGTATTCGGCTTGCTAAAATATCAATTGAGCTTTGAATTTGTAATTTGAAATCTGAGATTTGAAATTTATTTTATGGACGGCTTTGGGCAAAAATTAAAAACGACGCTTGAGATGATAAAGTTCGAGCATACTTTATTCGCGCTTCCATTCGCATTTTTGGGCGCGGTTTTAGCGGCAGACGGTTTGCCGACCGGCTGGCAAATCGTTTGGATAACCGTCGCTATGTTCGGCGCACGCTCGGCGGCGATGTCTTTTAATCGAATTATTGACCGAAAATTTGACGCGGAAAATCCAAGAACTGCAAACCGTGAACTGCCGAGTGGAAAACTTTCGGTGAAATTCGCGTGGATGTTTTTTGTCGTTTCCGTCGCGTCGTTTTTGCTCTCCGCATATTCGCTCAATTGGCTGACGTTCGCTTTATCGCCTGTCGCCTTAATCAGTATTTTAGGTTATTCCTACGCGAAAAGATTTACGGCTTGGGCTCATTTGATTTTAGGTTGGGCGTTAGCGATTTCGCCGACGGCGGCGTGGATTGCCGTGCGCGGGGCGATTGATTCGGAAGTGCCGATTTTGCTTTCTCTGCTCGTGATGATGTGGACTGCCGGATTTGATGTGATGTATGCGTGCCAGGATTTTGAGTTCGACCGAAAGGCGGGCTTGCGTTCGATTCCAGCACGATTCGGTATTAAAAATTCGTTGATGATTGCCCGGCTTTTTCACGCGCAAGCGTTTATCGTTCTGCTATTGCTTTATCTCGTAACGGAATTAGGTTGGCTTGCGCTTGTTGGCGTTTTAGCGGTCGGCGCGTTGATGATTTATCAACATACTTTAGTTAAACCAAACGATTTATCGCGGATGAACGCGGCGTTTTTTACGACGAACGCTTTTGTCAGTGTGATTTTATTCGTAACGTTTGGCGGCGCGGTTTTCGCATCTAAATTTTGAAACAAAATGAAAATTCCGACTCTACAAGGCATCATCAAACGGAGGATTCTGGTCAACTATCGCGCCGAACCGGAAGCGATACGAAAAATTCTGCCGCCGCGTTTCCGCCCGAAATTGCACGAAGGAAGGGCGATTGCGGGAATTTGTCTGATACGACTCGAACACATTCGTCCGAAATACGCGCCTGAATTTGTCGGCATCAGTAGCGAAAACGCCGCTCATCGAATCGCCGTTTTTTGGGAAGATGAGAACGGCGAAACCAAAGAAGGCGTTTTTATTCCGCGCCGCGATACAAATTCGTTTATCAATCATTTCGCCGGCGGCACGCTTTTTCCGGGCGAACATTATGCGGCTGACTTTTCGGTAACGGAAAACGGACGCGAAATTGATTTTGCAATGCGGTCAAAAGACGGAACGATTGAAGTAAAGTTGACGGGGGAAATTTCTAAAAACTTACCTGATGATTCTATCTTTTCTTCAATCGCCGAAGCATCAACATTTTTTGAAAAAGGCTCTTTGGGTTATTCGGTAACCAAAAATGGACAGGAACTAGACGGCATTACACTCAAAATTAAAAATTGGAAAGTCGAAGCATTAAATTTGGATTCGGTTAAATCTAATTATTATGAAAATGAAAACATTTTTCCGAAAGATTCAATCGAATTCGACCACGCTTTGCTAATGCGTAACATCAAGCACGAATGGCACAGCGCGCCGGGTTTTGAATTAAAATAGTTTTTTTATATGGCTTCACGCAAAAGAAACATCGCCTGTCTGGAATCAATGTGGGACAACCGGACGGAAAACCGTTTGAACGTCGTGCCGATGCTCGAAGTCATCGCCCGCGGCTGGAACGCGAAATTCAGTCATCTGACGTGCAACACGCGCGAGGAATTGAAATACAATCTCAATCTTTTGTGCAAACGCAATTACGGCATTTTGTATTTCGCCTTTCACGGCTCGCCCGGTTACGTCAAACTGCACGGCGACAAAGTGAGTTTGCCGGAACTTTCAGAAATGATGAATTGCCGATTCTCAAATTGGATAATTCATTTCGGAACGTGCGGCACAATCCGCAAACCGAAAGCAGTTCTGGAATTTGTCGAGAAAACGAACGTCGCGCTTGTCACCGGCTTTACGCGCAAAGTTGACTGGATAGAATCTTCGGCGTTCGAGCTTCTGCTTTTCCAAGCGTTTCATTACTACAAAAGTCCGAAAGTTGTCTGCCGCAATGTGCTGACGAAATATCCTGACTTGGCGGAATTAACGGGCTTTAAGGTGTTTCCTAAATTTGTTTGATAAATTTGTGATAAGGAGAAAAATTATGAGCGTGGTAACGATTGATAAAAGACTTGTCGGCGAAGATTTTATGGGACTTCCGTTTCTCGATAAATTTCAGCTTAACTTCGGCAGAGTTTTGAAAAGAATGAACGACGAACAGTTTTTCGAGTTTTGTCGAAGCAATCCCGAATTGCGAATTGAAATGAATCGAAAAGGAGAGATTATCGTTATGCCACCAACCTTTAGCGAAACGGGCGGAAAGAATTTTAATTTAGTTGCCGAGTTTGCAGTTTGGGCGAGAAAAGACGGAACAGGCAAAGGCTTCGATTCCTCGACTGGATTTATTTTGCCGAACGGAGCAATCCGCTCGCCCGATTTGTCTTGGATTAAACTCAAAAAATGGAACGCGCTCTCAATACAGCAACGCTCAAAATTCGCGCACGTTTGTCCTGATTTTGTCGTCGAGCTTCGTTCGGAATCCGATTCGCTCAAGAAACTGCAAGCGAAGATGAACGAATATATCGAAAACGGCGCGTCTTTGGGCTGGTTGATTGACGCTGGGGCGAAAAGGCGAGTTTATATTTATCGCCCGCAAACCGAAGTCAAGATTTTGGAAAATCCCGAAACGGTTTCAGGCGAAACTTTGCTCAAAGGCTTTACGCTGAATTTAAAGGAGATTTGGGATTAGGTATGCGTTATATGATTGTGATTGAAGAAGGCGAAAGAAATAAATTTATGCAATTTTCATTTGATACAAAATTGAATTCCATCGTCGCAAAAGTCGAAGCGGACGAGCGTTTGACAGTTATTTGAAATCTTCTTCGACTTCTTTGATGAGATTGTCGGGCGAGCCGTTTCGCTTGTTTTTGAAAGGTTTGGCGGACGATGACTTTATTGCTCATCTCTTAATCGAGTCAAAAATGATCGGCTGAGATTTCGCCGTTTGCATCATATTTGTCGCTTTGCAAATCTTTTTTCAGTTCGGTCAGGGAGCGTTTAAATTCGGTCAGAATTTCAGCTTTGTTCACGCGCTTTTTGAGGCGGGCGAGTTCGTTTTGCAATTTTTTCCAATGGTGAATTGGAAAGAGAACGGCATCTTGGTCTTTTAGATATTGAATATTTTGCATAAATACATTTAGGAAATTTAGTAAAATTATAACAGAAGATATGCAATTTTCACACGATAAAAATTTAAGTTTAATTTCGGAAAAGATTGAAGCAGGCGAGCGTTTGACCTTTGACGAAGGCATCGCTTTATTCAAAACCGATGACTTGAATGCGCTCGGCAAACTTGCCGATTTCGTGCGGCGCAAAAAACACGGTCGCACAACTTATTTCAACGTCAACCGGCATTTCAATCACACGAACATCTGCGTCGCCGATTGTAAATTCTGCGGCTTTTACAAACGCGCCCGCGAGGTCGGCGCATATACGCACAGCATTGAAGAAGGAATCGAAATTGCGAAAAACGCCGTGGCGGAAGGCGCAACCGAACTGCACATTGTCGGCGGTTTGAATACGAAATTGCCGTTTGAGTATTACACTGATTTGTTTTCGTCTTTGAAACGTGAATTCCCGAAACTGCATTTGAAGGCGTTGACGATGGTTGAACTCGATTTCTTTGCGCGTTTTTATAAAATGGCGGACGAGGAAGTTATCCAGCATTTGAAAGCGGCGGGAATGGATTCGTGTCCGGGCGGCGGCGCGGAGATTTTTGCCGAGCCGACTCGCTCAAGAATTTGCGACCATAAATGCGACGGTAATCGTTGGCTGGAACTTGCGGGAAAAGTTCACACGGCGGGCTTGAAAACCAACGCGACGATGCTTTACGGACACATCGAATCAATCGAAGACCGCGTTGACCATTTCGTAAAATTGCGCGAGCAGCAGGACAAATCCGGCGGTTTTCAATGTTTTATTCCGCTCGCGTTTTATCCGAACGGCACGGCTTTATCGAGTTTGCCGGGACCGGACGCGATTGACAATTTGAAAACCATCGCCGTCTCGCGCCTGATGATTGATAATTTCGACCACATCAAAGCGTATTGGGTGATGCTCGGCAAACACACGGCGCAAACCGCGCTGCATTTCGGCGCGAACGACCTCGACGGCACGATAACCGACGGCGGCGAATTGACGGAAAGCTACGCGGTCGAAAACGGCGAAGTGAAAATGTCGAAGCAGGAATTGATTCAAATGATTGAAAACGCGGGCTTTGAAGCGGTTGAACGTGATACGGTTTATAATCGTGTGGAAAAAGTGGCGGCTTAATTTGGAAATAAAATATGTTGAAAAAAACTCTTTTTAATTCTATCTTGGTTTTTTTGTTTTTGATTTTCTTTATTCAGAAAGGTAAATCTCAAACGAGTTTGAAAAACGACGAAATTCTGCCAGATTTGAGAATCACATTGGAAAGAACCGTTTGTTTTGGAGATTGTGTTCCTTACAAATTATGAATTAATAATGAAGGAAGAATTATCTTTGAAGGTTATAGTAATACAAAAACAAAAGTTAAGGCCGAAGGAACAATAACGCAAGAACAACTTAAAGAAATAATAGCAGAATTTGAAAAAGCAAAGTTTTTTACACTAAAAGATAAATATCAAGATGAAGAAGATGGTTGCACTTGGCTGGTTACGTGTCATCCATCAGCGATAATCTCAATTCAAATTAATAGTGAAGTTAAAAATATCGTTCATTATCTTGGTTGCAGTGCGGGTAATCCAACCAAAATTCTTGGAGAATTAAGCTCAAAGATTGATAAAATCGTTGAAACAAAGCGTTGGATTGGAGAAAGTAAATAAGCGCGATTCAGAAAACAATATTTTAAATGGAAATTTCGTCTGACATTTTTATTCCGCCGATTGTTCCTGACAGGACAAAATCAGTGCGTTTGCGGTTTGAGTTCGATGATGAATCAGACAAATTGAGTGTTGATGAATTTTGGAATTTTTGCAGTCAAAACGATAAACTTCAAATCGAATTGACGAAAGAAAACGAAATTACCGTAACTTTTCCGAAAGGTTTTGAATTCAGTCAAAGGTCAACGGAAATTTTGCTGTAACTCGGCAGTTGGGGAAAAACTTATCGAACAGGCAAAATCTTTAATCATTTAATCGGTTACGCTTTGCCGAAAGGTCGTATTTTCTCGCCGAGTTTTTCCTGGATAAAGAAAGAGCGATTTGATAGTTTGAGCGAAGAACAAAAAGAAAAACTAATTCATCTTTGCCCTGATTTCGTGATTGAGTTGCGCTCGTCGTCGGATAATCTGAAGGAGTTAAAGGCAAAAATGGCGGAATATATTGAAAACGGCGCACGACTCGGCTGGCTGATAAACCCGAAGGAAAAGGAAGTTTATATTTATCGTCCGAATCAGGAAGTCGAAATTCTGCAAAGTCCGCAGACAATTTCGGGCGAAGATGTTTTGCAAAAATTTCAACTCGATTTAACTGAATTTTGGATTTTGGATTAGGTTTTCTTTGCGGTTAAATTTCTTTTCAATGCCGAAAAAACGCAGTCGATTTCAAACAAAAATTGAGTATTTTGCGGTGCGCGGTTTAATCGGTGCGATTGGCGTTTTTCCGTTGAAAACTTCGATGAGCATCGGCAAAAATGCGGGCAAATTTATTGGCTCAATCGTTCCGAAATTAAAAAAAATCGGTCGCCGCAATCTCGAAATCGCTCTGCCGGAATTATCCGAAGACGAAAAGGAACAGATACTGGATGGAACTTTTGAATCTTTGGGCAGACATCTCGGATTTGTGTCGCATTTTCGCCGATTCAAACTCAAAGACATCAGAAGTTTAATTAGAGTTATCGGGTTAGAAAATTTTGAAAAAGCAAAAGCGACAAATCGCGGAATCATTTTCTTTACCGGACATTTCGGAAGTTGGGAAGTTTTTAATCTTTTACCGCCAGCCTTTGGCTATTCGATGAATATCTTGGTGCGCCGCATTGATAATCCGCTCGTCGAAAAATTTGTGGACACGTTTCGGACGCGTTTCGGATGCCAAACTTTGGATAAAAAACAGTCGGCGAGGCGAATGTTTCGCGTGCTTGAAAACGGCGAGATTCTTGGAATTCTGGCGGATTTAAACGTGCAGGAACGTGAAGGTATTTTTGTAGATTTTTTTGGCGTTCCCGCTTCGACGACGACGAGCATCGCCAAACTTGCGCTGAATACAAACGCGATTGTTTTGCCCGCCTTTGCCGTCTGGAATGAAGAAGAACAAAAATACGTCGTGCATCTTGAACCGCCGGTCGAGTATGAAAAAAGCGAAAATGCGGAGGAAGATTTAAAGAAATTAACGCAAGATATTACAACCGTCGTGGAAAAATATGTTCGTGCATTTCCCAAACAATGGCTGTGGATTCACAAGCGGTGGAACACGCGCCCGAAAGGTGAACCGCAATTATATTGAGTAGGCAGTAGCAGTAGGCAAGAGGCAGTTGATGTTCGAGGCTCAAGTTTGAATTTGAAAAGTTACTGTCAACTCCTACTGCTTACTGCCTTCTGCTGCTGCCCGCTGTCCCCGAAACCATTCGACAAATTTTTTAATTCCTTCATCAATTTTCGTCTGCGGATTGTAATTCAAAAGCTCTCTGGCTTTTGTAATGTCGGCGAAGGTTTGAGGAACATCGCCCGGCTGCATCGGTTGGTGGTCAATGACGGCTTTTTTTCCGAGATTTTCTTCCAAAAGCGCAACCAGTTGGCGCAGTTCGACGGTTTGTGATTCGCCGAGATTAATAACTTCATGCATTGAATTGTCGTAATCAATTGCGGCTCTCACGCCTTGAATAATATCGTCAACGAAAGTGTAATCGCGCCTGGTTGTGCCGTCGCCGAAAACTTGAATCGGTTTATCTTCGGAAATTAGCTGCGAGAATTTATGAATCGCTAAATCTGGACGCTGACGCGCTCCGTAGACCGTAAAAAATCGCAGACAAAGGGTGCGAATGTCGTAGAGGTGTGAATAGGTATGACACAAAAGTTCGCCTGCCGCTTTGGTCGCTGCGTATGGCGAAATTGGCTGGAAAATTTTGTCGTCTTCCGAAAACGGAATTTTTTTATTGTTTCCATAAACCGATGAAGACGAGCCGAAAATGAATTGTTTGACGTTAAAATCTCTGGCTAATTCCAAAAGATTTAGCGTTCCGTTGACGTTTGTTTCGGCGTAAAGTTTCGGCTGCAGAAGCGACGGGCGAACGCCTGCCCGCGCCGCCAGATGCACGATTACGTCAAATTCGGTTTCCTCGAAAATTTCGCGCAAAAATTTCGCGTCTGAAATATTCGCTTCAAACAATTGATAATTTTCGTCTGTCAAATGCGATTGGACGTTGGCGCGTTTGAGTTCGGGCGCGTAAAAATCATTAAAATCATCAACCACCGAGACGCGCCAAATCTTTTCGGCAAGCAATCGCTCGACCAGATGCGAACCGATAAAACCCGCGCCGCCGGTAACTAAGATATTTTTTTGATTATTCACAAAAATCGAAAAGAGGACGGGAAATTTCTAACCTAAAAATATCATGGCTGAAAAGCGTTTAGCAAAATGTTCAGTTTAGAAATTTCTGCCGCGAGTGAAAGCGGTGAACGAGTTCTTCGAGAAATCCTTCGTAGGTAAAAGAGCGCAAATCGTAACTCGGCTTTAATTTATACATCAACGGCAGAGCGACGCGCCACGCCATCCAAAGCCGCTGCCGTTCGGTCAAATCCCAACGCCGCCGCAGAAAATTTTCGACGACTCCAATTTCCGATTCGGTTATGGAATTAACATCTGCTTGAAAATTTGTTCGCGTCTGCACGCGCCGAAAAGCCGCATCGCTGACTGGATTGGAAAAAGTTTCCTGAAAAGTCGGTGCTTCGTCCGTTCGCTCGCGGATAACGACTGTTCCCGCAAACATATCGCCGATGCGTTGGTCGCGCTTATTCATAAAAATTGTAATCAGCCCGACCGAATAAACAGGAAGAACAAAACCCGGCACAGCATCGAAAATTCGCAGAAGATTTCGCGCAAGTGCTTCCCAAAGCGTAATTGGTCTGCCATCTTCGCGGATTACGCGCAACTTTAAAAGCCGTTTGCCGGGCGTTTGTCCGTTCCAGAGCCACTCAAATAAAACGAAATAACCCGAAAAAATTAAAAACAAAACAATTATCAAAACCGCAACCGTCCACTTTGGCATTTCTTGAAAAAACTGCACAGGCGATTCTTCAGAAGCAAAATCTTTAATTCCCAACAAACTTATAAACGCCCAAGCGACAACAAAAATGGCGAAATACTGAATAAAATGGTCAATCGCCACGGCGAGAAACCGATTGCCAATCGAAGCCAGCGCAAACGCCAGCTGAACTCTTTCGGGCGTTTCGATAATTAAAATTTCTTCGGTTTCGATGATTGATTGATTTGTCATTTCTCTAATTTGCGATTTTAGATTTGCGATTTGCGATTACTCTCTCGCCGAATATCTTTCGGGTTTTCCTGATTTCTTCCGCCAGAATTTTTTCGTCGGGCAAAATCATTTTATATTCTGATGCGAGAACTTTGTTCGGCAGATTCGAGAGCGTGTAGTGCGCCAGCGCGTCATTTTTTCATCGCACAAAATCAAACCAACCGGCAGATTTTCGCCGTCCATTCGCCAGTGTTCATTGGCGTAATTCGTATAAAGAATCATTTGCCCGATGTCGGCGTGCGTCAGTTTGCCAAGCTTTAAATCAATAATCACCAAACATTTCAGATGGCGATTGAACAAAACCAAATCCACGCGAAACCATTCGTCCCCGACGCGTAGCCGCATCTGCCGCCCGACAAAAGTAAAACCCGCGCCAAGTTCGAGTAGAAAACTTTCGAGATGCTTGATAATCGCTTCCTCCAATTCGAGTTCAGAATATTCGTCCTTCAGATTGAGAAATTCCAAAACGAACGGGTCTTTGATTTCCTCGTCCGGCGAAACGCGGTCTTCCGGTTTTGCTTTTTCGCCTTTGCGAAGCATTACGGCTTTGTTTTTGGAATGCAGAGTGCGCTTGTAAAACTGCGAATCTTTTTGACGTTTTAATTGCCGAACCGACCAGCCGCCGCGCAGACTTTCAGTTTCGTAAAACTCGCGCTCGTCTTCGTCCCTGCACGAAAGAAGTAAAACGTAATGCGACCACGGAAGCGGGAAACGCTTGGCGATTTCGGTCAGAGAAGATTGTGCAGACGATGTTTGCACGATCTTTTGAGATTTACGCGACAGCAGCGCGGATTTTTCGTCGGAACATTTTCCAGACAGTGTCTGGAAAATGTTTTGATACGCCGTAAAAAACGAACGCATCTGCTAAAGATTACTTTTCTTGAATCCACGACCAAATCTTTTAGATAAATCATCTGCCAAACGAATTAAAAATTCTTCGCCATATTCGGCGCGTTCTTCGCCTTTCTGTTCGACCTCGACAATACGCCGCCCGATTTCCCAATACGTCGCCGTCATAATTGAATTGACGGAACGCGCCGTTAATCGCCGGGATTGTTCGAGCAGTTCGACGACGCTCAATAAAATCGAATCGTAAGCGTCTTCGGTTTTGATAATCTCAGTTTTCTTTTTCGGCATTTGTTTTAGCTTCCTTTCACGCGCAGAAATTTTCGTTTGCCGACTTGCAACAAAACTTCGTCTTTTAATTCAATTTCAGCTTGAACATTGGAAATCTTCTCGCCACCGATTTTCACTCCGCTTTGTTCGATGAGCCGTCTAGCCTCGCCTTTCGATGCAACAAGATTCGTCTGCACGAGTAAATCAACGAGTTTATAATTACCAGCAGCAATCTGTGTTTCTTCAATCTCGTCGGGAATTTCTTTTTTGACGAAGCGGCGATTAAATTCGTCTTCGGCTTCGTTGGCTTTTTCAAATGAATGAAAATCTTTGATAATAAGTTTTGCTAAATTTACTTTCAGATTGCGCGGATTCTCGCCGCTCGTTTTCATCGCTTCGATTTCGCCGGTTGTCGAATCGGTCAGCAGTTCGTAATACCGCCACATCAAATCGTCGGAAATTGACATCACCTTGCCGAACATCTCCGAAGGCGGCTCGTCAATGCCGATGTAATTTCCGATGGATTTCGACATCTTTTGCACGCCGTCCAAGCCTTCAAGAAGTGGCGTGGTAATGACGACTTGCGGCTCCTGATTAGATTCTCTTTGGAGATTTCGCCCGACCAGCAGATTGAATTTCTGGTCTGTGCCGCCGAGTTCGACATCAGAATTTAAAGCAACCGAATCATAACCCTGCACGAGCGGATAGAGAAGCTCGTGCAGGGCGATCGGTTTTTCTTCGGTCAGGCGTTTCGTAAAATCGTCGCGCTCCAAAATTTGCTTGACCGTCACGCGCGATGTCAGGCGAACGAAATCAGCAGCGCCTAATTTGTCCATCCATTCGGAATTAAAACGGATTACGGTTTTTTCGGGGTCGAGCAATTTGAAAATCTGCGTCTTGTAACTTTCGGCGTTGGCAAGAATTTCTTCGCGCGTGAGCATCGGGCGCGTGGCGGATTTCCCCGACGGGTCGCCGATCATTCCGGTGAAATCGCCGATGAGAAAAATCGCCGTGTGTCCGAGTTCCTGAAACGCTTTTAACTTTCGGATGACAACCGTGTGTCCGAGATGAATGTCGGGCGCGGTCGGGTCTGCGCCGTATTTTACGAGTAAAGGTTTCCCGGTCTTTTGTGATTTTTCGAGTTTTTTTCGTAAATCGTCTTCGCGGATTACGTCGACCGAGCCTTTTTTCAAGAATGCAATTTGTTCGTCAATCGTCATAGATTAGGATTGTAGAGAATATTCAGAAAATTTTCTACGAGACGCGAAAATTCATACGAGTTTCATTTTGTTTTCTGGCGTTTGTAATTAGAAAAAAAAGTATTACAATGTTGCGGCAGCTCACCAAAAAAAAACAAAGGAAACCGTCAAAGAGATTAGGCGATGAGAAAAGCGATAACGGTTTATTTCTGAAGTTGTAAAACCCGCAATATAGAAAAAGAGGTTTAGTTTCTTTGGCAGCTTTTTGACCGTCCTAGGAGAATCAAATGAATATCACCAAATTATTATTTTCAATCGTCTTTTGCTTATTGACCGTTACAATTATCACTGCTCAACCCGGCAGCCTTGATGCGAGCTTCGGCAGCGGCGGCAAAGTTGTTGGCAGCAGCGCGACGACGAGCGATGGGCAAAATGCCGTTGCGCTTCAAACCGACGGCAAAATTGTGGTTGCCGGAACTCTCGGCGGAAAATTCGCCGTTTTCCGATTCAATACAAACGGCACGCCTGATACGACATTCGGCACCAATGGCAGCGTTACCACCGAGTTTTATCCAGGTTTCGGCGGCAGTGCCAATGCAATAGTCATTCAGCCGGAGGGTCGAATTGTTGCCGGCGGTTCGACCAATAAATCGGGCGGCTCTTTACTTGACGGGACTGATTTCGCCGTCGCCCGCTTTCTGTCGAACGGCTCGCTTGACGCTTCGTTCGGCAGCGGCACCGGCAGAATGATCTCCAACATCGCCAATGACCGTGTGAAAGACATTGCCGTGCAGCCGGACGGCAAAATAGTTATCACCGGCGATGCTTTAGAAAGAGTAGCCAGTCAAGTATATATAGGAAGAAATATCTTTGCGATTCGCTACAACGCCGACGGCACGCCGGACGCCACTTTCGGCAACAACGGAACCGCGACGGCTTCCTATCGAATATCAACCGCTTGTCCGGTTCTCAATGAGCCGCATAATTCGGAAGCGCTCGCTTTGCAGCCGGACGGCAAAATTATCGTTACTGGTTATGTCGCCTTTTGCGATCCATCCCAACCAAGCGGTTACCGGGGCGGCGCGGCAATCGTCCGTTTTCTTCCCGACGGTCAGTTGGATAATACATTCGATTCGGATGGCAAAGTCATTAACTCCGACATTCTTAGCGCAAACGCCGTTACTCTGCAATCGGACGGCAAAATAATTGCCGTTGGACAATCCGGCAATCCTTTCGGCAACCCTTCGGTTCCGTATGATTTTGGGATTCTTCGTTACACGACGACCGGAGCGCTCGACACCTCGTTTGACGGCGACGGCAAAGTCGTTACGTCTATCGAAGCTGCAAATGATATTCCGAGAGACGTTCTCGTTCAGCCGAACGGCAAGATTGTCGTCGTCGGCGAAAGTTCAGTCATAATTACGGGATTCAATATAACTAACTTTGCAATCGCCCGTTATCTTACCAACGGTTCGCTCGACAATTCATTTGATGGGGACGGCAAAGTGATTACCGACTTCAACAACAATTCGTTCGATTCGATTTCGCGCGCCGTTCTGCAGCCGGACGGCAAAATCCTCGCCGTCGGAGCGACTAAATTAATTGACGCAAGCCTCGTCCCAAACGTTCTTGCGATGGCGCGTTATCTTGGCGATACTCCCGCCGCTAAATATGATTTTGACGGCGACGGCAAAGCCGACATCGCTGTCTTTCGCCCGTCGAACGGATTCTGGTATCAATTGACCAGTCAAAACAATTCATTTGTCCCGTTCAAGTTCGGACAATCGGGCGACCGTATCGCGCCTGCCGATTATGATGGTGACGGACGAACCGACGTTGCCGTGTTCCGCGATGTCGTGTTCGGAGCCGGAAGCCGTGCCTATTTTTATATTACAAACAGTTCGGACAGTTCATTCCGACCGGAACAATTCGGCGCGACCGGCGACGTTCCCGTTTCAGGCGATTGGGATGGAGACGGAAAAGCGGATTTGGCAGTCTACCGCGACGGTTCGCTGTCGGGCGGACAAGGTTATTTCTTTTATCGTCCGAGTTCAGCACCGGGAGTTGATTTTAGAGCAATTCCGTGGGGAACAAACGGCGACAAGCCGGTGGTCGGCGATTTCGACGGCGACGGCAAACAGGACGCAGCGGTTTTCCGTCCGTCAGCCGGGACGTGGTATATTCTGCAAAGTTCAAACAACCAATATGTCTTTCAAGGACTGGGCATTTCGACCGACATCCCGGTGCCGGCAGATTTCGACGGCGACGGACGCACGAACATTGCCGTCTTCCGACCAAGCAATGGAACTTGGTATACTTCGCCGAATCCGCAGACAAATTACGGCGCGGTGCAGTTCGGAGCGGCGGGTGATTTGCCGGTGCCAGCCGATTACGACGGTGACGGGCGGGCGGACATCGCGGTATTTCGACCGTCGAACGGCACTTGGTATTTGCTGAGAACGACGCAGGGCTTTACGGGCGTGCAGTTCGGCAACAATGAAGACAAGCCGATTCCGAATGCGTTCGTGCCGTAAAAGTTAATTTTCGTTTTACATCTCGCCATTTAAAAACCGCTAATTTATTATCGTTTGATAATAAATTAGCGGTTTTTTGTTAAACTTGCGGTTTCAGGATTGAAAATTTAAAATCTATCTTTTTATGAGTAACAATTTATCGAACACAAATCTGTCTTTTATCGGTTGCGGCGTAATGGCGGAATCAATGATTGCCGGACTTTTGAGAAAAAAAATGGTTGCGCCCGAACAGATTGCGGCGAGCCATCCGCGGGCAATCCGTCGCGCGGAATTAAATGAAAAATATAAAATTCAGATTTACGAATCGAACGCCGAGGCGGTTGAGCGGAGCCGAGAAAGTGAAAATTCAACCGTCGCTCTGTGCGTCAAGCCGCAACGCTTGAACGGAGTTTTACAAGAATTGAAAGGTTCTGTTGCGCCGAATCAAGTCGTTTTATCAATCATCGCCGGCGCAAAAATTGAAACGCTTTCCGAAGCGTTATCAAACGAAAAAATTGTTCGCGCAATGCCGAACACGCCGTCGCAAATCGGCGCGGGAATTACCGCCTGGACTTGTACGGAAAGCGTCGGCGAAGTGGAACGCGCCCGGATAAAAGCGTTGCTGACGGCTTTGGGAAAAGAGCTTTACGTCGAAACGGAAAATATGATTGATATGGCGACTTCTTTGAGCGCGACCGGTCCGACGTATATTTTTATGGTAATGGAAGCCTTGACCGACGCGGGCGTGCATCTCGGATTTTCGCGCGAGATGGCGAAAGAATTGGTGCAGGAAACAATGCTCGGCTCAGTTTTGTTTGCGATAGAATCACACAAACATCCGGCGGAACTTCGCAATATGGTAACATCGCCGGGCGGAACTTCCGCCGATGCAATTTATCAAATGGAAAAAGGCGGTTTGCGAACGGTTTTGTCGAAAGCCGTTTATGCGGCATATCAACGAGCCGTCGCGCTTGGACAGAAAAAGTGAAATTACAATTTGCGATACATTATGTAAGCGTTCGTCAAACCGTTCTCGATGTGATTAAACGCTTCAGGAATTTCACCGATAATTTCAAAACCGAGGCTTTGCCATAATCTGACGGCTTTTTCGTTACTTTTAACGACGAAATTAAATTGCATCGCACGATAGCCGAGACGTTTTGCTTCCGCGATGGAAAACTCCCCTATTTTTCTGCCGATACCTTTTTCTCGCGCTTCGGGCGCAACCATATAACTTCCGTTGGCGATGTGCGAACCCAAACCCAACTGATTCGCTTTTATGTAGAACGTAGCGACGACTTTATTTTCAGAGACAGCAACGTAAGTGTGTTTTTCCGCGCTGCACCAATCAGCAAGCATTTCCTCGCGGGTTGAATCGGGCGAAAGAGTAAAGGAGTCACCGTCGGAGATTACAAACTTTATAATTTCCCAAATTCGTTCCTTATCTTCTTCCGTATATTTTCGTATTTTAATCATTTTCCAATTTTCTTTCCAGAGTAAATCTCCAAATCATTCTTTTCTGCGTTTCGTCAAAAATATATGTTCCTTCCATAACCCGCCAAAAGCCGAGAAATTCCCAGCGTCCGACTGCCAATTTGTTAAAAAGCGGAACGGCGTGTTTTGATTCAATCGCATTAAAAAGTGCGCAGTTGAATGAATCAAGTTTTTGGTCGCCGCGTCTGCCCGCACCGGTATAAAAAATTGTGTCTGTGCTGTCGCCGTGAAAATCAGGATAACACTGGTTGATTTGACCGAAATCGGTTAGCAGTGAAATTAAGCGTTCGTTCCGCTGATAAATGCCGTGCCGCGTTTTATGAATATCGCTCACTTCACTCCAGGAGAAAATGTCGCCGATGCGAGATTCTTTTGGAAAATTTTCGTTTGAAAAACAATTTTTAACTTTTTCGCTTGACACTTATACGGCAGATGTTACACTTTCGTTACTCTACTTGAAAACCCCTCAAAATTTTAACAGTTCTTTTATTCCATTTCAGAGCGAGAAAGGTATTTTCTACCAACGCTTAGAAAGTATTTCGGCTTTAGGTTTGTAAATTTTATATATAACGGCTTGATAATTTATCGGCAAATCCCAAATTTTACGTTCCCAAGGAGATAATCAAAAGTGAAAAAAAATCTAAGTATTTTTGCAACATTGCTAATTGCCATCGCTGTTTTCGCGTTCCTTACCAAAACTGCCGAAGCCGACAAAACTGTTTTCGGCAGCGGCTCGCTCGAGGACACTGAACAAGTTAAACAAATTAGCCTCAACTATTTGAGAGATAATACCGCCAACCGCGCAATCGGCAGTGCAGACGAACTGAAAGTTAAATCTGTCGAATTTGACGAGTTGAATATGGCGCACACCAAAGTTTTTCAAACTGTTAATGAAATTCCAGTTTGGGAAGGCGAGGCGATTGTCCATCTCAAATCCGACGGCTCGTTGCGGACGATTACCGACAATTTGAAAGACAGCATCATCGTCAACACGCAGCCGAATTTCACTGCGGAAGAAGCGGAGAAATTCGCCGTCCAGATGTATGACGGCGCAGCGGAATTGAGCGAAAACCCGAAGGTCACTTTGTGGGTTTTTCGCGGCAAGACGCGCGATCATTTGACGTATCGCGTGGAAATGCCGCATCTCGACGGGACGGAACACACTTCGATTCCCGTTATTTTCGTTGACGCGCAAACGGGCGAAAAAGTTTTTGAATATGACAATCTGCAAACCGCATCCGGCGTGTCGCTCTACAGCGGAACGGTTAATATAACGACCGACCTTGTCGGTTCGACTTATTATATGGAAGATACCACGCGCAAGATGGGAACTTTCAATTTTAACAACGGAACGACGACTGCCGCCCGCTACACGGATACGAACGACGTTTGGGACACTACGGCGCAGAAAGCGGGCGTTGACGCGCATTATGGCGCGGCGGCGACTTATGATTATTACAAAAACGTTCACGGGCGCAACGGCATTGACGGCAACAGCGGACCCGGTTCGGTTACTTCCGCCGATGGCACAGTCAGCCTGGTTTCGTCGCGCGTTCATTACAGCACGAATTATAATAATGCTTACTGGAACGGAACGGCGATGACTTACGGCGACGGCGACGGCACAACTTTTACGCCGCTCGTAACCTTAGACATCTGCGGACACGAAATGACGCACGGCGTAACCGAACGAACGGCTAATTTGACTTACTCGAATGAATCCGGCGCACTTAACGAATCAATGTCCGACGTTTTCGGCGCGATGGTTGAATTGCGGGCGCGCGGCGGCACGATTACCACCGACACCTGGAAAATCGGCGAGCAGGCATACACGCCTTCGACCGCCGGCGACGCGCTTCGTTATATGGATAATCCGCACGCCAAATCGGGCGGCGGTTATACTGCCGACGACGACCCCGACCATTATTCGGAACGCTATACGGGAACGTCCGACAACGGCGGCGTTCACACCAATTCCGGCATCGGCAACAAAGCCTTTTATCTGGTTGCCGCCGGCGGAACGCATCATCTGAGCGGTGTAACCGTAAGCGGTATCGGCACGAGCGCGGCAGAGAAAATCTGGTTTCGAGGCTTGACTGTTTATATGACATCGGGAACGAATTTCGCGGGTGCGAGAACGGCGATGTTAAATGCGGCGACCGACCTTTACGGCGGCACGAGCGCACAATACAACACGATTGCCACAACCTGGTGCGCCGTCGGTGTCGGCGCGTGTCCGACAACTTCAACACCGACACCAACTCCAACCGCTACGCCGGCGCCAACTCCGGGCGGGGGAGGCGAGTTGATTGTCAACGGCGGTTTTGAAGGCAGCGTATCGCCGTGGGTTAATTCCGGCACGGGCGCGTTCTACACGGCAAACGGAAGCTATCCGCACGGCGGAACCGGCTACGACTATTTTGGCGTGAACAACAACGTTTCGGGACAAGCTTATCAAACGGTTTCGATTCCGAGTAACGCGGCGGGAACACTAACCTTCTGGCTCAATGTTTCTTCGAGCGAATCAGCGTCAACGCCATACGATTATATGTATGCCGAAGTCCGCAACACGAGCGGCGGTTTGCTTCGAACTCTGGCGACATACAGTAATCAGAATCAGACGACGGCGGGAACTTACTCGCAGAAATCGTTTGACTTATCGGCTTACAAAGGTCAGACAGTTCGCATTCAATTCCGCTCGACGACGGACGGTTCGGTAACTACATATTTCCGTGTGGATGATGTTTCACTGAAATAAATAGAGAGCTTAGCTGCAAAATAAAAAAGGAAGCGACCGAAAAATCGCTTCCTTTTTTATTTTCTGTGAATTTTAATTATTGATTGTAAAAAGAAGGAACCGGAACATCTCCCACGGCGCCGAATAGATAAGTGACAATTGCGCCATTGCTGCTGTTAAAACGATGCCAAGTTCCGTTTGACGGTCGGAAAATCGAAATGTCAGTTTTGCCGTCGCCGTCAAAGTCGGCGGGTGTCGGCACGTCGGTTGGCAAACCGAAAGCGGTTGTGCTGAACGAGTTGTTTGAACTTGTTATTCGATGCCAACTGCTTGTCGAAGGTCGGAAAACAGCTAAATCAGCTTTACCGTCGCCGTCAAAATCTGCTGCCAGAGGTTTATCGCCGCTTTGTCCAAAATATGCCGAGACAGATACGTTGTTGCTGCTGTTCAAGCGATACCAGCCGCCATTTGAGGGACGAAAAACATTGATGTCCGCTTTACCGTCGCCGTCAAAATCCGCCGCCAACGGCACATCGCCGTTTCCGCCGAACTGAACGCCTGAATAAGTATTATTTTGACTCATTAGCCGTTGCCACGTACCGTTTGAAGGACGAAACACTGCCAAATCCGCTTTGCCGTCGCCGTCAAAATCCGCCGGCGCGGGAACGTCGCTTGCCGTGCCGAAAGCGACACCGTCAAAAGTATTAGTCGAAGATTTCAACCGATACCAAGTTCCTGAGCGATAAACCGCGATATCGGTTTTGCCGTCGCCGTCATAATCAGCCGGTACGAGCCGGTCTGTTGACAAACCGAACATTCTGAAATCAAGAGAATTGTTTGCGCTCTTGTTAATATACCAAAAGCCGTTTGACGGTCGGAAAACTGCTAAATCAGATTTTCCATCGCCATCGAAATCAAAACTCACATTGGTGTTTTGCGAACTCAAACAACTGCCGTTTAAAGCTACAAAATTCGTAATCTCCCTGCGCGAAGCGGTGCAGAAACTGAGCGGCGTACTTCCGCTCAAGATAGCGTTCATTAATGAATTACCGCAATTTTGCGAAGCGTCAACGTGGTATGCGCCTACATTATGCGCCAGTTCGTGAGTAGTTATCAAAAATTTTCCCGGTACCCAATTAACTATCCCGCTTAACCCGTAAGCCTCCGCTGAATTCCGACAAACTGTTCCGATTAATGCATAACCCTGCGACAAGGCATAAGCCTTGCCGGTAAAAAGATGCGCGGTGTCACGGGGATATTGTGCAAGTGGATGATTTACATTCCAATAATTTCTAAAAGAAAACAAAAGTGTTTCCGTATTAACTCCCGAAAACAAATCCGGAGTTGACCAAGTGTGTTGGTAAGTCACGTTAATCGTTAAATTGAGTTCGATTCGAAAAACGCCCTCCGCCATGTTCAAAATGCCCAAAATTTCATTGTTGGCTGCGCTGGCTCCGCCCAACAAAGTAACGTATTCAAAATCGGCTTCCGTTGCGAGTTCGATTACTTTGATAGATTGATTGCTTGCAAAATCGCTGGACGCAATCATTCCTTTGCCCCGCTCAATTTTGTCTCCGATGTCGGAAAGACAAATAAAACTTTCTGTTTCTAATAAATCTTTTTCCTCGAAAACGACAAAATCTTCCGCGCTGGCTTTTCGTGAAAACTTTCGCGCCGGTTCGATGTAAAACTTTTCATTGGCGGTAAAGAAGTAACCTTCGATTTTCGCGCCGTCAATTGTCAGACGAACTTCCGAAGCGGTTTCACCTGCGATTTTCCCTTTGAAAGTCGTAACCTTGCTTTTTTCAATCTGACGAATTCCGCTCGCGTTCGTATCTTCCGCCCGGTAATTTCCCGCGCGCAAATCTCGCGGCGTTAAGATTAACTCAAAAATTTTCTCGGCAGTCGGAATTATTAACGATTGGTTGGATTCGACTCGTTGCAAAGCCGCTCGCTGGTTAATTCGGACTAAATTAAATTCTTTGAACGAACGATTTAAGTCCCCACGCAAATCGCCGCTTTGTCCGAAAGTCAAAACGGAAAAAAACAAAGAGCAGAAAATGGTAAATACAGTTTTATCAAGTGGAATAGATTTTGACATTAAAATCTCCAAGTAAAATGTTATGGTTTGGCTTTGGAATTAAGATTGAACAATCTAGCTTACATGTTAATTATATTTTTGACAACATCTGTTGTCCACGAAAACGTTTTAGTACTATCTTCTAAAGTCTGTTTAAATGATGAAAAAAATTATTGGGTCAATCTGGAGAAAACTTTCGCCGCTTGCCAGACTGAAAATCGTGCGCGTTACACAAACGAAATTTACGGCTTCGGTAGCAGCAATCATTGAAAATGAAAACGGCGAAATTCTCTTGCTCGACCACGTTTTGCGTCCCGATTCGGGTTGGGGAATTCCAGGCGGATTTCTCGGCTATGGCGAACAGCCTGCCGAAGCCATCAGGCGTGAACTTATTGAAGAGACAGGCTTAGAATTAGAAATGGTGGAAATGATTCGAGTGCGTGTTGTTAATCGACACATCGAAATCCTCTTTCGCGCCAAAGCAAACGGTGTCGCCTCTGTCAAAAGTCACGAGATAAACGCCGCTCGTTGGTTTAAAGTTGATAAAATGCCCGAAAAGATGAATCAAACGCAAAAATCAATCATCGAAAAATTTTTAAAAAACGGTTTGTGATTAAAATGCAAAACCGCTAAGATTCGTAGTATAAATTGAAAATTATTTTTAAGCAAAAGGAGAAAGTAAATGATTGATTTAGTTCCGTCATCGGAATCGGTGATGCAGATTTTGGAAAATACGGGCGCGTTTCGGAAGGGACATTTCGTTTATCCAAACGGCAAACACGCTTCTTGCTATTTTCAGATGCCGCTCGCCTTTCGTTTTTACGATAATTCAAGAGTTTTGTCAGTCGGTTTGAGCCGCAAGTTTCGGATGGACAAAGCGATTTCCAGCCGCCTGCCAAAAATTTCGATTATTAGTCCGAGTCCGGGCGGCATTCCCGTTGCATTTGCCGTGCGCGAAGCCCTCGGCGCAGAGCAAATTTACTGGGCGGAAATCGAAGGCGGCAAGCGGCAATTTCGCCAATATCTGAAAGAAGGCGATATTCACCCGTGCATCATCGTGGACGACCTTATCCGCACCGGCAAAGCGATTGAAGAAACGGTTGATATCGTTAAAAGTCTCGGCGCTGAAATCATCGGCTGCGGCGCGATTGTGCGGTTTGAAGATTCTCCAAGTGAATATGATGGTGTCAAAATTCAATCTTTAGCCGAATTTGATTGCAATTTTTACGATACGCAAGAAGAATGGAAAGCGGCAGAAGGCAGCGATGTACCGGTGGAAACCGTTAGATTCTAATCGGTAGGCAGTTGCAGTTGGCAGAAATTGCTGAGTAAAGCCAACGTAACTTTTCAACTCAACGTGATTTCTGCTAATTAGACTGCCAACTGCAGCTGCCTACCGCCTGCTCTATGAAACTCTCCGTCATCATCCCGACTTTTAATGAAGAATTGACGATAAAGAAAACGCTTGACGCGCTTTCGCGGCTGGTTAATGTTGATGAGATTATTATCGTTGATGGCGGAAGCACTGACCGAACAATTGAGATTGCCGAAAATTATAAAAAAGTAAAAAAAATTAGTATTGTGCAATTTGGGGAAGCAAATCGCGGCAAGCAGCTTCACGAAGGCACCAGGCATGCCGCCGGCGAAATCTTCTGGTTTCTCCACGCCGATACGCGCCCTGTGCAAGGCTGCGGCAAACAAATCAAACAATATATGCGTTATGCGGAGATTGTCGGCGGCAATTTCAAGATTGTTTTCGACGGCAACCGGCGTTGGGCGCGATTATTAACTTGGCTATACCCGCAACTTAGCTCTATCGGGTTAGTTTACGGCGATTCGGCAATGTTTGTGCGCCGCGAAACTTACGAGAAAATAAAAGGTTTCAAACCGCTGCCGCTTTTTGAAGACGTTGATTTATATAAGCGATTATTAAAAAAGGGAGAATTCGTGCATATCAATCTGACCGTTACGACATCTTCCCGAAGATTTGAAAATCATTCGTTTGTCTGGGCGTTTATGCGTTGGTCAATTTTTCAGGGACTTTATTGGGTTGGTTTGCCGCCTCGACTTCTTGCAAAAGGCTACAAACAAATCAGGTAAAGGTTTATGTCACAACTCCGCTTTGCGCGGTGTTTTTATTGTGAAAATACCAATCTTCAGAGGAGAAAAATTTATGTCACGGATTTTTATTTTAATTGTCGTTCTCGTTCTTTCAATCGGAGTAAGCGATACCATTTTCGCTCAAGATGCCGAACAAAAAACGCAAAATTTAATCGCCGCACTCAGTAAAACGAAATACAAGAAAAAAGAGAAAAAGAATATTTCGTTTGAATTATACATAGACATCAAAAACGAAGCAGTTGTCAAAAATAATGTCCGAGATTACGCGGGCGTTTATGAATCTACGCAAGCGGATTATCGAATTGAATTGCGCGTTTCGGCTGACGGTAAAATCGAAGGAAGCGGTTACGATTCCGATTTTGACAGCTCAAAGAAACAAAACTTCACGCTCAAAGATGCGCGAATTGAAGGTGCGCTGCTAACGGCGACGAAAGTTTTTACTAACGGCGAAACGGAAAAACTCGAAGCCGTTTTTAATAATCGCACAGTTACGGAAGGAAAAAATCCAAATGAAATTAATAGTCGTGAGACGAAATACGGTTTGGGATTTATTGATTCGTGGGGAACGATTACAAACAGGGTTTTTCTCGAATTTAAATCCTGAAAAATTTTGAATTTGACGAAATATTAAAAACAAAATTTACAGGGATAAAGGGGATGAATAGGGATTTTATTTTCTTTATCCCTGTCCATCCCCTTTATCCCTGTAAATTCTTTTAGAATTAGCTCATAAATCCGCGAAACTTCGTTGCGCTCGTCGGATAATTGGGAAAAATCTTGTCGAGACTTTTATTACCCAAATGTTTGAAAGCAACTTCGCCGAGAACGTCGCGGAAGTCAGTTGTAACTGCCAAATCGCGTCCTTCGTAAAGATTTTCGTTCGCTAAACCTTTCCAATCGCCATATATTTTTCCGCCTTTAACAGAATTTCCCAAAACTAACATCGAGTTGGCGTGTCCGTGGTCTGTTCCGCGCGAACCGTTTTCTCTGACGGTTCTGCCGAATTCCGACATTGTTAAAATAACAACATCGTCCATTCGCTTGCCTAAATCGGTTGCGAATGCGGCGATAGCTTGTCCGAAGCCATTTAATAAATTAGCGATTTGCCCGCGTGCGCCGCCTTCGTTGGCGTGCGTGTCCCAATTCAACCCGGGCGTATCGGTGAAAGCAACTTCCAAACCGACATTGGCTTTTATCAATTGCGCGATTTGCAGAAGCGATTGGGCGAACGGATTGTTCGGATAACGTGCGCCGTTTTCCGCTCGGTACTGCGCGGGATTTGCCTGTTTCAAAAAGTTGACCGCTTCAAAAGTTTCCTTGCCGGTTTCGTTCAGGGAATCTTTGGAATTTTGTTGATAAATTCCTTCAAAACCACCTTGCACGCTTTGCGTATAGATTCCGGCGTTAATGGCAAAATCCGCCAGATTCGTCATCGCCACCGACGGAGCGCGTCCGTAAAGCGAGCGCGGAAGTTGCTGCGTCATCGAAACGGCGCGAAACGGCGATTCGTTTTCTTTTTTGCTGGTTTGCAAAACGCGGTTGAGCCAACCGTCGCGGGTTGATTTCACGCCCGGCGTCCCCGCTTCCATATAATCCTGCGCGTCGAAATGCGAGCGCGTGTTGTCGGGCGAGCCAACCGAATGAACAACGGCGAGTTGTTTGTTTTGCCAGAATTTTTCAAGCGGTTTGAGTGACGGATGAAGTCCGAAATAACCGTCGAGATTTATCGCGCCGTCCGCTTGATTCGGCTTTTGGACGGCAATCGTGCGGCGCAGATTATAATAATCCCCGTCGCCGTAGGGAACGACCATATTCAAGCCGTCAACCGCGCCGCGCTGGAAAATCGTAATTAAAATTTTCTTTTTGCCGGAAGCGTTCGTTAACGTCTGCGCGTTGGCAAACTGATGCAGAAATTGCGGCGCAACGCTCATCAAACCGAAACTCGCCAATGTAATTCCGCTCGACTTCAAAAAATATCTTCTGTCCATAATTTTTTAAAAAACCTCGAAAAGTAAGATAAGGATTTTTAATTAAAATCCGTTTAACTGAAATTTAGACGCGTCCGAAATAAAATAAGTCAGTTTTTTATTTTCGTCATTGGAAATTTGTTCGCCGTTCGTTGTAAATTATTTTTAAGAATAAAATTTATGAAAGAAAAACTCGTTCAAATTATTGTCGAACGGCTCGAAAAAGATGCCGACACTCTGCGTGAAGATTTTAATCTGGCTAAAAATATTCCGACGCGCTTTGCGGCGATTGACAATCTTTTTCCCGAAGACATCGCCCGAAAACTTTACGAAGCGTTTCCGCCGACTGACGAAATGCGTCTGCTCGACAGTTTCCGCGAAAAAAAATATACGTCGAAATCGCTAGATAAATTCAGTCCGCTAATCGCCGACGCGACGTTTGCATTTCAAGACCAGCGAGTAATTGACGCGGTTTCCCTCATTACCGAACAGAAAGAAGCGGTTGGCGACCCGCATCTCTACGCCGGCGGCATCAGCGCAATGGCGCACGGACATTTTCTCAATCCGCATATTGATAATTCGCACGACCACGAGCAGAAAAATTATCGAGTTCTGAATCTGCTTTATTACGTTACGCCCGAATGGAAAGCGGAAAACGGCGGAAACTTAGAGCTTTGGAACGATGACATAACGAAAGTCATCGTAATTCCAAGTCTTTTCAATCGGTTGGTTTTGATGGAAACCAACGAGAAATCCTGGCATTCAGTCAATGAAGTGAAAGCGGATGGTTTGCGCTGCTGCATCTCGAATTATTATTTCTCGCAGCATTCGCCAAACGGCTACGAAACTTCACACATCACATTTTTCCAAGCGCGTCCCGAACAGAAATTCCGACGGCTCGTCTCAACCGCCGACGGTCATCTGCGAACCGCTCTGCGAAAAGTAGTGAAACAAGGTTTGAGCAAGAAAGATATTTATGAAGGCGGGAAGGAAAATGAATAATGGATAACGGATAATGGATAATGAAAATCCGAAAATTATTCATTATCCATTATCCGTTATCCATTACAATTACTGTCTTTGAAATTCGGGCGTTCCCAAAATCAAACCGACAACCTTAAAGACTTCCGCGTTGCCGCTCGGCGGCAATAATCGAACTTGTCTCTGACGATTGCGCCCGCCGCCTTGATTTTGCATCATCGCCGTATTTTCCATTGCGTCGCCGTCGTCCGAATTGTCCGCGACTGTTTCTATTTTCGGCTCGATAAGTGGTTGTTCGAGTTGTTTCAAAAGCGTGGCTTTTGTATTCGGCGAGATTTCACCGTCTAAAACTACGGCAATCGAACGATTTAGAATTTCCGATTTATCTTTTCCTTCAAACTGTTTCAGATTAACGCGCGTTCCCGGAATACGATTTGAGGCGAGCGCGACGGCAAAATTCAGACGCTCTAAAAGCGCGCCTGTGTTGACCCAATCTTCCGCCGTGTCGGGATAACCGGTTGGCGCTTGATAAGCGTAAAGCGGCTCGCCCATTTTCGCCAGCATCGCTTGAATTTGTCCGCCGTTAGTGTCCGCGCCGACGGTGCGAATCGCGCTGATGACGACTTCAAACGGCGTTTTAATTTTAGCGCGGTAATTTTCCGCCGCGAAAAATTCTTTATCCGTAAAAATTGCGCGTAAAGTCGTCTTTATATCGCCTTTTGAATCTTGGAACGCTTTCGCAACGCGACCGACAAGGGCTTCGCTCGGATTATCGGAAACAAATTTGACCGCTAATTTGCGGGCGATAAATTTCGCGGTTGACGGATGATTAACCAAAACATCAATCACTTTTAAACCGTCTTTCATTCCGCCTTCATTAATTTTTTGCCCCAAAACCGTTTTCTCGCCTTTGTCGTGGGCGCGTTCGTTGAAGAAGAAAGTTCCGCTTTCGGCGTCTTCCGGTAAACCTGCAAGACGCATTAAACGAGTCGCGCGCTTGTCTTCCGTGCCGTTTGCCACACTCGCAAATGTGCGCCGATAACCGCGCGGGTCAACGATTGTCCAGCCGGTAAATGCTCGCGCGACTTCCTTAATGTCGTTTTGCGTGTAGCCGCCTTCGACTCCCAAAGTATGCAGTTCCATAATCTCGCGGGCATAATTTTCATTGATTCCGCGCTGCATTCTTTTCGGCTGTTTCGGGTTTTGTTGATTTTGCTTAATTCGCGCGTCGAGTTCCGCATCATTCAAGCCGTATTGTTTTTTAAGTTGCTCGCGGCGTTGCGCGTTCATTTGATTCGTTTGATTCGTTTGATTCAAGCGGCGATTCGGATATTTTCCGCGATTATTTCCAGCCGTCTGCGCGTCCGGCGAAACCGATTGAAAATTGTCGAGATAAAAAAGCATTGCCGGCGATTGTGCCGTCGCCGTCAATAAGTCTTTGAAATTTCCCAAAGCATTCGGGCGAATTACGTCACGGTCGTATTCGGGCAGAAACCATCGCGTGGCAGCTTTGTTGGCATAAGCGTTAAAATGATTTGTCCAAAAATCAACCATCACTTCGTTAAGCTGTCTTTCGGAATAAACCGCCCGCATAATGCGCGAAGCGTTCAATTGCTGCGTAATTTGCTGCGGTTTGCCGAGTTTGTATTTCGCGTAAAGCGCAGCGATTTCCTGTTGATATTTTTGGCGGTCGGCTTCGCTCAGTTGAGCGACGTTCGCGTCGGCATTTTTGTTATCGCTTGAGATCATCGCGCCGTCCGCGTTTTTCATTTCGTCGCCTTTAACTCGATTTTTATTTTTGAGTTGGGCTATATCGCCTTTATCCAAATTATTTTTCTGCGCGACCGCTAGCAAAACCGCTGCTTGATTCGGATATTTGGCAAACAATTCTTCGTTCGACATTTTTAAAACGTCCAAATTTTTAACCTTCGCCTCCGCCGTCAAATCGCTTATCGCAGACGCGTTTAATTGCTGTTCAATATATTTATTGATGCCAATTGCTTTGACTCGTTCGACATTGCCTTCACGCGCGCCGAAACCCAAACGATTAAGCACGTGAAGTATTTTCTGGTCTTCGGTTAATAGTTTCGCGCTCGTTTTTCGCATCATTTGCGCGTTTGTGCCGACCGTAAAAATCGGACTGAACATTGCCGTCAGCATCAAAAACGCCGCGATTTTGTGAATTAGAGAGAATTTATGTTTCATTGCTTTTACCTCGAAAAATTATGAATGCTTCGGAATCGTCCAAAGTGTAATCTGCTAAATTAGACGCGGAGAATCGGGAAAAGGACGAAAGAATTTTTAATTTAACCGTGTGATAATTGATGAGGCGAACGAAGCGCAAAGCAAAATTTGCAGGCTGGGCAGGATAAACAGGGCTTTAAATTTTTTGGATTATCCGGTCTGCACGGTTTGAACTTTATTTATTTGATAAATTGAAATTCGCCGAACGCTTCGGGAACGTGAAAATTTGGCGTTTCGGTTTTCGTCGCTTGCCAAGAAAGATAACCGCGAGCGTCGCCCGCGCCGATGCACCGAAAAAGATTTCCTTTCCAAATTTCATTCACCTGCGGTGTTTTGCCGAATGCTTTCCATCCGATTTTTATCGCCATCACAATTTTATTCGTTTCGATTCTCGCGGCTGATTGGATTCCCGAATTGTAATCGAAATTGGTTTCACGTCGGTTAGGTAACTGATGAATCGCCAAATCAATCCATTCGCCCGTTGGCGCAATTTCAAATTCATAATACTTGCGCGGCTCGTCCGCGTTCGGCGCGACGAAAATCTCGCACACATCTCTGTCCCACAGTCCTAGTGTTTTGCTTTTCAGATTCGGCGCGTCAGAAACGACTAGCGGCTCGGTTTGATTCGCTTCAAAGCGAATGTAAAACGCCGCGTCAGACCAAAGAAGTTTTGCTTTCGCGTGTCGTCCAACTTCTGCTCTTTTGCCTGACCAATAATTTTCGATTGAGATTTCCTTTGCCTTTTTCCAAGATTTGTTGTTGAGTTCGCTAATCAGAAAATCTTTTTCGATATGCGCGATTTTGATTTTGTTCGTCATTTCGGACTTCTTCTGCGCGGATAAATTTGAAACAGAAAGCGATAGAAAAACCAAAGCCAGATTGAAAATTATAAAAGTTTTCATAACCGTAAATTTCATTTAATCGAATGACTCGCCACACGCCATTTACCGTCTTTTTCCCGTTTCAAAATTAGAGTTTCGATCGCTGACGAAAGTTTTGCGAATGAGCTTTCAAAATCAATCGTAACCGTTTCGGCTTCAAAAGCGATGACGTTTTTAAATTTTCTCGACTTGAAATTTCCAACCTTTTTCAAAAACGGTTGTACGGTGGATTGCCATTTTTCCTTCGCGTATTTGGCTTTGAGTTCAGCGGAAATTCCTTCCCAACTCTCCGCGAATTTTCCCGCGTCAACCAATTTTAACCAATCTTCCGCCGTCTTTTGTAGATTCAGTTTTTCCGCTTCGGAAAGTTTTTCGGCGACGAGTTCGCCAATAATTATCTGTGCAAAATCATCAACGGCGGAAGCTATAAACTTACTCGCTTCGGGAGTCTCGTCCGCATTTACCTGAGCGGCAACGGCAATTTTATACTGCGGAAAATAGCGCATATCTGACAGATAGCCGGGAAATTCGCCGTCGTGTCCGTGAGATTTTCCAAATTTTCCTTGCACGATTTCCACGCCTAAACCGTAACCTTTGCCTTCGCCAACGGTCGTGCTTCCGAGCATTTCGTCCAAATATTTTTTCTGCAAAACGTCGCCCGCATACAAGAATTTTGCCCAACGCGCAAGGTCTTCAGTCGTCGAAGCAAAGCCGCCGCCGGCCCATTCCCATTGCGGATTGACAGTGAATTTTCCGCCCGCGATTATCGGCTTGTTTTGAAAATAACCATTGACGACTCGCGGCAGAACATTTTTATTTGAAGGAAAAGTATCATCGAGTCTGAGCGGTTTCAAAATTCTCTGCGCGATTTCGTAATACAAAGTTTTGCCCGTTGCTCGCTCGACAATTATTCCTACCAAAATATAATTTGTATCAGCGTAGTTGAAATTTTTGCCCGCCTCGAAAAGCGGTTTTTTGTCGAGAACATAAGCAATCAATTCTTCATACTTGATGTCTTTACCGAAACTTTTAAACATCGCTTTTTGAAAACTTCCATCGTCAACGTGATTCGGAATGCCGCTTGAATGATTCAGAAGCGTTCGCAACGTGATGTCTTTAGCGTTTGGCAATCTCGCAAACCAAGATTCATTTCCCAACCATCGTTCGATTTTTTCGTCGAGATTCAGTTTCCCTTCCTGCGCGAGTTGCAATGTCGCGGCTGAAACAAAAGTTTTTCCGATGCTTCCCGCGAGCATCGGGTCTGAAGGTTTGAGTTTCGTTTGAGTTTTTAAATCCGCAACACCTGTCGAAACCGAACCTGAACGTCCGTCGGGCAAAACAAAGCCGACGCATCCGCCGGGAAACTTTAACGAAGCGTGTAATTCGTCTAATTTTGCTTGAGCTTTTTGAAAAATCTGCGCGAATTTTTCATCATCAATTTTCGGAGATTGAAATGCCAAAGAAGTTTGAGGAAGAAAAACACAAATTGAAAAAGCTACAAAGAGCATTTGAAAAATTGTGCTTTTATTTTTCACCGTAAATTTTTATTTGCTTCCCGTATTGAAAACCGTCTTAAACGCCATCTTAGCCAACTTCCAGGTTTTGTATAAATCAATTTGATTCAAGAGAAAATTTCAATGATTTTTTCGGTTACTTTTTCGGTTTTTTCCCTTTTCAGAGTCCCGATTCGGTAGAGGACAATTTTTGCGTCAATTGTGAAAAGCCTATTTGGACGGATATTGCTGTCCTGTCTCAGTTGCCCGTTTGCTAAATCGTTAGAAGCTAGTGAAATTGCGTAATTATCTTTAGCGTTTTGGCTGGTTATTAAACAAATAATAATGTCGTCGCCTGTTAAATCGGCGATGACCAAAGCAGGACGCTTTTTGTTAGCGGTTAAATCGGAAAAAGGAAACGGCGTAACGACGACATCGCCTTTTATAAATCTGCCCATGCTTTGTCTTCCTCTGGCGTATCCCAATCTTTAGCAATCAAATCTTCCGACGCAAACATCAAATCTCTCGCTGAAACGTCCGATATATCAAAATCTTGGTCGGCTAAATACGAGACAAAATGATAAACCGCCGTCAGTTTATCTTCGGAAAGCGTTTGTAGTTTGCTGTCAATTTCTTCAACCGTGATTGTCATAATTTCTTTTTTTATATCAAAATTATTTTGAAAGCAATTTTATCGGGATTTCCCCTTTTTCAGCGGCTTAGGATTTTTCATGCTCCAATATTGTAAATCTTGAAATTCTCTTTCCAATTCATCCATATCATCATCGCCAAGTTCGTATGAAAAAGCAGAGTCTAAAATTTTTCTTGCATTTGCAAGTTTAGGAAGAATTTTCCACTCATCAAGAAAATTAGATGATAAGGCATGATACTCTTCAATACTTTTACATTAGACATTATTTGAAATAAGATATTTCGTTAATATCAGTAATATCAATAGTTTCAAGTGGCTGTCGAAATGTTACTCGTAAATTGTGTAAGCCACACGCTATTTCCATTACCTTATCGGAAATCTGCTCTTTTGTCAGTCGCAAGGTGTCTTTCACTATGCGACATCTTTTCACTCCACAAATGACATTTTCCACCATTATTCGCACTCTTGAAATCATTCTGTTCAAAAACTTTTCAATCGCTGTCAACTCCTTTCCCCTTACTTTTTTTTGGCTGTTCCGTTAATATCCCTTCCGGCTCATAACCTTGAAATCCGGTGTCTTTCGTCAAACTCGCATTCTGCGGATAACTGATTTGGCTTTCATCGGCTAACTTTTTATCGTGCTTTTTTCCTTCCGCTGTCGCACTCAAAAACACCACTTTGCTCGTGTTTTCGTTCACCAAAAGCACATTTTTATCGGTGTGTGTTTTCTTCTTTCCGCTATACTTTTCCTTTTGTTTGTCTATCTTGACAGGTCTTTGAAGCTCTCTTTCGGAGGCATCAAGACTCAAATTCGCGCCACCTTCAATTGCCTCAATTGTTGATGCTACCTTCTGTCGGTCGCGTGCAGGTTTCATGCCCATTTCAGCCAAAGCCTTCTGCAAAATAGGCAACAACCGATGTATCCAATAATTTACCCGCCCTTGACTCAAACCAAACTGCTAACCGTGCATTGTTTGCAGTTGAAATGTTTTTTGATACACCAGAATAAACAATAATTTGTCGCTCAAAGTTGCCAAATTTGACTTTCTACCGCCACCTGCTTGACGTTGTTTTTTCTTTCTTGTCGGCTTCGGTTTGGTCGGCAAACTTTCTTGATAACATTTTTCAAAAGTTGGTAAAAGGCATTCAAACTCTTCATTTCTTAAACCTGTCGCCACCAAAAATTCTCTCGGCTTCTCTTTTAACTCAAGATAATTTAACATTTATCCAGTTTAATTCATTTCTCTTATTTCAAATAATGTCTATTCAGAATAGTAAGAACCAATTCTATCTAAAGACACAACCATCACATTCAAATCGGCTAAGATTATGATTATATCTTTCCTACGATAAGAAACCTTTTCATCTGTCATAAAACTATTTTCCCGTATTGAAAACCGTCTTAAACGCCATCTTCGCCAATTTCCAAGTTCTATCCAAATCAACTTTACCGTCTTTGTCGCGCCCCAAAAGTTTGTCGGTCAGCAGTTTTCGCAAATCTTTGCCTTCGCGTTTCAGCATAAATTCTTTGGCGTAAGGCTTCGCCGTTTCAAAGAAATTAAATTCCGGGTCGGTAATAATTCCAATGCCTTCAAGCGTCATCAACGCACGCATAATATATGTAAAATTCGACGGCAGACGAAACGGATAATCATACATTACGTCCGCTAAATCGTAAGTTAATTCTTTAAAGTTTACTTCCTTGAGTTTCAAATTCAGATGAAACTCGAACATTTTTTCAACGACCGGTTTAACAACTTCAGGATTTGAGCCGGGCTTCATAAAATCTAAATCTATCAAATCCTGAGCGATTCCAGCCGGGTCTTTAGCGATGACGTGGAAAAATGCGTCAATCATTTTCGACTGCAATTGCGGCGTGATTCTGCCGACCATTCCGAAATCGAAAAACGCAAGTCGTCCGTCGGGCATTACCAAGAGATTGCCCGGATGCGGGTCGGCGTGAAAGAAGCCGTCTTCCAATAATTGTTTTAAGTAAGTGCGAATCAACAGACGGTTGACCTTTTCGGGCGAAACGTGGCGAGCGCGAAGCTCGTCCAAAGCCGTAACTTTCGTGCCGTGAATAAACTCCATCGTTAGAACTTTTTCAGTCGTTGCGTTCCAATATATGTGCGGGACGTGAACATTCGTCCACTCCTTGAAACTTTCGTGAAAGCGCTCGGCATTCTTGCCTTCCGCCGAATAATCCATTTCCTCGTGAATCGTTTCGTCAAATTCCCTGAGCATTCCCGCCCAATCCGCATTTTCGTTCAATGACGGAAAGCGTTCGGCAAATTTTGTGACTTTTCGCAAAATTTCGATGTCGCCTTTAATTATCGCCGTTAAATTCGGACGCTGAACTTTTACTGCGACTTCTTCGCCCGTAAAAAGTTTAGCGCGATAAACTTGTCCGAGAGATGCGGCGGCAATCGGTTCGACATCAAATTCGGCATAAACTTCGTTGATTTTGCGACCGAGTTCTTTTTCGATTCTGGCGAAGGCAATCTCGTTTGGAAATGACGGCACATTATCCTGCAATTCGCCCAACGCTTTGACAAACGCTAAAGGCAGAAGGTCGGCGCGTGTTCCTAGAGATTGACCAATTTTGATAAAAGTCGGTCCAAGCTCAATTAAATTATCTTTCAGCCAGACGGCTTGTTTTTCGTGATTTAACTCTTTGTTCGCTTCGCTGCCGAGGAAAAATCGGCGAAGAAGAAGCATAAATTGATGAAAAAACCAGAGATTGATTTTGTGAAATTGTTCACCCAAAACCGCTAGCCAAGTTAATCTTTGTGCAGTTATCATTCTGGCGGCAGCGTGTTTTCCGTATTGCGCGTGATGCAAATCGTATTGGTCGAGGTAAAGATAGAGCGCGAGCATTCCGATAACCTTCGACACTTGAAAAAGCCGCAAATAACCGCCGATTCCGCGATAATTCTTCTCAACCGATTCTTCCTGCTGGATTAAAGATTTCTCTTCGGCAATCAACTCTTGATTGGAAATTTTTTTCGCAATTGGCAACTGCTTCGTTTCGATCAAAGCGTGATTACCGTTACCGTTTTCCAAAATCGGTTCGATAACCTTTTGCTGCACAATCAATCCGCTCGTATTTTCTTCCATTACCAAATCTTTTTGCATAAGTTAATTTAGAATCATAAAAAGCAATTCGGTTTGCAACAAATTTCACAAATTTTAGTTTTCAAACAATATCTAGAGAATTCTTAACGCCTAGCCGTTTGAAATAGCTCAGAGCGCGACGCGTATCCTTTTCAATTTGATTCTTAAGTTCTTCGATACCGCTGAACTTTCTTTCATCGCGGATGCGGTGCAGAAAACGGACGCGCAGAACGTCACCGTAGAGGTCGCCGTCGAAATCGAAAATGTAGCTTTCAATCGAAGGTTCTTTGTCGCCTTCGAATGTCGGTCGCACGCCGACATTCGTGATGCTTCGCCGCCATTTGCCGTCAATTAAATTGGCGGTTGCGTAAACGCCGTATTTCGGAATCACGCGGTTGCGCGGTTTGAGATTTGCCGTCGGAAAACCGATGGTGCGTCCGCGCTGGTCGCCGTGAATAATCTGACCTTCCACGCCGTAGGGTCTGCCGAGCATTCGGCGGGCGAAATTTATTTTTCCAATGGCAAGCAACTCGCGGATTTTTGAAGATGAAATGCGTTGACCGCGCACGGTGATTTCAGGAACCTCGTCGGCGTAAAATCCGAGTTCCGCGCTTATCTTTTTCAGTAATTCGATATTACCGCCGCGATTTTTGCCGAACGCAAAACCTTTGCCTAAAAAAACTTCTTTCGCTTGAAGGCGTTCGTGAACAATATCGCGCAGAAAAACTTCTGCGTTCTGATTGGCGAATTCCTGATTGAAACGAATGACAATCGTCTGTTTGATTCCCAGAACTTTAAAGTTAGCCAGCCGCTGGTCGAGCGTTTGCAGCAGCGGCGGCGCATTTTCCGGGTAAAGAACGGCGCGCGGATGCGGGTCAAAAGTTATCACGGTCGAAACGGCACCGGCGGCTTCGGCGCGACTGACGACCTTTTGAATTATTTTTTGATGACCGAGATGCAAGCCGTCAAAAACGCCGAGTGTCAAAACCGTCGAGCGCAGAATGTTGGCATTATCGGTTCCGTGAAAAATTTTCATTTCAAATATAATTTCATTCCCAAATGCGTTCCCTTAAAACCCAAATCTTCGTAAAAACGATGCGCGTCTTTACGGTCACTGTTCGTCGTTAATTGCATTGCCACGCAATTTTCTTCCCGCGCACGATTTATCGCCCATTTCATTAATTCTTTGCCGAAGCCTTGTCCGCGATATTTGTCGTCAACTCTAACCGATTCGACCGTCGCCCGTTTTCCGCCTTGAAAACTGATTGACGGCGTGAACGTAATTTGCAGAGTGCCGACGATTTTGCCATCTTTCTCCGCGACGATTAACTCGTTGTTTTTATCCGCGTTAATTTCCTCAAACGCTTTCACATAACTTTCGGGCAAAGGATTTTCATATCGTTCGCGCGTCGTACCGAGAAAATCATCGGCGAGCATTCGGACAATTTCCGATAAATCTTTACGGGTCGCTTGGCGAAATTTAAGTTTCATACTTCTTCAACGGCCAACTCATCAACAGCAAACCAAACATTATCGGGAAGCAGTTTCGAGTCGCGTTCATACAAAACATCGTGATTCAAATGCGTTAGATAAGCGCGTTTCGGTTTTAGCTTTTCAATGTATTCGAGTGCTTCCTGCAAACTGAGATGTGTCGGGTGCGGTTTGATTCGGACGCAATCAAGCACCAAAACATCCAAATCCTGCAAGCCTTGCATCGCGTCTTCGGGGATAAAATTCAAATCCGTCGCGTAGGCGAAATCGTTGAAACGATACGCGATGACGGGCGTTTTGCCGTGAATGACTTCGAGCGGCGTAACAAGCAGGTTTTCGCTGAAACAAAACGGCGCGTTTTTTTCAATCGTGTGCGGAATCAATTGCGGAAGTCCGCCGCCGAAATGCGACGGCTCGAAAATATATTGAAAAATTCGGCGCAAATCTTTCCAGGCTGATTCGTCGGCGTAAATCGGCATTGCGCCGTAACGGAAATTGAGCGGGCGAATGTCATCCATTCCGAAAACGTGGTCAACGTGGCAGTGCGTAATCAAAATTGCGTCGAGTTTTTTTATATGAGCGCGTAAGGCTTGCTGGCGAAAATCCGATGAAGTGTCAACGAGAATGGTTTTGCCGTCGTGTTCGAGCAGAATTGAAACGCGCAGCCGTTTGTCGCGCGGGTCGTCGGACAAACAAGTTTCGCAATCGCAGGCAACTGAGGGAACGCCGGTTGATGTGCCTGTGCCGAGGAAAGTCAGTTTCATTCGTTTTGTCCTTTGTCCTTTGTTGTTCGTCCTTTGCAATTTCAAGTCGAATTTGAATTTTAATGCAATAGACAAACGACGAACGACAAAGGGCGAAGTGCTATTTCTTACCGAGAATATCGTTTGCCGAAAACTTCTGCGCGGCTTTTTGTTTGAGTTTTTCTTCGGCAATGCGCTGAACCTGCACATACTGCATTTGCAAATCAGAGAGCATTCCGTCGAAAATTTCCGCTTCTTTTGAATGCAGATTATTGCGCGTTTTTTCCTTGAGCATCGCTAAAACGTCAATCCAATACTTGCCGGTTTCCAAATCTAAGGTGCGCTGTCCGGTTGCCGGGTGCGGCATTGCGCCGAGCGCGGCGGCGGCTTGCGTGGCTAAAGTCGTCAAAAAATTAACAAAGCTCGCCGGGTCGTCAACGCCCGGAATATCGCTGTCGTCAAATTCTTGCGCTTCGGTTTCTTCCGCTTGTGTTTGCTCGGTTTCCTCCGGCGGGTTAATCGGCATTTCTTCTTTCGGTTTTTCCGCTTCAATCGTTATGCCTTCTCTTAAAGAGCCGTCAACGTTAAATTTGCGCTTGTCGGTAACTTTTACTTCAGGTTGTTCTTCGTTATTCAATTGTTCTTTTCCAATCATTGTTTTTCCAATAAATTTTATAAAATTTGATAATTCGATAGTAGCATTTTGCCGAAAGAAAGTTCAAAATTAGGGACAAGGGAAAAGGGATAAGGGACGAGAGAGAAACCAATTTTTTAGCTCGTCCCTTATCCCTTATCACTCTTCCATCAAAAATTATGTCAAAAAATTTCGATGAACTGGTAACGGTAATGGCGCGGCTTCGTGCGCCCGGCGGTTGCCCTTGGGACAGAGAACAAACATACGAAAGCCTTGCGCCGTATCTTTTGGAAGAAGCCTTTGAAAGTTTCGACGCGATTCAAGATGCGACTGAAGGGAAGCCGGAAAATTTGCGCGAAGAACTCGGCGATTTACTTTTGCAGATAATTTTTCACTCGCAGATTGCTGAAGAAACCGGTGATTTTACGATTGAAGATGTTTGCGCTACGATTACGAGAAAAATGATTTTGCGTCATCCGCACGTTTTCGGCGATAAAAAATTTGATACGGCGATTGACGTTTTGCAGAATTGGGACGAGCTGAAAAAATCGGAACGCGCCATTACTAAAACGGATGAAACGGTAAAAGATTCGATTCTTGAAGACGTTCCGCTTGCGTTTCCCGCACTGATTGAAGCCAATAAACTCACCAAAAAAGCTGCCAAAGTCGGTTTCGATTGGGAAAATACGGAACAGATTTTTGATAAGTTACGGGAAGAAACCGAAGAATTAAAAAAGGCAATCTCGGAAGATGAAAACATCGAAGAAGAAATCGGCGATTTGCTTTTCGTAGTGGTAAACTTGGCGCGAAAACTCGACGTTGAGCCGGAAACTGCGCTAAAGAAAACCAATCGCAAATTTCGATTGCGTTTTAAGTTCATTGAAACCGAACTGAAAAAACTGGGCAGAAATTTGGAAAATTCAGATATGAAAGAAATGGATGCGCTTTGGAATGAAGCGAAAAAGATTTATAAATAGAAAATTAAGAGGTTAAAATAAAATCTAAATTTTCTGTTAAAACTTAAAATAAAAGTTGACTTCATATAACTTAAAGATTAGATTACATATTACCAAGTTTTAATGACAAGGCTTCGGACGGTCTTTAAGCTCAGGCTTTACCCAAAATTATTGAATTTTAATAAGACTTTATTTGTTAAAGTCTGGTTTTGCACCGGACTCGCAAAAGTGTTGTAGTTAGCAAAAGCTATCCGAACCGTTGAAAAATACAAAGGAGTAAATCAAATTATGAGAAAAAATTTTTGTACGCTATGGATTCGCAATTTCACCGCCGCTTGCTTGGCGATGGTGATTTTCACAACTTCTTCAATGATTGCTTTAGCAGCAACGCCGGAGAATAAATCATTAATGGGCGAGATAACGGTTTCGGGACAAACAATTAATGGTAACGCTCCTTCCGTTATGCTGAACGGCGAACCGGTTATGACGGGACGCACGTTTTTTTCAGCCGGCACCATTGCCACACCGGAAAACATTAATTCAACCGTCAGAATCGGAAAATTAGGTTACGTTACTTTGACTCCGAATACGAATTTGAATTTGAGTTTCAACGAAAACACAATTTCGGGAACTTTGTCCGCTGGACAAATTAAAGTCTCCAATGCCGAAGGAGTAAACGTAACTATTCAAACAAATGCCGGTCTGGTTACCAACGAATCGACTTTGGCAAGCAATTTTACAGTTAATGCAGAAAAAGCTGCTCGACAAGATGACGACGATGACGCTGACGGAAATAGTGCGCTCGGTCCGATTCTTGTTTTTAGCGGAATTGTAGCGGCGGCAATTATTATTGTTCTTGTTACCAGAGATGATAAAGATTTAATTGTTAGTCCAGTGAGATAAATCTTTACACATTAAATTCATTAAATCTAAAAGGCGCGAAGGCTTATGAGTATTCGCGCCTTTTAGTTCCTGACAATAAGTTGATAAACCTACAAAGCAAATCTATGATTAGATAATGTCTGTTTCCTCATCGCCAAACGTGCCCAGCCTCGCCGATTTCCGCCGCCGTTATCCTTTAACGGTTGAAAATCTCGCCTCGCTTTCAAACCGGGAAGCATGGCTCAATCGCGTTTGGGAAATCGAACAGCGTTGGCAATCATTTCAGGAAAATCCGCAAAAAACCGATGAGGTCGTTTTTTATGATTCTGCGCCGAAAGATTTAACCGTCGAAGCCGAGTTTGAAATCGTCTACGCGGGCGGAACGCTCGGACTTCTTCACGCGGCAGTGATGGCGACGAAATTTAATCGCAGAGTCTTGGTTTTCGACCAGCACACGGTCGGGAAAACGCACCGCGATTGGAACATCTCCGACGAAGAATTGCAGGAATTTGTAAAAGCTGAACTTTTCACCAAAGAAGAAATTGAAACTGCTGTCGCCAATCGTTATCAAACAGGTTTCGTCAAATTCTACGATGCAAACTCAAGTATAAAAACGCCGCCGCTTTTTATGGATAATGTTTTGGACGTAGCGATTGAAGCCGATAAACTTTTGGAAATCGCCGCGAAAAAACTCAAAAAAACCGATTCAAAAATTATCAACAATTTGCGGCTCGCTCGCGTTTTTGTCCAAAAAGATAAAGTTCTGGTTGAATGTGAAGACGTAAAGAGCGGAAAGCGGCGGCTGTTTGACGCAAAACTTTTCGTTGATTCGACGGGAACGAATTCACCTGTTTCGCGTCAAATAAATGCCGGAAAATCAATTACGCACGTTTGCCCGACGGTCGGCACGGTTGCAAAAGGTTTTACGCGCGGAAGCGATGACAAGGAAATTGATTTTTCGGTCGGGGAAATTCTCGTCAGCACCGAAGATGCGTCCGACAATCGCCAACTGATTTGGGAAGGTTTTGCGGGAAATCAGAAAAAAGACGAATATACGACTTATCTTTTTTTCTATGATTCGGTTGAATCTAAAGCCGATAAATCTCTTCTTAGATTGTTTGAAGATTACTTCGAAAAACTGCCGAGTTATAAAAAGAAAAACGGCGCGTGGCGCGTCGTCAAGCCGGTTTTCGGATACATTCCGAGCATTCATCATCACGGCTGGGACAGCGTTAAAAAAACTGCTGCGAACAGAATTCTGCTCGTCGGCGACGCAGCGGGTTTGTCTTCTCCTTTGACATTTTGCGGTTTCGGCTCGCATGTGCGGAATTTGCGAAAACTGACGGCTAAAACCGAAAACGCTCTGCAAGCAAATCTTTTAGGCGAAAATTTTTTGTCGAAAATCAACGCCTACGAACCGCGTGTGGCACAAATGTCGAGCCTTGCAGAATTTATGCGCCCGACCGAAAAGGGCAAACCTTCAACGGTTAATGAAACGATGAACGCGGTGATGGCAGCTTTATCATCGCTTGATGTAACTGTTCGGCGCGAGATGTTTCAAGATAGGATTTCGTTTGCCTCGTTCAAAAAAGTTTTAATGAAAACGGCAAAAATTCATCCATCAGTTTTCAAGAAAATGTTTTCGCAACTCGGCACAAAAGGCACGTTTTGGTGGATTGCAAACATAGCGGAAGCGGCTTTGCACGAACGAAACGCCAAAACATAGGCAGATGGCAACAGCAATAGGCAGAAAAATTTGTTACCAAATATTTTCACCTATTGCTGTTGCCATCTGCCTACTTTAACTCAAGCCCGCGCTGACGCTTAGGCTACTGAGAGCAACTGATTTACTGAGAATCTTTCATCGAATTCTCTTTTTGTTTGTCGGTCAGCGCGATGCCCATTTTTTCGAGCGTAACTTGATTGAGCGTTCCGGTAACATTTAAACCATTTGCCGCTTGATATATTTTTAAACCGTTGCGGGTCGCGTCGTCTAACTTGCCTGTTTCCGTTACCTTCAGCATTTTTTGAGCTTGCATAATCTGGTCTTTCGAGGCGCGGAAAATCACCTTTTTCGGTTTCGACGAATCGCTTGATTTATTTTCTTTAGCGGACGCAAAAGAGTTCGGTGAAACTGGAATTTCCTTCTGTTTGTCGGTTAATTCGATACCCATTTTTTCGAGCGTCGCGCGATTAAGAGTGCCGTTCGATTTTAAGCCGTTTTCCGTCTGATATTTTTTGATGGCGCCCTTCGTTTCACCGTCGCGCTTGCCTGTTTCAGCCACCTTCAACATTTTTTGCACCTGCATAACTTGTTCCTTGTTAGCGCGGAAACTTTGCTTTTTAGGTTTTGCTTCAGCCGTTGTTTTTGTATCTTGAGTGGTTGTCGGAGTTGTTTGCGCGTTGATTGAAACGCTGACCAACAGAGAAACTATCAGAATTAGAATAAAATTTTTCATTGACTTTTCCTCCAGAGTTAAAAGATGGTTTATGTCGTAATTCAAAAACAATGCCTTTTGAGCAAGGAAAGAAATAGTTAATAAACAATGATAAGCAAACTGATATAAAATCTCACTTAGTCCTCATTTTACGCGCTTATGTTTCTGCCTTCATTTAGTTTTGGTTATCAATAGTTATAAATAGTTTGTATCATCTTGTATCTTTGCTGTATTCTTAAATAGTAGGAGATACAAAATGGTAAAAGTATTTTTGCGGGAAAAGAAACTAAAGAACGGCAAGCGCGGCCTGTATCTTGATTTTTACCCGCCAGTAAAACACCCCGAAACCCACAAAGAAACACGGCGCGAACATCTCAGGCTTTACGTTTATGAACGCCCGAAAACTGAAACAGAAAGAGAGCATAATAAAGAAACAAAAATGCTCGGTGAAAATATTAAATCAAAACGCCAATTGGATTTGCAAGCGGGCGTTTACGGCTTCATCTCGGCGCGGGATCGGCGGGCGGACTTTTTAGCTTTTTTTACCCAAGTAGTTGAATCAAAAAACCGAACTTCTGTTGCTAATCATTATGTTTGGAAAGCTGCTTTATACCAATTTGAAAACTTTACGAACAAAAAATGTCGGTTTGGCGATGTAACGGAAAAACTTTGCGCTGAATATAAGAATTATTTGCTCGATAAATTCGCCATAAATTCAGCCGCATCTTACTTCCTCAAATTCAGATCGGTCGCGGAAAGTGCAACCCAACAAAATCTTTTTTCCGCGAATCCGGCAAGGAAGTTCACCATCGGACCCGAAGAAACACATAAAGAATTTCTTAGTCTTGAAGAATTACAAAAACTTGCCGACACGCCTTTTAAGTATGAAGATTTGCGCCGGGCGGCTTTGTTCTCTGCCCTGACCGGCTTGCGGTTTTCCGACATTGCAAAATTAACTTGGCAGGAAGTTCAGCACAGCGAAAGTCAAGGGTTTTATATTCGCTTCAAACAACAAAAAACCAAATATTTAGAAACTTTGCCTATTTCCAGGGATGCTTTTGAATTACTTGGCGTGCGCGGCGAACCGGATGAAAAAGTTTTCAAAGAATTAAAGAAAGCGCAATGTATGTATCTGCCGATTTGGACAGCAAAAGCCAATATTGACAAGGAAATCTCTTTTCACTCGTTCAGACACACATTCGCAACGCTGCAATTAACTTTAGGAACCGACCTTTATACAGTTTCAAAACTGCTCGGACATCGAGATATTAAAACGACGCAGATTTACGCGAAGATTATTGATTCCAAAAAACGCACAGCGGCGGATTTAATTAAATTGAAATAAATAGTTGAGGTGAATATATGTCTAAGCGCAGACCCATCAGGAATCCTGAGAGAGAAGAAATCGTCGCTGAATCGATTGAAGCGGACATCAGAAAAAAGGCAAAGGATGTAATTCTCGAAGCTTTTAAGGCGTTAGATTGGAATGACTCTGAGAATTTTTACGTAAAACAACTGGAGACTGGGGAGATATTTTTTCACCTTACAATAATTTCTGAAATGGGCAAGGCAGATATTCATTATTCGCCACAACCTTATGTAGAATCACTGTTCAGAGATTTTAGTAAGGCGGTTGAGGCAAGGGCGTATAAAGATGTGGATTTGTCCAGTGTCTCGCCAAATATTCTAAAAGAGTGGTCAGAGAAAACAATTCTTACTATTACAAAAATTATACTTAAAAATTTTCGACGTGAATGCGTCGGATTTATATATAACCAGCCGAGTTTCGCGATGCTCTGTTTTGATTTTTTAGACCCACTAATCTATGAGCGTAAATCTAAAGACATACTTTTGCGACATAAAGCCAACCGTGGCGAACGAATTGCAGAAATAATTAAAAAAATTAGCAAAACGCGAGAGGAGATGATTTTAAAATTAGAAGAAGAAGTGATAGGGGAAATTTCCGCTCCTCAATTTATTTTCTGTGAAATTTACGATTTCTATAAAGCAGTTTGGCAAGAAGCCAAAAAACTCTATACAAAAAGCAAAAAGTTTCAGAATGTATCCGACATTGTGAAAACCGCTTTTCCTTTGTTGCCTAAAGATTTAATTGATAAACTCGGATTACGCGGCGAATCTGACGCTGCTATGCTCGCTTTTCAATTAGCAGCAAGAGTATTAAAGGTACCGCCGAATGAAGGCAAAAGCGAAGCTGCTCGAAAAAGATACGTGAAGAAAAGTAGAAGCCAAAGAAAAGCGATTTCACCTGAAGAAGCTCAAAAGGCTTTTGCTAAGTATCTCGTATCTCAGGGAGATTACGACCGAGTCAAAGGACAATGGCGGCAACTAATCTATGATTCTATTGATAAATTTCCCCAACACAGCTAATTTTAGGCTCAAAATGTTAATGCTACTTTGAGCCTAAAATCCGCAATTTTAGGCTCAAAAATATTTTTCAAATTGGTCTGTTTTCTGAATCTCGTTTTGCTTATCCTAGTTTTGTAGAAAGGAGAAATAAGCAAAATGGAACTTTCAATTCCGACGACCGAAGACATCAGAACCGCCATTCGCGCCGAACTCACCGATTTTTTCGCATCATTTAGATTTCCTCAAATTCCCGAAACCGAAGACATCGGCAAAGGCGCAGAATTCGCCAGCCGGATTACCGGCAAGGCTGTGCCAACTATTTATGACCTTGTTCATAAAAGATTAATTCCGCACTCCAAACGCGGCAAAGATTTGTATTTTTCAAAATCCGAGTTGCTCGACTGGCTCAAATCCGGCAAGCGCAAAACCCATAGTGAACTTGCGCTCGAAGCCGAGAACTTTTCTTCGGACAAATCCCAAACAAAATAAAACCGTAGCGACACGATAAAGTGCCGTGAATCTCTGGCGTGTGCCTGAAAAAATTATGAGGTAAAAAATGAATTATGAATAAAAATCAAAAACTCGGAAGCGGTGGCGACCGTTCCGAGTTCAAACCAAAAATTTACTATTGGCGGCAAACCAATAAGGCTTCAGGCTTTTTTAATTATAAGGAAAATAAAATTTTCGGTCAATGTGTCAAATGCGACTCCGATTATATGAAATTCGCTGTGGGCGGCTTCTGTCAGGATTGTCAGCAACGCTGCGAGTTCATTATGCGCGAGCATCCTCACATTGCACGCGAAATTAAAAATCAAGGGCGGGGTGCAACGGTATGAACGATCAAAAAATTCAACTTCCAAACTTTGACGGCGGCGCGGGACTTATTCCCCGCGCCGCATCACCAACGCGCCAACTGCTCGAACAGACAAAACTTTCACGCCTTCCGGCAATTGGGCGGCAGCGCACGGTCTTCTGCGTCGGCTGCGGCAAAGCGGCGATTGACACCGACGACAAAGTGCAAGTGATGTTTTCCGCCTGCGCCGCCTGCGTGAAGATTTACGGACGACTTGATGCGGCGGCTGACGAACACGATAAACGTAAACGACGCGAAACGCTTGAAAGATTTGCGGCGGAGGTGAAGCGATGACTAATCAAAACATTCTGCAACGCGCCGCGATTAATTATAGTGTCGCTGGGTTTGCAACGCTCCCTGTTGATAAAGCCAAACGCCCAACCGTTGGCGCGTGGGCGCATTATCAAAAGAATAAACCAGATGAAATTGAAATCTGCCGATGGTTTAACGGCTCAAAGCCTGAAACAACCGGACTCGCCTTATTAGCCGGAAAAGTTTCGGGCAATATCGAAGTTTTGGACATTGATTGCAAATATGACTTGACAGGTTCACTAATGGAAGATTTTACCGAGATTGTAAAAGAACACTTGCCCGAACTGTTTCAAAAACTTGTCATCGCAAAAACCGTCAACAAAGGATTTCATATTCTTGTCCGCGTACCTACCGAATCCATTCAAGGAAACAAAAAATTAGCTTCGCGTCCGGCAACTGCCGAAGAAATACCCGCCGGCGATAAGGTAAAGGTTTTGATTGAAACCAGAGGCGAAGCCGGTTATTTTGTCGTTGCACCGACAGTTGGGTACGAATGGATGCAAGGCACTTTTGAAAACATTCCGACTGTAACCGCTGAAGAACGAAACACACTTTTTACAATCGCCCGCTCTTTTGACCAGATGCCTGTCAAAATACAGGCAGAAGATAAAACGGAAAGTCGCACTTTTGTAAATGAGCTTTCGCCTTTTGATGACTACAACGGGCGGGCGGAAGTTCAATCACTATTAGAAAAGCACGGTTGGAGACTTATTTACCAACGCGGCGAATCGCTCCATTACAAACGACCGGGGACGACCGACAGCGTTACTTCGGCTAATTTTCACACCGGGATTAGAATTTTCTATGTCTTCAGCACGTCAACCGAATTTGATTCCGGGCGCGGTTTTAATCCCGTCCAAGTTTACACACAGCTTGAACACGGCGGCGATTATTCAGCCGCGAGCAAGGCTCTTTATGCGGCTGGCTTTGGTTCACGGCATAACGGGAAAATCAAAGACGACAGCACACAGCAACCGACTGAAATAATTTTTGAAGGCGAACCGCGCCCGCTCGATTTAACTTTGAAACCAGTTGCCGCGCTTGAAGATGACTGCTTGCCGAAAGTTTTAACCGGCTGGTTGCGCCCGGCTTCAATGGTAATCGGCTGTCCGTTTGATTTTCTCGCGTTATCGGCTGTCATTATGGTTGGAAGTCTTATCGGCTCGCGTGTGCGTGTGAAACCTTTGCGACACTCCGATTGGTTTGTCGTGCCGAATCTTTACGGCGGATGTGTCGGTCTACCGTCAACAAAAAAAACACCGGCATTAGACGAAACACGAAAACCGATTCTTGAACTTCAAGCGGCGGCGCGAAAAGAGTATTCGGACAAAAGAAAGGATTACGACATTGAAGCAAGATTCCACGAAAAGCAAACAAATGCACATCTAAAAGACAGTAAATCCATCGAAGATTACAAAACAAAACTTAAACTTTCGCCAAAACCGAAAGAACCGATATTGCGCCGATACGAAATTAACGATATAACCACGCCAAAAATGGCACAATTTCTTTCTGAAAATCCGATTGGTTTATTACAAAACCGCGATGAACTAACCGGCTGGTTTAAATCGCTTGAAGCCGATTACGACCTAAATGCCCGGTCATTCATTCTTGAACTTTGGAAAGGCGCGATTGCTTACGAACTGGCTAGAGTTGGAAATGGTGAAATTCAAATCACATCCGGCACACTTTCAATAATCGGCGGCATTCAACCGTCGAAGCTGCAACGGTACATTTCAGAAGCCTACTCCTTCGACAATTCGGACGGCTTGCCGCAGCGTTTTTTGTTTGCTTATCCTGACACAACCAAGCGTAGCGAAAAACCAACCAAAGCCGATTATGACCAAATGCTGAACGGTTATGCCGCAGCTAACAGAATCTGCAAAACACTTGCCGACTTTGATTTTAACGGGAAAGTAATCGGCGCGAACGGCGATGTTTTTCACATTGTAAAATTCAGCCGGGACGCACAAGTGGCGGTTGACGAATGGAACGGCGACATTGAAGCCGAAGCCGAAACTCTGCAAATTGAAGACGAACCGTTTTCGTCATATCTTTACAAACTACCGAAAAGTTGTTTTGCAATCGCGCTTATATTCCATTGTCTTGAGAATATCGGCGCGGGCAATTTCCCGGATGAAATCACACTCGAAACCACTTTGCGAGCGATTGCTTACACTGAAGTTTTAACCACGCACGCCCGGCGCGTGTTCGCGCTCGGAGAAAATCAAATCTTTTCTTTGGCTCAAATCCTAATCGGCAAAATCAAAAAAGGTGAACTTGAACAAGGTTTTACAGCTTACGAAATCAAACGTAAGCAGTGGTCCGGGCTGAAAACGCCTGACACGATAAAAGACGTTATCTTTTTGTTAATTGACTACGGCTATTTGCTGGAACTACCGACAAGCGGCGAACCCGGCAGACCGACCGTTAAATATTCATTTCATCATTCATTGGAAACGGAGAAAAAAGATGAAATGGAATAACCGCTTGAAATCAGTATTAACCAAACCCGAAGAAAATGTTTTTTCGGGAGAATGTCTAGAAACACAACTGCGAATAACTGCGGAAACTCCCGAAAGTTTAGTTTCCGCAGTTATTCGCAGTGATGAATTAAGACATTTCCCCGAAAATCTAACAAATTCAAGCGAAGCCGAAAAACAAACAAAGTTAGTTTCCGCAGTTATTCGCAGTGGTCAGTTTAGACATTCTTTCAAAAACAATGATGAGTTGGCACAGTTTGAAGCCGACACATTTCACAAAATCTTAAATGGATTTATTGCCGACGGCATTACGTTTGATGTTTCCGCCGACGATTTTCAAACGATTGACGGAGCGCGAATCTTAAAGCGCTCCGACAGAGAATTTCTCAAACTTAACGGCGCGGCGATTCTCTGCCAGTTGCAGCAATCGCTTTTGATGAAGCATTTATTCAATCATTCCCCGGAAAGATTTGAAGATTTTGCTTTTGAGATTACGGAGCGTGAATGTCTAAATACACCACTGCGAATAACTGGCAAAACTCGATACGAGATTTATTTTGAAGCCGTGAAATCTACCACGCGCAAATGGTTTGCGGATTTACTTGATGAGATGTCGGACCCGGCATCAACTTTTATAAATTAAAGGAGAAATGAGAATGAGAGAAACAATTACAGAAAAGGCAGTCACCGCCATTAACGAATTAAACAAATCAGCATTGGTTTTAGCACGGCAAATGAAGTCTGGCGAACTGAATAAACCGGTTGCCGATAAAGCCGTTCTTTCCGCACAGCGTAAAGTAGCGACTTGGCGCAAGGCTTATTTTGCCCGCACGTCTGCCTTTGACCATTTGCCGCAGCTACAGGAATTTCACAACTCGAATTTGCAGGAAGAACTCGAAACGGCTAATACGAGATTCGGGAATGTATTGAAACATTTTGCAAAGGCAGTTGGAGCGGAATTTCAATGAAATTAAATTTATGAACACGAAAACATTTAACCAAAACTATGAACTCGACCGAAAGACTCGCGCCGGTATTCGTGCCAATCCGAAACACGCGCACGTCGAACCGGCAGAGATTATGACCGCCGACGGCACGGCTTACGATTCGACTTCAACATATTATTTCTTCGACGCGCAGACGGGCGAAGTCAGACAATCGCTCGGACTGAGGCGCGACAAAGATTATCTTTGCGCGTTTGGGTTGAAAGTCGTTCTTATCGCAGAACTTCGTGCAAGCCGTGATGACTCACTCACGGACGGTCAAACATTTTTCAAGTCGGAAATCGAACGCCTGCAAGAGCGGGTTGCAGAATATGAACTTGAAAAGACGAACGATTCGCGCAGTTTGAAAGCGTTTTTGATGGCGAAGGAATAGCTGGAAATCAAAACCAATTTAACCGCTGCGGCTTAATTCTTCTAGGGAGAGTGTGCCTAAACGTCCGTGTTGAATTCCAGTTTCTGATGTTGGGTTGGGGTGCGCGAGGTTTCCGCTTCCACTCGTTTGAGAAACTCGTCTGTCGAGAGTTTTGCCGCTTCCTCGAAGCCTACCTTGTTCACTAACTCGTCGGCTCTCTTGCCCGACCCGAACTTCAGATGCGTTGCGTAACAGTGCATAAAGACTAGCCTCTCCGTCGGGTTTAAGTCCTCCATCAGATTTTCCACGCTCTTGATTGCTTTCTCTTTCTCTGAGTTTTGTTGCATAGTCTTTACCTCGCTCTGAAACATTTTCAACTTGTCGGCTACCTTGTTAACGCCGACACCTAATCCAACAAGTCATTGGGCACGAGACGGAAACAATAACTTTTATTCGCTGGACTTTATTCTAGTTGTGGTAAGTTGAGAAGCAAAACGAGAACGGCACAGATTAGCGAGGCTTTATGCAAAATCTTAGCTCATAACATCTGCGTTTTGGATCAATTAATGTTTGATAGTGCATAAACGCTTTATTTTACTTGTATTTACCTAGTGTTATAGAGTGTTATCTGTTGACTTTCTCAAAGTATATTGTCACTCGAAAACACTCTGTAATAGCAAGTAACAGATACGTTTTTAGATACAGGAAACTTGCGAAGGAAATCAATACTTTGATAGACTGCTTTTGCCTGAAAACAAAACAGCATATTCAGTTTTCAAATATCGAAGCCTTTAGTTGTTCAAGAACTAAGGGCTTTTCTTTTCTTGGATTGTAATAAGAAACTAAACTTTCCGCAAATTTGCTTTGGTTGCTGTCGGTGTGCGATGATTTTGCCGTTTCTTGTCTGACGGTTTGCGCCGTGTTAATCTTGGTTGCTACTCAAAATCACTTTATAAAACTTAAAAACAGACTTCGCTTTTTATCTGAAAAATCATCTTCAAAAAAGGAAACTTCTATGCCTGTTGAATTAACTTGGGATGGTAAATATGATGCGGACGGGCGGCGCAAATCGCCGCTGAAAATCGCTTTGCCTTTTCAGACGGTGGAAACCGTTAATGAGAGTGTGCAGGAACGGCAGAGAAATATGTTTGCTGCTGCGAGCCAAGCCGAATGGCGCAACCGTTTGATTTGGGGCGATAAACGATATGTTTTGCCGTCGCTGCTGCCGGAATTTGCCGGAAAGGTGAATTTGATTTACATTGACCCGCCGTTTAATACGGACGCGAATTTCTCGTTTCAAGTCGAAGTCGAAGGCACGCAATTTACCAAAGAGCCGAGCATCATCGAACAAAAGGCTTACCGCGACACTTGGGGCAAAGGTTTGGATTCGTATCTGCAATGGTTTTATGAAACGGCAATTCTGCTTCGTGAACTGCTTGCCGAAGACGGAAGCATTTATGTTCATCTCGATTGGCACGTCGGACATTATGCGAAAGCGGTTTTGGATGAAGTTTTTGGGATTGATAATTTTCTTTCAGAAATCATTTGGAGACGCAGTTCAAGCACGGGAAGTAGCAAAGCAATTTCTAATAAGTTTCCTTCAAACCACGATACTTTATTCTTTTATTCAAAAACTTCAAAATACAACTATCAAAGACAATTTAAAGAATATACAACTGAGTATTTACAACGGTTTAAACACGATGATAAAAATGGTAGAGGATTATACAGAATTGATAATCTAAGCACATATTCACAAGCAACTTTTGAGAAACTTCAAGCCGAAAATAGAATTGTTATTCCTAAAACGGCAGGCGCAAACTATGGATATAAACGTTATTTAAATGAAACTAAAGGAATTGTCATTGATGATGTATGGACTGACATCAATTTTGTTAATCCAATGGCTACTGAAAATACTAATTATGCAACACAAAAGCCAACGGAATTTCTTGAGAGGATTATCAAAGCGTCGTCAAACGAAAACGATTTGATTTTAGATTGTTTCTGCGGTTCGGGAACAACCGCCGCCGTTGCCGAAAAACTCGGACGGCGTTGGATAACCTGCGATTTGGGGCGTTTTGCGATTCACACGGCGCGGAAACGGCTGTTGTCAATTCCGAATGTCAAACCGTTTGTCGTGCAGAATCTCGGCAAATACGAGCGGCAGGCGTGGCAGAAAGACGAGTTCGGCGCAAACTCGGAACAGCGCATTGACGCTTACAACAAATTTATTCTCGAACTTTACAATGCCGAAAAACTAAACGGTTTCGCGTGGCTACACGGCGTTAAAAACGGGCGCGTCGTTCACGTCGGCGCGGTTGATTCGCCGGTAACTTTGGGCGATGTCAAAGCGATTATTCTCGAATGGAAAAAGAATCTGGCAATCGCTCAAAGCACGGGCATTGATATTCTCGGTTGGGAATTTGCGCTCGACATAAACGAAACAGCCAGACAGCAAGCTAAAGAAGCGGGCGTTGATGTGCGGTTCGTTTTGATTCCGCGTGAAGTTTTGGAAAAGAAAGCCGTCGAACAAGGCGACATTCAATTTTTCGAGCTTGCCGCGTTATTTACCGAAACGAAAATCAAAAGGCGCGAATTGCAGATTGATTTAACCAACTTTATCGCGCCGCTCGATTACGTCCCGCAAGACATTCGGGAAAAGATAAAAGATTGGAAATCTTGGATTGATTATTGGGCGGTTGATTTCGATTTCAAAGGCGACACTTTTCACAATCAATGGCAATCTTACCGCACGCGCAAAGACCGCAAAATAGATGTTTCGTGCAAACACGCTTACGACGCGCCGGGCGTTTATTCGGTGCAGGTAAAAGTTATTGACATTCTCGGAAACGATACGACGAAGACATTTCAAGTTGAAATCAAGGATTAAAAGATTATGCCTCGTAGAACAAACACATCTGCACAAACACCGCTTCTCGAGATCGGACGCGAAGGACGCACCGGAATTTGCGTTCCGGCAATAGATAGAGAAGTTAAAGAATGGCGCAAGCAAGGTTTTCCCGGCATCACGAAAACAACAAAACGCCTGTTCGATTTTTGGTTCAAGAATGAACATCGTTCGGCAGACGGTCAAGTTTTCAAGTATTACGACGCACAGCGCGAAGCCGTCGAAACGCTTGTTTATCTTTTTGAAGTTAAGAAAATTCGCAACCGCAAAGATTTACTTTACGAATATGCGAAAGGTCAATTTTTGCAGTTTCCCGCCGATGATGACTTTGCCCGCTTTGCCGTGAAAATGGCAACCGGCAGCGGGAAAACAAAGGTGATGGCTTTAGCAATGGCGTGGCAATACTTTAATGCCGCTTTTGGTGAAGGGAAGGATTATGCCAACACTTTTTTGCTGATCGCGCCGAATATCATCGTTTTGGAACGTCTGAAACTTGATTTTGAAAACGGGCGTGTCTTCCAAACCGATCCGATTATTCCGCCGGATTTTAGAATCAATTGGGATTTTGACGTTTATATTCGCGGCGACGGCGAACGAACACAGAGCGAAGGCAGTCTGTATCTCACAAACATTCAGCAACTCTACGAGCGTGAAGAAGAAGCAACGGCAAGGAATCCGGTTGAAGATTTACTCGGAAATGTGCCGCCGCCGAATCTGCAACCGATGGAAAAGTTTTTAGAAAGGATTTGCCGACGCGGAAATTGTATGGTGATAAACGATGAAGCGCATCACACAAACGATGATGCCGTTGTTTGGAATCAAACGATTATCAATCTACACGAAAAACTCGGTGAATGCGGTTTGTCGGCACAGCTTGATTTTTCCGCCACGCCGCGCCAACCCGACGGAACGCTTTTTTCGTGGACAATTTACGATTATCCGCTCAAACAAGCGATTATTGATAACATCGTCAAACGTCCGCTCAAAGGCATTCCGCACGGCATCACGGAAGTTCACAGCGATAAAGCGTCTATCCGCTTTGAAGCGTATTTGGTCGCGGCGGTTGAACGCTGGCTTGAATATGTCGAACAACTAAAGAATTTGAAGAAAAAGCCAATTTTGTTTTTTATGCTCGGTGATACGAAAGAAGCCGACGACATCGCGCTTTGGCTTCGGACAAAATATCCAGCTTATTTTACCGATAAACAATTGCTTGTTATTCATACCAAGAAAAACGGTGAAATCTCTGAAAAGGATTTGGAAGTGGCGCGTGTCGCTGCACGCGAAATTGACAACGAAAACAGCCCGATTAACTGCGTCGTTTCGGTTTTGATGCTGCGTGAAGGTTGGGATGTCAATAATGTAACTGTTGTTGCCGGTTTGCGGGCGTATAGTTCACGGGCGAATATTTTACCTGAACAAGCTATTGGACGCGGCTTGCGAAAGATGTTTCGCGGTTTTGGCGATTACAAAGAGAATGTTGATATTATCGGTAATTCAAACTTTATGCAGATTGTCGAAGATTTGGAAAAGCAAGAAGGAATAACGCTTGATTCATTCGATTACGGCAACAAAAAATCACGTCTTAAAATTCAAACGATTGAAGTCGTTCAAGAAAGGATTGAAGATTTTGATATTGCAATTCCTGTTTTAACGCCGCGCATCGAAAGAATAAAAGAGATTCGCCAGATAATTGAAAACTTAGACATCGGTAAGATTATGTTAAGAGTTCCGCTTTCACTCGATACTAATTCCAAAGTTGTTGATTCTTTCACTTATGAAGGACGTGATGTTATTTCAAACGAAGTAATAATCGAGCGTCAATACAATATGCCGCAAGCGCAAACTTCCGGCGAAATAATCGCTTTTTATTCTCAAGTAATTTCATCTAGTTTGAAACTTCCGGCGCATTTTTCGACGCTTGCGCCAAAGATTGAACAGCTTTTGCGCGAAAAAATGTTTGGAAAAGAAGTCGTGTTAGACTCACCTGCGGTTATTCGCGCATTAAATCAATCGCTCGTTTTAATGCAAGCCAATAACATTTTTCTCAAATTGCTCCGTCCGAAGATTGTCGAAGATAAAACGCCGAATCTATATGAAGAAAGTAGTTTGCTTTCAGCAACTCCGCCTTTTCCTTATTCTGGAAAAGTTTGCGAAGCGAAGAAAACGCTCTTCAATTTAACGCCGTGCGGAAATGATTTTGAACAATCATTTGCACGTTTTTTAGATGATGCGCTGGATATTGAAACATTTGCGAATCTCGGAAACTTACCGACAAAATTAAGTATTGAATATTTAGACAGCGAGACAAATTTGCGTTTTTACGAGCCGGATTTTGTAGCTATAACTAACAATGGTATTCATTGGCTTTTAGAAACAAAAGGACGCGAAGATTTAGATGTTCAATTCAAAAACCAACGCGCCGAAAAATGGTGTGAAGATGTAACTTTACTGACTGGCGTTGAATGGCGATTTCAAATGATACCGCAAAAGCCGTTTGAGAGAATGAATCCACAAAACTTTAGTGATTTAATTAGCGGGTTAACAACTGGTGGAGTATTATTTATAGAGACAGTGTAATTGCGCCTGTCAATCCGTTATAAAATAAAGTGCAATGTTGAAGAAAATCTCTGCCTATTAAAGCAATTATATTTTGCGCCTGTAAAGCCGCGTCTGATGGAAATGCAGGATTCGACGCTTCGGCAAGTAATCGTTGACCCGCAGTTCTGGATTGACCGCTACAAAACCGAAATCGAAAACGGCGAGACTGAGATTAACTCCGACAGCGCGAAACTGCTTTTTAACGAGTATGACATTGACCCGATGGCGAATGTGCAAGGCGTTCACGAAGCATCGGCAATGATTGCTCAACTGCTGCTCGAAACAAAACTTCGTGATTTGCCGAAAGGTTCGCACGTTCTTTTATCGGCGGGCGGCGGCGCGTCGGGCAAAACCTACGCCATTGATAATGTTTTGAAGCCGGAGCCGGGTTTCAAAGCTGACCTTATTTACGATTCGGTAATGAAAACAGCGGACGGGAACGAGCGAATAATTCAAAAAATCATTAATGCCGGACACTCGCCGCAAGTTGTGGCAGTTTTCACGCCGATTGAAGTAGCCAGCCAGCAAAACATTATTCGCACAATTAAGCATCGCCGTCTGGTGCCGCTTCAAGTTCTTGCCAAAGGGCATTACGGATTCCAGCAAGCCTTTGCTAATTCGACTTATGATTTTTGCGTGGCGAATGGTGTTGAAGTCAGAATTCTTGAAAATGACGGTAAAACCAAACCCGTTGAAATCGAGTTTGAGAAATTCAAGGAATTGATATATAATGAAATTGAGGCAGTTAAACAATTAGCTGACAAATATGGAAACGAAGAATACGAAAACAATCCCGACAACAGAGACTACGACACGCGAATCCCCGCGGCTTATCAAGGACAATCACTTGCTCAAAATGACACCCGAAGAAAGGGCGAAATACGAGGCGAACAGCGACGCGATAGTCGCAGCGATGGTCAAAGGAATCGGGAAAGTGAACAGGGAACACAACAGTTAAACACCCCCCAAACTTCTGACGAATCCGCATCTGAAAGTTTAGATTACGGAACTCTCGAAAACCCGAACACCGGAAATTTAGCAAAAGCGTTCGCGCAGCGTTTCAACGCCGGACACGCTTTTGCCGGTATCGTCGAAGCGCGAAAATTCGCCGCTAATCTTTTGGGCGAAAAAATCGAAACCGGCTCGGTCATCACAAAGAAAATTGACGAAGCTATTGAAGTCGGCGTAGTCTTGGTGGCAAGGAAAATTGTCGAACTCGGACGTGCCTTCAAAAATTCCCCCAACGAAATTTACGCTTCCCTTGTCAGTCTTTACGAGCGGCAGCCGAATCTTTCCTCCCGCACGTCAACCTCCGTTTCAGAACAGGCATATTCCACACCCGCGCCGCTTGCGTTTGTCGCATCAGAGTTGGCGGGAATCAATGAAAACACTACCGTGTATGAGCCGAGCGCCGGAAACGGAATGTTGTTGATTAAGGCAAATCCGCAAAAAACATCGGCGAATGAATTAAATCCTGACCGGGCAAACAATTTACATACAGTTATGAGCGGTGTCGGTGTAACGAATGAAGATGCCAGCCGCGCCGCGTTTGCTCAAAATGTTGACGTCGTTATCGCTAATCCGCCGTTCGGGACAGTCAAAGACGCCGACGAAGTTACAAAAACTTTTCAAATAAACGACCGCTATTCGACCAACGAACTTGACCACGCGATTGTGTTCAAATCGCTTGAAGCGATGAAAGACGAGGGTTCGGCGGTTTTAATCGTTGGCGGAATTCAAGGCACGGATGATGTGCGGTCCGACAAATACAACAAGGGCGCGAAAAGAAAGTTTTATTATTCGCTTTATAACGAATATAATGTCGTTGACCACTTTACCATTGACGGGAAAATGTATTCGCGGCAGGGCGCGGCTTACCCCGTTGATGTGATTGTCATTCGGGGTCGCGGACAGTCGAATTTAGAATTACCAGCCGCCTCCGTTCCGCGAACGATAGAAAATTACGAAGATTTAGGAAAGGTATTAAATGGAAAATACGCAACCGACCTATTGGATTCCAAAGCAGACGGAAACCTTTATAATGCCGGACAATCCGACATTTCAACGCCTGACGGTAGTAAAAGCACCGTTCAATTACCAGATGGACAAACAAACGTATCTGACGCTGCTGGCGGACAGAATACAGGAGATGGTCAACAAAGCGGAAAACCAGACCGAAGCGGTCGCGGAACTTCACGAGCAAATGGACGCAGAAAATCTCGTGTATCAAGCCCCGGAAGCGAAGGACGCTCGAAATTTGATTCTGAACAATCCGATGTTCTCGATGCACCTGACCTTAATCGGACTGACGATGAAACCGGAAAACAACCCGGAAGCGGAGATGATTTACAAGGAAACGGACTTGATGTCGTGGATCGAAGCGATGATGGTGAGCGTTCCGACGGAAAGGGCGTAACTACTACTACATAATGAAGCACATTATCCACGACTGGGACGATGAACGCAGCATGAAAATCTTGCAAAATATCCGTTCTGCGATGAATGAGAACGGTAAAGTCTTAATCTGTGAGATGGTTGTCCCTGAAGGCAATGAACCGAGTCCCTCTAAAATTTTGGACATTCAAATGCTAGTTTGTACCGGCGGCAAAGAACGCACCGAAGATGAGTTCAGAAGATTACTGGAATCATCCGGCTTTAGATTAACAAGAATTATTCCGACAAAATCGCCGGTTAGTGTGATTGAAGGCGAACGTATATAGTCTGAGGAAAGCCGCACTTTAATGAACGCCGCCATCTAACAAGTCATTGGAGATGACCGCCGATTGATTGCCTCTCATGTTCAAATATGCTTTTTATGTTGAATGCTATTCGCGGCGGCATCTCAATTCCAGCGTTATGCCTCGGTTAGATAAAAATAAACGAATAGGAGAATAATATATGGCTTGGTGTCCACACTGTGTTGAAAATCGTCCCATACAACGGCAAACTTACGATGGAGTATGCTCATATTGCGGCTGGGGAATAAGTTCTCAAAACTTAAAAGTAGAACACCAAGAGGGCTGTCGTGGACCAGTTCAAAGTGCTTTAGATGTTTGCACTTACTGTAATACGCCAATTTTTGCTAAAGCTGCAACCGAAACTGAGTATAAGCAACTCTTGGATATAGAGAGTCGCATTGATAAAAACAAGAAAAAGCCTGGTTGTTTTATAGTCACGGCAACAATAGGCGACATTAACCATCCAGCAGTGTATGACATTTCTCGCTTTAGAGATGAAATACTCAAAAATAATGTTTTGGGTGACAGATTTATTCAAGGTTACTACAAATGGAGTCCGAGATTCGCAGATATAATACGAAAAAGTTTCTTTTTAAGAAGGCTTTGCTATGTTTTTGTCGTTGCCCCAACCCATTTAGGGGTTCGTTTTCTACTTAAAGCCCGCGATACTCATCTCAAGAAAGAATAAAACACTTAGAGTTAGTGCGTAACGATACTGAGAAAAGCAAAGGAACAAATATGTAGTTAAAAAATGTAAGGCATAACAAGTCATTGGACGTGAGGGCGAAACAGCTACTTTCTTATCACGTTGTCCGTTAAACTCGGAGTTGCGTGTTGGCGGTTTCGCCCCACGTCATCTCAGCCGTTCGGTGCTTCGTGGTTCTCCATAGTTTGCGTAAATAAACAATGATTGAAAACAGTTGGAAACAAGAAGTAAGAACGTGGGTTCTCAAACGACGCAACTTAACGCCTAATTTAGCAGAAGCCGTTGTTGAGTTCTTCGTGCGAGCCTTTGAGAACACGCGGTATCCAAAACAAGCGTGGTTTGGTATTCACAATTCCCACGTAAGTCTTGTCATCGGCGGTATTTTCTTGGCAGCAATTAGTTCGTCAGGGGACATTTGGCTTTTGGCAGACGAATATCCAATACCACTTAACGGTTTAGACTATTCTCCCGTTGCTTCAACACAAAGATATAAAACTCCTCTGGTTTGGATTCATGGACAAAAGTTGGATGACGTAACAACGATTATTGAAGAAAATCAAATCTGGCAGTCTTATGCTCTAGCTTCGGAAAAGATTTTTAATTCCCCAATCTCCAGAAATCGTGATGAGAGTTTCCAAATAAAACACCGAAAAAGAAGGCTCTCTGATTTTTGGAATGTTTATACCGCAAATGTTATCGAACAACCATTATTAGAGATTGAGCAAAAATATCGTTCCTATAAAGCGGGTGCTGGTTTTGGAAATCCAGAAACTAATCGTAAAGTTGAAAACGCGGCAACCTCTTTCGTAAGAAAATGGTATGAGGAGCGTGGTTGGAGTGTTCAATCGGTTGAAGCCGAGAAATGCGGATATGATTTACGCTGTATCAACGATGGGCTTGAGGAGCATGTTGAAGTCAAAGGCGTTCAAGGTGAGATTCCATCATTCATTATCACAGCAGGAGAAGTTCGCCAGTCTAAAAATAACGCTCTGTTCAAAATATGCGTAGTAACTTGCGCTCTTTCAAATCAGCCTAAATTATTTTGTTACGGCGGAAATGAGTTTGCCAATAAATTTAATCTCGACCCAATATCATTTAAGGCAAGTTTGAGATTATGAAAGTTCTCGATTACAAGAACGCACCGAACAAATCATTGGACGTGAGGGCGAAACAGCGACTTTCTTATCGTGTTGTCTTTTGAACTCGAAGTTGCGTGGATTCGGTTTCGCCCCACGTCAACTCGGTCGTTAGGTGCTTCCGCCTTCGATAGTCTTGCGATATGCTCAAAATATTAATTCTTATTCTAATCATATTTTTCTCGATAGGCTGCACCTCTTATCGTCAGGAAGAAGTTAGTTTCCGTAACGGTAACACTGCGCTTTACGGAACTTTATATATTCCGACTGGTAAAGCCCGACATCCGGCGATGATTTTCGTTCACGGTTCGGGACGTTCGACACGCGAAACTTTCCGGTATTACGCTGACTTGTTTGCTCGAAAGGGATTAGCGGTTCTCATTTATGACAAACGCGACATCGGCTCAATCACCGCCACCGAATTAGTTTCTTCCGAAGATTTAGCGGGCGATGTGTTGGCTGCCGTGCAGTTGCTCAAAGGACGAGATGACATTGACGCGCAACGAATCGGATTGTGGGGCGGAAGTCAAGGTTCAGGAATCGCGGCGATGGCAACCGCACAATCAAACGACATCGCTTTTCTTATCAGCGTATCGGGCGGCGGAGTTTCTTACGCGGAATTGAATCCTTTTCAAAAGGCTAACCGCCTTCGCGCTCAAGGGTATTCCGAAGCTGAAATTCGTGATGCGGTTGCCGCCATCGAGCGGCTTCAGGAATATGTGCGGACGAGAAATAATCCAGAGGCGGCGCAAGCGGTTCTTGACCGTGCTTGGGAGAATCGTTGGGCTTCCGTCATTTTTCCGTCAAGGAGAATTCCGACGGCGGAAGAACTCAAAACGTGGATGCAGTGGCGCGATATTGACGGCACTTCAATACCCGATTGGGAGCGCGTGAAAGTTCCGGTGCTGGCATTTTGGGGCGAGCAAGATACGGTTGTTCCCGTGCAGGTAAGCGTCGAGAGAATCCGAGAAGCGTTACGGCGTGCCGGAAATCAAGATGTAACGATTATAATAGTTCCAAGAGCCGACCATAACTTGATGCGACCGCCTAATCCTGAGAACTTACCGGCAGCAGAGTATTTAGAAACGATGGTTGAATGGACTTTGAAGCGGGCGCGGATTTCCGGTTAAGCCGCACCTAACAAATCATTGGACGTGAGGCGGAAACAGCGACTTTGTTATCACGTTGTCTTTTTCCTGTTAGCTTGCATGTAGCGCGTTTCCGCCCACGTCAATTCAATCGTTATGTGCTTTCGTGGTTCGGAAACTTGATAAATGTTAAAGCTGATAATTCTAATCTTTTTGGCTTTTGTTTCGGTTGGCTGTTTTCACCACCAAGAAGTAACTTTCAAAAACGGCGATGTTACGTTGGCTGGAACTTTGACATTGCCTTCCGGCAGCAATCCGCATCCTGCCGTAATCTTGGTTCATGGTTCGGGTGCTGCCAGCCGGGAAAGTAATCGCTTTTACGCTGACCTTTTCGCTCGTCATGGAATCGCAACCCTGATTTATGATAAGCGTGGAGTCGGTGCATCCACAGGAGATTGGCGTTACGTGCATCTCGAAGATTTGGCTGAGGATGCTCTTGCCGGTGTGCAGTTGTTGAAAAGCCGGAAAGACATCAATCCTAACCAAATTGGCATATTCGGCGGCAGTCAGGGCGGTTGGGTTGCTCCGCTTGCAGCTTCTCGCTCAAAGGATATAGCGTTCGTTATTACTTCTGCCGGTTCTACTTTCACGCCAACGCATCTGGCTAAATGGCGAAGCGTTACTTATGTCCGAAATGCAGGTTATTCTGATGAAATCGTGCAGCGAGCGTCGGCGTTGATGGATTTGCAATTTGACTTGGTTCGCCGAGAAGGATGGGTAAAAGGCTGGGAGAAATACGAAGCCGAACTTCAGACAGTCCGAAATGAAGCGTGGTTTCCACTACTGTCGGCAGTGAGAAATCCGCTAAATGGTTCATGGTTTATGCCATACACAGCAAGCATAGATTTTGACCCGATACCGGTTTATGAGAATCTTAATGTTCCTGTGTTGGCGATTCTCGGAGAGGCTGACGCTTTAGTGCCAGCGCGAGAAACAGCCGCTATGCTTGAGCGCATAAAGAAGGAAAAGAATAAAGATATTACCGTCGCAATCCTTTCGGGAGCAGACCATAATATGAACCGCCCAACCGGAGCAAGACCAGTTCCCGAATATGCGGAAACAATGATTAGCTGGATATTGCGAAGGGTGAATGTTTCAAATCAAGCCGCACATAACAAATCATTGGACGTGAGGGCGAAACAGCGACTTTGTTTGGTTAGTTGTCCATTAAACTCAAACGGGCTTGGTGGCGGTTTCGCCCCACGTCAACTCCGCCGTTGGCTGTCTCGTGGTGGAATTAACGCTCGTTGCTTTTGAGTGCGTCTTGAAAAACTTGTCCATACATTCGCTTTTCAAATTCGGCTCTGGCTTGACAAGCAAGGCGGAAGGCTTCGTCTTCACCAAACTTTTCAACCGCGAACGAACGATGAATCTGTTTGCCGTTTTCAACCCACGTTGCGCTCCACGCGGTTTTTCCGCGCCGAACTCCCGTGATGCCGCTGGTGTTGTTTTTCATCAACTTTTTAAGCGGGTTTTGGGCTTCGGGCGAGTTTTGGATTTCGCGCAAGCGTTCTTTGCGCCAACGTCGCGCTGCGGCAAGAGCTTTTCGTTCGCCGCCGCCGAGAGAAAAGACTTTTTGATATTCAGTATCTTTGAATTTCATATAGACTCTGATACCTTTATGCGACGGATAATTGACGCGGTAAATTCCGCGTTCGATTCTAGTCGAACCTTTTTCGGGAACTTTGTTTGATTTGACTTTGGCTTGTTTGGTAGCGGACATAATTGAAATGGTTATTATTCTATCACGTTGCGTATGGCGAAGAGAAACTTCCCTTCGGATGACGGCGACAGCCAACAAATCATTGGACGTGAGGGCGAAACAGCGACTTTCATTTGGCGTTGTCTTTTTAACTCGGAGTTGCGTGAATTCGGTTTCGCCCCACGTCAACTCAATCGTTATGCTTCTTTCTTTGGTCTAACGCTAAAAATTGCAATTTGAAACGCACAAATTTTTTATGAACAAATCATTCACCTTACTTTTCCTAATTTTCGTCTTATTTATTTGTTCGTCGCTTGGACAAGATTCAGTTAAAATCATAAAAGATACGAGCCAAACTTGTTTGCTGACGAAAGCAACTCTACCTATTACCGGCAATTTGAAATTAGGTTCTTACCTTTCTGAGCTAAAGAAAGAGTATCCAGAATCGCGTGCGGCTGAAAGCTCTCCCATTCCAAATACAACGGCTTATCTTACGGTTAGCCCATTTTCAAATATAAGCCACATACTTTTAGTCTTTTCTTCCGAAAACAAATTAGTGTCATATACTTTGGTTTACCCTTCTCAACAGTGGACTTCTATTGAAGAACCTTTTAAGCAAGCAACGACATCCCTAAAATTAACAATTTCAAAAAACTTATGGACAATTTGGAGCGAAAATGAAAAAGAAACAATTACTGTTACCTGCAAAGACTTTGCGCTGATTTCAACATTGAGTCCGTTGAAAAATGGACAAACCAGTGGTGCTAAAAGATTTCTATTTAGCGTTTCTGATAAGTCGGTTGCGGAAAGTTTTACAGGAAAGCCACAATCAAATAACCAGCGTCGTCAAAATGTTCCGAAAATTACAGTTGACAGTAATTCTAATGTTTTTCCTCAAGCTAATTCTGAATTCACCGTAGAGTTTCCCCAAAAACCCACGATTAAAAATGTTCAAAGCGAAATGGCTTCTGTCGAACAAGCTAACTATGTTTCTGACGATTACAGTATATTTCGTGCAGAGTATGGAACTGCAACCGCAGAGCAATTATCTGCCATTAACAAAGCCACAGAAGAACAATTAACACAAGTCGGGATGGCTCTTGGAAAAATGGTTGGCTATACCGGCATTTCTGTAACTTCTGGCAAAACAAACTTGGGAATTTACATAAAACTTCGTGGCTACAAAATAATAGATGGTGTTTCCTATTTGATTGAACACCTTATGTATTATGGCAAACGCTCTATAATCACCGTTGTAACAGGTGCAAAGGCAATTGAATATCCGACCACAAAAATCTATAATTTCATAAATTCATTGAAGAAGAAATTTGAGTAGAGTATTTTGTTTTAGGTTGTAGAAAAAATATCTCTTTGAGAGTTGCTTGGTGAAACCAACGGGAAGCATAACAAATCATTGGACGTGAGGGCGAAACAGCGACTTTCTTATCACGTTGTCTTTTTACCCTGATGTTGCCTGGTGGCGGTTTCGCTCCACGTCATCTCAAGCGTTCGGCTTCTACTGGAAATGACGAGTAAAGAGAAATTTATGATTCGCATTTTGGGAATTTTGTTAGCAGTTATTTTCGCAATCATAAGCCTGTTTCATTTATATTGGGCGACGGGCGGAGCATTCGGAAGCAGCGTCGTCGTGCCGACACGGGCTAATATGCGAACTTTTGAGCCGTCCGCTGGTGCCACGATTTTGGTTGCTTTCGCGTTTTTAATGGCGATAGCCGTAATTCTCGGTCAGCTCGGATTTTTAGGCGACA
>MWVV01000013.1_pt1 | contig 79148 bp, 74 predicted proteins | sample 1047281 | NCBI WGS metagenome assembly MWVV01 (sample SAMN06349986, study PRJNA376086) | soil metagenome | isolation source: PT-2 sample Antarctic (ecotone) soil | place: Antarctica | collected 2015-01-13 | reverse complement strand
TAACAAATTTCATCAGTTCGCAGGGCATAGTGAGTCTCCTTTTGACTTTTCTTTGGTCAGAAATATCAAAATCAACTTACTTGCTCTGCGTTTCGTTTTCAAATATCAAATTGGATAAAGTCGAGCTAACAACAGAACGAGTTGAATTGAAAAGTTTGCACGTTTAAATTTCAAATTAAAAATTCAATTTTAATTTTTGAATTCTGAATTCATCAAGATGCTTTACGAGCTACTTCCCGAAAATTTTCGCCTGCGAAAAGTGCGCGAACACCGTTGAATAATTTTCGCACGGCGCGAAAAACTTTCGGCGCAAACCAGACGAAGAAAATCAGAAAAATTACCAAAACAATCGCAATCAAAACAGGTGCAAAGACAGCGAGAATCGCGCCGACAAAAGCAATAACGTCCTCGACAATTGACAAAACCCAATTAGAAACTGGTTCGGGCGAAAGATTCGCACCAGCCCGCAAAGCCGCTTTCGTCCCGTGCGATGAAAACGCCAAACCGCCGCCGAGCAAGGTTGCAATTACGCCGACGCTTTCGTCCATTTGGTTAGTCGCCGCATAAGCGACAATTGCGCCGGCGGGAACGCGAATAAATGTGTGAACAACGTCCCAAACGCTGTCAACGTATGGAATTTTATCGGCGAAAAATTCGATTAAATACAGAACACCGGCAACGCCGATAATCCACCAATTATCAAGCGCGTCCAAACCGCCGGGCAATTTAGTCGCGCCGAATTTTTGCAAAAGACCCAAAACCGAAACGGTCGCATAGAGATTGATGCCGGAAGTCCATGCCGAACCGAGTGCCAAAGATAGAGTTGGAAGCCATTCGTTCATTTCGCGTTTCTCCTTTTACAAATTCAAAGTGTTCCGCAAAGCGTTGTCAATTTCGCTCATTTCAGATGATTCGCCGATGACTCGTGTAATTTTTGATAAAGAAATTGTCGCTAAATTGTCAGTCATTATCACCGAATCAAAAAGCAACCCACTTCCCTTTCCTCGTTCCGTTTTGGTTTCAATCAATATCCGCGATTTATGATTTGCACGGTTCAAGTTACTGCTATTCATCGCTAAAACTACCTGCTCCAATCCTGTATTTAAATCATCGGCTTGAATTATCAAAGCAGGACGCAATTTTGCCGTTCGCAAATCCGAATTCGGAAATGTCAAAAGGACAACGCTCCCGCGCTTAATTTTATCCGTCGAGGGCTGATTTGGCGTTGTCATAATCGTTATAAACGTCAAGTGACGGGTCGTTCCAATCCTCAAACGTCGCAAATTTTTCGCGCAGTTCGCTTGCTTCCTCTTTACTAATTCCTAAAGTTCGCAAATTAACATCGCTGCTTTCGAGAAAAGTTATCAAAACCTTTGATTGTTTTACTTCGGAAACAGTTTCGAGCAATTCGATTTTGCCGTCTTTATAAATTCCTTCAACCGTCAGCATAGTTTTCACCTCACGCGGATTCTAGCATAATTACGATTCATCGCTTTCCTCAGTTCCGTCTATCTCTTTTTTGAAGCCGAATTTTTCAAGACGATACTGCAAAGTCCGAAACGTCAAGCCTAAAAGTTTCGCCGATTTCGTGATGTTATTATCGGTTCTATCCATCGCTTGCGTAATTAGGCTGCGTTCGACATCTTCAAAATTAACGCCTTCGGGCGGCAGTTTGAAAAGGTCGTTTGCCGACGCGGGTTTTGACGCTTGCGACATTTCGGGCGGCAAATCTTCGAGCGTTATAGTATTGTTTTCGCATAATAAAATAGCGCGTTCAATTGCCGATTCCAGTTGGCGGACGTTGCCCGGATATGCGTAGTTTTCCAAAACGCGCTTGGCTTCGTTGCTCAAAGCCACTTTGCGATTCGTGCCGCGCGAGTGTTTTTCCAAAAAATAATTAATTAAAACGGGAACATCGCTTCGTCGCGTCCGAAGCGGCGGAATTTCGATTGAAAGAACATTCAGACGATAATATAAATCTTCGCGGAATCTGCCATCCTGCGACATCGCCAGCAAATCGCGGTTGGTCGCTGCGACGACGCGCACGTCTGTGTTGATTTCTTTTGTTCCGCCGACGCGCCGAATTTGTTTTTCTTGCAGAGCGCGCAGAATTTTCGCCTGCAGTGAAATATCAAGTTCGCCGATTTCGTCGAGAAACAAAGTTCCGTTGTCGGCGACTTCAAACAAACCTTTCTTTTCGCCGACTGCGCCCGTGAAACTTCCCTTTTCGTGTCCGAAAAGTTCTGATTCCAGAAGATTTTCGTTGATTGCCGCGCAGTTTACGGCTTGGAAAACTTCGCTCGTACGAAGCGAATTGGTGTGAATCGCTCGGGCAATCAGTTCCTTTCCCGTTCCCGATTCGCCGCGAATCAATACGGTTGAATTCGATTTCGCCACTTTCAAAATTAATTTTTTAACTTTATCCATCTCCGGCGAATCTGAAATGATTTCCGCATCAAGCGTCGAAAGTTTATTCAAAGCGCGAGAAATTGTATCGAGCAGTTTATCGCGGTCATAAGGTTTTTGTAGATAATCGAACGCGCCCAAACGAAGCGCATCAACCGCCGAATCAACCGTGCCGTGCGCCGTCAGAAGAAGGACGATAATTGATTTATCAAAATCCGTTAGCTCTTTTAATAAATCGAGCCCGCTCATTCCCGTCATTTTCAGGTCGGTCAAAACGAGGTCGAAACGACGGTCGGCGACAAACTTCATCGCCGCCTCGCCCGAACTCGCCGTCGTTACGTCGTAGCCTTCGCCCGACAGAATCATCTCTAAAATCTCGCGTTGATTTTTCTCGTCATCAACAACTAAAATTGCTTTTCTCGCCATAATTTTTATTTTGCCACAAAAGAAAATTAGCCACGAATAACACGAATGAATACAAAAATAATTTTAATTCGTGTTATTCGTGGCTAATTTTCTTTTGGTAATCTCACGGTAAATTTTGTTCCTTCTCCCAATTTCGATTCAACGTCAATCAATCCATTATGGTCGTCAACATTTTTTTTCACAATTGCCAAGCCCAAACCGGTTCCCGTTTCTTTGGTCGAAAAGTAAGGCTCGAAAACTTTGTCTAAATTTTCTTCCGGTATTCCAACGCCTCGGTCTGTAACTTCGATTTTAACAAAATTTTCTTTCGCTGAAATGATGACGTTTAGAATTCCGCCCGATTTTGCCATTGCTTGCACTGCGTTGATTAACAAGTTATTGAAAACCGAGTGCAGAACTTTCGCGTCGCCTAAGATACACGGCACGTTTTCTTCCTCGATTAAATTAATTTTAATGTCTTGCTCAGCGGTTTGCGGTTCGATTATTCGTAAAGAATCTTCGATGACCGCCCGCGCACTAATCGGTTGCAGATTTAATTTTAGAGGGCGCGAGTAACGCAAAAAATCGGAAATCTGATTGTTAATTCTGCCGACTTCAGTTTTTAATTGCGCGGTTAGTTTTTCAAAATTAGCGCGTTTTCCATCTTCCGCCGGCGCGAATTTCACCCGCAAATGGTCAAGCGTCAAATTAATATAATTGAGCGGATTGCGAATTTCGTGCGCGATTGCTGAAGCCAGCCGCCCGACAACTGCCGACTTTTCCGCTTGCTGGAGTTGCGCTTCGAGATGGCGCGATTTTTCGAGTTCGGCGGTCATATCGTTAAATTGCAAAGCGAGCTGCCCAACTTCATCCGTCCGCTCCGCGTCTTTCACGCGAAAACTTAAATCGCCCGCCGCAACGCGCCGCGCCGCTTCCGACAAATTGGCAATCGGGCGCGTGAATCGCCACACAAGAAAAAATGTCGTCGCCGTCGAAAACAGAAGAATTAAAAGCGTGTAGATAAGCGGTTGCGTCGCTTTTTGAAAGATTTCCTTTTTGTCGGTTTTGAGAGTGACCAACACATAAAAACGTCCTTGATTTGTCTCAATCGGAACAGTGTGCATTTCGCCGTCGGTTTCTTCATTTTCAACTGTTTTTGCATTCGGAAATTTAGCAAGGTCTTCACCTAACCGATTTTTTTCCCCTTCCATCAAAGGCGGCAAATTCGTTAATTCACTGAATTGCAGATATTTCGTTTCGCCGTCTTCGCCTTCGGTTGGCAGGTAATCGGGATTGAGACTGTCGTAAACTTCCCATTCGTTGTTGATAACGGTGATGTCTTTGATGCGTTCGGTGTTTGTTTCATCAAAAAACGATTGTCCTTCGCGTTTGACGAAATCACGCAGGCGGTCGCCGGAAGTCAGACTGTTTGCGCCAATCACAATGCCCACCACTAAAGCTTGTTCCTGCATCTCGCGCAGACGGATATTTTCCCGTCGGTTATTTAAATTTATATAAAGCTGAACGCCGAGCGTCGCAATCAAAAGAACCGCTAGAATTATCAAAAGTCGGGCGCGAAATGTGTTGAAAAAATTCATTCGATTTCTATTTTCTTAACTTTTTACTTTTGCCTTTTTACTTTTACCTTTTAAATCTTGCCGTCCGGCAATTCTGAATGTTATATTCTTATTTAGCTGTTGAAGCAAAGTTTTTTGCAACTAAAAGTTTTTTAGTTCATCAAAAAATTCCGACTCTCCGAGAAATTGCTCTCCTTTATTAATCCAATAAAAAGAGGTATTACGATGTTGCTTTCGACCGAAAAGTGTCTTCCGAAATTTTGTTCGACATTTTTTTTAATTCTAATTTCCCTTTCATTCAATCTTTTAGCCCAAACAAAAAAAACGTCTGTTAATAAGAAGAAAGATCAAACCGAATCGAAAAATTCAACCCAAAAGGTTGAGCATAAGCAAGCGAAAAATGCTAAAGCGAAACTAGCCGATTTGAAAAAGCAAGCGGAAGATAGAAAACGCGCCGATTTTCGCAGAGCCGAAGAAAATAAACGCCGAGCGATTGAAGAAGCCAAACAGCGCGCAGCTCAGGAAGAGCGTCGGCAAGCGGCTTTGGCTGAAGCCAAACGACGCGCTCAGCTAGCCCGCGAAGCCCAAGCCAGACGAATCGCTTTTGAACGCGGACTTCGCACCGAAACCATCGCCAACATCGGCAACGACAACACCGAAGGCGAAGACTTAGACATTCGTCGCGCCGCCGTTAATGCTCTCGGAAATCACGCTGGAACAATCGTCGTGCTTGAACCGCAGACGGGCAAAGTTCTCTCGATTGTTAATCAGGATTGGGCAATTCGGCAGAGCTTTAAGCCGTGTTCGACTATCAAACTCGTCACCGCCGTTGCCGGAATTAACGAAAAAGTAATTAATTCGGACGGCAATATCCGCTCTAAAAGATTTCCTTTGAATTTAGACGATGCGCTTGCCTATTCAAACAACACTTATTTTCAAGCCGTCGGCGCGCAACTAGGTAATGCAAAAATGATTTCTTACGCGCAGATGCTCGGGCTCGGACAGCGAACCGGCATCAACGCCGACGGCGAATCGAGCGGACGTTTAGCCTTCGGAAACAACAACGCCAGAATTTATTCGCACGGCGATGATTTTGAAGTTACGCCGCTGCAACTCGGCGTCCTTGTTTCGACCGTTTCCAACGGCGGGCGGATTATCGTTCCGCATATACCGCGCAGTAAATTTGAGAAAGCGAATTTTCGCGGCACGATGCGCTATCAAATCAACCTGCCGAACAATAATCTGCAAGGCGTGATTCCGGGAATGATTGGCGCGGCGCAATACGGAACGGCAAGACGCGGCGTGGATTCTTCGCTGGCGATTGCCGGCAAAACCGGCTCGTGTATCGCGCAGGGCAGTTGGGTCGGACTTTTCGCTTCAGTCGCTCCCGTTGAAAATCCGAAATACGCGGTTATCGTCATCACGCGCGGGCAATCTGAACGCGGCAAATACGCGGCGGCGATTGCCGGCAAAATTTACCAATCGCTTCGCCGCCGCTTGGTTGAAACGGGCGACGAAAATCTTGCAAAAGTTCCGCTCGAACTTCGTCCGGAAACGAAAGTCAACGCCAAAGTCTCCGCGCAGATAGACACTGCCGAAGGCGAAGATTCAGAAGACAATGACGCAAATAACTCGGTGCCGAAAGAAACTTTAACCGCACAATTTGCGCCGAAAGGCACGATTAAAAAAGAAGAAAAACCAACGAATTTATTTCCGACAATTGTTGTCAAAGTAAGAAAATCAAGTGAAATAGTAAGACAATCAGACGAAATAACACGCCCGCGTATCGTGCCGAGCAACTAACCACAAATCAGTCGGCAGCGGCACACAGCAGAAAGCGGTAAAAGTTCCGACTGCCAATTGCTGCTGCCGTCTGCCCGCTTAAAAATCCACCATTTCCCGACGCGCGACTTCCGTTCCGCACGGGCTTTTGTTTTTAATCGCGCCGCTTCCAAAAATTTAATCTTCACCGACAACATTTTCGCTTGACACAAACCTGAATGTTGCGTGATTATTTATCTTTCCGTAACTTTTTTAACGTTGAATACGAAAATAGAAAAGGGACTGCAAAAATCTGAAAATCTTGCAACCCTTTTTTAGGACGATTCATCAGAGTTTCGCAAAACGCGGAACATCATCACTCAGTTTCAAATTTTGTAGAAAGATTTAGGTCGAACACACTTTGGAGGAGATATTTCAATGAAAACCATTTTTAGATTTTTAGCTTTAGGAATTTTGATGACGGTTTTTTCTGCCGCAACCGTCACGAGCAGTTTTGCACAAGGCGACGAAGCGGCTGCTAAGAAAGCGTTGTATGACACTTACATTGCCAACTATGATAAAAAGGAGATTGACAAAAGGAAAATTGCTATTGATGCCGCTAAGCAATATGTTGAAAAATATGGAGCTAATGCCGCTGATAAGGAACAAGTAGATTACTTTAAAACCGCTATTCCTGATTTGGAAAAAGGCGTTGTCGAACAACAAAAACTTGAAGGAGAAGCAGTTGCAAACGCAAACCAGCAAAAATTATTTACGCGCTTTGATGCAGCTAATAAAGCTAAAAACCCCGCCGAGATTTTTGCGAGCGGAAAAGAAATTCTCGCTCAAAAACCTGATTTTCTCGACGTAAACATTGTTCTCGCAAGTGCCGGCTTTGACCAAGCAATTGCCAATCCGCCGGTTGATACTTATAACAACGATGTTATCAATTATTCAAAAGCGGCGATTCAACAAATTGAAGCCGGTAAACTTTCCGTGACTAAAGAATATGGTGCGATAAATTATGTCTACAAGGATAAAGATAATGCGCTTGGTTGGATGAACTATAATATCGGTTACGTAATGTATTATCGCCAAAATAATAAGAAAGAGGCTCTTCCTTTTCTTTATAAAGCGACTCAACAAAAATCGGCAACTAAAAATTTCCCGGATATTTACAGAGCCATCGGCGCTTGGTATTTAGACGAAGCGATTAAGATTGATAAAGACCGTAAAGCTAAAATTGTCGCCGCCGGTGATAAAGACACGGACGAAACTTTAGCAATGTTGGCAATGCAAAAAGGTTATGCCGACCGTGCGATTGACGCTTACGCTAGAGCTTATAAAATTGCTAAGGACGACAAAAATTCCAAGAAAGAATATACGGATAATCTTTACTCAAGATTAAAAGAATTGTATGTTTTCCGTTACGACGGCAAAATCGAAGGCATAGATGCTTTTGTGGCGACCGTGCAAAGTAAGCCGCTGCCTGACCCGACCACGGCGATTACGCCTGTGAAGGATGAAACAACGACACCGCCGGCAACTACGTCAACCACGACACCGGCAGAACCCGCTGCGTCAACTACGACACCCGCGACTCCAGCTGCGACAAAGCCGGCGACTACGAATTCGGCAAAGCCGGCGACTACGCCAACAAAGCCGCCGACGACACAGAAAGCGGAGACTCCTGCGGATGTAAGCGAGACGACAACGACGACAGCCAAAACGGATAAAACTAAAGCTAAAAAAACGACTCCCAAGAAGAAAGGCACACGCTAAATTACGTTGACTAAAAATGGTTTGAATAAAGGTCGGGCGCAATTTTCCGTAGCGTCCGACTTTCTTTTTTTCTGCAATCGCTTTAAAATTACCGTTCTATGCCGAAAAGTCTTGCTAATTTTGAACAGATACTTGGCTACAAGTTTCAAAATCCAGCTCTGCTCGAACGCGCCGTCACTCATCGGTCGTGGGCTTTCGAGAAAGTTGCGCTCGGCGCGGGCGAAGAAGCCCGCAATTTGCAGAATGAATCGCTCGAATTTGTCGGCGATTCGGTGTTGGGTTTAGCGGTCGCCGAACAGCTTTACAATCTGCATCCGAAAGCGAGCGAAGGCGATCTGACTTTGATGAAGCACCGCCTTGTCAGCACGGTGATGCTCGCTAAGGTTTCAAAAATTATTTGTTTGGGCGATTATATGCGCGTCGGGCGCGGCGAGGAAAAAACCGGCGGCAGACGCAAAGAAGCGCTTCTTGCGGATACGCTCGAAGCCGTCATCGGCGCGATTTTTTTCGATAGCGGTTATGTGCCGGCGCTAGCGTTTGTTTGCCGTCTATACGCCGAACAATTTCGTGTTGCAACGCCGAAAAGTTCGCTTGATTATAAAACTCTGCTTCAAGAAACGCTGCAAGCCGAAAGACTTTCGGCACCGAGTTATAGTGTAATAAAGATAGACGGTCCGCCGCACGAAAGACAATTTCTCGTCGAAGCGGTTTGGGAAACCGGCGCGGTGCGCGGCAAAGGAACTTCGATAAAAGCGGCTGAAATGATGGCGGCAAATCTCGCCTTGCAGAAATTAAAAAAGGAAATCGGAAATAATAAAACATCACGACAGCCAGCGGCGTAATAAAAGCAAATGTGAAATTGACAAATTATCCGCTTCACCGGCGAAGTAAATATCAATCGAATTATGAGTAGAAACGAACAGGAAATTAAAGAACCAACTGAAAGGAAAGCGCTCGGACCGCCGAAATCTACGGCGCGAGAATATTTTGAATCATTCGTCGTAACGCTGATTATGGCGATTTTCGGAATGACGTTTGTTTTGCAAGCCGTTACCGTTCCAACCGGCTCGATGCAGAACACGATTTTAATCGGTGATTATTTGCTGGTTAATAAATTTATTTTCGCGCCTGGCGGCCAACCGGTTCCGTTTTTGCCGCAGCGCGAGATTCAGCGCGGCGATATTATCGTTTTCAAATATCCGGGATATCCCGATAACCTTGCAAAGGTTGAAGACGACGGCGGCATTCCGTATCAGATAAATTTTGTCAAACGCGTCATCGGACTTCCAAACGATAAAATCGAATTTCGCAACAATCAAGTTTTCATCAACGACCAAGTTCTGCCGGAGCACCGCGTAATCGGCGATTCGCCTGCCAAAGAAGCCGCATTGAAAACTAAGGAATTAGAACCGCGTCAGCCTGAACAAAAATATGACGTTTATTATTCGGAACGCTCGTTTAAGGGCGGACTGCGCGAGCAGGATTTTCCATTTGCCTCGCCGGGAAAACCGTATATTGTTCCCGAAAACAGTTATTTTGTGATGGGCGACAGCCGAGACCAAAGTCTGGACAGTCGTTTTTGGGGCGTAGTTGACAGAAATCTAGTTATTGGGCGGGCGATGTTCGTCTATTGGTCTTGCGATAGAGGCGCGTCGAAAGGTAGCTTCTTCGGTTGCTTAACAAATCCGCGCCTTGACCGCATCGGGAAAATGATTAAGTAACAGTCAATTACGAATTACGAATTACGAATTACGAGGAATCGAATCGTAATTCGTAATTCGTAATTCGTAATTTAAAATGAACTTTAAATTTAACGCCGAAGTCGCCGACGCAATAAAAACTAAAAAACCAATCGTCGCGCTCGAATCAACTGTCATTGCTCACGGCTTGCCATACCCTTTCAATCTCAAAACCGCTAAAAACTTAGAAAAGATTGTCCGCGAAAACGGAGCGATTCCGGCGACCATTGCTGTTTTCGACGGTGAATTTTGCGTCGGATTAAACGACGAGCAAATCGAACAACTTGCCACCGACAAAACGATTCGCAAAATATCCAGACGTGATTTGCCGATTGCCGTCGCCAAACGATTAAACTGCGCGACAACTGTTTCGACAACCGCATTTATCGCCCATCGCGCCGGCATAAAAGTTTTTGCAACCGGCGGCATCGGCGGCGTTCATCGCGGATTTGCGGCGGACGTCTCGGCTGATTTGCCGGAACTTGCGCAAACTCCGATTGTCATCGTTTGCTCGGGCGCGAAGATTGTTTTGGATTTGCCCGCAACCCGTGAATGGTTGGAAACAAACGGCGTTTGCGTTCTCGGATTCGGCTGCGACGAATTGCCCGCATTTTATTCCAGAACAAGCAGTTTGACGGTTGACGAACGTATTGAGACGGCGGGAGAAGTTGCGGGAATTGTACAAGCGCGCGATGAATTAAATCTGCAAAGTGCGATTCTCTTGACCGTGCCTGTTCCCGAAACATTTGAAATCGAAGCAGAAGAATTGGAAAAAATTCTTTGCGAATCTTTAAAACTAGCTGAGCAGAAAAAAATCAACGGAAAGGAAATCACGCCGTTTCTGCTCGTGCAAATGTCTGAAAGAAGTTCCGGCAAAACGCTCGCGGCGAACATCGCGCTGCTTGAAAACAATGCTCAGGTAGCCGCGCAAGTCGCTTTAGAGATTTACAAATAAAAAATTTAAGTTTCGAATCAAAAAAGATATTTGTTAAATTTCCTCAATACTTCATCAACTCCGCAACAGCTTTTTCAACATCGTCAATTTGCGGTAAAATAAAATCTTCGACCTGCGGAGCATACGCGACAAACGTATCGGTTGCGCCGACCCTGCGAACCGGCGCATCGAGATATTCAAACAATTCGTCGGAAATTCGCGCCGCGATTTCTGCGCCGTAACCGAATGAAATTGTGTCTTCGTGGGCGACAATGGCGCGATTGGTTTTTTTGACCGATTCGGCAATCGCTTCCCAATCGTATGGCGCGAGCGAGCGCAAATCAATCAATTCCACCGACACATTTTCTTTTTCCAGACGCTTACACGCTTCAAAACTTCTCTGAACCAACGCGCCGTAAGTGATAATTGTTACGTCCGTGCCTTCTTTAACAGTTTTGGCTTTGCCGAACGGAATCATAAATTCGGGCGAAGGATATTGCGATTTATTATAAATTTGGCGGTAAAGATGTTTGTGTTCGAGAAATAAAACCGGGTCGTCACAACGAATTGAAGTCCGCAAAAGACCGCTTGCGTCGAGCGCGTTTGACGGATAAGCAATCCGCAAACCCGGAATGTGCGAGAACAGCGTCGTCCCGCTTTGCGAGTGATAAACTCCGCCGCCTTTCAAGTATCCGCCGACCGGAACGCGCATCACGACCGGCGATTTCCAATCGTTGTCCGAACGCCAGCGCATCAACGCCAACTCATTTCTGATTTGGTGATATGCCGGAAAAATATAATCAAAAAATTGAATTTCGACGACCGGTTTTAGACCGCGCGTCGCCATTCCGATAGCTCGTCCGACGATATTTGCTTCCGCCAAAGGCGAGTTAAAAACACGCGCCGAGCCGAATTTTCTTTGCAGATTCGCCGTAACTTTGAACACGCCGCCTTTGCCTTTGACTTGTTCTAGGTATTCTTCTTTGGAAACATCCGCCACGTCTTCGCCGAACACGACGATGCGGACATCGCGCTCCATTTCTTCGTGCATACAACGATTGATTAAGTCAACCATCGTTCCAGCGTTGCCGGAAAGCTCCGCGCCGTCTTCCGTGTCAAAATCTTTGGAAGTCGGGTCAACATCCGGCGAATAAACATTTCTCAAAGCCGTTTCCGGTGCCGGTTGCGGGCAGGCGAGTGCTTCGTCCGCCGCTTGATTTATTTCCGCGTCAATCTGTTTTCGCAACGTTTCCAAGTCTTCCGACGATGCGATGCCTTCCGTCATCAGAAATTCACCGAAGGTTTTAATCGGGTCAATCGCCGCGTCCTGCTCACGTTCTTCGGTCGGGCGATAAAGTTTTTCGTCATCGGAAAGCGAATGCGAATAAGGACGCACGACTTTCGCGTGGATAAATGCCGCGCCTTTTCTCGCGCGACAATGTTCAACTGCATTTTTAAACACTTCGTAAGATTCGAGCGCGTTTGTGCCGTCGCATCTTTGAATATAAAGATTTGGAAAACCTTCGACCAATTTTGAAACATCGCCGCCCGCCGTCTGCACCGAAACCGGCACCGAAATCGCGTAACCGTTATCTTCAATCAAAAAGATAACGGGAAGTTTTAAATTACAAGCCGTGTTCAACGCTTCCCAAAATTCGCCTTCGCTCGAAGTTCCGTCGCCGATTGAAACATAGACGACTTCGTCAGTTTTGAAACCCGTAATTTTGTCCTGCATTTCTTCAACCAAAGAAGCGCGATAGCCGGCTTCGGCTAATCCGACTGCTTGAAGAAGCTGCGTTCCCGTCGGCGAAGACTGCGACGGCACGTTTAATTTCACGCTTCCCCAATGCGAAGGCATCTGCCGCCCGTGCGAATTCGGGTCAACTTCCGCGCCGACTGCCGATTGCAGCATCTCAAGCGGAGTCATCCCCAATTGCAGCATCAAAGCGCGGTCGCGGTAATACGGATAAAACCAATCGTAACCGGCTTTCATCGCCAGTCCAGCCGCCGTCAAAATCGCTTCATGTCCGGCACCGGAAATTTGAAAAAAGATTTTGTTTTGCCCTTTGAGTTGTATTTCTTTATCGTCAACCCGGCGCGAAGTATACATCGTGCGATAAATTTCGACTAATGTTTTCTCATCCAAACCTTTGTAATCTTTCGCTGTTACTGCAACAGTTTGTGAAGACTTTTTAACCGCTTTCGGCAGCTTTTTTAATTCGATTGCCTTCGCGGTTTTCTGTCTGGTTCGATGGTCGAGCATTCCGTCGCCGATCGTCATTACCTGTTTTTCGACGGTTTTCGCCGCATTATTATTCGCCGACGCGGTTTTCACGCTTTCGGCTTTTTTCAACGGTAATTTTTTATTATTGCTTTTGTTATTGGTCTTTGCCGTGTTGTTGGCTTTTTTAGTTGCTGTTGCCATTTTCGATAATTCCTGTTTATAACGATTTTTGATAAATAGACAAAGTTATAAAATAGCAAAGATAAGGTTTGCGGGCAATTTGCGGGCGGTTCAAGTTTAATCGGAGTAGTCTAAATCAAGCGTCATTTGATAATCGTTCGCCATCGAAGGATGACCGTGCGCGTTAGAAACCTCGATTCCTTTTTCATAAGTCGCTTTCGCCCGTTCGCGCTCGCCGTTGTGCTCATATGCTTTCGCTAGCATTCCGTACGCGTTGCCTTCGTCGTCCGCTTGAGCGATGTAACTTTCGAGCAGAGCAATAACTTCACTCGTTTGCCCTAGCTTTTCATATTCTTTCGCTAACCCGAACATCACCATTGTATTGGTTGGTTCAGCTTCGAGCATTTGTTTGAAAACTTCGATTCTGTCAGTCATAAAATTAGTTCTGAGATAGTAAAATTTTTAGTAACTCTTTTTCTCGCTTCGGTTCGATGCCGACGCGCAATTTTTTATCCGGCGGACGATTTGCAACGTCATCCAAAACATTTTTTATCGTTTCGGCAAGCGATCGAAATTTGAGACCGTCAGCGATTGCTTTGTTGTTTCTCACTTCAAAAATTCCGTTATATTCTTTCGGCAGCCAAAGCGGCATTTCCGTCCACGCTTCAACCTTTTGTTCCTCAAGAAATTCTTCGTCCGCCCAGACAAATTCAGCATCGCTTCGGCTCACGCGACGAATTTCTTCCAACATCTTTCCCATTGTCAAACCGTCTTCCGCGCCGGTTGCATTGTAAGTTCCGACACGACGATTTTCCGCCATTTCAATAAGCCATTCCGATAAATCTCGCGCGTCAATGACGCGCACACGCCGCGGCGGTTTGCCCGGTGCCAAAACTCGTCCGCCCTCGCTAACGCGCTTAACCCAATAAGTAAAGCGTTCGACCGAATCATATTCGCCGACAATCAAACCCGCCCGCACATTCAAAACGCGCGTCGGCATTGCATTTTCGGCAGCGCGTTCACACAAAAACTTTAATCCGCCATAAGCCTCGCCGTAATTGACGGCGGTGGCGCGTTCGCCGGTATCGAGTTTCTCAGCTTCTTCAACTTGTTCGGGAGTGATTTCGGCTACCGGAGAATTTTCGTCCGCGCCGTTCGGGTCGAAGTTTCCATACACCGAACAGCTTGATACGAATGTGTAATGTTCAACCGCGTCGCGCAAAAATTCGGCGGACTTCTCCACAATATTCGGCACATAACCACAAGTATCAATCGCCGCGTCCCAACTTTTTCCCTTCAAGGCGGAAAGGTCGCTCGCCCGGTTTCCGCGCAGTTTTTCAATTTGCGGGTATAAATCGGCGTTGTGCCAACCGCGATTGAATACCGTAACTTCGTGTCCTTTTTCTAATGCTACTTCAACCAAATGTCGTCCAAGAAAAATTGTTCCGCCGATAATTAGTATTTTCATTTTTATGATTTTTGCCGAACTTCAACTTTCGTTTGAAAATACAGATTCCGTCCGGCGTAAATTCAAATTAACATTTTAAGCCTCTTTAATAAAAGCGTTGTCTTTCAGTATCGGCACGCAATCGCTGCTGTTAAGTTCCGCCGCTAAATAAATGTCGGTTTCTTCGCCCCGCGCAATTTTTTCTCTTCCCGAAATGCAATTTTTCATATTTTCGATTAAATCGGCGGAAAGATTTTCAAAAACAGTTTTAGCCACCAACGCCTCAGGCGAAAGTCTGCCTTGTAAGTAAGAAATGATTGCGCCCGCGCCGATTAAATCTTCGACGCACGGGCGCAGCGTGTCGTTTTCCCATCTTTCACCGGCGAGAATAACGACAACGCGCTTTCCTTTCTTTAGCGCAGATTCGGCGACGGCGCGGCAGTTTCGCAAACAACCGACGATGACGGGCGTATCTCCTGCCAACAAGCTAACTGTCGAACCGTTTGGCGAAGGCAAAACGAGGCGCGTGTTTTCAGGTAAATTTTGGAGTAGATGTTCTAAGCACACGACAGTAAAAAGGAGTTTGTTAAAATCTGTTGTGTGAAAAACCGAAATAAACAAACTCCCGACGCTTTAGAACAAGCGTTGCAGTCGAGTATAAAAGGAACAAGACACGCTATCAAGTTGATTGCCCAATTTGTGTCGGCGTTGTTGAAGGTCAGAACTGCCAATTTAGTCAAGATTGCCAACGCCGTCGAAACAGCGGTCGAAGCCGATTCAGTTTATCGTCAAATTCAAAGATTTTTGAAAAATGAGAACAAGGTTTCGATTCATTATCTGAAGCTATTGAAACTAGAAGGCAAACTGAAAATTCTGATTGACCGGACAGAGTGGAAATTCGGAGAAACGTGGGTCAATATCTTGACGCGTGAGTGTTGCCTACAAACAAGTGGCGATTCCGGTGCTGTGCGAAGTAATGAGTCAGAAAGGCAATGCCAAGGCTAGTCAACACATTGCCATTATCAAGAAGTTCGTTGCCGAATTTGGAGCGCATCGAATTGAAAGAATTTATGCTGACCGCGAATTTGGCGGTTATGAATTATTCAAGTATCTCATCAGTGAAGCAATAGATTTTCACATCAGATTGAAAAGTAGTCATTTAACCGGAGGCAAGAGTTTCGGGCGGATTTGGCGAAATGCGGCAGAGCGAGTGAAATGGCGCGGGAGGGTACGAACGGAAGTTTTTCGATTGATGATTTATGTCAGTTGCGTCAAATATCAAAAGGACGGGAAAACGGAATATCTGATTGTGGCAAGCAAAGAGCGAAACAAAGATGCCATTGAAGAGTACAAAGTGCGGTGGCAGATTGAAACAATGTTTGGGTGCTTGAAAAGTCGTGGGTTTAATTTTCAGGAGACGCATCTAACGATGCCGGAGAAAATCAGCAAACTGATGATGTTGTTAGGATTGGGATTATCTTTGGCAATGCTGATGGGAGAGATTCAAGTGGAAGTTTTGCAGAATATAAAGATGAAACTAAAAAAGAACAAAAGATATGCCAAGAGTCTATTCCGCATTGGATTGGATGCCTTACAAAATGCGTTGTTCAATCGGCATCAATTAAAGAAAGAGAAACAGTTACAGCAATTTATTGAATTAGTGTCGTGTGCTTAGAAATTTAATATTGATTGGTCAAGCAATGTCATTCGGTTAATTCAAGGAAAAACAAAACGAGTGGTCGAAATTCCGATGAATAATACGGTCAAGGCTCTTTTACAAGCCCGGCGGCATAACGGAAGTGATTTGCTGTTTCCGAGTCCTAAAAACGGATCGCAAGGCACTTCTGTTAAAAAGGCAATGCTTGGAGCGTGTGCCAGAGCGAAGATTGAACCGGTTACAATCCGAGATTTGAGAAGAACATTTGGAACAAGACTTTGTGAATTGAATGTAAACACAACCGTCACGGCAAGACTGTTGGGTCACGGTGATTTACGAAGTGTTCATCGTTATGAGCGAGGAAAAGTAATAATGCGTGAAGCGGTTGAACTTTTGGAAAAACCTGCCAAAATCCTACCACTTGCACGCAAGAGTGAAACTAAAAAAGCTGTAAATTATTGAAAACAAATGGTGGAGTAGAGGAGGGTCGAACTCCTGACCTCTGCATTGCGAACGCAGCGCTCTGCCAAACTGAGCTACTACCCCACAAGTGAATTTCAATAATAAAAATCTATCGAACCAGTGTCAAATTAAATTTCAATTTTCAAAGTCAGTTTAAACTTTATTGAATCGTCGCCGGCAAAAGCGAGCCTTTCGGGTCGTAGGCGAACGCGTAACCGTCTTCTATTTTCCCGATTAATCCGTGAAAACTTATTTCATCATTCAACAAAACGACCACGACATCGCCTGGACTGTATCGAGTTTGGTCAACCTCAAATTTGATTGCTGTCGCATTTCCGTTTTCGTGGCTAACGGTTTCATATTCAAAAGTATCCGCGTTAAAACTGATAGTCTGGCAAAAAGCTACTTCTGGCATTATATATTCTCCTGAAAAAATTTAACCATAAAGCTGACAATTATACAAAAAGGAAATTCAATGGCATTTTCACTTTTGCAAATAGCCTCTCTGCAGCCTTGCGTCTTTCGTCTTTGCATTGAAAAATAAAGTTTATGAAAGACAATGATTACGAAACCATCAAAATCGAATAAAAGGTTTTTCAGGCGAATTTAATAAGGGAGTATTATTTACAGATAAACTCGGACAAACTCGGATTTTATTTGAGTTTACCTGTGTTCATCTGTGAATAGAAATTTATGGAAAATAAGTTTGAAGGTTTTGTTCTTGCAGGCGGCAAATCTCAAAGAATGAAAACGGATAAGGCTTTTCTACAAATCGGCGACGAAACTTTTCTAACCCGCGCCGTCAAAATACTTTCATCCACTTGTAAAAACCGCGTCAAAATCGTTCTCAATAAGGCGCAGACGAATTTTATCGAAAGACTTCCCAACCAAATTCCGCATATTTTTGACGTTTATGAAAATCGCGGCGCACTCGGCGGAATTCACGCGGCTTTGAACGATTGCCAACGCGGATGGGCGATTGTTTTGGCAGTTGATTTGCCGCGTGTAACGGGCGAAGCAATTGAGCGTTTGGCACGAATTGCGGTCGAATCAAAAAAATTTGCCGCGATTGTGCCGATTCAAACGGATGGGCGACCGCAACCGCTCTGTGCCGTTTATCGCGCGGAAGATTGCTGGACGAGGCTGAAAAATCTATTGAATGAATCGGCTTCTGCGTCAGTCAAAGATTTTCTCGAACTTGTGCCGACTCGTTTCGTCGAACAGGATGAATTAACGACAAATGCGGGTGAAGATTTATTTTTCAACGTCAATCGTCCGTCGGATTTACAAATCCTCGTTTCGCAGAATCAATAAGAACGATTTTATTAATTTTTCGCTCGGTGTGCGCCGGAAAAGTCCCGTTGCGCCTATATTAAATTCTCAAGTGGCTGCTGTTACGAACTTTTATTGTAAAACATTTTTACTGAATATTTTTTCTCGAATTAAATAAAAGACCGTGAAGCCAAAAATAATTATTGCCAAAATAAGCTGAACTTCCCAAGTTAAGAAAATGTTCGTTTCTGATTTTTGAATACCTGTCCACAGTTCAATCAAACCAAAGTAACTAATTGCTCTTATTAAATAAAACAAACCGTAAGCTACGACGTAACCGCTTAATGCACCTGCAATTAAATAACTCCATCGTTTGCTTATCAGCAAAAATACGGAAGCGGCGAGAAGAATTAGAACGTCAATAATTGATTTTTCATACCAATAAATGACTGCGGGAAAAGAAATTGTTGTGCTTGCTCTGATTGTTAAATGAGATTGTATGTATAGAAAATTAAGCAAAGCTAGACCAAAAAAAATCATCTTCGGCAGATAAATAAATATTGATTTTATTCTTTGCTTCATAATCTTTTACATTAGACACCAAAATCTTTTATTTGTTCCAATCTTCCATATGAAACGAGCCTTCCTTATCAATTCGCTGATAAGTATGCGCTCCGAAAAAGTCGCGCTGCGCTTGAATCAGATTCGCAGGCAGGCGTTCGGAACGGAAAGCGTCGAAATATGCCAGAGCCGACGAAAGACACAGCGACGGTATGCGGCTGTCCATAAGTTTTTCGTTGATTGAACGCCAATCTTCGCGGTTATCGTTCAGTAGTTCGGCGAATTTGTCGTCTAAAATCAGGTTCGGTAATTGGGGATTTTCGGCGTAAGCGCGGCGCATTTCTTCAAGCAGCGCAGAGCGAATGATACAGCCGCCGCGCCAGATGCGGGCGATGTCCGATAAGTTTAAACCGTAGTTCTTTTCGGTCGAGACGGTTTGAAGGAGCGACATTCCCTGCGCATAGGTGATGATGAACGAACTAAGCAGAGCGTTTTTTAATTCTTCGATTATCTGCTCGTAGCTTTCGCCGACACTCTCGCGGATTTCGGTGTTGCGTTGTTCATCCGAAGGATTTTCGACCGTCTGCGCGAGATGTTTTGTGGCATCTTCGCTGAGATGTATTTTTTGCTGCTGGCTGACGGCGGTTTCGACTTCGCGTTCGGCGCGGGCGGCTTTTGGGCTGGTGACAAGACGGCTCGAAACGGTTTGACCTTCTTCTGGCAGATGCGCGTTGACGTGCGGCAAGCGGCTGCCGAATTTCTCGGCAATTAAAATGCGGACTTCTTTCTGCGCGGAAATCTGGCGCATCGAAACGGCGGAATCAATGGTCGGAATCGGCACGCCGAAATCCATCGCCGCCTGCGAAGTCCATTTGCCGGTTCCCTTCTGGGCGGCTTTATCGAGAATCATTTCGACGAGCGGTTTATTTGTTTCGTCGTCGCATTTTCGTAAAACTTCCGCCGTAATTTCCACAAGGAAAGAATTGAGTTCCGTGTCGTTCCACCGCTCGAAAGTTTCAGCCATTTCGGTGTAATTCATTTTCAAAACGCGAAACATAAAATCGTAGGTTTCCGCCAAAATCTGCATCAAGCCGTATTCGATGCCGTTGTGAACCATTTTGACGAAATGTCCCGCCGAACTCGCGCCCATATACGCGACGCACGGCTCGCCGTTCACTTTCGCGGAAACGGCTTCGAGAATCGGCGCGACGTGCGCGTAGACTTCTTTATTTCCGCCCGGCATAATACTCGCGCCGTGCCGCGCGCCTTCCTCGCCGCCCGAAACTCCTACTCCGATAAATTCGATTCCCTGTTCGGCGAGATATTTTTCGCGCGTTTCCGTGTCGGTGAAATGCGAGTTGCCGCCGTCAATTACGATGTCGCCTTTTTCGAGGTGCGGCAACAAATTTTCAATCACGCCGTCAACGATTTTGCCCGCCGGAACGAGCAGCATAATTTTTCGGGGCGCGTCCAAACTTTCGACAAACTCTTTTATATTCTCTGCCGCCGCGATTTTCATTCCCGCGCCTTCTTCCAATAAAAGCCGCCGCTTTTCCGCGTCCAAGTCAAAACCGACGCAGCTAAAACCGTGTTCCGCGACGTTGAGCAGAAAGTTTCTGCCCATCGTTCCCAAACCGACCATTCCGAATTGTGCATTTTCCATAATTTTACAGTTCTCGAATTTTAAATTTCCCAAATTTCGGCGCAAGCGAGCCATTTTTCGCAATCGCTTCCGCCGTCTTCAATCGTCCACCAGGCCGACAAAACCGCTTCGGCGTAAGCCCATTCGCGCAAATCGCGCGGCTCAATTTCAAAGGCTTCGGCAAATTGTTCGACGCGCCTTTGCATAATTTTCCGGCGGTCGGGATTGGTTAGAAGCCAACCGCGCGGATTATTCAAAAAAACGCTGATTTCAAAACCAATGTCGCCGACTATTCCTTTCGGGTCAATTGCTAAAAACGAATCGCGCCGCGCCGACAGGATGTTCTGATGATGCAAATCGCCGTGTAACAAACCCGGTTCGGAAGAATCAATCAACCGGTCGAAAATCTTTTTGGCTTTTTTCACGCCGGCGAAATCGAAATTTGTTTTCCCCGCTCGTCGAAACGAATCAACCCATTTTTCGAGGGTTGGAAACTCGGCGTTTTCCGGCGGCGAATGGCGGATTTTTTTCATCACCTGAATGGCATTTGCCGTCGCTTTTTCGTCGTCGGTTTTAGCGAGTTCGATTAAATTTTCGCCCGGCATCAATCTTTCCAAAAGCAAAGCGCAGTGATTTTTGTCAAATCGTAAAAGTTTAACCGCGCCTTTTCCGTCGAGAACAGTTAAAAACTTTGCTTCGCTCGAAATGACTGAATCTTTTTCATTGTAACCGATTTTCAAAACGGCGTTGGTGCCGTCAGCGCAAACACACGGGGCGACAAAATTATAAGATAACTCGGGAAAATATTCGCCGACGGCAAGCGACCATTTTTCGGATATTTCCGCAATTAAATCCGGCAAATCGTCGAGCCATTGTTCGCCCTTCTCCGCGTGCAAATCGAAAATGTTTCGCTTGAATTTTTTCGGCAGATGCGCGATGCGTTTTTTCTCCATTCGTCTTGACGAGTTTAACTTGCCTGATAGATTCTAAACAAATGAAAACTTTAATCGAAGCGATTCGCCCGACTACTTTCGTCGAATCTGAAAAACTTTCCAGACTTTTAAACACGGACGTAACGCTTGTGTCCGAAACTTTTCAGCACACCGGCAGCTTTAAATTTCGCGCCGCTTACAACCTGGCTTTAAATATTCCGAACGACGAGATTTTAACCGCTTCGTCGGGAAATTTCGGTCAGGCATTGGCTTTCGCGTGTCAATTATTAAACAAAAAATGCACGGTCGTAATGCCGGAAACATCAGCGAAAGTAAAAATTGAAGCCGTCAGAAGTTACGGCGCGATGGTTGATTTAATTGACACGCGCTCGGTCGGACGCGCCGAGAGAGTTTTGCAGTTAGCCGAGAAAATGCCGGACGCTTATCTTGCCAGCGCGTATGACGATTTGCTGGTGATTGAAGGAAATTCGACGCTCGGCGATGAAATTGCGCATTACAAAAAAGATTTCGATGTGGTGATTGTGCCGATTGGCGGCGGCGGTTTGATTTCGGGAATTTCGCAAGGTCTCTGCCGCAACGGTCATCGGGCGCGGCTCGTCGGCGCAGAACCGCTTCTCGGCAACGACGCTTCGCGTTCATTGAAAGCGGGAAGGATAATTAAAAACGAACGCGAACCGCAAACTTTGGCGGACGGCGCGAGAACCGTTTCTCTGGGCGAACATAATTGGAAAGTTATTGAGAAAGGCGTAGTTGATATTCTGGAAATTTCCGAAGAAAAGATAGCCGAAGGCGTGCGCGTTCTATTTTCTTACGCTAATTTGAAAGTCGAACCGACCGGCGCATTATCGCTCGGCGCGGTTTTGGAAGACTCTGAAAAATTTGCGGATAAAAAAGTGTGCGCGGTCGTCAGCGGCGGAAATGTTGACGCGGAAATTTACCGGCGAATTATTGCGTAACTATTTTTTCCGACAAACGCTCGAAAAAATTACGTTCGCGCTGTCATATCACCGATTGTCCCTTAAATTATAAAACGAGCGGCATTTTTATCTCGCTATAAAACACAGAGATAAAAATGCCGCTCGATAAAATACAAAAAGGCAAGTTGATACGAACTTGTCTTTGCTACTCAAACTTTTTAATTACACGACGTAGCGGATGGGACAATACCCACCAAATTTGGACTATTATCAAAAACATTTATCAGAGCAACGCAAACGCTTCCCGTGCTAACATCGGAAATGCCCGCTCTGAAGCTTTGGCTGACCGACGTTGAAAATACCGTGCCGCTGGAATTGCCGTCAAATTCAATGCCTATTCCCGGATTCGGGGCATTGGAAAACGGAAAACTTCCGACAGGACTTATCCGATATCCGGTCCCGCGAACTTTGGTATCCGAAATGGTAACTCGTGCATTGCCGAGAATTTCTATGCCGTAGTTGACATTGTTCTCAAGCCGACAATTTTCGATAGCCACCCGCGATTGACCCATCACACGAATTCCGCTCGTCCAATTTTTGCTCGTGATATTGCGTATCACTTGAGTATGGCCTAAAGACCCAGAATTAACGATAATGCCGGGTTGTCCTTGTCGCGCCGTGCCGCCAGGGTCGCCTTGCAATACCGCGTCAATGTTCGCTTCAACGCCGGGAGCAGCCTGCAGCGTAACATTGCCGAGAAGCGAAACAGTTTCGGGAAAAATTCCCGATGCCACAATTGTAATCGTGCCGTTGTTATTAATACCTGTAGCACTATTTGCCGCGTTGATAGTTCCGAAAACACGGTCAAACGGCGCGTCTGTATCTTCAGCCGTCCCGATTCGTCCGTCACCGTCGTAATCGCCGCAGGTGCCGGGCGGAACTAGCGTTCTTGCCGCCGAACCGTCGCCCAAACAATTGCCTTCAACAAATACCGGATGATTGGCAAATGTGTTGATGGTTCCCATTACGACAAACATCATCATCCCCAAAACAAACAGTATATTCTTGCGAAATTTCATATAGTTCATAACTTTAACTCTCCTTTAAAAGGGCAATCCACTCGCAAATATCTTCGCCCCGAAAAAATATACTTGCGGAACTTCTGACGTTCAAAATTCAATTGTGTTTTGAATAATCATTCAAAGCATTCGCTTCAACAGTGTCTAATATAACTCTCTTCGGACAGAGTATAAATTCAGATTCATAATTCATAATTTTTTAAGACCGGACGAATTTTCTCTTTTAGCCGATTGAAATTTAATAATTTATAGTTTAACTAAAACGCGATTGTCAATACTTCGGACAGTTTTTAAGTCAGCAACTTCCGTAAGTTTTTGAAAAATAAAGAAATTATTATTCAAATCAAAGTCAGGTAGCAAAAACGCCGGCCGCCAAGAAAATGGGTGGTGTGGTGAGCGGCCGCAACCTTGAAGCGGAAGATTTGTCGGATGATTTTGTAAAATTGCAGATATTTAAACCGTCGTATTATTCATTCAGTTGTCAGATTTTTCAGCATTTTGCGCCTCAGAAAATCAAGCGCGGCTTGCGACGCGCGCCAGCGAATCAAATATCTGTCGCCCGGTAAATTCATTTTAATTGATTTGGTTTCAGCCGCGTTTGAAAAACCGATAAAAACCAAACCGACCGGCTTTTCCGCCGTTCCGCCGCCGGGTCCGGCAACGCCTGTCACGGAAATTCCGAAATCCGTTTTTGCACGTTCACGAACACCTTTCGCCATCGCTTCGGCGACTTCCCCGGAAACCGCGCCGTGCGCTTCAATCAATTCTTTTGGAACATTCAGCGCGCGAATTTTAGCTTCGTTGGCGTAAGCAATTACGCCTTCGATAAAGTATCGGGACGCGCCGGCAACTTCCGTTATTCGCTCGCTGATTAAACCGCCCGTACAGCTTTCGGCGATTGAAAGAGTTTTATTTTCTTCGGTCAAAAGATTTCCGATGACTTGTTCCATTGTTTGATCGCTAATCGTAAAAACCGCGATGCCGAGCCGGTCGGCGATTTTTTCCGCGACTTCTTCAAGCAATCGGTCGGCTTCAGATTCGGTTTCGGCTTGCGCGGCTAAGTGAATTTCGATTTCCGAACGATTAAACAAAATTGTCGTCTGCGGATTTTGATATTGCAGATAAATCGGTGCAATCGCTTCATCAACCGCCGATTCACCCATTCCGGCAACTCTTATAATTTTACGTTTAACGAAAATCTCACCCGCCTTTTCGCGCAGTTTCGGCAAGATGTAATTTTCAAACATCGGTTTGAGTTCACGCGGCGGACCGGGCAGAACGACGAAAAATTTTCCGTCAGTTTCAAATAACATTCCCGGCGCACTTCCGTTCGGGTTTGACAAAACTTCAGCGCTGTCAATAACAAACGCCTGACGCTTATTTATTTCAGGCATTTCGCGCTTTATTTGTCGAAATCTTTCGGAGATTTCCGCCAAAACATCCTCTCGAAAAATCAATTCTTTGCCGACGGCTCGCGCCGAAACTTGGCGCGTAACGTCGTCTTCGGTCGGACCTAACCCGCCGGTCGAAATAACCACGTCGGAACGCCGCAAAGCATCTTTGATAGTTTCTTCAAGCCGCGCTTCGTCATCGCCGACGACTGTTTTCAATTTAACTTCGATGCCGATTTCATTGAGTTTTTCTGTCAGCCAAAGGCTGTTCGTATCGGCTTTGGTTGGTGTTAAAAGTTCGCTGCCAACAGCGATAATTTCAGCAGAAAGCATAAAATTAATGGAAAATGGATAACGGATAATGGAAAATGATTAAGATTAGCTAATCATAGTTTTTAATTATCCATTATCCGTTATCCATTTTCCATTATTTAGAGTCGTAAATATCGCGCAAGACCTCGGAAATCGGTTTGTGATTAGCGAAAGCGTCTTCTTTTGAATTGCCGTTCTTTTCCGTCTGAGATTTCTCTCCATTGGCGGTTTGAGAATTGTTTGCTTCAAATAACGATTTGCCGTTTTGTTCGATTTTCGTTTCCAGTTCGTCAACAACGCTTCTCGGAGCAGTCGTTTCGGCATTAACTTCGGCAAGCCTTTCAATCTGCTTTTTCTGCTTAATCATCGCTTTTTCCTTTTTGCCTTTGAGCAGCAAAAGTCCTTCGCGGCTGTTTTCCAAAATCGCTTTGCCGCGATTGCGACGGGCGCGTTCGAGTGCGCGAACGGCGGCGGAAGTTTGCGGAGCTTCAGCTGGATCGCGTTCGAATTTTCGTAGAATCCTGACGTAATTTCTCAGCTCCGGTGTCGGATAAACGTAAGTTGATTCGTCCGCATTTTCGTTTTCGATGATGTAAGAGAGATGATTGACGGCGGATTTGTGGTCGCCGATTCGGTTGTAAAGCGCACCGAGCGTAAAATAGACGAGCGGCGGCGCTCCGTTCATCATCTGTAGAAGTCGTTCGCCGCGATTGATTACTTCCTGCAATTCAAACCCGAACCAGCGGCGTTCGTCGTCGCGCAAAATCTCGTTGGCCGACAGATAAAACTCGAAAATCTCGCGCGTGCCGTTACGCGACGGCTGCGAGAAAGTTTTCCAGAGAAAATATGCAAAAATACCGAAGAAAAATATTACGAACATCGGGAAACCTACAGCGAACAACATCGTCGCAATCAAGCCGAATGCCATCACATATTGCGTGTTTTCTTTGAGCGATTCGGGAAGTTTTTTTTCTAATTTATTGCTCACCTTTTACTTTTTAATTGGCGACTGTAAGAGCTTTTTGAGATACGATTTTCGATGCCGACCAAAATTTCAGATTTTACAAATCGAAATCACGCTTAAGCTGTCTGCGGCGGATTTGATTTCTTACTCTGAGTCGTTTTTTTGCTTTTACTTTCCGCTTTTGCTTTCGCTTTCGCGTCATCTTTGGATTTATGTTCTTTGGGACGCGTTTCGTTTTTGGCTTCGTCTTCCATTTTCAAACCGAATTCCGCCAGAACATCCATCACCTTGCCGACAATTGCGTATGGGGAATTAATAACGAAAGAAAATGTTTCGCTGAGCGCAATGGCTTCGAGTTCGAGCAAGGACGCGATTTTCTTTTCAAGCGGAAGTTCTTCAAATTCTTTGCGATATTCTTCCTGTTTTTCTTCCTCTGTCGGTTTTTCTTCTTGTTTTTTCTCAGTCGTCATAACACTAATTTCTCCTGACCTTTCAATTTTCGCGTGACCCGCAATGCGTTCGCCTTGCCTGCGCCTTTCGGCTGAAAGAAGTTCAATTTCGGTTTTTGTCGGCGCGGAAAGAAGTTCGCTTCCGCTTGTAATTTTCACAACGAAAAAATCCGTTTCGCCGAATTGTTCGCTCTCCAATTCAATGCCCAAACGCCGCGCCGCATCTAACAAATAAGTCCCGACGGCAACAACGCCGTTTCTATCTTCACGTTCAAATTTAATTTCAACTTCGTTCATTTTTTTTTACTTGTGAGCGCGACGCTCGAAAGGCGAAAGGCTGAAGGAGAAAGGCGAAAGTTAAATCTGTGCGCTAATTTTTCGCCTTTTATTCTTTCTCCTTTCTCCTTTCAAGTGCATTCCGCCTAACTAAAAACCGATTTCACACGCACTCGCGGCTGTGCGCCCGAAGCCGCACTTTCCGAATCCTTTTTCTGACAAATACCACATAAACCTAAAATCCGCATCGAATGATGAGTCAATCTAAATCCATATTCAGCGGCAACCGTTTCCTGCAAAGACTCGATTTCCGGCGAGAAAAACTCGACGACCTTACCGCATTCCGTACAAATCATATGGTCGTGATGCTCGTGATTATAATGATGTTCGTAATAACTTTTGCCGTCGCCAAAGCGGACTTCACGCGCTAAACCCGCGTCCGTCAGGAGTTTCAACGTGCGGTAGACGGTCGTATGTCCGACGCTTGAATCTTCTTTATGCACCAGCCAATAAAGGTCTTCGCTCGACAAATGTTCTTCCGTCCGCAAAAAAATATCCAAAATCAATTCTCTCTGTGCCGTATTCCGCAAACCCGCTTTTTGGATGTGTTCTGAAAACACCTGCTTCTCATTTTGAAATTCCTTTTCCTTGCTCGCCATAATCTTCGATTGAAAATTTTCTATAAAATTATCTTATCACTTGAGATTATTTTTCGCTAACAAAAGTTTCCCTCTGATTTTTTTGAGATTGAGAGCGTTCGCGCCTTGCCGTTCGGCTAGATGCACTGAACGCGCGGCAAGTTGCAGATATACTTCCAGCGCTTCCTTTGACGCGTTTTTTTCTAAAGTTTTGAGATGATTTTCGAGCGTTTTGATGTCTGCCCGCGCCACTGTTCCGGTTAAAGCCTCAGTGGTTGATTGAGTTTCGAGATTCTCGACGGTGCTTTTTATCAGCGGAAGAAGAATTTTTTGGGCGTTCTCTGTCTCTAAACCACATTTGGTCAGCATCTCAATCGCCACATCAATGAGCGCAACTAAATGACCGCACGCCGCAGTCGCCGCCGCGTGATATAAAGTTTTATATTCGGCGGTGATGGAGAATGATTTTCCGCCAAGTTGTTCGACAATTTGCTCGCCGACCTCTGTGGCTTCCTCGTCGCCTTCGACGCAAAAATAAGCGTCCGCAAATCTCTCCGCGCCCAACCGCGCATCGCTGATTGAAACGAGCGGATGAATTGACCCGACCCGACAGCCGATGTTTTTCAAATCGCGCAAAATTTCCGAAGAGAGCGAGCCGCTGGTGTGAAAAACGATTGGTTGATTATGCAGACTATTTTTTAACTTTTCGGCGACGTTTTTAATTTCAAAATCTTGCGTCGTGATTAAAATTACGTCGGAAGAAATTTCTTTGAATTCCTCAGAAGGTCGGATTCTCGGTTTCGACTCAATTAGTTCAGCGATTTTATTTGCGTTCTGGGAATTTCGCGCAAACAGATTTTCTACTTCAAAGTCTTTTCTCGACAAGGCTATTGCCAACGCTCCGCCGAGTTTACCAACGCCGATAATTGAAATTTTCATTCTCTTGTGAAACAAAATATTATATCTTCAACAAGACGGGCTCGCGCGGCAATTCTTCCAGTCAATTATCGACGCGCACGCACAAATCGTCGTGACGCAAAAACCCTTCGTCAGTCGGAAGCTGAATTTGCATTAGCTGCGAAGTCGGCAAATCGTTGAAAATCTTTTGCAAAACGACCAATTCGTTGCTGGTTAAAGAAGGCTCTTAAAAGATGCAATTACACCGAAAGAAAATTTCGGCTCTCTTTTACTTTACCAATTTTTTACGACAAAAAAATCAGTTTTAACGAAAAAAGTTCATTTACAAAAAATTCTTGCAAATTTCACAGAAAGTTTCACAACTTTAATTTTATTTTTTGCATCATAAAAATCGTTGCTATTACAATTCAAGAAAAGGTAAAATCTAATTATTCAGGCGCAAGATTTTTCAGGAGGCTTTCAGATGCTTAGAGATTCAGTTCGCAAATTCAGTGCGTTTTTTCTGGTCGCGGTGCTTTGGTCAGGCGCGATTGCGTTTTATCCGGCGAGTGTAGCGGCGCAAACTACGCCCGCCAAAAAACAGGACAAGAAGGATAAAAAGGACAAAAAACATAAAAAGACAGAAGCGTCCACCGCTCAAACGCAAACTCAAACCAGCAATCCAACCGGTGCGCTTTCTCCAAAAGATGATCCGACAATGATTGGCAAACGCAAAATCAACGGCGGTACAGGCGATAAATTCTTCGGTTGGCTCGGCGGCTCGAAGGAAAAAGAGATGGCAATCGGCAGACAACTCGCAACGGAAGTCGAACAGCAAGCTAAGTTAGTCGAAGACCCGATAGTTACCGAATACATCAACCGCGTCGGTCAAAACGTCGTGCTTAATTCGGACGCGAAAGTTCCCTTTACCATTAAAGTTATTGACAGCGACGAAGTAAATGCGTTTGCATTGCCGGGCGGATTCTTTTATGTCAATAAAGGTTTGATTCTCGCCGCCGATAACGAAGCGGAACTCGCCGGCGTGATGGCACACGAAATCGGACACGTCGCGGCGCGGCACGCGATGGAAAATCAAGGCAAACTGCAGGCTCTCAATTACGGAATGCTTGCCGGTATCATCTTCGGCGGTCCGATTGCCAGCACCGTTTTGCAAAACGCCGGCGGATTGACTCAAGCCCTCGCGTTTTTCAAATTTTCGCGCGGCGCGGAAGAAGAAGCCGACAATCTGGGCGTTCAATATCTGTATGCCGCCGGCTATGACCCGACGGCGATGTCAACAATGTTTGAAAAACTTTCATCGAAAAACAAGAAAAAACCCGGCACTTTGTCGAAACTTTTCTCGTCGCATCCGCAGTCAGTCGAACGCCGCGATACGAGTCTCACACTAGTTGGGCGTTTCCCCGAGCGTGAAGAATACATTATCAGCACTTCGGAATTTCAGCGCGTTAAAGCGCATTTGTTGAGATTGTCGAATGTCAAAGCCGGCGTTACATCCGACATTGACGAAGGCGAGCCGGGCAAACCGACTCTCAAACGTCGTCAACCGGAACCCGATTCGGATTCGACCAATCCGGGCGATTCGAGTTCGAGCGATTCAAAAGACGCTCCGCCGAAACTTAAAAAACGTGGTGAAGAACCAGAGCCGAAACCTTCGCCTTCGCCTGAAAAATAAATTTTATTTTTTGAAACTGTGGAACACGCTTTGCAATTTTGTGAGGCGTGTTTTTTGTTGTTAATTATTGAACTTGAATCTAAACCATTGCCTCTTATTCCTTTCCAATTTCAATCCAGAAGTGTTCCGTATATCCCAATCGGCAGGGTATAAACTGCTTCGCCCGTCGCCACAATCATTTCGCCACGGCGCGTGAAACACAGCCCGACGACATTCATTCCCGCGACAAAGGTTTCCGCCTTCTCGCCGTTGTTAGAGATTTTCACGATGCCGTGTCTGCCTTGCGAACAAGCCGCAACATAAAGATTTCCGTCGCGGTCGAAGGCGATGCCCTGTGGTCGCCCTAGTCCGCGATAAAATATTTCATCGAAACCTTCTTTGTCAACTCGATAAACAGCGTCGAAGCTCGAAAGTCCGGGCGCGGTCAGATAAAGATTATCATCGGTTCCGAAAGCTAAATGATAAGCTGAAACTGACGGCTCAAGAATCGCAAAAGATTCAGGCGTTCCTAAATCGGTAACTCGATAAATTGTGCCGCTTCGGTCGCCGATATACATCTCGCCGCTTCGGTTAAAAGCAATGCCGGTGGCAATTCCCATTTCAGAAGCGTAAGGCACGGATTCTGAATCGCGGTTGATGCGGCAAACTTCGCCATCCGCCCGCGCGGTCACGAACATCTCACCGTTTTTATCAAAAGCGATGCCGGTCGGATTCATAATCTCAGCCGGCATATCATTCAAGAATCCGTCGGTTTCAAGCCGAAAAAGCGTCACGGGAAGCTGCTGTCCGCGCGAGCCGGAGCGTGTTACAATTATCGAATCGTCATTCGGATCAACCGCCGGATTAGCAACAATGTGCAAATCATCCGCCAGCTTTTTTCCGACCGTGATAGTTTTTGCATCACTTCTCTCGCCGCCGCTTTCGAGATAAATTTGAACTTCCGTCGAATCGAAATCGTCAGGAACAATCGCCAAAATGCGGTTTGCCGATGCGCCGACGAGACGTGCGGCTTGACCGTTGAAAAAACAACCGTAACCGTCCGTGCTGTTCACCTCAAAATTTTCACAATTGATAATGATTTCGCCGCCCGGTATGGCGTAAGCTGGGTTGATGGAAATGATTCTTCCTGCTCTGCTCATTTATTACGCTCCAATCTAAAACTTCAATTTTACGACGCAAATGCCGTCGTGTCGAATTGATTAAAAATTTTGCTGATGCGCTTTGTCCATAAAAGCTAAAATCAAATTGTAGGACGGTTTCATCATTTTACAATTTCAAGCATAAAATCTTTCCGCAAAAACCGTAAAACAAGTTCACACCTTTTAATATGCCAAGCAGAATTGATGATTTTTTACGAATGGCGATGAGCTTCGGCGCATCGGATTTGCATTTACGCGCGGATTCTTTATATGTCTTCGAGAATTTAATTCAAGATTTGAGATTTCGATTTTAAATCTTAAATCTTGAATCTTATCAATTAAAAGAAAATCTCGCCTTTTGCCACAATAATCGAACTTCCGCCGATTTTCACTCGTTCGACGTTTCCTTTTTCGCCCGAAACTTCGGCGAAGATTCGGCTCGGACGTTTCATAAAATCGCCTTGTTCAATCATGAAAGTTTTATCAGCAATCGCTTCGTGATAGACTAAGTATCCAGAGAGCGAACCAGCCGCGCTTCCCGTTGCCGCATCTTCGGCGATGCCGTCGTCGGGCGCAAAAAAGCGGGCGTGGACTTTTGAAGATTTTTCTTTCGTTTCAAACGTGAAAGCATAACAACCGACTGCGCCGTGCGCGAGATAAACTTCGCTCAAAAGACTCGAATTTATACGGCAACGGCTTAACGCTTCGAGCGAAATGACGGGAACGGCTAATGCTTTGATGCCCGTCGAAACAACTTGAACAGGTAAATTTTCGCTCAAGTTCAAATCCGAAACATTTAAACCTAAACCTCTGGCTAATTTTTCGATTTCCTGCTGGTCGAAAACAATTTCGCTTGCTTCAAACTTTCCCTGCGTCATCACGACTTTGAACGGTTTGCTGTCTCGAAACTCAATCTCGACCGGTAAAACACCTAGTTTTAATTCCTGCTCGATTTTGATAACACCGTTTTCAATTTGTTGCGTGATGCCAAGCTGCGCCAGTAAATTCCATGTTCCGACAACCGGATGACCGGCAAGCGGAAGTTCCCGCACCGGCGTAAAAATCCGCAATCGGCGTAAGGCTTTGCCGGACGGCAGAACGAAAACCGTTTCACTCAAGTTCATCTCACGGGCGAGCGTCTGCATTTCTTCGCCGGAAAGATTTGTCGCGTCGGGAAAAACGGCTAACGGATTTCCGCAAAACGCTTGTTCTGTAAAAACATCGAGTTGGTAAAATTGATATTCGCGCATAAAAACATTATGCGTCAGGAACGATTCAAAGGGAAAGTTTAAATAAAATTTGGTTTTTATACTCTTAACTTAGCTGCTTATTTTTTGAAAATACTTTATTGTCTTGACATACAAGCACTTCGGCGTGTAAATTTTAGTCCTATCTAGTAAGACGTGTGATGCGCGGAATTGAAGCAAAAATCAATGCCTATCTCTATTTTTCTAAACGATTTCTCACCAAAAATAATGGCAAATTTCAACTTCTTTCCAAACAACACATTTAACGGTTGAATTTGGCTAATCCGCAAAAGCCGATTTATTTCTATCCCACTGGATAAATTTGCGGAATGCGCTTTAATTTTCTGAGCAGCTACTTTAAAAAAGGATATTGAATATAAATTTATAATGGCAAACGAGGTTATTAACGAAACGGAAGAAACGGCGCAGCCCGAAACTTCAGTTTTAGAACAAACAACAACTAACGATTCCGTCGAAACACCAGCAGAAGAAACTCCTGCGGCAACCATGATTGAAGAGCAAGATACTTCCGTTACTAATGATTCCGTTGAAGCGTCGGCGGAAGAAACTCTTGCGACGACGGAAGGGCAAACCACTTCTGTTGCTAACGATTCTATCGAATCATCAATGGAAGAAGTTCCTTCAACGGCGGCACCGCAAGAGCAAACTACTCCCACCCAACCGTCAGCGGCGACTGAAACGCAAACTTCCAGCGAAGAAGATTTCGGCTCAATTCTCGAGAAATTCGAGCAGGAGCAGACAATTTATCACAACGGTGATTTGGTGGAAGGAAAAGTTGTCGGCGTATCGGAACGCGGCGTTTTGATTGATTTCGGCTACAAATCCGAAGGCATCGCGCCGATTGAAGATTTCACATCGCCGACCGGCGAAGTAACCGTTCAGAAAGGCGATGCGGTCGAAGTTACCATCAAAAGCATTTCTTCGGGCGACGCTCCGCCGATGCTGTCTCGCGCCGATGCTGTGAGCCGTAAGTCTTGGGAAGTAATCGAGAAAGCCTTTAATGAGGAAACGCCGATTACCGGTCGCGTAATTGACGTAACGAAAGGCGGTCTGCGCGTTGACTTGAACGGCGTTGAAGCGTTTCTGCCCGGTTCGCAAGTTGATTCGCGTCCGATTCGCAATCTCAATTCCTTCGTCGGACAAGACATCGAAACGAAAGTTATAAAGTTTAGCCGCAAACGCAACAATATCGTTCTTTCGCGCAAGGTTTTGACTGATGAAGTCGTCAATAAGCAAAAAAGCGAAACTTTAGGCAATATCGAAGAAGGTTACGTTATCGAAGGAACGGTTAAAAACCTGACCGAATACGGAGCGTTTGTTGACATCGGCGGCATTGACGGACTTCTCCACGTGACGGATATGTCGTGGGGCAGGCTGCAAAATCCGGGTGACCAATTCAAGGTCAACGACCACGTTCAAGTTAAAGTTTTGAAACTTGATCGCCAAAAGGAAAAAGTCGCGCTCGGTTATAAACAACTCATTCCGGATCCTTGGTCAACCGTGATGGAACTTTACCCGATAAATGAAAAGGTTAAAGGTCGGGTTTCGAGCGTTACCGATTACGGTGCGTTTATCGAATTAGAGCCGGGCGTTGAAGGTTTAGTTCACGTTTCGGAAATGTCTTGGTCAAAGCGTTCGCAAAGCCCGAAAAAACTCGTCCGTTCAGGCGATGAAGTCGAAGTTCAGGTTTTGGGCGTTGATACGGATGACCGCCGCATCAGCCTCGGAATGAAACAGCTTCAACCGAATCCGTGGCAAACCGTTCACGAGCGTTACCGAATCGGTCAAACGGTGCAAGGTAGAGTTCGTAACTTAACCGACTTCGGCGCATTTGTCGAAATTGAAGACGGCATTGACGGACTGGTTCACGTTTCGGATATTACTTGGTCGAAAAAAGTTAAACACCCGAAAGATGTTTTGAAACGCGACCAAGAGGTCGAAGCCGTGGTTAAAAGCATTGATACGGAAAACCGACGGATATCGCTTTCGATTAAAGAACTGACACCGAGTGCGTGGGAAGCCTTTGTTACTTCGCATAAGCCGGGCGACGTAGTGCGCGGAAAAATTTCACGCTTTACGGGTTTTGGCGTGTTCGTCGAATTGGGCAATGACCTCGAAGGTTTGTGTCATATTTCGGAATTATCTGATGAACGAGTCGAGCGTCCCGAAGACATCGGCACAATCGGACAGGAAATGGATTTCAAAATTTTGCGCATCGAACACGATGTTCAAAAAATCGGACTCTCGGCGCGTGCCGTCGGCAAAAATGAGGAACCCGTCATTGACGCGAAAAATTATTCGACCGAAGCGAAAAGCGGTATGGCTTCATTAGGCGAATTAATGAATCTGAAACGCGGCACAGGTGCGGAAGAAGAAACAAGAGATGAGCCGCGCCAATCAAAGAAGGAAAGAAAAGCCCAACAAGCTAAGGAACGCGCCGAGCAGGAAGCGGCAGCAGAAATAAAAGCGGAATTAGATGTAAATACGGAAACAGCCGAGCCTTCTTCCGACGGAGTTGATAATGTAGAACCAACTGCGGAACTAACTGCGGAAACAGATGCTGCAGGCGACGAGCGGTCAGCCGAAAATCAGGAGTCAGAAATAGGCTTTGATGAAGAAACACTCCTCGCCGAAATGAAACCTGCCAATGAACCTGTTGCCGACCAAGCTGATAATCAAGCAACTGCCGAACAGCAAACCGATGATGGCGATTTGTTAAAAATTGGAGATTTTGCGGAAGGCAAAGTTGAAAATTCCGAAGCAGAAGCCAGCGAATTAGAAATTGCAGCCGACGCGGGCAAAACGGTAGAGAAGAAAACTGACGAAACTAAAAAAGAATCAGCGATTGAATCTCAAGATACAATTAAATCTCAAGATACAATGGCTGAAACAACCGCCGAAACTGCAGGAAATAATCAGGAAACTGCCGAAACCATCCAGACTTCAACTGAAACTTCGGAAGCTGAAACGACGCCAACTGACGCATCAGAAGCCAACCGCGAATCAGAAGCTAAAGATGAAACGAAAACTGCAACTGATGAATCTACGGAAACGACCGACGCGAACGACGAACCGCAACCGGTCAGCGAAAGAAATCCGATGATTGAAAGTTCAACCGCCGATGATTTTCCTCAAACCGATGTGCCGAACGGTGAAGCCGAAAGCGAAACGACCGAATCGGGAGAAAAATTCTGACACCGGAAATACACAATCTCCAACCGAGTCAGAAGAAAAAACTGCTAACGGTTAAGTTTTTAGATAAGAACCACTGTCGAAAGAGCGAGGAAAACAAATATGACAAAAGCGGATTTAGTTGAAAAAGTCGCCAAAGAAGCGGAAATGACGAAAAAAGATGCCGAACAACTCGTCGAGATAATTTTCGAGAGCATCGTCGGCACTCTGAACAAAGGTGAAAAGATTGAACTTCGCGGATTCGGCAGTTTTCGCGTGCGTGAGCGTAACGCGCGAAAAGGTCGTAATCCAAAAACAGGCGCGGCGGTTGATATTCCTGCCAAGCGCGTCGCTTACTTTAAACCCGGCAAAGAGCTTAAAGAACTTATTAACAATTAGGCAAACCGGAAAAAGTGTCTGTCTCAATAACAAAATTATCTTTCATGACTTTAGCTCTTTTCAAAATTTGAGGTTTCTTACTTTATCCTTGCATATGCGATTTGTCGCCGAACGGTGGAGTTAACGTGGGGCGAAACCGCCACCAAGCCCGCCGAAAATTAAAAGATAACGCGATAACAAAGTCGCTGTTTCGCCCTCACGTACATCGGCTTTGGTTCTTTGGCGACTGATTTCAACTATGCGCCGACCCGCCAATGGCTCAATTACCAAGCCGATTTGTCCCGGATTGAGATACTTACCGTTATTGATTTACATTTGTGTAATAAACTTCACATTAACCAGTAATTGCCGGGTCGTCTGACCGTGTAAAGATTCGTCGGCTTGCCGATTTCGATGTGCTGCCCGATTCTGATGCGATTCGGGTTTATGATTTGCGGATTCTTCTCGAGCAGTTGCCGCAAATTCTGTCCGGTTTTGACGGCGATTTGTCAAAGTGTCGCTGCGCCTGACCGTGTATTCGTCGGTTTGCAGAACTTTTGTTTGAAGAGGCGTCTTCGTCGTCGTTTGTTTGTCCGTCGCGCCGAAGTTATTTGTCGGTTGGGGATTGAAGCCGATTTTGCTGCCGCTCATTTTGATTCTTCGTTATTTAAAGTTTAGATATTCACTATGATAATTTATCGGGGTTATCTTGAAAAAGTTCCTTGTTTTTTCAAAATCTTTTTTCGATACTTGGAGCTTCGCTAAAATTAATTTAATTTGCGTAGTTTTCCGTTGCGATAATTCCACGTTTGAGCCGCGCCATATCGGTAAGCGCCCGAATCTTCTGCGGGAATTTTGCTGCCGTCTGGGAATTTAACGGTTAAGGTTTGATTTTTGTAAAGAATCTTCGGGGCTGTATTGCAGTTGCCGAAGGCGTCGGTGATTGCCGGTTTGTTTTTTGAAACATCGACAATGTAAAAATGACCGGCGCAGGCGAGCGCGCCGTCTCCGATGTTTAAAAGTATCAACTTCGGATTCGCGCGCGGATACTTTCCTTCAACCGTGCCGAATTCAGCCTGACTTTCAAACAAAACTTTATTGCGTATTTTTACCTTAAAGCCGTTCGTCTTCTATCTTCAAAATGCCTTTCGACGTTTTAACAGCCTGGCTCGAATTTTTTACCTGACTGAATGCGTTACTCGTCAGGCTCGATAACACAAGGAAAAAGCAAGTGAATATGTTTTCAGCCTGATGTTTTTTCGAGTTAGTTCGGACATTTTTTTCCTTCCGGCGGATTGCCGAAATCGTGATTCGGGTCTTCTTTTTTTAATTCGCGCTCGTAAATATCTTCATTGGTTTTTTGATTTCTGCAGCCGCACCACCAATAATGATTGTCAATCCATTTATAAATATAAAGCGTGTCAAATTCGGGGTCTTTGAGTTTTTCGCCTGTTTTCGGGTCTCGCTGAAGTCCGCGCCGCACGGTGTAAATATCGTCGTAACTTCCTTTGCGCGGCACAAAGCGTAATTTGTAGGAAACAATCGGAATCAATTTGCAGTTGTCGATTTGTCAGGGATTGAAATTACTTATTGTTATTGATTTACATTTGTGAAAGAAACTTCGCATTGACCGGTGATTGTCGGTTCATCCGTTTCAAAAGAATCTTCGCTCAAGAGAATTTTATATTTTCCCGACGCGGAGAATATTTTTTCAAGTTGATATTTTCCGTTCGCTTTATTTTTTTCGACATCGACGGTCGTCGCCTCTGCCGTGTTTATTTTCAACTCGTCGAGTTTTGCGAAATCGGAAGCGGCATAAAAAGGTTCGGCGCCGGCTTTCTTGCCCGCTTCGACCAATTCGTCGCCATCGAGTTCCGAAAGGAAAATATATTTCTTTTTCGGCGTAATAACTTCCAGATAACTGCCGTGCGGCGACCGCATCTTCAATGTCAGAATATCTCCGGGCTTCAAGTCGGTCGGCGAACAGCTTAATTCTTCGCTTAATTCCTTAACCTCTTTTGGAAGCGCGGAGTTGTTGTTTGCAGTCGGAGAATTCTTCGGAGTCGCGGCGACAGGCAGACTTTTCGCAGAGTTGTCAGTCGTAGAATTGTCAGTTTCGGTATTTTTTTGGAGACAAGCCGCGCTTATCCAGACGATTAAAAAACCGGTTAAAGTTAAGAAAAGTTTTAATTTTCCCAGCATCATTTTGTCTTCGATAGTTTGCCGCGTCTAAACTGCCAAACTTCGCGTCCGCCTTTTTTGTAGGCGTCGCCGCTTTTTCCGGCGGGAAAAGTAATCAGCAAAGATTGATTGCGGTAAACCGATAACGGCGAATCGCCGCAGTTGCCGAATTCTTTGCTCGCCGTCGCCGATTTCCCCGATAAATCAATGATGATAAAACCTGCCGCGCACGCCGTCGAATCGTTAGTCAGCCGGACGAGAAATAGACTCGGAGATTTTTGCGGGTATTTTCCAAAAACGCTTCCCGCAACATACGGCGATTCGGTTCCGTCTTTGATAACTTTATTATCCAATTCAATCTTAATATTTACAGCGTCGCCGTCGGTGACTTTGATTATCTTTAGTTTTCCCTTCGCCGTTTGAACCGAATCGCTGATTTCTTCGCTTGGATTCGCTTGTCCAATGGCAAGCGATGATAATCCGCAAAAAATTAAGCCGAGTAAAATAAATGAGCGCAACAGTTCTTTTCGAGAAATAATCATTTTGTATCTATTGTCTAATAAATAAGATGTAGCTTAGAAACTGCGTCTTATTTATTAGATGCCTGAAATTTCAAATCGTCTTACTGCCGATATTTATCCGGGCGAATTTTCGTATTTGTATAATCGTTAAGCCACGCGCGATAGCCCTGTAGCGGGAATACGCAATTTCTGACCGGGATAAATCAAATTGTGATTGCCGATTTGTCCCGGATTAGCTCGCATTATGTCGCCGACGGTCGTGTGTTTGGCTTTGGCGATTTCCGATAATGTGTCGCCGGGTTTGACCGTGTAGATGTTCGACGGCTTGCCGATTTCTATGCGCTGTCCGATTTGAATTTGGTTTGGATTCTTAATTTGCGGATTCTTTTTGAGTAGTTCCTGCAAATTTTGTCCGGTTTTGACGGCGATTTCCGTCAATGTGTCGCCGCGTTTGACGATGTATTCGTCCGTTTGCGGAACTCTCTGATGCGCGAGTGTTTTCGTCTTTAGCGTTTGTTTCTGCGCCGCGTCAAGTTTATTTGTCGGTTGGAAACTGAAACCATTCTGTTGCCGCTCATTTTAGCTCTCTAGAGTTTAAATTACATACTCATAATAGATTATCGGCTATTTATGTAAAGAGTTTCCTGTTTTTGAAATAAAAGTAAATAATTTTTGTAAATGCCAATTAAATTTTGCTTGCCTTTATAAAATCTATTGACGACAAGGCAAAATGAGATTTTGAGCCGAAAACAGAGGCGAATTCTGGCTTGGTATAAATTTGTATTTAATAAACGCCGCGCTGATTTCTTTCTTCTTTATTGCCGCTCCCTCGCAAGTGTTTTCATAAACGGTTTTAAAATCTTTAACGACTTGCAGCTTGTTTTGAGTTAGATTGATTAGTTTTGACCATTTCGTTTCAATTCCCATCTGCAAATTATTGCCGACAAGCAGAAGTTCATTCACGCCGTCGCGGTTTGCATCGCTTTTTGCCGCGATGTAAAAATAACTTCCCACATCGAATTTGGCGACCAGCTTCTCGCCTTCAAAAATTGCCAATACGGTATTTGGCGGGATTTGTCGGCTCTTGCGTAATTGAAGTCACGTCAGGACGAATCAGATAAGCCGTTTGGTTTTTATTCGCGGCGGTAAACGCTCCGGTTTCTTTGCTGCTGATTTCAACGCCGTCGGCTTCTTCACCGACTTCTGCCGCCCGCAAAACACGCTCTCGTTCGGCGGCATTAATTTTAGGTTCCGCTGATGAAGATTCCTTACGGAAATCGAACAAAATTTCGTCGCTTGCGGTTTTTGTATGAAGCGCGGAACTGCCAGAAAAATAAACGCGGCAGCGACCGGTCAGCGGCGGGTCATCCTGTTCCAAACTCTCATTGCTTATTTCGATTGCATACCATCCTTTACGGCTGAAAATCAATTCGGGCTTGCCTTCGCCTTGCGAATTCAGTTTGGTCAAATCAACGGCTGTCGCGGCGGCGGTGTTAATTTCGATTTGCGCGGTCTTCCGTAGCTTGTCTATCGTCCAAAAAAGGTTCTCCCGCGCGTTTTGGTTCGATTCGTTTTCATCCGAAAGCAGAAAAAAGCCTTCTTTACTTTTATCGCGCACGATTGCCAAATTTCCGCCGTTCGGCACGGCGAGTCTAATTTTCAGAACATCGCCGCCCGACAATTTTTGTGGGCTGCACTCTTTAATTTCGCCGAATGCTCCGTCGGACGCGACTTCTTCAGCCGTATTTGTCAAAGATTCATTAGCCGCCGAAAATTCGCTTGAGACTTTGTTTTGTCCATTGGCGATTTCGTCATTACCACTCAAATTCGTCTGACACGCGGCGAAAAAAATTGTTGAAACCGTTATCAGAAATAAATGGAGACCGATTCTTGATTTTGTCATATTCGCTATTTTCTCACTTCTCACCGAAATCAAACAGTGCATTTTCCGTCCTTTTTAATGAAGGGTTAAAAATATGCTGTTGGCTGAAATTAATAGTTTCAGCCAACAGCATATTTTGCATTTTTGTAAAATGAGTTTTAGATTTATTCAGGGTAAAGTTTTGTGTCAGGCAAATTTTTAGCGAAAAAGTTTTTGCCGTCAAAACAAATCAGCTTTCTTTTTGTCGCGTTCACATAGTCTATGCCTTTTCTTTGAATTTCCAGTTCCGTGTGAATACAATCGCCTTTTGCGTTTGGCGGAAAAAGATATAGCAAATCGTCATAATCTTCATTAGGTTTGTTTTTTCAATCACACCGAAAACTGTTGATACAGCTGCCATATCTTTTCTTTTTAGCGTTTGGTAAATCGAGTCATAAAGTAAAAATGTTCGGTAGTGAACTAAAAGTAATGCTATTTGAAAAATAGGGAGCAATTTCTTGTAATTGTGTCTGCTATGAACAATCAAGAACTTGCTCCGCAAACGGACAATCTGACTTGTCCGCGTTGTCAATTATCGCACATCAAACGTAATGGTCATACTTATTACGGCAAACAAAATTATCGCTGTCTCTCGTGCGGCAGACAATTTGTTATCCGTCAGCAAATCGTCACCGCGGCGGTCAAACAATTGATTTGCCGGTTGTTGCTCGAGCGAATCAGTTTGCGCGGGATTTGTCGGGTTCTGGACGTTTCCTTGTGCTGGCTGCTGAACTTTATGCGCCAAGTTTACAAAACAGTTCCGGCTGATCTGAATTTTCGGATGCCGCTTGATTCGGAATTTGAAATCTTGTGTCTGGAAGCCGATCAAATGTGGTCGTTTGTCGAGCGCAAAACGAACAAGCAGTGGATTTGGCTGATTCTCGAACGGCGCACCGGACAAGTTGTGGCGGTTCACATCGGCGACCGCAGCGAAAAGAGCGCCACGGCTTTATGGCAAAAACTGCCGCCGGAAGTCAAAGCTAACGCTTTGATATTAACCGACTGTTGGGAGGCTTACGCGCTGGCGATTCCCGCCGAGCAGCATACAGCGTGCGGCAAAGGAAGCGGGCAGACATCTTTTATCGAAGGTTTTAATTGTCGCTTGCGGCAGCGAGTGTCGCGGTTGGTGCGAAAGACAACTTCGTTTTCAAAGAACACGGAAAACCATCAGGGAGCAATCAATTATTTTTTGTCATACAGCAATTTGGAACGACAAAAACTATATTTTGCGACCTGAGCATTACTTTTAGTTCACTACCAAATGTTCTTCCTCTTCCGCCATGCTTCCAACTCCAACCGTTTTCTCCACCCAGCACCACAACAAGCGCAATCTTCTGTCGTGGTTTGATTTGCGCTTCAAACTTAGGTGCGAATGGGAGTTTCTTAATATCGCCGCCTTCAAATACCGCTCCCGTGCGCAAGTTTTTAACCGTGACATCAACTCCGGTTTGCTCTAAAGTTTTTTCGCCCGTTTTGTCTTTTACGCCCTGAACTATTACGGCAACATCAGGACATTCGTCGCCATTAAAATCGCCTTCGGCATAATATTCTTTAATGTATTTTCTGCCTTCCATTTCGGCAACTTCGACCGAACCGATTGCTCCGTAAGAAAGCCATTCATTAAATTTTTCTCTGGTTTCTGGTTTCGGTACAGTATCGTTCATATCCGCCACGTCAATCAGTCCCAAATTACGAGGAACATTTTCAGGTTGGCACTTGCCGATTTTCTTTTCCGCCTTTGATTCTTCCCCGTTGTTTTCAACGCTTTGTTTGTTGTTTTCCGGTGTCTTAATTTCCAAAGCGGGGTTATCTTTTCTATCAAGCTGATTATTCGCCTGAGTTAGAGAAACTTTATTTATTTCATTACTAGAATTAACCGTCGAACAGCCAATGCTGACAAAAACAAGCATTAAAATCCCAAAAAACAAAATGAGTATTTTGACATAATTCTTTCTTACAAAAGCAGATTTCTCGAATAATTTTCGGACGAAGAACAGTAGAAATGCCGCCTGACTATCGTACTTCGATTTTACCTCCATTGAACATGGAAATGGTCGGGTTCCGTAACGACCTCACCATCATATTTACTGTTTGAATAAAAAGTAAATAAAATTCTTGTAAATCTTATTGTTATTGATTTACATTTGTGTAATAAATTTCACATTGACCAGTAATGGTCGGGTCGTCCGTTTCAAAAGAATCTTTGCTCAAAAGAATTTTATATTTTCCTGATTCGGCGAATATCTTAGTCAACGGTAGTTTCCCGTTCATATCTCCACCTTTGTAGTTAATTGTCATCGCATTCGCCGTGTCTATTTTTAATTCGTTCAATTGAACGAAGTCCGATGCGGCATAATAAGGAGTTACTTTGTATCTTTCAGCATCTTTAAGTAGCTCATCTCCGACTTCTGAGGAGATAAAAATATATTCTTTTGCCGGCGTGATAATTTCCAGATAACCGCCGTGCGGCTTGTTCATTGTTAGAGTGAGAACATCGCCTTGCCGGAGTTGCTTCGGTGAGCAGACGAATTTGCCGGTTAATTTGTCTTCGCCTCTTTTCCCCGATGCCATCGGGATATTTTTCATTTCTTCCGGTAAAGAAATATTTGTGTCGGTTGTAACCTGTGCAGAATTTGCAGGCGTTTTTTCCAGATTCATTTCGGCGACCTTTTGCAGACAACTCGCTCCTGACAAGAAAGACGAAATGAATATCAGAACTATATACAATCGAGGGTTTGTTCTCATATTTTCAGTCTCGCGGTTAAAATATAATTGATAATTTATTTCAGATTTTTTAGTTTGCCGCTGCGGTAAATCCAGATTTGCTTTTTACCGATTGTGTATTTACTTTCTCTTTCTCCCGGCGGAAAATTGAGCGTTAAAGATTGATTACGGTAAGTTATTTTCGGCGCGTCTCCACAATTTCCAAATTCATCGGTAACTTTCGGAAGACCTTTCGACAAATCGAGAATTACAAATTTGACCGCGCAAACCAAGGATTCGGTGGAAAGTCCGATGAGGAAAAATTTAGGCGAGATTTGCGGATAGCTTTGCTCGATGTATGCTGACTCATAATTTAACTCTTTAATAATTTTATTGTTTAGCTTGATATAGACTGCCGCAGCTTTGTCCTCGGAAACAATCTTGACGAGTTGTAACTTGCCCGGCAAAGTTTGCTTCGCAGCCAAAACCGTTTCACCATCTTTAATCTGACTAAATACATTGATTGTTAAAAAAAGTGAAATTAAAATTGTAAAGAAACCGATTGCTTTAAATCTTTTCATTCCAGATTCACCTCATTTGGTTTAATGAGCGGTTGCGTTAAAACTTCACAACATAAAATTGTTTAATCGTGAGCCGGAAGAATTTATTTTCTGTAATTTTCCGGCTGTATTTTGGCGTTGACGTAATCTGTTAGCCAAGCGCGATAACCTTGTTCATAATTTCCATATTTTTGAACATATGCGTTCATAGTTTTAGAACCGACTTGAGACGGAAAAGTTCGACGAGAAGTGTCTTCCGCCCAATGCTTGTACGCTTCCGTATAAGAACCGTATTTATCTTTCAGTCCGGCGGCGGAGTTTTTCGTCAAAATATATTTAGCCGTTGCTTCGTTCACGTCATTGGAGTTCGTCAAATATCTTAATGCTCCGCCGAAACCTTCGTGATGCGCGACATACATATATTTTGCCCTTTGGTCATCGCTTAAATTGTTCGGCAATAAACCGCTGCGATTTAATAATTCGAGATTGTTCTTCCCGTATTCCGCCGCTGTTACGATTGAAACGGTTGGATTGTCGCGCAGAGCCAGAAGCGAATTCTCATCAACGACAATAATTTTTCCTTTCTCTTCACGAATAAAACGCTTCTGTAGGGCAATCTCATTTAAATAAGAACCTTTTATGCGTGCGCGTTCGAGCCACGTTCCTTTCAAAAACTGAGTCAATCCCCGCGCCGTGCCTTTTGGAGCTTGCGAACTAGCCAGCCATTTACCCGATTTACCTCTAGCCGCTTCTGCATTGATAACCGACGCCAAGGCTGCCGCGTCAATGCCCGTTCGCTTTTGCGCCAGTATCAACGCCTCGTGGTATTCTTCGTTCACACCTAATTTCAAGTCCCCCTTCGGTATTGTTTGTGTTTGCGGCGACTGCTGAGTTTGAGGCGTTTGCGTAATCGGCGGTTGCGGCGTTGTCTTTGATGCCGTCGGTTTAGCTTCGACTTCGACGTGCCAATGATTGCCTTCGTTTAAAATTCTTGCGCCGCCGACTGCTTTGACGGATTGCATGAATGCCTCTCGGTCTCGGTCAAACATATTTTTGATTCTTACGTCTGCGCCTTGTCCGGTTAAATGCTTGGAAATATAAACACCGCGGTTCATCTGATGCTGAATCGCGCGAGCCATTTGGTTGACAATTTCGGATTTCGATTTGCCTTGTGCTTTGGCTTGGTTGTAAGCGGTTTTGATTTCGGCGAGAGCTGCTTTGTTCGTATAAATATCTTCTCCGTGAACAAGTATTTTGTCATAAATTCTCTCGGCTTGGTCACGCGCCGTTCTGTTTCCGTCGGTTATCACCAAATCTTTGCCTGTTCGCTTAAAGTATTCTTCGGCAACCTGACTCATTTTTCCCTTAACAAGCGGAGACAATTCAATGTTTTTGGAACTGAGTTTAAGATGAGAACTTGATTTGACAGCTTGCGTCGGGTTATTGACATTAGTCGTATTTGTCGGGGTATTTACCTGCGCTCTTTCTGGAACAGACACAACCTTCGGCGGGGTAGTCTGTTTCGGTTTTGTCGTTGTCGGCGGCGCAGATTCGCTGCGTTCCGGCTGAACAACACGCCTTTTTGGAATACGCAGCTTTTGACCGGGATAAATTAAGTTACGGTTATTGATTTGTCCCGGATTTGCTCGCAGGATGTCGCCGACAGTCGTGTGATTCGTTCTGGCTATCTCTGACAGCGTATCGCCTTTTTTGACGATATAAGTGTTCGTTTGCTTGCCGATTTCGATGTGTTGTCCGACATATATGCGATTCGGGTTTTTGATTTGCGGATTCTTTTTGAGTAGTTCTTGCAAATTTTGTCCGGTTTTGACGGCGATTTCCGTCAATGTGTCGCCGCGTTTGACGATGTATTCGTCCTGTTTTGGAACTTCTTTTGGAACTTCCATTAATGAGTTACCGCGCTTGTCGATGTGTTTGTCCTGTTTCGGAACTTCCATTTGCAGGATTGACGGCTCTTTCGATGCCGGTTTTTGCGCCGCGTCAAACTTATTTATTGGTTGAAAATCGAAACCGATTCTATTACTGCTCATTTTGATTCTCCGTGATTCAGATTAAATACTCATAATATATTATCGGCATTATTTTGAAAAAGTTTCCTGTTTTTTACAAAAACATTTTTTCCCATCGGAAATTGAGCGAGGTATGGTATGCGCCCGGATGAAGTAATATGAATTTTGCAAACTTCAATCAAATCGTCCTGCGTGCAAACCGCGCCGTCGGTAATGTGCCGCCTTTCTAAAACAATCATTTTCAAGCCCGCTTTCGCTAAATAACAAGCGCAAGTCAAGCCGTTGTGTCCGCCGCCGATGACGGCGATATCATAAGTTTCGCTCATAATCGGAAAATTTTAGCAGATGCTTGAAGAAAGCGGATTGCAAAAGCTACCAAACCAAGAGCCGAACAAAATCTCACCGTAAGTGATTTTCGTCTCAACAAAAGATGTAGCCTTCACAACTTGGTTTTTACTTTCTGTTTGTTTTCGGCTCTTCCGCCCAGAAAATCCATTCAGCACCGTTGCGGTGCTTTTCCGCCGCCGGAAGCGTGCCGCGTTCTTCGAGTGTTTTGCGTGCGCCGCGTTGGATGCAAGCATAGAAATACTGCGTGAGGTCAGCAAACTCCCAACCTTTTTCCGCAAGAGTCATTTTATCGAAGGCTTGCTCAAATTGCGGACGCGCCCGCTCGAACATCTCGACAAATTTCTCAGACATCTTTTGACAGATTTCTTCAAACTCGGCACGGTCTTCTGCCCACACAACCGGAAAATTCGGTTCGTAATATCGCTCTTTGGGATGCAGTTTTTCCCATTCTGCAGAATCGCGCAAAAGCTCGCTCGCCAGCAATTCGTTAATGTGCGCGTGAACGGTCGGCGGCGCGATTTTCAATTCCTTTGCCAGTTGGGAAATTGTTCGCGGCTCTTTTGCGACTAAGTTGAGTATCTGTTCTTTCGAGCCGTCAACAATCAAACGGTTTTTAGCAACGCCAGCCCACGGGTCGCTGTAATTTTCTTTTCGCGCCGACACGCACTCGCAGGGAAAATAAAGTCCTTTATAACCTTCTGGAATACTCATTCAATTCTCCTTGACAACCATTTTAGGTTGTGTGCTAAAATGTTTTTTAGCCGATAGACTAAAATAGAAACCTTCAATGATTTCTATTTATTAACCATTGTAACAGGCGCGGCGGCTTTCCGCTCGCAAACGAAAAACCAAAGGAGGAAGTATGAATGGCAAAAACAGGAACGACAAAACGAACAGTTTAATCTCCCTCGCAAAGGTAATTAAGCTGGCGGTGATATTGGTTTTTGTTGCATTTGGATTCGGGTTCTTGACCAAAGGCATTTGGAGTCAATCCGAGCGAACCAACAAAGAGCGCGACCAGAAAGAGACAAGTTTCGACAGTCAGATTAGCAACAACGCGCAACAAATGATTGCGGAGGGACGGCGTATCTTTCGCTTTGATACCTTTGGCGACAAAGCCTTTTGGACGGATAAACTCAAACTGCACCAAGCGATTGAAGGCAGTAAACTCGGCGGCGTTGGTCCCGGAGTTAGTCCGAAAACAGCTCTGTCCGTTGGGTTGAAAGTGGATATGGATGCTCTGCCCGAATCCCTTGTGCAGCAAATCAAAGCGGGCAAAATTGATTTAGATGACCCGGCAACAACGCTGGCTTTGATTAAACTCGATGCCGTCTTGGGTATGAAAGGAAGTTTCAACTCGAACGGAAGTCTCAAATCAGTCGGCTTGAGCTGCGCCGTTTGTCACTCGAATGTAGACGACGCATTTATGCCGGGTGTCGGTCATCGGCTCGACGGTTGGGCGAACCGCGACCTCAATTCCGGAGCGATTATTTTGCTGGCACCTGATTTAAGCGCGTTCACCAAATTGCTCAATACCGACGAAGCGACGGTTAAGAAAGTGCTTGCCGCTTGGGGACCGGGAAAATTCGATGCGGAACTTAATCTCGACGGCAAAGGCTTCCGTCCCGACGGAAAATCCGCGGCGACGCTGATTCCGCCCGCCTTCGGTCTTGCCGGAGTCAACAATCACACTTGGACCGGCGGCTGGGGAACAGTAACTTATTGGAATGCTTTCGTCGCCAATCTTGAAATGGGAGGACAAGGCGTATTCTTCGACGAGCGTTTGAACAACGCCGCACAGTATCCGGTTGCCGCCCGCGCAGGTTTTGGCAATAAACGAAGCGGCGCAGATATGATAACCTCAAAACTTGCCGCGCTTCATTTTTATCAACTTGCCATTCCCGCGCCGATTCCGTCGGAAGACAGTTATGACCGCGCCGCCGCGATGCGCGGAGAGAAAATTTTTAACGGCAAAGCGAACTGCGCTCAATGCCACGTTCCGCCTTTATTCACCGAGCCGGGTTGGAACACGCACAAAGCAACAGACATCGGTATTGACGATTTTCAAGCGAACCGCTCGCCCGATAAAACCTATCGCACGTCGCCTCTGCGCGGGCTTTGGACGCATACGAAAGGCGGTTTCTATCACGATGGACGGTTTGCGACATTGCTTGATGTCGTTAATCACTACAACGACTTTAAGCGATTGAAATTAAGCGAGCAGGAGAAACGTGATTTGGTGGAATACTTAAAGTCGCTTTAGAGTATTTTCACGAACAATAAAAACTAATCTGCCGCAAGTAGAAATGGAAGTTATCGGTTGGGCGGGAACAACGCTCGTCATCGTCGCCTACTGCCCGCAGATACATCATTTGTGGGCGGAAAGATGCGCTTGGGGCATCAGCCCTTTAACGTGGTTGATTTGGCTGGTCGCCAGCATATTGCTTTTGACCTATTCGCTTTTGCGGAGCGATACATTGTTCGTCATCGTGCAAAGCATTAATATCCTGGCTATTGTCGCCACAATTTTGCTGGTAAGAAGAAGTAATCGAATCTGCCCGTATCATTTGGGCGTAACGCGCAAAAATTCAGGGCAATAGAAAGGAGCTTTTTTGTGTTACAACTGCCGATGTCAGATGCCCAATAACGATATGGGCAATCCGAAAAATATAACGAACAAGACGTTTGAGGAAGCCGCCAAAGCAATGGGGCAATCCGTCAAAGAGTCAAAGAAAAACGCATTGGAGTTATTGGAAAAAGTTCTTGCCGCGAAAGAAGAAAGCACGGATAAGAATCGGAAGCCGGGGTAAAGAAATTATAAAAAGGATATTTCCCCGAATGTATCGTTGAAAGCATTTGATTATCCGCAAGGCGGGCGCAGTTAAATTGTCGTCCGTGTATTGTCGCGCATTTTTGAGCTTTCGGCGTATCTTTGAAGATTGTCGCCAACGTGCAGAACTGAGCGGGAAAATTCGTTAGTCTCAAAACTTTCAATCCTTAATCCGTTTAGTTGTATAATCAGCCTTAAGCAGTAATTTATTTTGAGCTAGGAGAAGAATTTTTATGTTGAAAAGCGATGACGGGAAAACCGTTTCGTATTGGGAAGCAAGCGAGGATTTAATCAAAAAAGATTCTTTGATTGAGTCAATCGAAACGGACATTTGTATTATCGGTGCGGGAATTTCGGGTTTGACAACCGCGTATTTATTGACGAAAGCGGGGCGAGAAGTGATTGTCATTGACGACGGCTTAATTGGCGGCGGCACAACTTCGCGGACGACGGCGCATTTGTCAAATGCGATTGACGACCGCATTTACCGCATCGAAGAATGGCACGGCGAGGAAAAAGCGCGGCTCGCCGTCGAAGCGCACACAAAAGCGATTGATGAAATTGAAAGAATTGCGACGGAAGAAAAAATTGACTGCGATTTTTCGCGCCTTGACGGTTTTTTGTTTAAAGCCGATGACGGCGAAGACGATTTGGATAAGGAATTTGAAGCGGCGCAAAAGATGATGCAGGTCGAAAGAGTTGAGCGTGCGCCGATAAAAGATTTCGACACGGGCGAGTGTTTGCGTTTTCCGCGTCAAGGACAATTTCACATTCTCAAGTATCTTTCAGGTTTAGCAAAAGCAGTTGAGCAAAACGGCGGGCGCATTTTTTCAAATACGCGAGCAATTGAATGGAAAGGCGAAGATTCTCCTGAGGTAAAAACCGCAAACGGTCAAACAATCAAAGCAAAATCAATTGTTCTTGCGACAAACTATCCGATTATGAGCAAGATGTTCGCTAAGTTACCCGCATATCGCACATACGTTATTGGTGCGCGTGTGCCGAAAGGGTCGGTTGAAAAGGCTTTGTTTTGGGATACGGCTGACCCGTATCGCTATGTGCGGACGCAGGAAGAAGCCGAACACGATGTTTTGATTGTCGGCGGCAAAGACCATCGAACCGGTCAGGAAGATGACGCGAACAGACGTTTTGCAAATCTCTGGCAATGGACGAAGACGCGCTTTCCGATGGCGGAAGAAATTTTATACAAATGGTCAGGGCAATTTTTTGAAACGCACGACGGATTGGCTTTTATCGGAAGATTTTCCAATTCAGAGCCGAATGTTTATTTGATAACGGGCGATTCGGGAATGGGAATGACGCACGGCACAATCGGCGGAATGCTCGTTTCGGATTTGATTTTGGGACGCGAAAACGCTTGGCAGGAAGTTTTTGAGCCTTCGCGTCTTGCCACGCAATCAATCAAAGAAGCTATTCCCGAAATTGTTAGCTCGACAGTTCCGTATGTGGATTGGATTACAGGCGGCGACGTTTCTTCCGTTGACGGAATCAAAAACGGCGAAGGCGCAATTATCAGACAAGGCGCGTCAAAAATTGCAGCGTATCGGGACGAAAACGGAAAGCTGTATCAACGCTCGGCGGTTTGCACTCACTTGGGCTGTATCGTGCGATTTAATTCGCTGGAGAAAACTTGGGATTGCCCGTGTCACGGCTCGCGGTTTGGAATTGACGGACATCCAATCAACGCGCCTGCCATTTCACCGCTTGGAGAAATTGAAGAATCTTCAAATTAACAAGAAAATTTTAACCGCCGATGAATGCAGATTGTCGCAGTTAAAGACAAGATAAAAACAAAAGCAAATTTTAATTTATCTTCACAAAATCTGTGTTCATCTGTGTTCATCGGCGGTAAATTTCTCTTCAGAAAAAATTAACCGTTTAATTTCATCAATCTTTTCGAGCGCGGCTTCTTCGCCGGCTTTGATAAATTCGTCCATTTTGCTGATTTCGTCCGGTCGAAGATGCGCGATTTGTGGAATGATTACAATGTCGGCGCGATAATGATGCGCTTTGGAAGCGGCGCGGAGAAGCATCATTGCCGATTGAAAAAAGATGCCGAGCAGCGTGCTTGGACTTCCCCAATAAGTTGCGCCCGAAGCAAGCACGTCAACCGCGATGACGATTTCCGCGCCGAGATTTCGCACTGCTTTCGTCGGCACATTCGACACCACACCGCCGTCAATTAGTCTTCTGCCGTCAGATTCAACCGGAACAAAAACGCCCGGAATCGCGCAGCTCGCCCGAACTGCCGTTGCCAAATCGCCTGTTTCTTTGAGAATAATTTCCTTGCCCGTCTCCAAATCGCAAGCAACTGCCGCGAATGGAATCGGCAAATCTTCAAATTTCTGCACGGGAAAATGCTGATTGACAAATGTGCCTATCCCAGCATTTGACAATAAACCTTTTGTCGAAAAAGAAAGACTCGACATCCGAAACCAACTGATTTTACGCGATAATTCAATAATTTCTTCAACGCTCAAACCACTTGCCAGAGCCGCGCCCGCAAAAGAGCCGGCAGAAGTTCCCGCGATAAAATCTATCGGAATGCCGTTTTCGGTTAAAACTTTGACGACGCCGAGATGCGCGAATCCACGCGCTGCGCCGCCGGAAAGTGCTAGACCGATTTTCTTTCGTTCCATAATTATTTAGTGAAAAACTAAAAGTGAATAGTGAATAGTGAAAAATTAATGATACTTTGTTCGTTTTCACTATTCACTATTCACTTTTCACTATCCACTTTTCACTGCTATATTCTATCATTTAACAAATTTTTAACTTATGACTCCGACCGAAACATTTTTCCTTGAACATCAAACGACTCGCGCCGACCTCGCGGCGGGCGAAAAGGTTTGTCCCGTCTGCTCGCGCGAAGTGAAGTATGAATTTGCGCCTTTACTAGCGATGCCCGATGATTTGCAGGCTTTGATTCGCGCCAACGCGCCCGACACAATTCAATTTGAAGCGGTTTGCGCTCGTTGTGTTCTCCTTTTTGAACGCGCCAAAGAACAGATTTTGAGAGACGCGGCAATGAATAAAGATGGCTCGTTTGTTCTTTCCACCCCGCTGCGACTTGATTCAGCCGAAGGTTTTACAGGCAAAAATGTCACCATCGCTTTTCTCGATTCGGGTTTTTATCCGCACGTTGATTTGACCACACCGAAAAATCGAATTCTGGCGTATCAAAATATGAACGCGACCGATGGCGAAGTCGCTTCCCTTTTTCAGCCGGATGTAGCGAGTTGGCACGGAATGATGACATCGGTGGTCGCGGCTGGAAACGGAAGTTTGTCGAACGGTTTTTATCGCGGAATTGCGCCTGATGCAAATGTCGTTTTAGTGAAGTTGGCGCGGACTGGCAGAATTACCGAACAAAATATCCAGGACGGTTTGGAATGGATTTTGGCGCACCGTGAAAAGTTTAATATCAAAATCGTGAACATTTCGGCGGGCGGCGATTTTGAGCAATCATATTTGCACGATTCTCTGTCGCAGACGGTCGAAGATTGTGTCGCAAACGGTTTGACAATTGTCTGCGCCGTCGGCAACGCCGGACATCTGCAGACGCATCCGGTTTTCCCGCCCGCTTCGTCGCCTTCGGCAATTTCGGTCGGCGGACTCGACGATAAAAATTCTATCAATCGTGCACAGCGCGGAATGTATCGCTCCAGTTACGGTCCGACTTTCGACGGCTTGCAAAAACCGGAAATCATCGCGCCTTCGATTTGGGTTCCCGCGCCGATTTTGCCCGACACGCCGACAGCGCAGCAAGCCGCGCTACTCGACGTTTTGGATAAAGCGAAAGACGCGGATTTGTATTCAATCATCGAAGCGAATCCGAATCTCGAACCTGAACTCGATGCCGCCCTCGACCGACCGGTTCACGTTCTTCGCCAAATAATCGCTTTGAAATGGCGCTATGAAAACGTGATAACGCGCCATTACAAATATGTTGACGGAACATCATTTGCCGCGCCGATTGTCTCAAGCGTCGTCGCGCAGATGCTCGAAGCAAATCCGAATCTTTCGCCGCAGAAAATCAAACGAATTTTAATCTCGACAGCTGAACGCCTGCCGCATTACGAAGTTGACCGACAAGGTTGGGGTGTGATTGACCCGCGCCGCGCCGTCGAAATGGCGTTGACGCTCCTGTGATAATGTTTAATTAGTAAAATTATAAAGCACAATGCCGGTTGCCTTTACCGCTTGATTATCAACACGCACCGGATTAAACCGTGACTGACGCGCCGCAGCTTCGGCGGACGCACGAAGCAGAAGATTTCCACTCATCGCTCGGGCAGAAGTTACATTTCCCGATTCATCTACCAGAACCTGCACCGCAACTTGTCCGGTTGCCCGCATTTGTTTGGCGATTGGCGGATAAGCCGGCTTCGGTAAATTGACGGCGCGACCGTTTAAGATTCCGGCGTTGACCGGACGATTCGCCGGTGCGCTCGGCGAAGGACGCGGCGATGCGCTCGGTGTCGGACTCGCGGTGGGAGTTGTATTGACCGGCGGACGCGCATTGAAATTTGAGTTGATGTTGACTGCGCCGTTGACATTGGCGTTCACGTTCGGTGTGGGCGTTGGTGTCGGTGTCGGCGTTCTGGTCGGGGTCGGCGTTTTCACATTCGCATTTACAGCATTCGCATTACTGTTTGTGTTGGCGTTGGCATTGAGATTGTAATTGAAATTGGCAAGCGAATTGTCAACATTGAGATTAGTATTTAAATTGATGTCAATCGAATTAAAGTTGGTGTTGTAGTTGGCATTTCGATTTGCATTGCCCGAATTTTGATTGCTTAAAAACCAGAAAACTCCGCCTGCGCCGGCAAGCAGCAGAATCGTTCCCAAAACCGTCAGTAAAACGGTTTTCGGCGCGTTCGATTTTAGCGGTGGAGGCGGGCGGCGGATTGATGCAGTGGTTTTCGTCCGCACGGGTTCGCGCGGTGGTTCTTCAGATGTCGGGATAACAATGCGCGGCGACGGGATATATTCGGTGTCCCGTTCAGGCGGCGAAATCGGAACCGGATTTTTGCGGCGGATAATTGTTTCTTCGCCTAAATCGCTTTCGCTCGGCAAAGCTGTAAAATTCGGTTGGTCTTCATCAACCAGCGGCGTACCGTCTTTGATGCAGAAACGTAAGATTTCTTCGTCGTAGCGGGTCTTGCAGATTGGGCAAAATTTCATAAGTTTATTGATAAATGCCTTTTTTCGGCTTGTATCAAAATCGTATAACAATTTCTGCTTACGTATTCTATCACGATTTCTTAACGTGAAAAATATACTCGGTTTAATCAGCTTAATCAAAATTTCTCGTTGCAAATTTTGTAAATAGATTAAAATCACATTTTTCAATGCTGATTAATTATGAGGTTAAATAAATGAAGTTACTTGGAGTTTTTTTGCTTCTTCTTTTTACTATGCCGGCGTTTGCTTCCGCTCAAACACGAGTTCCGCAATTTAAGGATTATCAAGTTAATGAAACTTTTAGGGGAAAGAACGCAAAACTCAAATTGACTAAAAAAGATATGACGTTTCGGACAAGGCTTCGGTATGCCGCAAAAGAAAAGCCGAATTTTGCGGGACGTTATATTTTGACGGCATGGGGTTGCGGAACAGAATGTTTAATGGGAGCGGTCATTGACGCAAAAACGGGAAGAGTGTCTTGGTGGAATTTTTCAGTTTGTTGTTGGGGCGCGACTGATGAAAATTTTGAGCCAATCGAATTTCGGCTCAATAGTAATCTGATTGTTTTCTCAGGTTATCGTAACGAAAAAGACGGCGATAGCGGAACGCATTTTTACAAATTTGTGAATGGAAAATTTATACATCTTCGCACCATTCCGAGAAAAGAAATTTATTAAAATCATAATTAATTTGTGAAAAAAATTATCATCATCGGCGCGGGACTCGGCGGACTCGCTGCCGCGGTTCGGCTCGCCAAATCAGGCTTTGACGTAACCGTTTTGGAAAAGAACGAAACTGTCGGCGGCAAAGTAAATTTCGTTGAAGCAGGCGGTTATAAATTCGATACGGGAGCGAGCCTTTTGACTATGCGGCACGTTTTTGAAGACCTTTTCACTTTTGCCGAAAAACGCCTCGAAGATTATTTAGATTTAACATCGCTCGACCCAATTTGCCGTTATTTTTGGACGGACGGCATAACTCTTGATGCTTCGCCGGATTTGCAAAAAACTGAAAACGAGATTGAAAAATTTGCTCCGCAAGACGTTGAAAATTTTCACAAGTATTTATCCGATTCCAAACAAAAGTACCAAATCGCCGAAAAGACTTTTCTCGCCCGCAGTCTCAATGATTTACCAAAACTTCTGCGCCCGAAATATCTCAAAGATTTGCTGGCTATTTCTTCTCTGAAAACGCTCGACGCGCATAACAAAAATTATTTCCGGTCGCCAAAACTGCAACAACTTTTCAATCGTTTTGCCACTTACAACGGCTCGTCGCCGTATCGAACGCCGGCGACTTTCGCGCTCGTGCCGTTCGTCGAATTCGGTTTGGGCGCGTGGTATGTGCGCGGCGGAATCTACGAAATCCCGAAGGCTTTGGCGAAATTAGCAAGAGAATTCAATGTAAAAATTCGGACAAATTGTGCGGTCGAGAAAATCGTCATCGAAAATAGAAAAGCAGTTGGTGTGCGTGTGGAAAACGGTGAAATTCAGCACGCCGATTTTGTCATCGCTAATTCCGATGCGATTAAAACTTATCGAAATTTGATTGACAAAAGTTTTTTCAATAAAAAGTTAGACGCGCGCGAACCGTCGTGCAGTGGTTTCGTTTTGCTTCTCGGAACGAATAAAAAGTTTCCAAGCCTCGCGCATCACAATATCTTTTTCTCCGACAATTATAAAGCGGAATTCGATGCGCTTTTTGTAGATTTGCGTCCCGCCCAAAATCCGACGATTTACGTTTGCGCGGCTTCTAAAACCGACGAAACGCAATCGCCCGAAAACTGCGAAAACTTATTCGTTTTAATCAATGCGCCTTACATGAGCGATAAGACCGATTGGAGCAGTGAAGCAAAACCGTATCGAGATTTAATAATCAAAAAGTTGGAGAAATTCGGTTTGGAAGATTTAGAAAAATCAATCGAGTTTGAACAAATAATCACGCCCGCCGATTTCGAGAACCGATACCGAACAAATCGCGGTTCGATTTACGGCGTTTCGTCAAATGGATTTTTCTCGGCTTTCCTGCGCGTTCCAAACAGGGCGCGAAAGATTAAAAATCTTTATTTTGTCGGCGGCGCGACGCATCCGGGCGGCGGAATGCCTCTGGTTTTACTTTCAGGTAAAATGGCTAGCGAATTGATTTTGTTACAAAAATGAGATTTAGGCGAGACTCGGTCATTTACTATTGCTAAGGTTCGTTTTATTATCAAAAGAAAAATTATGAAACACTGTCCAAAATGCCAAACCAGTTACACCGACGACAGCTTGAAATTTTGCCTGCAAGACGGAATGCCGCTTGACGAATTTCCAGACCAAAGTTCTCCGACCGTTGCTTTTGATACCGATTCGGAAACCGTCGTTTCGCCGAAAAGAGTCGAGCCGATTCGTTTTGAGCCGCCGAGTTCTTACCAAAACGATTGGCAACCGAGCCAACCGGCAATTGTTCAGCCCGCAGTGAAAAAATCGAACACGACGGCAATCGTTTTGCTGACGGCTTTAGGGACGATTTTGCTGTTAGGGCTTGGCGGAATCGGAGCGTGGCTTTATTTCAATAAACCGAAAACGGAAGTCGCCGTTAACGTCAACACCGCGCCGGCTAATCGTCCGGTTAATTCAAACGCGGCGAACAATCAAACCTCGAACAGCAATTCGCTCGCGCCCGCGCCGACTCAGACCCTGGCTCCGACTCCGCCGCAGCCGGCGCTTAAGCCCGAACAGATAAAAGCCCTAACGAAGGATGTGAAGAACGTAGTTGACGAATGGAAAAGCTCGTCTGAAAATCTCGACCTCAACGGGCATCTGAGTCAATATGCCGACACGGTTGATTATTATAAAGGCGGACGAGTTGGCATCAGTAAAGTTCGCGCCGACAAACAGAGCGCCTTTGAACAGTACGATTCGATAAATTTCAACATTACTAACCTAAAAGTTACGCCGGACGCTTCGGGCGAAAAGGCGACCGCCGTTTTCGATAAAGAATGGACGTTTGAGGGCGCAGACAAATATTCGGCGGGCAAAGTTCAGCAGCAATTGACGCTTAACAAAATCAAAGGCAAGTGGCTGATTACGGGCGAAAAAGATTTGAAGATTTATTATGTCGAATAATAATCGGAGCGCGACACGAAAGGCGAAAGACTGAAGGAGAAAGGCGAAAGTTAAATCTGTCCGCTTTTCTTTCTCCTTTCGCCTTTCTCCTTCAGTCTTTCGCCTCGCGCTCCCATTGAAAATCTATGAAAGCGTTGCGTTTTGAAAATAATCAATTGAAACTCGCTGAAATTCCTAAACCAATAAAAGAATCGGAAGCTGTCGTGCGCGTTTTGAAATCGGGAATTTGCAACACGGACGTTGAAATTGTTAAAGGTTACGCGAATTTTCAAGGCACAATCGGACACGAATTCGTCGGCATGGTCGAAGAAGCAAAGGACGCGCCGAATTTAATTGGAAAGCGCGTGGTCGGCGAAATAAATGCGGGTTGCGGAAAGTGCGAGCTATGTTTGCAAAACGACGCGCGGCATTGTCCGCAGAGAACAGTTCTCGGAATCGTTGGACGCGACGGTGCACACGCTGAATTTTTGACTTTGCCGATGCGCAATCTGTTTGAAGTTCCTGAAAATATCTCTGATGTCCAAGCGGTTTTCGTCGAACCGCTCGCGGCAGCGTTTGGAATCACCGAACAAGTCAAAATTGTTCCCGAAACGCGCCTTGCCATTATCGGCGACGGCAAACTCGGCAATCTTTGCGCTCAATCGTTGGCTTTGGAAAGCCGAAATGTTTTTCTAATCGGCAAACACGAGGAAAAACTTAATTTGGTCGGAAACCGTAATATCGAAACCGTTTTGCTGAAAAATGCGAAGAAATTAAACAAAAGTTTTGAATTGGTCGTTGAAGCAAGCGGTTCGGAATCGGGTTTTAATCTCGCTTTGGATTTATTAAAACCGCGCGGGAAACTCGTTCTAAAATCAACTTTTCACGGCGAAGCAAAATGGCAGGCGTGGCGCGTGGTGGTTGACGAAATCACGATTGTCGGCTCGCGTTGCGGCAGATTTCAGCCTGCGCTCGATTTGCTGAAAAACAATTTGGTTGCGGTTGAAAGCCTAATTAGCGAGAAACTTTCTTTGACCGACGGCGTGAAAGCAATGAAAATTGCCGAGCAAAAAGGCGTGATGAAAGTCATTTTATCAATTACGAATTAGCAATTACGAATGGCGGGGAAAAGTTTTCATAACTTCTGATTATCAATTTCTATAAATCTGTAGATAAATAAGGTGTATTGCAAGTTTAATTTCTTCTCTCGTAATTCGTAATTCGTAATTCTCTTTTGCTATACTCGAATTATCTAGTTTTACTTGCCGAATCAGGCATTTTAAGGAGAAGGAAAGTTTATGTCTGCATATAAAGAAATTTGTCCGCGAAAAATTCGCAATGTTTTTTTGAAATTAACTTTGACGTGTTTGATTTTAGTAACGAATGCTAATTTTTCCTTTGCTCAAACCGAGGCTGAAAAACTGAAAACGGCTGCCGTTACGCCTGAAATGCTTTCGGCTTCGTTTGCGGAAGTTTCAAAGCGCGTCGAGCCGGCGGTTGTCAATATTGATACGAAAGGAAAAGCTCGCGCCGACGTTACGCTCAAAGGCGAGAAGTCTGAATCGGCTAATCCGGACGACATTATGGAATTTCTGCGGCAGCTTCCACGCCGTCCGAGCAACTCTGTCGGAAGCGGTTTCATCGTGGACAAGGCGGGCTATATTTTGACAAATCTTCACGTCGTTGAAGATACTTCACGCATTTCCGTCCGTTTGCAGTCGGGCGAAGATTTCGCGGCGAGAATCGTCGGCACGGATAAGGAAACTGATTTGGCGGTTTTGAAAATTGACGTGCCACGTGATTTGCCGTTTATCAAACTCGGCAACTCTGACGCGGCGCAAGTCGGCGATTGGGTTTTAGCAATCGGTTCGCCGTTCGGACTCGCGCAAACCGTTACTGCCGGAATAGTCTCGCAGACAAAACGCGAACCGCCTTACGCTGCTTTGTTTCAAAAATTTATTCAAACTGACGCGGCAATCAATCGCGGAAATTCCGGCGGACCGCTCGTTAATATGAACGGCGAAGTCATCGGCATCAATTCGCAAATTGCCACTTCAACCGGCGATTACAACGGTATCGGCTTTGCTTTGCCGTCAAATGAAGCGGCAAACGTCTACCGGCAGATTCGGGAAATCGGAAAAGTGCGGCGCGGTTATCTGGGCGTGAGTTTAGATTCGGTGAGAGCCGAGTTCGCCAAAGTCTACGGACTTGCTGAAGCCAAAGGAGCAATTATCACTAATGTCAGCGATAAAAAAAGCGCGGCGGCAACAGCGGGTTTGCTGACCGGCGATATTATTTTGGAATTCGGCGGCGAAAAGATTCTGAGCGCGCCAGACTTGATTGGAAAAATCGCCTCAACTGCACCTGAAAAGGAAGTCAATATTACATATCTGCGCGAAGTCGGCAGCAATTTAGAGCGCCGAACAACGCTTGTCAAAGTTGCCGAACGCCCGTCGAGAGATGAAGCGGCTGATGATGCAGCCGCGCCGAAAAAATTATCGGTCAGCGATGTGAAAAAACCAATTGAGCCGTTCGGCTTGACGCTAATTGAACTCACGCCGCAGCTCAATGCCATTTATCGGCTCGAAGGCGAAAAGGGTTTAATTATCAAAAACATCAATCCGGCGAGCTTCATTGCCGACGTAAAAAATCCCAATGGCTCAGACGCATTCAGAGAAGGCGATTTGATTCAACGCATCAATCGCGTTAATGTTACAGACTTGAAAACCTTTAGTGAGACCGCCAACAAATTGAAAAAAGGCGACGCGGTTGTTTTGCAAATTCAAAGCTACGACCTTCGGACGCAAAATGTTCAACGTCGTATCGTGCAATTTACGATTCAATAAATCGGTTCAAGGTTCAAAGTTGTAAGAGACTTCTGAACTTTGAACCTTGAACCTTAAATTTTTATTTATGGCAAAAGCAAAAGAAGCAAAAAATTCTACAAAATCAAAAACGGCGACTTATCAAAATTATATCGGCGGCGAATGGGTGAAATCTTCTTCGGGCGAATGGTTTGAAAACGTCAATCCAGCCGATACTAGTGATGTCGTCGGGCGTTTTCCGAAATCGAACGCGGAAGATGTCAACGCGGCGGTCGAAGCGGCGAAAACGGCGGCGACTCGTTGGCGCAGAACGCCCGCGCCGAAACGCGCTGAGATTTTATTCCGGCTCGCCAGAATTTTAGAGCGCGATAAAAATAAATTTTCACGCGAGATGACGCGCGAGATGGGTAAGGTTTTAAAGGAAACCGGCGGCGACGTTCAGGAAGCGATTGACTGCACCTATTTTACGGCGGGCGAAGGTCGGCGGCTGCACGGCTTTACGGCTCCGGCGGAGATGCCGAACAAATTTGCGATGTGCGTGCGCCAACCGATTGGCGTTTGCGGTTTGATTACGCCGTTTAATTTTCCGATGGCGATTCCATCTTGGAAATTAATTCCGGCTTTGGTTTGCGGAAATACGGTTGTTATCAAATCGGGCGAAGACGTCCCGCTGTCAACCGTCAATTTAGTTAAATCGTGTGAAGAAGCCGGAATTCCAAAAGGCGTGGTTAACGTCATCAACGGTTTCGGCGAAGCGGGCGAAGCACTTGTTAATCACAAGGACGTGCGTTTGATTTCATTTACCGGCTCGACCGATACAGGAAGAATTATTGCTGAAGTGTGTGCGCGTCAAAACAAAATCGTTTCATTGGAGATGGGCGGTAAAAACGCGATTATCATTATGGACGACGCTGATATTGACAACGCCGTCGAAGGTTCTCTGTGGGGCGCGTTCGGAACTTCGGGACAACGATGCACTGCATCGTCGCGGCTAGTTGTTCACAAAAAAGTTTATAAAAAGTTTGTCGAAAAATTGGTTGAGCGAGTGAAGCGATTAAAAGTCGGCAACGGACTTGAAGAAAAAACCGAAGTCGGTCCGGTTATTAATCAAGCCGCGATGGACAAAATTTTAAGTTATATTGAAATCGGGCAAAAAGAAGATAAAGCTAAACTTGCTTGCGGCGGAAATCGTTTGACGAAAAACGATTACAAAAACGGCTATTTTATCGAACCGACGGTTTTCACCGACGTTGCGCCGATGATGCGAGTCGGACAGGAAGAAATTTTCGGACCCGTGACGAGCGTCATTCCGTTCGGGACTTTGGACGAAGCCATCGAAATAGTTAATAATGTCGCTTACGGTTTGTCGTCGGCGATTTACACGCAGGATGTCAATCAAGCATTTTACGCAATGCAGGAACTTTATACGGGAATTTGCTACGTTAATTCGGCAACCATCGGCGCGGAAGTTCATCTTCCGTTTGGCGGAACTAAGGGAACGGGTAACGGACACCGCGAAGCCGGAACGCAGGTGTTAGATATTTTCACCGAATGGAAATCGTTATATATTGATTATTCGGGCAAACTGCAAAAGGCGCAAATTGATTTGGTTGAGATTTAATCGGAGCGCGAATGAAGCGGTGGCGGAAGAGGCGCGTTAATAAATTTTGCGGAATAAAAGCTCGGAAATATCCGAGCTTTTATTCCGCAAAATTAAAACTTACTCAGTCGTCTGCGATTACATTTTTAAGCCGTCGTCGGTAACTTTCAGTCGTTTAATTGATTCTCCCGTATAAAACTCAAAAATAATTGCCGCGACATCGCCGACCGCTTTTATAAGCTTTGGATCATTCTTTTCTTTGGCGAGTTCGTAATAAGTTCCGATCACTGTCCAAAGCATTACGTTAAGTTCGTATGCTTTTTGTTTATCCACATTGGTCGTTGCCTGAAAAGTCTCATTTGTTTCAAACCATTCTTTTGACTGCCGATAAATTCCCGCTCGCTGGGCTTGGGTTAAAAAATCGCCGTCGTGGTAAAAATTTATACAAGATATCAGGACGGATGAGGCGGAACGGGCGACATCATTGGGGGTCCAGCCTCTCTTTTTTACCAGATCATTATAATCACCATAATTATTAATTAAATATTGCTCGGCTTTTTTTCTTTCTTCCTCGTTATTGCTGATTTTTTTAGAAAACTCTTTGACCAGCAAGAAGGAACCGGTCGGGGTAAAAGTCGTTTTGCCCGCAGCAGTTTTATTATCGGCGGGATTTATTACAGTCGAAGGCTGATTCTTCGGCGTCGCGGTTTGGTTATTTGTTCCGACATTATTATTTTGAGTTTTGTTCGCGCCTTTCTTCGGCTGCGCCAAATCTGCAAATATTCCTTTAAACACCTGCGATGAAAGATTCGGCATATTTTTTAACAAGGCTGCCGGATCTATCGCGGAGTTTTGCGCTGAAACAGAAATTGACGAAACTAACAAAACAAACAGTGCGCTTAAAAAAAGTTTCTTCATAATTTTCCCCTTATTATTTTCGTTTTTCGCAAATTCAAAAACCTTAAGTATTATCCGGTAATTTTCGGGAGAAATTTGTTCCCCTCGCTCGCGCAGGCGATTCATTTTATTGCGCCGTCAAGCTGATTTTTACGGGAAAATTTTTCCGTTCGGTAGATAACGCCGGAAATATCGCCAACTTGCAAAAATTAATTTCTCAAACTTTTTTGATTATGGCAAAAACACACTTCCGTTAGCAAGTAATTTTTATATTCGATTGCAGCGCGGCGCGCGGCGCAAATGGATCGCCGGGAAAAAGCCGCATTACTTACAACCGAATCGCTGAGTAACAACGCGCCGGTATTGTTCGCATAATAAACGAATTAATTGCGTGCCGCGTGCCAATTATTTACAATCAGCGCTTTAACAATTCAGGTAAAATAACGTAAAATCACTACTAAAGTCCTTTCAGCAAAATTTTATTCATCTGGAGAAGTTGCAGAACAATGAAGATCGGATTACCAAAGGAAATCAAAGATAACGAATATCGCGTCGGATTAACGCCTGCGGGCGTTCGCGCTTTTACTGATGCCGGACATAACGTATTTGTCGAAAAGTCCGCGGGCGAAGGTTCTGGTTTTGCCAACGAGCTTTACGAAAAAGCCGGCGCGACGATGCTTGACACGGCGGACGACGTGTGGGGCGAAGGCGATATGATTGTCAAAGTCAAAGAACCGGTTGCGCCGGAATATGCGCGGATGCGTGAAAGTCAATTGCTTTTCACTTATTTGCATCTTGCGCCGGAACCGGAATTGACCAAGCAATTGATGCAACGCAAAGTTTCGGGCGTGGCGTATGAAACGATTACGGATGAGCGCGGAACTCTGCCGCTTTTAACACCGATGTCGGAAGTCGCTGGCAGAATGTCGGTGCAGGTCGGCGCAACTTATCTTGAAAAAATGAACGGCGGACGCGGCATTTTATTAGGCGGCGTACCGGGCGTAACCGCTGGGCGCGTCGTGATTATCGGCGGCGGCGTGGTTGGCACGGAAGCGGCGAAAATGGCGATTGGTTTGGGCGCGCACGTTACAATCATAGACCGAAATCTTGACCGTTTGCGCCAACTCGACGACATTTTTTTGTCAAAAGTGCAAACGCTCGCCTCGTCGCGTTATGCGATTGAAGAAGCGATTTCACACGCTGATTTAATTATTGGCGCGGTTTTAGTTGTCGGTGCGGCGGCTCCGAAACTCGTTACGCGCGAGATGCTGAAAATGATTCCGAACGGCGCAGTTTTGGTTGATGTTGCAGTTGACCAGGGTGGCTGTTTTGAAACGACGCACGCTACGACGCATTCCAATCCGACTTATTACGAAGAAGGCGTTCTGCATTATTGCGTAGCGAATATGCCGGGCGCAGTTCCACGCACTTCAACGTTTGCGCTGACGAATGCGACTTTACCTTACGCGCTTGATTTGGCAAATAAAGGTCTTGAGCGAGCGATTAAGGAAGACAAAGGTTTGCTCGGAGGCGTGAATACTTTCGGCGGAAAATTGACTTACGAAGCCGTCGCCACATCGCAAAATCTCCAATACACGCCGCTCGACAGTTTGATTGACGGTATCGCGGCGAAAGCGAGCAACTAATGGAAAATGGATAATGGATAATTGAAAATATTTTTCGTTTTGCATTTTTTTTGTTAATCGTTCAATTGATTTAATTTTCCATTTTCCATTTTCCATTTTCCATTTTCCATTTAAACCGTGTCCGCGAGAATAAAAATCATAACCGTAATTTATATTTTTATTCTCACGGGCATTGTTGTATTGGCAGATGTGCGGCAAACGCAGTTTCTTTTTAACTTTATTAGAAGCCTGCCTTTCGGCGATAAAATCGGACATTTCTTTTTGATGGGAATTTTTTCGCTGCTGGTTAATTTGGCTTTGAGCGCAAAAACGATTCGCCTTTGGAAATTTAAATATTTGCTCGGCAGTTTGATTGTTTCGGCGATTGTTACGCTGGAAGAATTTTCGCAAATCTTCGTTAGCGGGCGCACTTTCGATGCAGGAGATTTAACAGTAGATTTTGCGGGAATCGTTATTTTCGGAGAAATCGCCAGATTTCTCCTCGGCAGATTCAACCGCTCTTAATTTTTTCAGCGATAAACCTGGCAAGATTTTCCAGCATCAATTCCTTCAAATCTCCGCCTTTGAGCAAATATATATCGGTGCAGCTTTTTTCGGCATTAGCCGAAATTTCTTATTCGAGTCCGCTTAAAATTATAAACGGTGTATTTTTATAACTCGAATTTTTGTTCAAGATACGGCACAAATCGTGTCCCGTCAGATTTTGCATCACGGCATCGGCGACAACGACATCGAACTTTTCAAACAAAGCGATTTGCATCGTCGCCAAACCGTCTTCCGCCGAAACGACTTCATAATTCCACTTTGCAGAGTGATTTACAAAAAACGCTGCATCGAAGCATCTTCTTTCATCAACAGAATTTTCTTTTTGAGAGAATTATTTTTTGTCTATTGAGAAGTTTTCCACGTCTAACACTATTCGCGTCTATCTGTTAAAATTACTTTGTGCTGTGGAGAGTAGATTCAAGATTATGAGATAAAGCCTGATTTTGTCAACGAAGTTTTGGCTAAATGATTCACAACACACACTTTTTTACGATGTATGAATTTGCTGTAACACCGGCCATTACGCAATTGAGACGACCCGGCGTTTTGATTGCGGAGGTTGCACCCGCATCTCTGGCAGAGGAATTAGAGCTCGCTCCCGACGATAGGATTGTGCGCGTCAACGGTCGCACTGTGCGCGATTATCTCGATTTTCGTTTTCAAACGGCGGGCGAAACGGAAATGTCTCTGCTGGTAAAAAAACCGAACGGCGAAACTTGGGAAGTCGAAATCGAGCGCGAAGAAAATGAGGATTTCGGCTTAACGTTTGAGCAAATCGTTCCGCGTCAATGCGCTAATGAATGTCTGTTTTGCTTTTGCAAAGGCAATCCGGCAGATGCGCGTCCGTCGCTTTTCGTCCGCGACGAAGACATTCGTCTTTCATTTTTGTATGGCAATTACACGACGCTTTCTTCAATAACCGACGATGAAATGAAACGCATCGTTGAGCAGCGTCTTTCGCCGCAGTATGTTTCAATTCACGCGACGGATTTGAAGACTCGCGCATACTTGCTCGGCGTGGACGAAAAACGGGCTGACATTTCCGGCAAACTTCAAACTTTGCTTGATAACAATATTGAACTTCACGCGCAAGTCGTTCTCTGTCCGACAATCAATGACGGCAAACAATTGGAAAAAACGCTTCGAGATTTGGCGGCGCATTATCCGAAGATTGTTTCAACAGCCGTTGTTCCGGTGGCTCTAACGCGTTATAACACCGACGAACGGTTAATCCGCGTAACACCCGAATTTTGCCGACGAACAATCGCCGAAGTGGAAAAACTGCAAAAAGAATTTAGAAAAAACCTCGGCGTAACTTTCGCATTTTTAGGCGATGAAATTTATATCAAAGCGGGTCTGCCGATTCCTTCCCGAAAACATTACGGCAATTATCCGCAAATCGAAGACGGCGTTGGAATGATTCGCTCATTTATGAATTCTTTTGAAAATTTGTTGAAAAAATTGGAAAGGCGCAATATGTCAGATTCGTCTGCGGTAGCGGACGGGTTTTTCACTGAAAATGTCAGAACTCATCAATTAGCAATTAAGCCGAATATCAAGAATTACAAATCTGAAATTTCAAATTACAAATCCTTAAACGGAACAATTCTAACGGGCGAGATGTTCGCTCCGATTCTCGCCGGGCAAATCGAACGATTAAATTCTCTTATCGGTTCTCGATTAAAAGTTCTCGCCGTCCCGAATACATATTTCGGCGGCGATGTCGCGGTCGCCGGACTTTTAACGGGACAAGATTTTCTCGCCGTTAAAGATAAAATCGAAGGCGATTTTGTCATCATTCCGAAACACACTATTAAATCCGACGAGCCGATTCTGCTTGACGGAATGAAGTTTGATGACTTGAAGGCACAATTTGAAGTTCCGATTTATGATTTGGATGTGCAGGAATTAATCGCGGAAATCTTACTTTAGATTTTGTTTTTAACCGCAATAATTTCCGCCGCGATGCTGATGGCAATTTCTTCAGGCGTTTGGCTGTTAATTTGTAAGCCAATCGGCGTGCGGATTTGATTTAATTTTTTCTGGTCAAAACCTTCTTTTCTCAAATCTCTCAAAAGCGTTTGCATCTTCGCGCGACTTCCTAGAACGCCGAAGTATCTAAAATCTCTATCAATTAATTTTCTAATGACGATTTCGTCGAATTTATATCCGAGCGTCATTACGACGACGAAATGATTCGCGCCCGGTAATATGAAATTGCCGATTTGCTCGTAACTTTCGATGATGATTTTTTCGTGAATAAATTTGTTCTTAACGACCGTATTTAGATTTGGTCGGTCGTCGAAAAGGGTGATGTAAAAATCCATCTTAGACGCGAGTTCCGACAAAGCCAGAGCGCAATGTCCGCCACCGACGATGAAAAGTTTGTTTTTAAAACCGAGTTTTTCTTCATAAAGAAAATCGTTTTCGTTTTGCCGCTCGAATCTGAAATCGAAATTGCTCTGCTCGTTTTCTGAAATTTGAAATCTGAAATTTGAAATCTGCAAAACTTTCGATTGATGAGTTTTGAGTGCGCGGACGATTTTTTGAACGGTTTTCAGATGTAATGAATCCAGCCGAAAAAAAATAATCGTTTGCTTACCCGAACAAATCATTCCGCTGGAATTTAGTGATTTTCCTCGATGAACCTGCTCGATAATTTTCGCATCAATTTTGCCTTTTGCATTTTGCCTTTTTACTTTGGCTTGTTCCACAAGCCTAACTTCCATCACGCCGCCGCCGATGCTTCCGCATATCTCATCTTCGGCAACCGCCATTTTGAAACCTTGTCTGCCGGGACTGCTTCCCGAACTTTCCGCCACGACGAGAAACATCACCGACTCGTTTCGCTTTAATCTTTCGGCGGCAAATTGCCAGATTTCCAATTCTTTTTTCATTGAAACAATTCACAAGAAAAATTTACAGGGATGACAGGATGAACAGGGATAAAACAAAATCAATTTTATATCCTCGGTCTATCCTGTCATCCCTGTAAATTTCTTTGTCTTATTTTCCGGCTTTCATTTCCTTCGCCGCCTCAGAATACAAATTCATCAAAACTCTTTCGGGCGTGAACGGCGCGTCAAACGCGGGTGATTGTTCGGAATTAAAAGCGCGAACGGCGTTGCGAATTGCAAAATACGCCGCGATGCCATACATAAGAGGCGGTTCGCCGACGGCTTTCGAATTAAATATTGCTAAATTTTTGCGCTTTGTTTTCAAAGGAATAATGTCAATCATTTTCGGAACGGAATAAATGTCGGGAATTTTATACGTCGAAAGCGCATTCGAGCGAAGTTTCCCGTTTTGGTCATAAACGACTTCTTCCATTGTCATCCAACCGATGCCCTGCACGATGCCGCCCTCGATTTGTCCGTAATCAACCGATTCGTTCATCGTTGCGCCGAAATCGTGAACGGTTTTGACAAAATCCGTTTCATAAATTCCGCGCTGGCAGTCAACCGTTACGCCAATGATTGCTGTCCCGTAGACGTGGTAAGCGAACGGATGCCCTTTTGCTTTTCCCCAATCGAAATGAATTCCCTGTGTCGCGTAATGCGCGTGTTCGCTCATATTGACGCGCTGCATATGACCTTCGTTGACCAGCGTTACCCAATCCAAATCGGTCGGCTGATTTTTGTTAAAAATGAATCCGTCGAGAAATGAGATGTCGGAAACATTTTCAGTTTTTAACAATTCCGCCGCAACTTTTCGCAATCTCTCCAAAATCGTTTCGCAGGCAACCTGTGTTGCCCGCCCGTTCAAATCAGCCGCCGCCGATGCCGCCGTCGGCGAAGTGTTTGCAATCCGTAAAGTATTTGTCGTGTGAACTTTTATCCTTTCGATTGGTAAAGAAAAAACCCTCGCCGCAACTTGCGCGATTTTTGTGTTCACGCCTTGTCCCATTTCCACCGCGCCGGTCGAAACGGCAACCGAGCCGTCCGTATAAACGTGAACGAGCGCACGCGCTTGATTCATCGGCGTTTTGGTGAACGAGATGCCGAAACAAACCGGCATCAACGCAACGCCTTTTTTGATGAATTTATTTTCGCGGTTAAATTCGTCGGCTTCTTTTTGCAATCGTGCAAAATCAAATTTCTCGTCAGCTTGCGTCCAAGAAGTTTTCGCTTCGCTTTCGGCGATTTGCCCGTATGGAAATTCGTCGCCGTCGTTGATTAAATTTTTTCGCTGAATTTCGCTTGCTAAAACATTCAAACTTTCCGCCGCGTGTGCAATCGCCGATTCGATAACAAACATTCCCTGTGGTCCGCCAAAGCCGCGAAATGCCGTGTTCGGCGGCAGATTCGTGCGGCAAGAATAAGCTGTTGCGGAAACATTCGGAATAAAATATGAGTTCGTGCAATGAAACAAAGTGCGCTCCAAAACCGGCGGCGACAAATCGGCTGACGCGCCCGCGTTTTGATAAAAAGTCGCTTCGTAAGTGACGATTTTCAAATCTTTGTCGAACCCGATTTTGTAATCAGCCGAATAAGGATGACGCTTGCCCGTCATTCGCATATCTTCCATTCGGTGGAGCGCATATTTAACGGGGCGTTTTGTAATTTGCGTTCCAACCGCGCACATCGCCGCCCACGCATTGGCTTGGTCTTCCTTGCCGCCGAAACCGCCGCCGAGCCGCTGCACGTCAACTTCAATTAAGTGCATCGGCAAGCCCGTCACTTTTGACACGGCGCGTTGCACCGCCGTCGGACCCTGCGTCGAAGAATAAACACGCATTCCGCCTTGTTCAGTCGGAATCGAATATGCGCCCTGCGTTTCGATATAAAGATGTTCCTGCCCGTTCACGTCGGCGCGTCCTTCAAAAACGTGTTCGCACGTTTTGAACGCATTTGCGGCATCGCCTAATTTGAAATGTTTCGGCGGAACGATTAAATCATTTTTCGCAAAAGCAACGCGCGGGTCGGTGATAATTTCGAGCGGCTCGATTTCAGTTTTAATTTTTTTGACGGCAGCTCGCGCTTGTTCCTCCGTTTCCGCTAAAACAAGCGCAATCGGCATTCCTTGAAAATGCACTTCGCCGTCCGCGAGAAGCGGTTCATCGGGCAGAATTCCGCCGATTTGATTTGCGCCTATTAAATCTTTCGCCCTGATAATTTTGACAACGCCTTTGCTTTTTTCAGCTTCTTCGACTTCAACCGTTTTCAAAACGCCGTGCGCGACCGGCGAATCGTAGACGCAAGCGAAGAGTGTTCCTTGAAGCAAAGGAATGTCGTCTAAATAAATTGATTCGCCGCGCACGTGCGATTTTGAATCTACGTTTTTCATATCAAAACAATCTAAATCTTTTGCCGAAGCGAAGCCAAAAATTGCCGTATTTGTCGAGTTTCTTTAGCTTCCGGTTTTGTTGTTCCTTGAACCAATCAGGGTGTTCTGAAGAATAGATTTCTTCGCTGTGTGTACAGTAATTTCTGACTTCAAAGTTTTCGCCTTCGACAAAAATTAGATATTTTTTTCCTTTTTCAAATTTTTTGAGAAAAGCGGTACATACTCCATAATCTTCAAATTTGGTCGTCACGGAAAAATAATCTTCTTTAACTCCTTTCCAGGATTTTTCGACTTCAAGCACAATTCCGTTTTTCGCGCCTTGTGTCTTTGACGGCAAAATGTTTTCCGACAATTTTCCGATGAATACCGCTTTAGCAGCCTTAAAGGTCGGGCGCAATGGCACACCCGGACAAATACAGCCGTAAATTGCCGAATTTCCACAGAACAGAATGAAAACAGAAAACAAAATTTTCAAGACAATTTTCATAATCAATTCCTTGGCTTAAAATCAAACAACTCGACAAAATGCCCTATAAAAAGTTGGCGCAAAAGCAATCTTTTATATTCAGCCGAGCCGCGCACGTCGGAAATCGGGCTGATTTCTGATTGGATAATTTCGTTTGCTTCAAAAATTGTTTCGTCTGAAATTTCCTTGCCGCGCAAAAATTCGGAAGTCTTTTTCAGATACAACGGAATCGGCGCAACTCCGCCTGCCGATACGTGGGCGTCAACAATCACCGTGTCAGTAGCCCAAGCGTGAGCGCGAGCTTTATCGTGGTTAGGAAATTCCTCCTTAACAGTCGGGCTACTGACACGCAAAGAAATCGCTGTGTTGACCGAAGCAATGTCTAAAAACGTTCGCTTGCAAACTTTCTCAAAATTGAAATGCTGAACATCTTTACGGAAGCGAATCATTTTGATAAATTCATTTTCGCTTTTCGCCAGAGTTTTGTAACCGAGATAAAGTTCGCTCAAAGGTATTTCGCGATTGTTATTGAAAACAATTGAAGCGTTCAAAGCAAGAAACCAAACAGTCATATCCCCAATCGGCGAAGCGTTGACAAAGTTTCCGGCGAGCGTCGCCATATTGCGAATTGGCGTTGAAGAAACGAGTTTGAGATGTTTGTATAAATTCGGAAATAACTTTTGCATCACAGGCGAAACCAGCAAATCGGTGACCGTGACAGACGCGCCTAGTTCGATAAATTCGTTTGTTTCTTCGATAAATCTTAAATCGGCATCGTCGAAAAGATTTTCCGCCGAAGCGTAAATTAATTCTTCGGGACGCTGAACGTAAAGGTCTGTGCCGCCGCCGACAAACAGTGGTCGGTGGTCAGTGGTCAGTGGTCGGTTAGTTTCCTGTTTAAGTTGAACGAGTTTTTCTTTAATCTCAGAAAAATAATTTGGCACGATACCTTTTTTAATTGCAACGTCCAAATTATTCTCGCTATTTTTCTGACCACTGACCGCTGACCACCGACCACTGACGCGCTTTGCGGCGCGTTCGATTGATTTATAGCCGGTGCAGCGGCAAATGTTTCCGTCAATCGAAGAAATCGCCATCTCACAGGATTTTTCAGTTTCGTCCAAAAAAAATCCCGTCAGTGACATTACAAACCCGACCGTGCAAAAACCGCATTGCGTTCCCGATTCGTCAACCATCACCCTCTGAACTTCGGTCAATTCGTTGTTTGGTCGGTTAATGCCCTCGACGGTTACGATGTGTTTTCCGTTCGCATTAGCAAGTGGCATCAGACACGAAGTCATCGAGCGATACTTTACTGAATCGTCATTTATTTCTCCGACAAGGATTGTGCAGGCACCGCAATCTCCTTCGCGGCAGCCGATTTTCGTGCCTTTCAAATTTTCGTGGTAACGAACAAAATCAAGCACGGTTGTTCCCGCAGGCAAATCACTTTCGATAGTTTTATTGTTGAGAATAAACTTAACCATTGATTTACCATTTACCATTAGTATTCAGCTTTATCCGCTTTATTTTCCCAATTATCAAAAACCGCTAAGCCTTCATCCCGCAGAAAGTTGATGCTTTTGATATGGCGTTCTTCAATCGGTCGCTGGATTTCTTCGTAGATGAATTGGTCGTCAAATCCGATTTTTGCCGCGTCTTCGCGCGTGCAGGCAAAGAAAACTTGTTTCGGTCGCGCCCAATAAATCGCGCCCAAACACATCGGACATGGCTCGCAGGAAGTATAAAGAACGCATTCGTCAAGCTGAAATGAACCGAGCCGCCGGCAAGCATTTCTAATCGCCACGACTTCGGCGTGCGCCGTCGGGTCGTTGGTCGAAGTTACTTGGTTGCAGCCTTCGCCGACGATTTCACCGCTTTTGACGACAATCGCGCCGAACGGTCCGCCGTTGTTTGCGTCAATTCCGGCTTGCGCCAAACCGATTGCTCGGCGCATAAATTCTTCGTCTTGTTCGGTCATTATTGTTTCGGCTTTACTTTTATCTCGAAGAGCTTTTTCCAATTTTTACCCGTTACAAAAATTCTGTCCCCAGCCGCGTCGTAGGCAATTCCATTCAAAGTATTTTCCTCGCCGCGCTCAACATCATCGGGCGAGATTCCGCTTAAATCAATCCAACCGAGAAGTTTTCCCGAATTCGGGTCAATCCGTGCGATGTGATTCGGCTTACCGATTTGTTCCGAGTGCCAGACATTTGCCCAAATTTCGTCTTTGATAAATTCGAGTTCGTTGATTTTCATCAGTGGTTTACCGTTCTCGTCCAGCACCACTAAAGTGCGAATGGTCTTGAAAGTTTCCGGGTCAACCACGCGAATAACGTGCGTGCCGTCGCTCATAATCGGATTCCTTCCATCATTAGTTAATCCCCAACCTTCACCCTGGTAAGTAAATTCTCTAAGCGGTTTGAAAGTTTCTGCGTCATAAACAAAACCGCGCCCTTCCTGCCAAGTAAGTTGATAAATTTTGCCGTCTAAAATCGTCGCGCCTTCGCCGAAACTGTCCGATGATAATTTAAATTGCTGAACGATTTTACCGCTTTCGAGTTCGGTTTTTCGCAAATCCGATTTGCCTTCTTGTCCCGTGCTTTCATATAGAAATCCGTTGTGGAAAAACAAGCCTTCGGTAAATGCCCGCGAATCGTGCTTGAAAGTATTGACGATTTCGTATGTATAAACAGGAATTTTACCCGTCGTTTGGCTAGGCGAATTAGTAGTCTTATTTGTATTGATTATTGAGTCGACGTTCACATTTTGACGATTTACGGAATTTTCGGTTTTACATGATGTCGCAAAAACAGTGAATAAAATCAGCAAAAAAAATCGCATTTTAAATTGTCCTTTTGTAAATTTTTAGATTATTTTTTCAAAGCCCGCTCAATTGCTCTTTTAGCATTTTCCGCTGAAAACGCGCGAATTTTTACGCCGTTGACGTAAATCGTCGGAGTTCCTGTAGTGCCGTAGGTTTTGCCATCCGCCAAATCTCTCTCTATATCGGGCGCGAACCTTTTACTTTTCAAATCAGCTTCAAATCGTTTTAAATCCAATCCGAGTTGCGAAGCGTATTGAATGAGCGATTCATCATCTAGTTTAGCTTGATTTTGATATAAAATCTCGACATATTCAAAAAACTTTCCCTGTGCGTCTGCCGCATTCGCCGCCAGCGCAGCCTGAAAAGCGTTTTTGTGAATCTGAGTTAAAGGAAAATCCCGCACGATAAAACGGATTTTACCCGCGTAGCTTTTCAAAACTTCCTGCAAAACCGGATGAACTGCCGCACACGCCGGACATTGAAAATCCGTGAACATAACGACCGTGACGGGCGCATTCGCATTGCCGCGCGAAGGCTGCCGGTCGGTCGAGATGCTCTGCACAATCGGCGGAATTTCCTTAATTAAAATGCGCGCGTTGTATTTTTTGAAAAGTTTTTCGCGCAGAGCCGACTCAAGATTAGAGCGTTCCGCGTCAGAAAAATCCTTCAATTTGTCAGTAATTTCGCGGGCGATTAAACTGCCGGCATCAATACCTTGCGCTTTAGCTTCCGCGACGAGCAGATTGGAATAGACAATTTGCTCAAGCGATTCGCGGGCTTGCTCGTAAACATCGGCTTCTAATTCCGATAGCGTAGTTTTATTTTTCGCTTCAAAACTTTCGACGGAAATTTGCTTGTCACCGACGGTTGCCAAAATTTCAAACCGACTCAGATTCAGCGCGTTCACGTCTTTGCCGAGCGCGACTTTATATTTGGATTTTAGCTGCGAAACGTATTCGGCGTAAGCCTTTTGTTCTGGGTCGCGCCTGAGATAAACGACAATCTGCGGGCGGATTTCTTCTAAAGTTTGATTGCCGACGTTCGCGCGATTCGCGTCATAGACGGCTTTAATTTCCTTGTCGCTCGGCGCAGGGACTTTCGCTTTGACTTCCGTTTCGACGAGTTTCTCCACCGTCAATTTTCGCGCCGCCGCTTCGCGTTCAAACAGAATTTCGCTGATTGCTTGTTCGAGCAGAACTCGGCGCGTTTCGCTCAAAGTTTTCGCCAGATTTGCAAACGACTGCTGCACGTCGGGCGCAAGGTCGCGGGCGGTAAAATTTTGCCCGTTCGCCGTCGCCAAAATTTCGTCGGGCTTTTGCGCGAAGCCGTTGCAGCTTAAAAATAATAAAAGAATTACTGAAAATAATTTCATATTAAATAAAGAGTTGGCATATCAAAAAATGCGGAAACCCGCGCGTCAGCAAGGGTGCAAAAACATTTTCGACTAGAAAGCTCTGCGCCAAGGCTTCCGCGCGGGCTTCTGCGTTTCTTCACCCAATATTTATTTTAACTCGAATCGCTTCCTTCTCGCTCGGCTCGCCGAAAATGTCCGCGTGAAAAATCTTTGCCAAAATCTCCACGCCGTCCACGACGCGCGGCGCGGGGCGCGAAAAATACGCGCTTGCGTCCATCGCCCAGACATTATTGTTTTTAACGGCGGGAAGTTCCCGCCAATCTGACGGAAACTGTGTCGTTTCGAGTTGCCGCACAATATCCCGCGTGTAATATCCGCACGGAATCAAAACCAGAATCTCCGGTTTTGATTCGTATATCGCTTCGTAAGTTGTCGTCAGTGACTTTTTGCCTGCTTCGCCAAGCAAACAATTTCCGCCCGCGATTTCGACTTGTTCCGGTGTCCAATGTCCGGGCGCAAACGGCGGCTCAAGCCATTCGAGCATAAAAACTCGCGGACGTTTTTTCAAGTTTTCGGTTTTTTCTCTGACTTTACTCAGACGATTTTGTAATTCCTCGACTAATTTTACGGCTTCATCCTTTTTTTCGGTCAATTCGCCGACGGTTTTAATATTGTCGAAAATATCCGCAATCGTGTTCGGTTCTAAAGATACGACCGTCGCATCGGCGACAAACATTTTTGCCGCCTTCTTCACGGTTTTATAAGAAACGGCGCAGACTTCGCAAAGTTCTTGCGTAATGATTAAATCGGGTTTTAATTCTTCGAGAAGTTTCTCGTCTAAATCGTAAATCGAACCGTGTCCGTCGAGATTCGAGCGAACGGCGTGATCAATCTCCGCGCTCGACATCATTTCGTGCGAAATACGGCTCGCCGTTAAATGCGGCTTTTCGCTGACCGATGCCGGATAATCGCATTCGTGCGTGATACCGACTAGATTTTTTTCTAAATCGAGAGCGCAGAGGATTTCCGTCGCCGATGGCAGAAGCGATGCGATTTTCAATTCGTTTTTTTCCTGCATAAAAATAGTAAAAGCGTTGCTGGGAGCGCAGGCATCTTGCAGGCAAGATGATCGCGACAGCGCGAAAAAAGATTCCAGCTGAAATCAATTTGAACGTATAGAAAGTTTTTAGATTGCCTGACGGCAATCTCTGCAGGCAAGATGCCTGCGCTCCCAGCAATTGAAGATTTTACGCAACATTTAGTATGATGCAAACTATGAAAACACTTTATCCAGAAATCGAGCCGTTTGATTCGGGAATGCTGCAAGTTTCCGAAATTCACGAAGTTTATTATGAGCGCGTTGGTAACCCCGACGGAATTCCCGTCGTTTTTCTGCACGGCGGACCCGGCGGCGGGCTGATTCCGATGTATCGTCAATTCTTCGACCCAAAAGCGTATCACGTCGTCCTTTTCGACCAGCGCGGTTCGGGCAAATCTAAGCCGCACGCCGAGTTAAAGGAAAATACGACTTGGGATTTAATTAACGACATCGAAACTCTGCGCGAGCGATTCGGTATCGAAAAATGGTTCGTGTTCGGCGGCTCGTGGGGCAGCACGCTTTCTTTAGCTTACGCAGAAACACATCCTGAACGGTGTTTAGGATTAATTTTGCGCGGCATTTTTTTAACTAGAAGAAAAGAACTCCAGTGGTTTTATCAATCGGGCGCGTCGGAGATTTTCCCAGATTTTTGGGAGCGTTACCGCGACGAAATTCCCGAAGACGAACGCAATGATTTCATGACGGCATATTATAAACGCCTGACGAGCGACGACGAAGCGGTGCGGCTTTCGGCGGCGCGGGCGTGGAGCGTTTGGGAAGGCTCGACTTCGAAACTTTTTCCGAGCGCGGAATTGATGAACCATTGGGAAGGCGCAAACGAAGCATTGTCTTTAGCCAGAATCGAATGTCATTATTTTATGAACGATTCGTTTTTTCCGACGGAAAATTATTTAATCGAAAACGTCGAAAAAATACGTCACATTCCAACCGTCATTGTGCAAGGTCGTTACGATGTCGTCTGCCCGATGACCAGCGCGTGGGAGCTTCACAAATCGTTTCCCGAAGCCGAATTAATCGTCGTTCCCGATTCCGGTCACTCAATTTCAGAAAAAGGAATCACATCGGCGTTGGTTGATGCAACGGATAGATTTAAGGAAAGGGGCAACAAATAGCAAGAGAAAGCGTGAATGAAAGACAAAACAATCGAAAGGAGAAATCACTATGCTTATAAAAATTTGCGGTTTAGTTTTAGTAATTGCTTTTGCCTCTTTTACGCTTTCTGCTCAAACGTTCGTCAAACCCGCTTCCAATGAAAGTTGGGAATATCTTGTTGTTTCTATCAGCACTTTTTCAGACAAAGAAAATTTAGCTGTTTCCAATAAGTGGATTGGACGAAGGCAAGGAAATGTCGGTTTTTATCAAGACGTTCAAATGCAGAATGAATTTGACCGACTCGGAAAATTAGGTTGGGAATTGGTGGAAATTCTCCCCGTCAATGTAAATGACCAACCTTCTTTCGCCAACCCAAAATTTATTTTCAAGCGAAAATTCGACTCGGCGCGTTCCGAACGCGAAGCCGAAGATTTAAAAAAACTTGAAAATGAGTTCAAGAATATTTCGCCGAATACAGTTAAGGCGACGGATTTAATCGAACTTGACCAAGCCGAATTCAAAGCCAAACAAAATGAAGTTGCCGACAGAGCAAAAGCCAAATTAGAACAAGCGATTAAAAATACAAACATTATATCGGTTTTAAATCTTATAACCGCATATTCAGACAATATCAAGCAGACATACGCGGAAATTGTCGTAGATGGAAGTTCGGCTTTATTGGAAGGCGGAAATAAATATCGTTTGTCGGAAGCCAAAAAATATGCCCGGCAAATTGCAGTCGAACTTTTCAACAAAATCGGATTAAGACAGCTAACACCGAACGAAGATTTCTATAATGAATATGGGAATTTCAGTTATAGAGGAGAAGTTACCATCAAACTTTCGATTGTAATAAATTATAACGGCACAATCCGAAATGTTGCGGTTGGATACATTAACGGCAATTGGGCAGAAACAATTAAGTAAAGTCGAGTAAATGACCGGACGAGTTTTAGTTTTAAACGCTTCCTACGAACCGATAAACGTCTGCACGGAACGCCGCGCGGTAGTAATGATTTTTAAAGGCGTGGCGCGGATGGAAGAACACAACGGACACGAGCTTCATTCCGCACGAATCACGATGCACGCGCCTTCGGTCATTCGTCTGATGGAATATCGCCACATTCCGCACGAACGGCGTTCGCTGTCGAGAAAAAACATTTTGCTGCGCGACCAATTTACCTGTCAATATTGCAGCAAAGTTTTTCAACCGGCTGATTTAACGCTCGACCATATTATCCCGCGTTCGCGCGGCGGAAACTCGACTTGGGACAATTTGGTGGCGTGCTGCAAGAAGTGTAATCACAAAAAAGGAAGCCACGCGCCGGAAGAATCTGGAATGACACTTTTGAAAAAGCCGAGAGCGTTTTCGATGCACGTCAGCCGACAAATTATGCGTTATTTGGGTCGAACGGATGAAACTTGGCGCAAATATCTGTATTATGAAGATAGTGGTCAGTAGCCGGTTGTCGGTGGTCAGTTGATTTTGATTAGCTTGATAAAACTTTTCGATTTAACTTCGCGTCAAAAGAGTTATGAAAAAGAAAACGGAAAATTCAAACGGCTCGGAAAAGTTGCCACGCGCCCGCGATTTTAAGTTGCCGAAGCGTCTGACGAAAGACCAAAAGGAACTTATCGAGGCTTTTCGTGAGGCAATGAAAGCTCTTAAAGAAGAAGAAAGAAAATATGGCAAAAAAACCTATCTTTGATACATCTGTTTTTCCAGATTATGCCGTGCGTATCGAAGATTTGCTGCTGTCTTGTCTTTTTCCATCAGTTATTTTTTACGAACTTGTCGCTACATCAATTGACGATTCTACTTTGAAGAAATATGAGCGGTGGCGTGGATTGGCAAGTAAAAACAAATTACTGATAAATCCGACGGCAAGCGATTGGTGGGAAACCTCAAAAGCGATTCGGCGGCTTTACTTGATGGAAACCGAACAGCCGTCGAAAATCAAGACATTGCGAAATGATGCGTTGCTTGCAAGATTAACTGTGATGCACGACGGTTTTATCGTTACGCACGACGTTGACGATTTTCAGATTATTCAAAAAGTTATGCCGAATGTTAAAATTATGACGGCACAAGAGTTTTTTGATTATTAAATTTACACTTATATTAGGAGAAAATTATGGGAAGTTTAGGAACAACAGAAATTATTTTAATCGTCGCCGTTCTTTTTTTGCTTTTCGGTGCGAGCCGTCTGCCGCAATTGGCGAAATCGTTTGGTCAAACCCGCAAGGCTTTCAAAGACGGAATGCGTGAAGCCGAAGAAGAGGAACGCATCGAGATGGAGCAGAAACAAATCAATTCAACGCCGATTGCTCCGCAGGTGAACAGGCTGAGCGATGAAGAATTACAGGCGGAAATGCGCCGTCGGGCGGAAGTGAAATAATTAGACATTATGTGAAATAAGATAATTCCTCAACATTTGTAATATCAATAGTTTGCATCGGTTGTCGAAAAGTAACTCGAAGATTGTGCAGTCCACAAGCTATTTCCATCACGACATCCGAAATATTC
>MWVV01000012.1_pt1 | contig 85555 bp, 97 predicted proteins | sample 1047281 | NCBI WGS metagenome assembly MWVV01 (sample SAMN06349986, study PRJNA376086) | soil metagenome | isolation source: PT-2 sample Antarctic (ecotone) soil | place: Antarctica | collected 2015-01-13 | reverse complement strand
CAAAACTCAAACTGTCTTTTCAATATATGCGGAACCAGTTTTCGGGTTAAGCGCAGAGTTTAACGCGTCGCCGACGACGTTCAGTGCTAGCACGAGCACGGCATAATCGATGACAGAAAAAATCTTGACGGAATGAGAAAAAGTTTGGTCAGCCGTGTTTGAAACCGATAGGCAAAAACGCGCCGCGTATTATTTTGAAGCGCAGGAAATTCTCGCCCGCGACGTGCCGTATCTGTGGCTCTACGAACCGCAATCGGGCGCGGCATACAACGCCAATTTGCAAGGAATGTATGCGTGGAGCGCGAAGTCAAATGTTTATTTCGCGCAGGACGCTTGGTGGATTGACGGCAATCGCTCAAATCGTAATTCATCAGGAACATTCGGGCAGCGCAGACTTTACTTTTTGCTCGCCGCCGTCGCGCTCATTTCAATTATCTTTGTCGCCATATTTTTGAGAAGAAAAATGCGTCGGAGCTGAATCTTAGACCGCGTTAAAATGATTCTTGATACCTGACACTTTGGCGGATTCGCCTTGATAAAATCACAAATTTGCTTGATTGGAAAAGATAAAAATGTAATTCTGTTAATATCAAAACAACGATTTAAGGGAGAGTAATTATGCGGGAAAAAATTATTAGTCGGCGGCAAATGCTGAGTTCCGTTGTCGCTTTGGGCGTGGCGGGCGCGGTGAATATCGAAGGTTTCAAACAAGTTGCGTCTGCTCAATCAAAGAGCAAAACGCCGCCGCTCACGCAGGCGGAAATGACGGCGATAGAAGCCGCGCTTGGAAAGAAAGGAAAGTATGTCGAAGCGGAAGCTGTTTATACCGTTCCTTTGCCGCGTAACGATTTGAAGGTCAGCATCAAAGGCGAAGCCGTGCCTATTTCCTTTGGCTTCGGCGGTTGGGTTTCCATCAAAAAAACGATGGACGGCAAAGGCGCGGTTTTAATGAGCGACACTGTGCTGCTCGAAGCGGAAGTCAATCCGCTGATTTCGGCGGCGCACGCCAACGGCTTGGAAATTAGCGCGATCCACAATCATTTCTTTTACGAAGAACCGCGCATTTTCTATATGCACCTGCACGGTATGGGCGACGCGGCGACATTGGCGAAAAGTTACGCGGCGACGATTAAAAACAACAAATTGTTTCCGGCGAATCAACCGGAAGTTTCTGCCCCGACCAAAACGGCGAAAGAGATTTTCGATTTGCCCGCGCTCGATAAAATTGCCGGACACACGGGCGCGGTCAACGGCGCGACTTATAAATATACCGTCGGGCGCGATGACATTTCGATTATGGCGATGGGCGCGGAGATGACCGCCAATATCGGCTTAAATTCCTGGGCGGCGTTCGCGGGTGAAACGGGCGCGGCGCGCATCGCGGGCGATATTGCAATGCTTGAGCCGGAAGTGAACCAGGTGATAAAGGCTTTGCGTCGAAATAATCTGGAAGTTGTCGCTCTGCACAATCATATGCTCGGCGATGAACCGCGAATTATCTTTTTGCATTACTACGGACGCGGTGCGGCGGATAAATTAGCGCAAGGTTTCCGTGCCGCGCTTAACGAATTAGGAAAAGGTCAGGCAATGCGCCACTGACCAAAGAATTTGAAACACAAGGAGAGAAATTATGAAAAGCAAATTATTTGTTGCGGTTTTGGCTTTGTCGGCAATAGTGGCGGTTGTTCCCGTCGCTTCCGCCAAAAAGGAAAGCAAGGAAGCCAAACTCGTCAAGCAAGCCAAAATCACGATGGCGGAAGCGCGAAAAACCGCGCTAGGGCGTGTCGCGGGAAACATCGAAGAAGGCAAACTCGAACGCGAAAAGGGCAAAGTTTTGTTCGAGTTTGAGATTCACAACGCGCAGAATAAAGAAGTCATCATTCACGTTGACGCGGTTTCGGGCGAAATATCGGAAGTCGAAGAAAAATCAGGAAGCGGCTCGGCGAAAGAAGCCGAAATATTCCGCCAAGTTAAAATTTCGATGGATGATGCCGAAGTCGCCGCATTACAGCGCGTTGCGGGCAATGTCGTGATGGCAAAACTCGAACGCGAGCGCGGCAAAATTCTCTACGAATTTGAAATCATCGGCAGCGATGACAAAGAAACAATGGTTCACGTTGACGCAGTAACCGGACAAGTGGAGAGCGTTGATTAAATGTGAATCAAAAACAGATGGAAGCAAGCAAACACATTGCCCCAACGGACAACAAAAATGAGATTCAATCTGCCAAGCGCGATGTTTCTTTTGCCGAAGCCTTTCGCTTTTGGCTCAAGTTGGGTTTTATCTCGTTCGGCGGTCCCGCCGGACAAATCGCCATTATGCACCGTGAATTGGTTGAGCGGCGAAGGTGGCTGTCGGAAGAAAGATTTTTGCACGCCTTGAATTATTGTATACTGCTGCCGGGACCGGAAGCGCAGCAGCTTGCCATTTACATCGGCTGGCTGACGCACCGCATTTGGGGCGGAATTGTCGCCGGAGCGTTTTTCGTCATTCCTTCGATTTTCATTCTACTCGCACTTTCCTACGTCTACGCGGCTTACGGAAATGTTCCGGCGGTGGCGGGAGTGCTTTCGGGTTTTAAGCCGATTGTCGTTGCCATCGTCGTCGAAGCGGTTATCAAAATCGGCGGCAAGGCTCTCAAACGCCGGTCGCATTTCGTCATCGCAGCGGCGGCGTTCGTTTCAATTTATTTTCTGCACGTTCCGTTTCCGCTTATCGTTTTAGCTGCGGCGGCAATCGGATTACTTGGCGCACGATTGATGCCGGGTGTCTTTGCCGCGCCGCCTAAAATTAAAGAACCCGACAAAAAGACGGAAGGCGATGGCGAAATAAACAATACCGTTCCGCTGGTCATTGACGACAATGCGCCGCCGCCGTCGCACACTTTACCGAATCGGTCGCGGACTTTCAAAATTCTGGCGGTTGGTCTCGCGCTTTGGATTTTGCCGTTTTTTCTCGTCGGATTATGGCGCGGCTGGGACAGCCTTCACGCGCAGGAATACCGCTATTTCACGCAAGCCGCGCTCGTTACCTTCGGCGGCGCATATGCGGTTCTCGCTTACGTCACGCAAGCCGCCGCCGGTTCTTTCGGTTGGATTACGAAAACGCAAGCCGTTGATGGTTTGGCTCTGGCTGAAACCACGCCGGGACCGCTGATTATGGTTTTGCAGTTCATCGGCTTTATGGCGGCTTGGAACAATCCCGGAGATATGAATCAAACGACGAGCGCGATTACAGGCGCGCTGATTACCACTTATGTTACTTTCCTGCCCTGTTTTCTTTTCATCTTTATCGGCGCGCCGTATATCGAAGTTCTGCGCGGCAATAAAAATCTGACGGGCGCGCTTTCGGGCGTGACGGCGGCGATCGTCGGCGTTATTTTGAATCTTGCCTTAGTTTTCGGCGCGGCGGTTATTTTTCCGAATGGATTAACCGACAACTTAGATTGGTTTGCCGCCGCAATGAGCGTTGCCGCATTCGTCGCGCTCTACCGTTTTAAGGCAGATGTTCTGTTTGTAGTATTGGCTGGCGGTCTAATTGGTCTGCTGCGAATGATATTCTTCGGTTAAAACAATGTGGTTAAATGATAACGCCGCTCAACTCCGTCCTTAGCAACACACTATTAGGAAATTCCCCGCGTTTTTGGATTAAGCGCAGAGTTTAGCGCGTCGCCGACTACGTTAAGTGCCAACACGAGCGCGGCGATAACCAATGCCGGAAAATCTCGGCGGAATGAAAAAAAATTCAATCAGCGCAGGCTTTATTTTTTTCTGATTATCGGAGCGATTATTTCGATTGCTGTTATCGCTATTTTAGCGAAGCGCAAAAAGCGTCGGAGCTAAAACTCAGACTGCTTTATCAAGATAGCAGCACGCGGTCTTGATGGTGGACTAATAACGTGTTACTGTTTTGGAATATAAGGATGATGTTATGAATATGAAAAGCACTAACCGGCTGGGCAGCGACGGGGAAGGCTGCAACACTTATCTGCCGAAAGAAGAAACCGGGATTTCATTCCCGCCTGACCGGACGGCTCTGCTGGTGATTGATCCGGTCAACGATTTCCTCTCCGAGGGTGGAGCAGGCTGGGAATTGACCGAAACCACTGTGAAGAAGAACGACGTGGTTGGTCATCTAAAGCACGCTATTGAGGGCGCGCGATTGCACGGCATTCCTGTCCTGTTTGGTCCGATGGCATATACCGAAGAAGATTACGCCGACGAGCGGCTGCAGCGCAGGAGCGGGATTAATCGCTTGATGTTTGAGAAGAAGATGTTTCTGGCTGGCAGTTGGGGTGCAGACTTTCATCCCGATTTGCAGCCGCGCGAGAACGACACTATACTTCTGCCGCATAAGAGTTGTGATGTTTTCCAGACCGACCTTCCCGAACACCTGCGACGGATGGGAATTACTCATCTGATAATCGCCGGAATGTCCGCCAACCTATGCTGCGAGTCCACCGGACGGCACGCGATGGAAGAAGGATTTGACGTGACATTTCTCTCCGACGCTATCGGCGCGGCGAGTATTCCTGAATATGAGGCTTCAATTCGCGTGAACTTCCCGCTCATCGGCAACGCCGTTATAACGGTGGACGAATTTCTCGCCGCCGTGGACGCTTCAGTAATAAGCGTGCAGCCGGGCGATAAGGTATATGGTTCCGACCACGGAGAAATCGGCACCGTTAAAGAGGTCGTCGAAGCTGCAGAGGAAATCGAAGGCTACCTGCTTGTGTCGCGCGGATTGATTTTCCAGACGGACACTTATATTCCGCTGGACGCAGTAGTCAAGCGCAGCGGCACGGATGTTTTCATCAACATCCCGAAATTGGTTATAGGAGTAATGCCTTGGAGCGAGCCTCCTTCGCGGGTTGTAATGCAGGCAAAGTTCGGTACTCCCGCAACCGGCGTGGACAAGCTATACGGCTCGCGCTCTCCGTCTATTCGAGAGCAATAAGCTCGCGGCGGTGAATTCGGGCGGTGAATTATTTTGTTAAAGAACAAAGCTCAGACAGCCTTATCGAAATGCGCCGCTCTTGCTTTTGGATTGAGCGCAGAGTTTAGCGCGTCGCCGACTACGTTTAGTGCCAGCACGAGCGCGGCGAGAGCCAGACTCGGAAAGGCGATTATCCACCAGCCGTCGCGGATAAAATGCTGTCCGTTGTGCAGCATATAGCCCCAACTGATACGGTTCGCGTCGCCGATGCCGACAAATTCCAACCCAGCTTCGAGCAGAATCACGCCGCCGACCATCAGTATTATTTTAGTAATTATCAGAGGAAACGCATTAGGCAAAATATCGTGAAACAGTATTCTTGTCGGACTTGCGCCCACCGCTCTTGAGGCTTCAACAAAAGGTCTTTCTTTCAGAGATAAAACTTCCGCCCGCACGAGCCGCGCCATCGCTGTCCAACTGGTGATGGTTAAAATCAGTATCAGATTGAAAAGCGAAGAACCGAAAAGCGCGGCGATAATCAACGCTAGAAAAAATTGCGGCGGAATGAGAAACAGTTCCGTCAGCCGCATCAAAAAGTCATCCCCAATTCCGCCCGCGTAACCCGCCGCCGAACCGACAAATACGCCTAACAGCCCGCTAAGCAGCGCGACGGAAACACCAATCAGTATGGAAGTCTGCGCTCCGTAAATTACGCCGCTAAATACGTCTCTGCCGAGGTCGTCAGTGCCGAATAAAAACTTTTGTGACGGCGGTTGAAAAGTTTCGTTGGAAGTTTTCTGCGGGTCATACGGCGCAATGCGGTCGGCAAAAATTGCTGCGCCGAAAAAAACTACCAGCACAATCGCGCCAATCAATGCCACTTTATTATGTTTTACGCCGCGCCAAAGATTTCCCGCCGAAAGCGGATGATGGTTTTTGATTTCGCTATTAACTTTCATCGGCTGTATTTAATGCGTGGGTCAATCAGCGGATAAGTGATGTCCGTCAGAAAATTTATCACGGCGACCGAGATTGAAATTAAAAGAAAAAGTCCCATTAAAACCGGATAATCCCGCGCGGCTAAAACTTCTAACGTCAATCTGCCGAGACCCGGATAGGCAAAAACCGTTTCGGTTAAAACCGCGCCGCTCAAAAGCATACCCAAATCGCTTCCGATGATGGTGACAACCGGCAGCAAAGCATTGCGGAGCGCGTGACCGTATAAAACTTTTCGCTCGGAAACACCTTTGGCTCGCGCCGTCGTGATGAAATTTTCGCCAAGCACGTTTAGCATTTCGGCTCGTGTCAGCCGCATTATTTGGGCGATTTGCACAATGGCAAGCGTCAAACTTGGCAGTGCGAGATGAACCAGTAAATCGAGAAAGTAATTTATTCCCGTTAAATCCTGATTTGCCGAAGCCATTCCCTGCGCCGGAAACAAACCAAGATAAAGCGCGAAGAAAAGCAATAAAAGATGTCCGATCGAGAAAGAAGGAAAAGAGTGTCCCAGCAGTGCAAATGTATTAAAGAGGCGGTCGTAAAAAGAATTTTCCTTGCGTGCCGCCTCGACTCCGAGAAGAATGCCGCCGACCGATGCCATCAAAATCGCGCTGACAATTAGCAGAAGAGTTGCCGGAACGCGCGAGAAAATGACTGCCGACACGGGCTGTTGATAGCTTAACGAATATCCCAAATCTCCGCGCAAAACGCTCGAAAGATAAACCCAAAGCTGCGTCAAAAGCGACTGGTCTAAGCCGAATTTGGCGCGAATCAATTCATAATATTGCTCGTCGCCGCTTTGTCCGGCAAGATAATAAACCGGGTCGCCCGGCGCAAGATGTATCAGGAAAAAATTGATGACAATTAACAGCAGAATGAGAATCAACGATTGGATGACGCGCTTGACGAGAAGCCGTTGATACAAGCGGGGAAAAAAGATTTTCATAAATATTATACTTTTCGATTTTCCCGCGTTTTTGCAAATTTAAAAGGTGAAACTTCGGTTACGGAATGCGTGTTCCGTGCGTCGCCCAAATCTGCCAGCGTCCGTCCCGCTTAACGAATGTATCGGTAAAACGAACCCGCATATCGAAAGACTGATTTTTTTCGTCTCGCCCTTTGAGACGATTAACGCCCGTTACGATCGCCGTGCCGCCTTCGATGCGAACGTCCGTTTCGGAAAGTTCGGCGGATTCAAACGCGCTTTTGTCGGCTTTTATTTTTGCAATCATCGCCGCCCGTCCGCTAATCGCGCCCGCTTTGCCGTCAATTTCGCTGGCATCGGCGGCGTAATTTCGCTCAAACCACGGCGTATCGCGTTTTATTAAAGCGTTGTTCCAATCGCGTTTCATATAATCTAAAACGGCATAGTCGCTGACTTCGTGATTGGCGTTAGTAACGGCTTGCCAGCGTCCGCCGCGCTTTTCAAGAACGTGGACGCTCCGGTTATAAAAAGTTTCTTCCTTGCCCGCGCTGTTTTTGACTGTGACCAAAAGACGGTGCGTGATGGTCGCCGTCGTCGGCGTGCAGGAGATAATGTAATTGTCAGAAATTACCATGTCGGCCGTCTGCGGATTGGCTTTGTTGCGCTCAGCCCGACGAAGAATATTGTCAATCGTCTGAGTTTTGTTTGTCATTGCAGGCAAAGCGACAAAATCATCGGCAAATGTGCTTTCCAGATAAGCACGGTCGCCGCGCTGTCCGGCTGCCTCCCACGCCAAATCAAACGCTTCGAGAGCCTTTTTTTCCGCGTCGCTGCATTGACCGAAAGCGAATGTTGATACAGTTATTATCAAAACCGCAGTTGCTAGAATATGTTTCATATTTGAATTCGTTCGCTAGAAAGACACAGCGTTCAGAGTCCACGCTTTAGCGTGAAATCGCCAGCGAAGCGCGGCGGTGCAAGACAAACTACAAATCCTGAATTGAACGGCTACTGTTGATGATTGTGGACGGCGCGGCACGGCACGGCATCGGGGCTGTGGCAATCGCAATCGGGGTCGTCGCATTCGTAATGACCTTGTTTGAGCATTCCGTCAAACTCGTCGGCAAAACGTCGTCCGCCTTCTTTGATACCCGTTTCGGTTAGTTCGTAAGTGTCTGAAAAGTCAAAATTGATCAAACCGTTTTTCGCCAATTGCGATAAATTGGCGGCGAGAATTTCGTTTGAAGCGTCGAGAAATTTCTTCAATTCGGAGACGGTAATTTTTTCGCCGAAACCTTCGCCGCGCATCCAATACATCACCTGCAAAATCTCGTCCTGCCAGAAAAGAGAGGGCTGTTCGTTGGTCTTAATCAAATCAATGGTTTGTTCCTGCATTTATTTCGTCCTCCTTTGGCAAAGCGACTTTAACAACATCATTTTCCACTCGCATCGGCAACGCTTCAAGCCGCAATTTCGGGTCGGTCAAACAGCGTCCTTTTTGCCGCGCGTCGAATTGATAACCGTGGCACGGACAAGTCAAAACGCCGTCTTCTAAAATACTTTCGTCAAGCGGCAAATTCCCTTCGGCGCAAGCATTTTGAAAAGTGTAAATCGTTCCCGCCACATTGCACAAGAGCAAATTGATGCCGCCCGTTTCAACAACACGCAGTCCGTTATCAGGAACCTGGTCGGCGCGGATTATCGCCATAAAAAATTCCTTCGACGCGGTGTTTTGAACGGGTTGGCGCGGCAGAATCTGCACCAATTTCGGCGGGCGCGTCGGAGCAATCGTGTCTTCGTATTCGACGTTGAGCAAATCGGGCGTGTGTTCGTGCAAAGCGTGTTCGATTTCGGCTTTTAGAATAGTGGTCGAAACATTCGCGGTTGATGCGCCGCCAAAAAGTTTTAATTGAGCAACTCCGTTTTTGACTTCAATGAGTTCGACATCCGCGCCGTAAATTTTCAGTTGCTCGCGGGCGATTTCGAGCGCGTTTTCAATGCGCGTTTCAAGCGGCTGCGCCATCAATTCGTGAACCATCAAAACCGCCTGCACAAGCTCGTCGTCGCTTAATTCCTGCAATATTTTTTCGCCCGTCGGCTGCGCGGAAACTATTTCGACAATGCGCTGCAACGCGCCGTGATGAAGGTCGAGCAGCGTATAAACCAGAGCGCGAACGTGGTTGCGAACCGCTTCTTCCGGGTGCTGTTCGATTGATTCGAGCAGGATATTTAATTGGTCGAAAGCGGTTGTTTCTTCTGCAACTTCCGTGGTTATTTCACTCATTTTTAGTTTCCAATTTTGCCGTCGCCTTCTCTCTGATAATTTCGCCGAACTCATCAAAACGCGCCGTAATTTCGGGACTGCATTCAAAACCAATTTCCGAATCAATCGGCTCAAGGTCTAACACAACGACTTCCGGCGGCAAAGCCTTGAAATACTGCAAAATCATCATCAAATTATCCAGACTGATAATTCCCGTGACCGATTCAGCCACGCATTCCTGCACGACTTCCTCGTCAAGCGGCGCAAAATCCCACTTATAAACGTCCAAAGTTCCGGGCTTGCGTCCTGCGCGTTCCGCCGCCGAAACGAAAACGACTCTCTCGTATTTACCGGGAAAATCCTGAAACCACTGCAAAACCGCAATCGCGCCGAAACTCAAATTTTCAAGGTCGAAATCTTTCGCCCATTTTTGCTTTTTTAAATGCGGAAGCAAAACCTGTCCGAAAGATAAATCTTTTAAGTTGGGATGACCGACTCCGGCGATTAAAACTTTCACGACTACTTTTTTAATTTAATGGATAGGGTGATAAATTCAAGCCTGCGATAAAACGAAAGTCGCGTTGGTTCTTTGATACGAACGCTTCATTGTGAACAAGCGCAGTTGCGGCAATCAGCCCGTCGGCAATTAACAAACCGTGACTCAAAAAATATTGTTTCAATAAATCAACCGCGCGGTCGGAGATTTGGTCGGTGATTTTCAGAATCTGGTAACGATTCAGAAATTTTTCGAGGTCTTTCAACTCCGTTTTGTTTCGACAACCGACAATCAATTCCAATTGTGTTACGGTGCTGACAGCCAAAACGGAAGCTTTTTCAAGACGCTGGCAATAATTGATTGCGTCGCTGTCGCCACGCGCCACGTCAATTAAAATGTCCGAATCCACAATGGTTAAAGCCATCTCACTTGCTCCAATGTGTTTCGCGGACGCTGCGAACCCAAGCCGAACTGTCGCTTATATCTTCGCGGTCGCGCCACATTCCGACAAACGCTTCGGTTTGTAAATCAGAAGCCGGAATGCTTTCCGGTTGCGGCGATTTGTAACGCTCTCGCAGAAAAAAAACAAAATCTTCAATCTGGCGTTGAGCTTCAAGCGGCAGAGAATTAATTTCGCGCAAAATTTCTTCGTTAGTCATAAAACGCCTCCGCTTTTATTTTCGCGTATCCTTAAAATATGTCAATCCTAAACAAATTGTTAAAAGCCAAGGAAACCGAGAGGGCATTATTAACCGTCAACGCCGCAAGCGCAAGTGTTGATTTCCCTGACAACTTTGTGCTCACCCGCGTAGATGTGCGTTGTGCAGGGCATACACGGGTCGAAACTCCGCAAAGTCCGCAGCAAATCAATGCCTTTGTAATTTTCCGGTTTGTCGAATTCTTCGAGAATCGGCGTGTTCAGCACGGCTTCTTCATACGCTCCGTGTTTGTCCCAAGCGTCCATCGGCGAAGCGTTAATCGTCGAAGGCGTAACGATTTGATAGTTGGTTACGATGCCCTTGTCGAGTTCCATATGATGCGAGAGAAAACCGCGTCCCGCCCCCCAGAATCCGACGCCGATGCGGTTTGTTTTCGGAATCTCAAATTCGGTGCTGACTTTTGTTTCTCCTTTTTTCAAAAGGTCGAGACCTTTGAGCCAATCGTTCATTGCGACGAGTGCCGTAAAAGCCACGCCGTAAGCACGCGCTTTGTTGCGCTCGAAAGTGTTCCAATCGGTCGGAATCTTCCATTCGATATTCATTTCCGGTTTTGCCGCTTTTGGCAGACGCATTTTCAGGCTCGTTCCCGTAGATTCAATAAACGGATTCGGGCGAATTTTCTGCGCGGCGGCGGTGTTCCAAACGCGGGCGTAAGAACCGGCTTCAAAAACCTGCCTATCCCAGCGCGGTGACGTTGCCCAGGTATATTTTTCGCGCCAATTTTGTCCCGTCGGACGCGGCAGAGTTTGCTTGTTCCACGGGTGATACGGCGAGAGCGGCGCACCTTTCGGGTCGGTCGGATGTTTCAAACCGCCGCCATTACCATCGCCGTTTGACCATTGTTCGTAGAACGAGTGTTCGATAAACTCTTCCATCCCCAAATTGATACTTTGTAAATCGGTGGTAACAAGTTCGCCGCCGATAATTGCGCCCGGCGTTGACCAGCGATTTTTGCCCCATTCGTTGCAATTTTCGTAGGTCGCGTCGTAAACGTCAGGGTCATCCCAAATTCCCAAGTCAACCATATTCGCCGCCCGCATTCCGTTTTTCCGATATTCGGGATTTGCATCGTAGAAAAAGTCGGTCAAATCGTCCCAAATCATTACCACTTTTTTCGAGTAATCGAAAAATTGATGCAGCCGGCTGTAAATTTCGTTGAAAGTTTGCAGAGTGACGGTCGTGCTGACACCGCCCGGCACGAGCGTTTCGGGATGCGGATATTTACCGCCGATAACGACATACGCTTCACGCGCGACGCGCGTCATATGCAGCGCTTCGAGATAAAGATTTCCTGAAAGCGGGTTCATATCGCGCATCAAATCGCTCATCATCGCATAGCCGTGATGCTCGGCATTCGGGGCGGCGGTCTTTAGGGCTTTTTCCCACAAACTCGGAGTCGTCGCTTTGACTATCAGTTCCGAATAATCGGGTCCGGCGAGCAGGAAAAGATGCAGCGGATTGTCATATAAAAATTCGAGCGAGAGCATCAGATTTCGCACGATAATTCCGAGCGGCGGCGGCGTGATGCCAAAAGCCATCTCGATTCCTAAAGCGGCGCACGACGAGTGAACGCCGCCGCACACGCCGCAGGCGCGGCTCGTGATAAAAATCGCGTCGCGCGGGTCGCGTCCCTGCATAATAATTTCGTAGCCGCGAAACAAAGTCGCCATCGAACGCGCTTCGATAAACTTGCGGTTTTCCAAATCCGCCACGCCGTGAAAAGCGAGCGCGCCGGCGACGCGCGTAACCGGGTCGAAATCAACGTCTTTGATGTAGCCGTTTCGCGCCAGCAGTTCGCGCACCGTGTCGTATGGCATTTGCTTGACTTCGCCAACCGAGGTAATCGCGTTTTTGGTCGAATACGGGTCGCGGATGCCGCCCTTTAAAAAAGCCTTGCCCTGCTCGTCGAATTCAATCGGTAAATTTTTGAAGCACATAATATTATTGTCAGAACCGCCTGCGGTAGCGGGCGGGTAAAATGTCGTTCGGCAGCCAACGACTAAAAACCACGCTTAATCAAACTTCAGTAACTCATCACCTTGCCCATTAATCACATAATCAATCGCTATCTCGATACTGCGTTCATTCCACAAGTAACGCCGACTTCCTTTGACAGCCCAAGGACTATTTTCGGAATTCCAACACTTATCTTCGCGCATCTTTCTTGTCGCATTTGCCTTGAAAGCGTTAAGTGCCTTTTCCGGTTTTTCTAAGCCGATTGTGATTACGGTATGAACGTGATTTGTTCGCACGTTGATTGCCCGCAATAACCAATTGCGTTTCTCGCAGGTTTCGCGGATGGCAAATTCAACCGTTTCACGCTGTTTTGTGTTCAGTAAAACAGGTTTATCTTTAAGCACTTGCGTATTATATTGTCGCCATCTTTCATTCGCTGTAATAAACGGCGAATTATAAACATTATGAAATCGGTCAACAGACCCGCGAGAATCACCGTGCAACCACGTTCCGTAAGTGCGAAACGTAATTAAATAGGCTAAAGGTGTGTCGGTATCGTTCCACATAATTGCGTAAAAACCCGTTCGCTACCGCAAACGGTTCTGACTTAAACTTCCGGCGTATGTTTTCCCTTCGCTTTAAGCGAGCCTTCACCGACATAATCGCCCGGTCTGACCGAACCGCGATACTGCATTTTTTCATAAAGATAATGGATTGCCTTATTGACCAGAGACGGTTTTTCGACTTGCCCCCAACCGCTCGGAACGGGCTGATTGCTTTCATCCCAGCGCGGCTCCATATTTTGAAACTGCTGCGTCATTCGCCGCAACCGCCTGATGACTGCGCCGTAAGTCCGCACGGCATTGCTGGAAACCGTCGAACCCGGCGGCGTTTTATAAAAGGGCGCGAATTTGTCGGGAAAACCGGGCATCGTGCAGCCGATACAAACGCCGCCCGTGTTCATACAGCCGCCCATGTGATTGATTGCTCCGCGTTGCGTGATATTGCACTGCACAACCGGACCCCAACAGCCGATTTCCACCAGACACTCTTTGCCGCCGTATTCGGTGGCAAAAATACCTTCTTCATAATAACCGCCGCGAACGCATCGCTGATGCACGGTTTCCTTGAAAAGCCACGCCGGACGACCGAGTTCGTCAAATTCGGGCAGCGGTCCGATGCCTTGCAGGAAAAGCAAAACCATCGCCACCGTTTCGGTAAAATTGTCGCCGACGGGCGCGCATCCCGGAATGTTAATGACCGGCAAACCGGCGGTGCCGCGATAATCTTTGCCGAGAAAATCCATCAAACTCATCGAGTTCGTCGGGTTTCCGGCGGCGGCGGGAATTCCGCCCCACGTTGCGCAAGTTCCGATTGCAATGACAGCCGCCGCGCCCGGCGCAAGTCTTTTGAGCCATTCGGTTGTCGGAATCGGACGGTGAACGTCATCGCTCAAGCGTTCCGAACCGATTGCCGAGAAATATCCGCCGGTTGCCGCCGCGATTCTTTCGTCAGCGATTGAGCCTTCATAGCAAACGACATAAGGCGCGTCGAGTTCGCCACGTTCAGCCTTGTAAAAATTTGCAATAAATTCCTCGCCCGCTTCGATTGATAACACCGGATGATGAAGAATAACCTGCGGAACGCCGGTAACCGTTCCGGTCAGCAAATTTTCAAGCGGCGGCTGCGTCGCGCCCGCCACGGCAACCGTGCAGCCGTCGCAGCTCATTCCCGCCAGCCAAAAAACGTGAACCGTCTTCAAAGGTCCGAAGGAAAGCTCCGCCAGTTTCTCTTCTGGTTTGACCTGCGGCGCGACGTTATTGTCAGTCGGGTTTCCGGCTAGTGATTTAGGGTCGTCTAACATAAAATTCTCCTCAATCTAACAGTTCGGCTTGGTTAATATTTTGCTCGCCGAAGAATTATTCAGCGGCACACGCTCGCGCAATGTCGCAGCGAGTTTTTCAACTTCCGTCACAACGGGCGCGGCGGAATTAAAATCGTATAAAGATTTTCCTTCCAAATCGGCTTTCGTTACGTTTTCGTCAAAAGGAATTTTGGCGATAATTTCCAAATCATTGTTTCGGCAAAAACTCGTCACGGCTTTCTCGTCTTCCGCGCTTCGATATTTATTGACGACGGCGTAAATGTGATTGATGCCGAGACCGCGAGCGAGCGGCAAAGTCCGGCGGGCGGTTTCAAGCGAACGATAATACGGTTCGGTAACAATCAGCAAAACGTCAACGTGGCGAACCGTGCCGCGACTCAGGTGTTCCAAAGACGCTTCCATATCCATCACAGTGATATTGTCGGCTTCCGAAACGATTTCTCCCATCAGGCTGCGCACGGCAGCGTGTGCGGAACAGAGTCAGCCCGCGCCCGGATTTTCGACTTTCGTGCCAACTATCAAACGAATTCCGTCTGGCGCGGCAATGCCGTGTAGCGCAGTAATGTTTTCCACCGAATCTTTTAAAACCATCCGCATTTTGCCGTCCGCGTCTTCTTTTCTTTCGACAATACTGCGCGGAATAGAATGAGTTTCTTCGAGCGTTTCGGCTTTTAAACCCAGAGCCATTCCCAGATTCGGATTCGGGTCGCCGTCAATCGCCAAAACGGGAAAACCTTGACGCGCAAAGACACGCGCCAGCGTCGCCGAAATTGTCGTTTTACCCGAACCACCTTTGCCGCTGATTCCTATTTTCATAATTTATTTTTTTACCACAGATAAACACGGATAACAAAAGATTAAAACCGATTTTGTTTTATCTTAAAATCATCTGTGTCTATCTGTGGTTTCATTTCTTCACTTAATGCCCAAAACTCCGGCAACATTTCCTAAATGTGCGTCTGCACTCGTTAAACTTTCGCCGACCGCTTCAAAACCGCCGACCACCGGCGCGAGCGAACCGTTGATGCCGTCAATGCAAATGGGCAAAGGCGAGGTTTCGGTTTCAATTGCCCGCACGCCATAAGCGATTTTGTCGAGGCTCGAACCGATGCCTTCCAAGCCAAGCGCGATTTGAAACAATCCAATACCGAGCGCAATGAGTAAAACTGCGGCGGCGACAATCGTTAAAATTGTCAATAATAAAACCGTGTCCATTATTTCTTACCTCCGCCGAAAAATGTCGAAACTGCCGACAGTTTTTTATCAATCGCATCGGCGACACTTACAATCGGTGTCGCGCCCGCAATCAGCGCGGCGGCGACTTCGTTGGTTGCCGTCAAATTTTTTAGTGCTGAAGTATTGCCCGCGATTCCGCCAGCCGCCGTCAAAGTTCTGCCCGCCAAGCGGTCAATTTTGCGGGCGGCTTTAATTACGCGAATTAACAAATGAACATCAATCGCCGTGACAATCAGGGCGAGAATCAATCCGACAGACCACGCGATTTTAACCGCGAGTTCTGCATTAGGAGTTAGTTCGATTAAAAACATATAAACCCTCCGGTCAGACCGCCTGCGGTAGCGGGCGGGTAGCTGCGTCGAATACCCGCCCGCTACCGCAGGCGGTTCTGACGTAATTAACGCGCAACCGTTACCGCGTCGAGCGTTTCCTGCAAATGCTCGTTCGCCGAAGCAAAACTAGATTCGGCGACCATCAAACCGCCAGCCAATCCGCCGAGCGAGCCGTTTAATTGTTCAACTCCAGCATTGAGCGGCGCGGTATTTTGCTCGACCACCTGCAAACCCGCGCTGATTGCGCCGAGTTTTTTGGCAACGCTCATCAAAGTCGTCAAAATCGCAATCAACCCGACCGCCAAGGTCAGCACCAAAATCACCGCGTAAATAATCGTCAACCAAGTCAGCAGTTCCATATAATTTACGCTCCTTTGGTTAATGCCTGTCCCAAATCGTCAAGTTTATTATTGATTTCTCCGGCGACTCCGGCGATGGATTGAGCGGTTGTAAGAATATCGCCCGCGACGACGTTAGTGTCTTTCAACATCCAAATCGAAACCGTATTTCCGGCGATTAGTTTTCCGGCTTGCCAAATATCTTTGGCGTGGTCGTCAATTTTGCGGGCAGTTAAAACGATTGCAATCAGCAGAACCGCGACAATCAAAATCACTACTACGCCGACAATCAGCGAATATGTCCAAATCGTAATCGAATCCATCGTTTTTCCTCCAAATCTTTAAGACAAAAACACAATTTTGCGCTTAGTAAAATCTTGGCAGCGACGCTTTTGCAGACAAATCACTCCGCCGCCAATAACTTTGACCTTTCTGATTTTCTAGACGCATATTTCGAGAGCGCGAAAAGGCTTTGCCGCAGTTTCCTGCCGTCTGTTGACAGCGTGTATTCAACGCGCGGCGGCGTCTCAGAATACGTTTGACGTTCGATGAGCCCGGCGCGTTCAAGTTCTGCCAACCGAATCGTCAAAGTCGAAGAACTTATATCGTTCATCGCAACCTTTAGATCGTTAAAACGTATACTTTGACGTTCGCCGATGACTGTCAGCAGTCTAAGTGCATATTTGCGCCCGATGATTTGCACTAAACCCGTCGCCGGACACATACACTCGTTGCTCTCGCCTGATTCCGTATCCCCGCACCCGCAAGCATTCTCTATCGGTAGACTTAAAATCGGCAGATTCATCGTTTAATGCGCGAATGCGAAAAATTTATTCATAACCTTCGCTTGATTCAAAATTTGAAGAATACTTTACCACTTTTTTCCAATCAAAACCAATAAATTTTCGCCTGTAATTAAATATTTTTACTTGTTTTTTTACTACACGCATAAAAAAATTTGACAAACTTCCCGTAAAGCGTTATGACAGTTAAACACTTCGATTTATCGAACTTAATTCGTGCCGACAAGTGCAACTACTCTCGGCGTTCCCGGTGCAGGTCTTTGAAACTGTTTAGTTGGACGATGCTTGCACGGGTGCGCCTCTGCAGCGTGATAACTAAAACAATTCACTAAAGAAAATTTACCTAAGATTTTAATTTCCGACGAGAAATTTCAAATTAATAATTTTGCGGAATAAAATATTAAGGCGCGTCGCTTAATGTAAGTAGAGTGATATTTGAATCATTGATTGTTGAACTACAATCTACCAAACCAAAAGGAGGAAAAACGATGGCAGCAGAAGCAGAAAATATTCCTTATGGGCGAAAAACTCCACGACACCGGAAAAGATGAAGCAGGTCGCCCGACCGGAACTTCTACGGCGAGAAATTCCACCAGCGTCAATGTGGAAGAAAGAGAGCCGATAGACCCGGAGATGCCGAATATGCCGCCCGCTTAGGTGATTTATGGAATGTGAAGTATAAATGATGAATGAAGGGCAACTTGTATTTAAATTTCATCATTCATTATTCCGTGTTCATCAGTTGTTGATTATGAGTTAAGATTCGAGCTTAAAGGACAATCGCCAATCTTTATGCGACGCGCTTCAGCGGTTTATGCGCTCGCGCGTCGCTCTTGAGCATTGCGGTTGTACAATGCCAAACTTGCCCCCAGTCTAAAAAGCCGAAAATAAAATGCGGAATCCGCGAGCAATGACATATAATCTTTAGGATGCGAAGTCGCCCGAAAATCATTGGGAGATAACGAGGGAAATAATCTTCAACGAATAACAAAATGAAAACAATAATTAAACAAATGATTAAACAAATAAAAACAAATATTTTATTGATATCAATCAGTATTTTGCTTGCGATTGGAGCGGCTTGTTCAAAGGAGCCGGGCAACAATGGAGCGGCGAGCAGTGAGCCGCCAATAAAAACCGGTTCGGCGAGCGATACAGAAGACGCGCTTATCACCGGCGCTGATCTCGCCTTTGTGATCGCCGAGGCTCCGGGCGGAATGGGGGCAATTGAACTCGGCAATCTCGCCGCTTCAAAAGCGCAGAGCGCGGATGTCAAAGCCTTCGGTCAAAAAATGGTTGAAGACCACTCGAAGGCAATCGAGGATGTGAAAGTGTTGATGGTACAGAAAAAAGTTCTGCTGCCATCGGATGTGGTGCCGATGCATATGGAGTTGATGGATAAATTGTCGAAGCTGAGCGGCGCGGACTTTGACAAAGAATACGTCAAAGCGATGGTCGAAGCGCACGAAAAAGATGTCGCGGCATTTGAAAATGTTTCTAAAACAGCTGCCGACGCGGATGTAAAAGCGTTTGCCACGAAGAGGCTGCCAACTATAAAAATGCGCTTAGAAATGATTAAAGGTATGGCTGCCAAAATGGGCGTGAAACCGTAAAGCGCGGGGGCGAATTCAGTAGATAAGGAGAAAACAAAAATGGCAACTATGGAACGCACGGATGCGAACGGCTGGGGTTACACGCTCGAAAATATCGGCGCAAATGTAATTCGCTACGGGTTAGTTATCGTTTTGTTGTGGGTCGGAGCTTTGAAATTCACCGCTTACGAGGCGCAGTAAGCTATAATCTTTCGGACGCGAAATCGCCCGAAAATCATTCGGTGATGACATGGGAAATAATTTCTGAGGAATAACAAGATGGAAACAATGATTAAACAAATGGTTAAACAAATAAAGACAATAGTTTTATTAATATCAGTCAGTACTTTGCTTGCGATTGGAGCGGCTTGTTCAAATGAGCCGGGCAATAAGGGAACGGCGAACAGCGAGCCGTTAGTAAAAACTGATCCGGCGAAACCGCCGAGCGATAAAGGCGATACAGTTGTCACGGGCGGCGACCTCGCCTTTATGAACGATGCGGCTCCGGGCGGAATGGCGGAAGTCGAACTCGGTAAACTCGCTGCTGCAAAAGCGCAAAATGCGGAAGTTAAAATCTTCGGTCAAAAAATGGTTGAAGATCACTCGAAGGCAAATGAAGAATTGAAACAGTTGGCGGCGCAGAAAAAAGTTACGCTGCCGCCGGACGTGATGCCGAAACACAAAGAGATAATGGATAAGTTATCGAAGCTGAGCGGCGCGGACTTTGACAAAGAATACGTCAAAGCAATGGTCGAAGATCACGAAAAAGATGTCGCAGCGTTCGAAAATGTTTCTAAAACAGCCGCCGACGCGGATGTGAAAGCATTTGCCACAAAAACACTGCCGACTTTGAAAATGCACTTGGAAATGATTAAAGGTATGGCTGACAAAATGGGCGTAAAATGAAATCGTGAGGCAAGCCGCAAGTGGTTTAACGGTATTTTAATTTTGATTGAGCGGACAGATGCAATCGGTTGAAAGTCAAAGTTTCGTCTATCAAAATTTATCTTTCGTCGGAAACGACGAATAAAAATAAGCTGACTTGTCGCCCGGCTTTTTTCGGCGGCAGGCGAGTGAGGAGAAAACAAAAATGGCAACTAGAATGGAAACTATGGAACGCGCGGATGCGAGCGGCTGGGGTTACACGCTGGAAAATATCGGCGCGAACGTAATTCGCTACGGTCTGGTGATAATTTTGCTGTGGGTTGGCGCGCTCAAATTCACCGCCTACGAAGCCGAAGGCATCCAGGGCTTAATCGCCAACTCTCCGCTGATGTCGTGGATGTATAGCGTGATGAGCGTACGCACGGCTTCGATGCTTATCGGCGCGACGGAAATTATCGCGGCATTGCTGATTGCGACGCGCTCGTTTGCGCCGAAAATTTCAGCCGTTGGTAGTATTATTGCGATTGGAATTTTTCTTATCACCCTGCACTTTCTTTTGACGACGCCGGGCGTGTGGCAGCCGGGTTACGGCTTTCCGTTTCCGTCGCCGATGCCGGGTCAATTTATTGCAAAGGATTTGGCACTGCTCGGAATCGCAATCTGGTCGGCGGGCGAAGCGTTACGCGCGGCGGGTTGGAGAAATAATCGAATGGATTCGGTCTAATCGGCAATGAATTCGATATAGCCTCCGAAAGAAAATGATTCGTTTGCCGCGCTTCGGCGGTTTGTGCGCCCGCGCGTCGCTCTCGAGCATTGCGATATGTGTAATGCCGAACTTGCCGCCGAGCATCAGCATTTGATTGACCCGCTCAGCCGTCAACTAATCTGCGCCTGCCAGCCGTGCGCGATTCTTTTCGACAATCCGGGCGAAACGAAATACAAAAGCGTTCCGCGCCGCATCAGGTATCTTTCGAATTTTCGCCTGACGGACGCGCAGTGGGACAATTTGAGAATCCCGATTCAACTCGCGTTCTTTTTCAACAGTACGGTCAATGAAAGAATAGTTGCAATTTATCCGGGTTCGGCGGGCGCGACCGAATCGCTTTTATCTTTTGAATCCTGGGGCGAAATTGCAGCGGAAAATCCAATTTTGGAACAGATGGAAGCGGATGTAGAAGCATTGCTCGTCAACCGCGTCGGCAATACGCGCGATTATTATATTGTGCCGATTGACGAATGTTACAAGCTCGTCGGTTTGATTCGCACACATTGGAGCGGATTGTCCGGCGGCACGGAAGTTTGGCGGGAAATCGCGGAATTTTACGCCAAATTGAAGGAACGCGCCAGCGAGGTAAAAAATGCCTGACTTGGATTTTCAAGTCGAATCGGTCGAAGCCGTGCCGTTCGCAGTCGCGCCACTTTTGAATTTTAAATTGCGCGTTGACAATTCAAACCCGGACGAATGGATTCAAACTGTCGCGCTGCGTTGTCAGATTCAGATTGAGCCGACGCGCAGGCAATATAACGGTGAAGAAAAGGAAAAAATGCTCGACCTTTTCGGCGAGTCTGAGCGTTGGGGACAAACGCTGAAAACGATGCTGTGGACACACGCTAGCACAGTCGTTTCGCCGTTTCAAAATTCAACGACGGTTGATTTGCCCGTAAATTGCACGTTTGATTTTAACGTCGCCGGCACAAAGTATTTCGCCGGACTCGAGTCCGGCGAAATTCCGCTTTTATTGTTGTTCAGCGGCACGATTTTTTATGAAGCTGAAGATGGAGCGATACAAATCTCGCAGATTTCCTGGAGCAAGGAAGCAAAATTTAGTCTATCAGTGGGCGTCTGGCGAGAGATGATGGAGCATTATTATCCGAACAGCGCGTGGTTAATTTTACGCCGCGATGCTTTTGAGCGGCTGCAAAAGTATAAAATGCAGCGCGGTATTCCAACCTTTGAGCAGGCGTTGGAAAAACTTCTGCTCGCGGAAGAAGAGGAAATTACAAAGAGCGTTTCGTTATAAATCTTGAAAAGAATGTTATTGTGCGGAACTTCCGTATAATACAAACTTGGGCGGCTACCGTGTTTTCTCGAAAAAGTTTGCTTTGAGCGTGTGATAAAAATTTAAATTCGGAAGCAACAAAATTGTATGTATGAAGTGAGCGTCGAAAAAAGCGACACAATTGAATTACCTGCTTTGATTGAATCGGTTGTCGAAGGCGAAGAAGTTATTTTCACCCGAAACAATTTACCCATTGCAAAACTCGTCGCCGTGCGGCAGGAAAAGCCACGACCGCAGTTTGGCAGTGCGAAAGGCTTGTTTGTACTGGCGGATGATTTTAACGAACCGGTTGCGGATTTTGACGAATATCGCAAATGAAGCTGTTGCTTGATACCCATACGCTTTTGTGGTTTATTGCAGGCAGTGCGAGTTTGAGTGCGTATGCCCAGAGTTTGATTGAAGATGTGTCGAACGAAAAGTTTGTCAGCATTGTGAGCGTCTAGGAAACGGCAATCAAGGTCAGCATCGGGAAAATGTCTTTGTCAGCACCGTTTGATGTTTTATTTCCGCATCAACTGGAAATCAACGGCTTTGAGTTGTTGCCGGTAAAAGTTGAACATACGTCGGTTGTAACGAGTTTGCCTATAGACAGAAATCTGTAAAGGAGATAATAACTATGCAATCAAAAGTTGTAACAGGCATTATCGCCGCATTAATCGGTGGTGTTGCATTCGGAATGATAATGACGATGATGAGTGCGCCGGACGGAAAGCCGATGATGGCAATGGTGGCTAAAGTCGTTCAATCGGACAGTCTGGTTGTCGGGTGGCTTTATCATTTGTTCAATAGCGTGATTATCGGCGCGTCGTTCGGTCTGCTGTTCGGCAATCGCGTTCAAAACTACGGTGCGGGGATTTTATGGGGAATTATCTGGGGCGTTGTTTGGTGGATTATAGGCGGATTAATTTTGATGCCGCTGTTTCTCGGAATGCCGGTCTTTGCTCCGCTGACGATGGAACCGATGCGAATGATGGGAATAATGAGTTTAATGGGTCATATTATTTTCGGAGCGATTATGGGTTTAGCCTTCTTCGCGCTGGTCGGCAAAGTGCCTGCGACGATGGAAGCCAACTAAAATAGGATAAATGAACGAATTGGAATGGCAACTTCTTGAAGAACACACACCGCTGGAATCGGTGAGCGTATCCGGCGTTGAAATAAAAAAAGGCGACCGCGTGATTCTGCGACCGCGTAAAAACGGCGATATTTTCGATATGGCTCTGGCAAATCAAATCGCCGTGATCGAATCAATCGAGCAAACCTACGAAGACCAGGTTCAACTCGCCGTTGTTTTGGAAGACGACCCGGGACGCGATTTGGGTATGATGCGGCAACCCGGACATCGTTTCTTTTTTACCTTGGAAGAAGTCGAACCGCTAAGAGGAAAGGATAAAGTATAAAGGAGAAGGGAGAAAGACAAGAGAATTGTTTTTACTTTATCCCTTATCCTTCATCCTTTATCCTTTCAAGAGGGAGATTGATTGATGACACAGCCGCGCATATTAATCGCGGGCATCGGCAACATTTTTCTGGGCGACGATGCTTTTGGCTGCGAAGTGGCGAAACGATTGTTTGAACGAAAATTACCCGAAAATGTGCGCGTGGTTGATTACGGAATTCGCGGTTTTGATTTGGCTTATGCGCTGATGGACGGTTACGATGTGACCGTATTTATTGACGCAACTCCGCGCGGCGACGCGCCCGGCACGATTTATCTTATTGAACCGGATTTGGACGAACTCGATAAACTCGACGCGCAACCGGCGGCGATTGATACGCATAATATGAACCCGCTGAAGGTTTTGAGTATGGTCAAAACTTTAGGCGGCGAATTCAAAAAAATCTTTCTCGTCGGTTGCGAGCCGCTTTTTACCGGCGAGGAAGACATCGGATTTATGGGTTTGAGCGAACCGGTCGAAGCGGCAGTTGATAAAGCGGTCGAAGTCGTCGAATCGCTTATCACTAAAATTTTGGCGGAAAAACAAGAAAAGGCTTGTGCCTAAATAAAATTTGAATTTACAAGGAGCATTAAGAAAATGGAACACAATAAAATGGAAAGAAGAGAAGATAACCGACAGATGGCGAGATACAGAGACGAAAGTTCGGCGGCGGCAACAGCTTGGAAAATTGTCGGCGGAACGGTTCTCGCTTTGGCGGCGGTGACGGTAATTGCCGCTCTGCCCGATATTAAGCGGTATATCAAAATCAGCATGATGTAGTTGGTTTGAACAACTGGCAAACGCAATATGAGCCAACCGCTGCATTTCAATCAGGCGACCGTTATCGGTTCGGGTCCAAATGGACTTGCCGCCGCCATTGAATTGGCGCGTAGCGGATGTTCCGTGCAAGTGCTTGAAGCGGAAAAAACTATCGGCGGCGGCACTCGTTCGGGTGAATTGACGCTGCCGAATTTTGTTCACGATATTTGCTCGGCGGTGCATCCGCTCGGTGTTGCGTCGCCGTTCTTTCGCACGTTGCCGCTCGCTTCGCACGGCTTAGAGTGGATTCAACCGCCTGCGCCGCTCGCGCATCCGCTTGACGATGGAACGGCGGTCGTGTTGGAAAAATCAATTGAGGAAACTTGCGAAAATCTTGGTGAAGATGCCGCCGCGTATCGCAAATTGATAAATCCGTTGGTTGACGATTGGGAAAATCTCTTTGCCGACTTGCTCGGTCCGATACGTTTTCCGAAACATCCTTTGACGTTTGCCCGCTTCGGTTTAAGCGCAAGGCGTTCGGCGCAAGGTTTGGCAAAAAGCCATTTTAAGGGCGAACGCGCCCGCGCGATATTTGCCGGAATTGCCGGTCACTCAATGTTGTCGCTCGACCAAGCCTTTTCCGCTTCATTCGCCGTCGTTCTCGCCGTTGCGGGACACGCCGTTGGTTGGGCGATTCCGCGCGGCGGCTCGCAGAAAATCGCCGACGCGCTCAGTTCTTATTTGCGCTCGCTCGGCGGCGAAGTCGTCGCAAATTCGCGCGTCGAATCAATTGATAATTTACTAAAACCCGAACGCGCCGTGCTGTGCGATCTAACGCCGCGCGGATTGTTAAAAGTCGCCGGACATCATTTGCCGAAAAGTTACCGGCGCAAACTTGAGCGTTACCGTATCGGTCATGCCGTGTTCAAAATTGATTGGGCGTTAAACGCCCCGATTCCGTGGAAGGCTAAAGAATGCGCCCGCGCCGGAACAGTTCATCTCGGCGGAACGCTTGCCGAGATTGCCGCTTCCGAAGACGCGCCGGCAAAAGGCAAACACGCCGAGAAACCGTACGTTCTCGTAACTCAGCCGAGTTTGTTTGACTCGACTCGTGCGCCGGAAGGAAAACATACGGCTTGGGGTTATTGTCACGTCCCGAACGGCTCAACTTTTGATATGACCGAGCGCATCGAAAATCAAATCGAACGCTTTGCGCCCGGCTTTCGTGATTGCATTATCGCTAAAAAAGTTTCGCCGCCCGCCGAACTCGAACGGCACAATGCCAATCTCGTTGGCGGCAATATTAGCGGCGGCTCAAACGACATTCGGCAGCTTTTTCTGCGCCCGACATTAAGTCTTTATTCAACGCCTGCAAAAGGTCTTTACATCTGCTCGTCATCAACACCGCCGGGCGGCGGCGTTCACGGAATGTGCGGTTATTTTGCGGCGCGGGCGGCTTTGAGAGGAATATAAAACAGAAAATAAATATTTGCGCAATAGATAAAAACTTTTCGATTCATTATTCGCTGTTCGGTCATAAGTCATAAGCAATTTTTTGACTAGAAATAGACAGAAGAAGATAACGCGGCGCAAATTAAAAATTATGACGAACAACCCGGAAAATTTAGGAATACGTTATCGCATTGATGCCAGCCGCAGCAGTTTCACCGCGCAAGCCTTTGCCGAAGGAATGCTTTCATTTATGGGACACAATCCGACTTTTGCCGTCGGGCGCTACGGCGGCGAAATACAGCTTGATTCCGACAACCGGGAAGTTGATTCGATGCTGTTAATAGCGCAGGCGGATAAGCTGTCGTTACTCGATAAAGTCAGTGCCAAAGATGCGGCGGAAATAGAAAATACGATGCGCGAAGAAGTGCTGGAAATTTCGCGGCATCCGGAGATCGTCTTTGTCAGTCGTGATGTTTCGATGAGGCAAATTGCCGACAACAGATACGCCATCAAAATTAACGGCTCTTTGTCGCTTCACGGTGAAACGCGCGGGCAGACAATCGAAGCCGAAGCGGAAATTAGCGGAAAAACCATCCGCGCGCAAGGCGAATTTAAATTGAAACAAAGCGATTTCAATATCAAAAAGGTGAAAGCGCTCGGCGGCACGCTCAAAGTTAAGGACGAAGTGGAAATTTCCTTTGACATCACGGCAGAAATTTAACTGGATTGATTCGCCGGTTTTGAAAACATGCACGAACTTTCAATTGCACTGAGTATCGTTGAGATGGGAATCGAAGAATCAAACAAGCGCGGCGGAGCGAAAGTTGACGCGGTTCATTTGAAACTCGGACGGCTTTCGGGAGTGGTCAAAGACGCGCTGCTTTTTTCGTGGGAAATTGCCTGTCAGGGAACGACACTCGAAAGTTCACGACTTGAGATTACGGAAATTCCCGTCGTCGTGCATTGTGAGAATTGCAAAACAGATCGAACGATTGCAGAGATTAATAATTTTTTGTGTCCTGTTTGCAATGCGCCGACACCGGAAGTTATGCAAGGCAGAGAATTGGAAGTAACGGCATTGGAGATTATTGAATGACACAAACTCGCTTAGTCGAAGTCAGACAAAACGTGCTGAAACACAACGATGTTTTGGCGCGTGAACTACGAATTCGTTTTCAGAAAGCCGGAGTTTTTGTCGCCAGTTTTGTGTCGAGTCCGGGTTCGGGCAAAACCGCTTTTCTGGAAAAGACTTTAACGAAGCTGCGTTCGCAGTATCGCATTACCGCGCTCGTCGGCGATTTGGCGACGGCGAACGATGCGGCGCGTTTGGCGCGGGCGGAAGTTCCCGTCAAACAAATCGTCACCGGCACGATTTGTCATCTCGAAGCGCAGATGGTTTCAGATTCGCTGCAAGATTGGGATTTGAACGAACTCGATTGTTTGTTTATCGAAAACGTCGGCAATCTCGTTTGCCCATCAAGTTACGATTTGGGCGAAGCGTTGCGCGTCGTGCTGATGTCAACGACCGAAGGCGAAGATAAGCCGCTCAAATATCCGACGATTTTCAATACGGCTGATGTCGCCGTGATTACAAAAATGGATTTGGCGGAAGCTGTCGAGTTTGATTTGAAAGCGGCACACGCGAGCATCCAAGCCGTGCGTCCCGCGATGCAGGTGTTTGAAGTTTCGTCAAAAACGGGCGAGGGAATGGACAAATGGCTGGAATTTCTGCAAGCTAAATTTGTTGACGGGCAAGTATGACCAATGGTATTACTTAATTATGAGTGTCGCAAAAGTAACAATTTCCATTGAATCAAACTTGCTGAAAAAGGTTGATATTCTGGTTAAAGAACAAGTTTTTTCAAATCGCAGTCAAGCCATTCAATCCGCCGTTGAAGAAAAGGTTTCACGACTCGACCGCAATCGTTTAGCGCGTGAGTGCGCGAAGCTCGATAAAAAATTCGAGCAGGCTCTTGCCGATGAAGGCTTGGCTTCCGAGGTAGCGGAATGGCTCGAATATTAAGGGGCGACATTATCTGGGCGAGTCTTGACCCGACGCAAGGACACGAACAATCCGGCTTGCGTCCCGTCCTAGTGTTGAGTCAGAACGTTTTTAACGACCGCTCGGGAACAGTCATTGCGGTTGCATTGACAAGTCAGCCGCCGAGCGCGGGTTTTCCTTTGACGCTCGAATTGACCGATTCCAATTTGCCAAAGAAGTCCTGGGTGAAAATCAGTCAAATCAGAGTTTTGTCAGTGAAACGATTAGGAAAGAAATTGGGCAGAGCATCAGCCGATGAGTTGGAGTTAGTGATTGAAGGACTGAATGAAATTATTGGGGAATGAATGGTTGGAATTTCTACAATGGCATTTTGTCGTAAAGGCGGAAATATAAGTAAGATTTTTAAATGAAACAATTCTACTTTTTATTTATTCTTTTCATATTCGCGCCAACTTTTTTGGCGTGCGAAGCTCAAACAGTTTCTCAATCTGCAATTACTCCAGGATTACAAAATACGACTAATTCTAATTCGTCTAAAGAAGAACCTGAACAAATTGACAGCATTTTTGTTGATAAAGATTCACTCTCTTTCAACTGTTATGATGTAGTTAAACTAAAAAAGAAAGTTAAATTGGAATATCCACCAGAAATGAAATCAAAACCTGAATCGGTTGAGGTTTCTTATGCCGTTTTAAAAAAGAAAAATAAAGTATTAGATACGTTTGACGGAGTTTATTTTGGTGCGGGAAACGCAACCGATTTCGGCTTATTTCCTTTCTTGGGTAAAGGAACAAAACAACTTGCTGTTTCACAAACAATACCTCGCGGTGGAAGGCACTGGGTTATTGATTTATCATCTGAAGCACGGGTGATTTTCGATAGTAAAGATTATGGTGTCGGGCGGGAAGAATTCAATGTTATAGACATTGATAAAGATGGAGTGTATGAAATTTCTTTGCCGCTTACTAATTTTTATATGTTTGAAAATATGTCAATGGCGGAAACCCCGCTTCCAGAAATCATTTTCAAATATGACAAAGACGCAAGAAAATATTTCCCCGCCAATCCAATGTTTCAGGACTATTTATTAGCGGGAATCGAGAATGAAGTAAAGCGGTTAAATCCGAGCAATGAAAGTAATTATTTATCCAACAGGCTTGATATAGTTTTGCGTTACATCTATATGGGCAAAGAAGAAGTAGCTTGGTCATTTTTCGACAAAGAATATAAATTGCCGAATAAGGAAGAAATAAAATCAAAAATAAAATCAACTCTCAAAAATGAAAACGTTTATAAATATATTTATGAAAATCGCGTTTCATAATTTGAATAGAAAATCGTTTTATAGTTGATATAAAGGACAAAAAATTATGTGTTTAGCAATTCCCGGAAAAATCGTTAATAAATTTGAAGCCGACGGCGTGCAGATGGGCAAAATTGATTTCGACGGCATCACCAAAAACATCTGTTTGGCGTATGTGCCGGACATTAAAATCGGTGAATACGCGCTCGTCCACGTCGGTTTTGCCATCGAAAAATTAGACGAAAAAACGGCTCTCGAAACGCTTCAGATATTTCGAGAGATGGGCGTTTTAGAAGAAGAACTCGGTGCGACAACGGAAGCCCAAGGAGTACAAAATGAAATATCTGCAAGAGTTTCGTGACCCAGAACTAGCGCAAAATATCTTATCGGAGATTCGCGCCGCCACCACGCGCCCGTGGGCGATTATGGAAGTTTGCGGCGGTCAGACGCATTCGATTATTCGGCACGGCATTGACCAGCTCCTTCCGGAAAATATCGAACTGATTCACGGTCCGGGCTGTCCGGTCTGCGTGACGCCGCTCGATATGATTGACAAAGCTCTAGCGATTGCCGCCAAACCGAATGTAATTTTCTGTTCGTTCGGTGATATGCTGCGCGTTCCCGGAAGCGAGAAGGATTTGTTTCGCGTCAAAAGCGAAGGCGGCGATGTTCGCACGGTTTATTCGCCGCTCGACGCGCTGAAAATTGCACGGGAAAATCCCGAAAAGGAAGTCGTCTTTTTCGGCATCGGTTTTGAAACGACCGCGCCTGCAAATGCAATGGCGGTTTTCCAGGCAAAACAGCAAAATCTCGAAAATTTTTCGATGCTGGTTTCGCACGTTCTCGTGCCGCCCGCGATTGCCGCGATTATGGACTCGCCGACCAATCGCGTCCAAGGATTTCTTGCCGCCGGTCATGTCTGTTCGGTGATGGGCTACGCGCAATACCCGCCGCTCGTCGAAAAATACAAAGTTCCGATTGTCGTGACGGGCTTTGAGCCGGTTGACGTTTTGGAAGGCATTCGCCGCGTGGTGATGCAACTCGAAAGCGGGCGACACGAAATCGAAAACGGCTACAAAAGAGTAGTTAATTTCGACGGAAACATTCCCGCGCAAACGATGCTCGCCGAAGTTTTTCGCACGACTGACAGTGCGTGGCGCGGCATTGGCATTATTCCGCAAAGCGGCTGGCGTTTGAATGAAAAATATCGCCAGTTCGATGCCGAAGCGAAGTTTGATGTGACGGGAATAAACACCGTCGAATCGCCTCTCTGTCGAAGCGGTGAAGTCTTGCAAGGAATGATTAAACCGCACGAATGCGAATGCTTCGGCAAAAACTGCACGCCGCGCAAACCGCTCGGCGCGACAATGGTTTCGAGCGAGGGCGCGTGCGCGGCTTATTATAATTACGGACGATTAGCACCGAAGGCAGAGCATTCAATATGATAGAAACTTTAAATGATTTAAAAGCCAAGCAGTTTTTTCCGTTGGATGAATGGGGTGAACGCGGCTTGAATCATTCAGAAGAGTCAACTATTGAAGAGATGCAATTGGCTGTCAAAACTTTTATTGACTTTCTGATAAATCTCTACAAAACTCATCCGACTAACCAATTTGTAATTCAAGAAATACAAAAATATTTTGATGATTGGGATAGTTTCGATTTTGACACGGAAGAAATGGAGTATATTTTCGACAGCTATTTTGAAATTCTAAAGGAAATTAAGATTGAGCCAAAAGAGTTTAGTGTGTGAATTGCGACTGCAACTCTTTTCAAAACAATCTGTGAAAGAAATTAAAGAGATTATATGAAAAAAACAAATGAGGGCGATGTGGTAAAAGGAGCGGTTGCCGGACTCGTCGGCGGGCTGGTGGCTTCTTTCGTGATGAGCGCATTTCAGACGCTTTTAAGCGCGCTTTCGGAAGAAGAGAAAAAATCAAAAAAAAAAAGGAAGACGAACCGGCAAACGTCAAAGCCGCCGAAGGAATTTCCAAAGCGGTTTTCGACCACCGATTAAAGAAAAGCGAAAAAGAACCGGCGGGCGAAGCGGCGCATTACGCGATGGGCGCAATGTCGGGCTTGATTTACGGTATTGCTTCCGAGATTGCGCCGATGACGACAGTCGGATTGGGGCTTCCGTTCGGCGCGGCGGTTTGGCTGGTTGCGGATGATGTCGTCGTGCCCGCGCTCGGACTTGCAAAACCGGCAACCCAATATCCGCTTTCGACGCACGCTTACGCCCTTTCTTCGCACTTGGTTTATGGATTGACAACTGATTTGGTGCGGCAGGCGGTGCGCGATTTGTTGGACTGAAAGTTTTATGACTGAAGAAACGGAAAAAGACGTAATCGGAACGGGCAAAGAAACCAAAATCGAACGTGCCATCGCAAATTATGTCGGCGTTGTCATTCATTTGTTTCTTTCAGTGCTTGCCCTGTTGCTGTTGATTGCGGCTGGCATCGCCGCTTACGATACGGTTGTCCGCGATTTTCCTCAACTCTGGCAACAGAATGACGAGTATGTCGCTCTGCAAAGAATCGTCGAAAATGTTTTGCTGATTGCCATTGCCGCTGAGTTCGCGTTTCTTCTGCTGTATCATCGAATGAGCGCGGCGGTCGAAGTCGTGGTTTTCGTCCTCGCCCGTAAGACGGTCAATCCGAACATCACCGCGCTCGATTTACTGCTGTGCGCGGCGGCAATCGCCGGACTTATCATTTTGCGATTTTATTATTTACCCGGCAAAACGACTTGAAACCAATAAAGTTTGATTACAAAAAAGTTTGTGCGAAAATAAAGCCGAGGTTGAAATATGCGAAATCAACAATTACTCGAACGTATCGTTCTCAATCCCAAAGTGATGATCGGAAAGCCCGTCATCAAAGGCACACGTTTGACGGTCGAATTTATTATTAATTTATTGGCGCACGGCGCGACGATTGAAGAAATTTTAGATGAATACGAAGGCTTGATGGCGGAAGATGTTCAAGCCTGTCTGCTTTTTGCCGGAGAATCTTTAAGCCGTATTGATTTTATGCCTCTGACGGTGGAGACGGTTTGAAATGCGTTTTCTGGTTGACGAATGCACCGGCTCGAAAGTCGCCAAATGGCTGCGCGAACACGCATCACGAAGTCTTTTCCGTTTTCAACGAAGCGCGTGGAATGACCGATGATGAAGTTATCGAAAAGGCTTTCACTGAAGATTGGATTTTAGTAACTAACGACAAAGATTTCGGCGAGATGTTTTTCCGCGAGCGGCGCGAACACAAAGGCGTGATTCTTCTGCGGCTTGAAGATGAACGGGCGGCGAATAAAATTGCGGTTCTGCAAAGGTTATTGGAAAATTACGCTGAAAAATTGCCGGAGCAATTTTTCGTGGCAACAGAAACGCGGGTCAGATTTGCTCAATCGTAATTTCGGACGTTCGTCAAAAATCGCCGCCGCCGAAGACATTTAATAATCCCTGAATAACAAAATGAATTTAGATTTTAACAGTTGGACTTGCCCTTTGCCGCTTCGTGATTATCCGAAAATTGTTCTCGGACACGGCGGCGGCGGAAAATTGTCAAACGAGTTAATCGAAAATCTTTTCCTGCCCGCCTTCTCAAATGAAACGCTGGAAAAATTGGGCGACGCGGCGACGATTGATTTAAATGGAATTTTGCAAAATGGCGCACGGCTCGCATATTCCACCGATTCTTTTGTCGTCAATCCGTTATTTTTTCCCGGCGGCAACATCGGCGATTTGGCAATCAACGGCACGGTCAACGACGTGGCGATGAGCGGCGCAAAGCCTATGTTTTTAAGCGCGGGTTTTATCATCGAAGAAGGTTTCGAGATGGAAAATCTTGGTAGAATCGTCGGTTCGATGAGCCAAGCCGCGCTCACTGCGAATGTGCGCATCGTCACCGGCGATACGAAGGTTGTCGAGCGCGGCAAAGGCGACGGCGTTTTTATCAACACGAGTGGTATCGGCATCGTTTCCGGAGGCGTAAATATCGCGCCGAATCTAGCGCAAGCGGGCGATGTCGTCATTGTTTCGGGCGAAATCGGTCTGCACGGAATTGCGATTATGAGCGTCCGCGAAGGCTTAGAGTTTGACGCGCCGATTTTGTCTGACTGTGCGCCGTTGAATGGATTAGTTGCGGAAATGCTCGAAGTTACAAAAGAAATTCACGTTCTGCGCGACGCGACGCGCGGCGGCGTGGCTTCGGTGTTAAATGAAATCGCCAAGTCTTCAAACGTCGGAATTCGCCTTCAGGAAAACAGTTTGCCCGTTCCGCGCATTGTGCGCTCGGCGTGCGAAATGCTCGGACTTGACCCGCTTTACGTCGCCAACGAAGGCAAACTCGTGGCGATTCTGTCGCGCGAATATGCCGACGAAATGCTCGAAAAGATGCGCTCAAATAAGTTTGGCGAAAAAGCGGAAATCATCGGCGAAGTCGTCGCCGAACACGCCGGAATGGTCGTCGCTAAAACCGGTATCGGCGGCACTCGCGTCGTAGATCTGCAGCTCGGCGAACAACTTCCAAGAATTTGTTGAAGCAAAATAATCAAAAATTATAATCTTTTCATTTGAATTATCATTCTTCCTGTTTTCATTCTTTTATCTTTACACTTGGCAGACCTACGGCTTGAAGCTGCCGATTTAGTGCCGGAATGTCTTGCGATTCGATTGTCTGCCAGCGTTCGATGACGGATTTTGATTCGCGGTTCACTTCGACGACGGCTGCCGCGACTTGCGGAGTTGGCGCGGCATCAACTTCCTGAATCACGCCGAAAAGCGTTTGCAGTCTAGCTAAAACATCAAGTGAAAGCGGCGCGCCCGGACGGCGATTTGTTGCGCCGGTAAGTTCGTTCAGTTTTTTATCCAGCGCGTCAATTTGCCCGGCGACAGCATTTTGTCCCGCCCTTTCTTTGGCTTTGGCGAGTTCGGAACCGAGCAAATTGACGCGCTCGGTTATCGGCTGCAGCGTGAGCCTGTGGTCGTAAAGTTGTTTTGATAATTCAAACTGTTTTGTCAAATCAGCCGTCGAAGTTTTCAGGCGCGGGTCAATTTTAACCGTCATCGGCTGCGTGTAGCTTTTGCCGCCGACGGTCAGCACAATTGAATATTCGCCCGGCATCGCCCACGGCGCGGTCGCGTTCGGCGCGGTGTTGCGATAAACGGCGGCAATCGGATATTCCGGCTCAACGTTCGGAATCGGCTGATACTGCAAATCCCACATAAAGCGGTGGATTCCGGCTTTGTTCGATAATACTTGTGGCGGTCGAATCCAGTAAGCCGGAACATTGTTCGTATCCTTTACCGGCGCAAACTTGTCCGCGCTCGAATAACTCCGCACAACGCTTCCTTTGCGGTCTTTGATTTCCAGCGTAACGTTCGGCGCGTTTTTGTCGAGATAATAATCAATCATCGCGCCGTCCGGCGGATTTTCGCCTGACGGCTCGTCGGGCGGCAAAGGCGTGTCGGTGTTCATATTCCAACGAACACGCAAAGCGGTTTGCGGTTTGAAAAGAACCGATTCTTGATTGTTCGTTTCAAGCTGTCGAAGCGGCGTGATGTTATCCAAAATCCAAAATCCGCGCCCGTGCGTGCCGACGGCGATGTCGTCGTCTTTGACGATTAAATCGCGCACGGAAGTCGCGGGCATATTAAACCGCAGAGATTGCCAATTTTCGCCGTCGTCAAACGAGACATAAACGGCGCGTTCGGTTCCGGCAAATAATAAACCTTTTCGCCGCGTGTCCTCGCGCACAACATTGACGGTTTGCCCGTCGGGAATGCCCTTTGTAATTTCCTTCCAATTTTTTCCGCTGTCGTGCGTCCGGTAGATGTGCGGACGATTGTCGTCGAGCCGCAAAGTGTTGACTGCCGCATAAGCCGTGTCCTTGTCAAAATGTCCGGCTTCGACGATGGAAATTTTCTGCCACGCCGAAATGTTTGGCGGCGTGATGTCTTTCCAATTTTTGCCGCCGTCGGTGGTCAGTTGAATCAAACCGTCGTCAGTTCCAACCCAAATTCGATTGATGTCTTGGAATGACGGCGCGACGGTGTAAATCACTCCGCGCTGCGTCGGCTGCGCGGAAGGCAGTGTTTTGAATTTGCCCGTGCTTGCCGGAATTTCCCACGTTTTGCGCGTCAAATCCTGACTGATTTGCTCCCAATTCTGCCCGCCGTCGCGCGTTTTCCACAAAGTGTTTCCCGAAAAATACAACGTTCGATTATCAACGGGCGAAAAAATTACCGGCTGCGTTCTAATCATCCGAAAATCAGCGCCGCGAAACGGTTTCGGCAAAATGTTTTGCGCCTGTCCCGTCCGCCGGTCGTAGCGCGAGAGTTTGCCGCCATAAACGATGTCGGGGTCGAGCGGGTCGGCGGCGACGTAGCCGTATTCTTCCGCCGCTACCGGAGTCCAATCTTTAAAAGTTATCTCGCCGTAATTGCCGCGGCTCGAAATGCAAACCGAGCCGCTTTCCTGTTGACCGCTGCACAGGCGATACGGAAAAGAGTTGTCGGCGGAAACGTGATAAAGCTGCGCGGTCGGCTGGTTATACCACGAACTCCAGGACTTTCCGCCGTTAACCGTGATGATTGCGCCCTGGTCGCTGCCCATTAAAATAATTTCGGAATTATTCGGATTTATCCAGATGTTTTGATAATCGTCGCCGCCCGGCGCTCCGCGAAAAGCCGTCCAGGTTGTACCGCCGTCCGTAGATTTCCAGGTAACAATACTTGCCGCGTAAATCACGTCCGCGTTTTTCGGGTCAAACTGCAAATCGCCCAAATCGCCGCTCGCAATACGATTCGCCGGACGAGAATCGGTTGTAACAACCGTCCACGTTTCGCCTGCGTCGCTTGAGCGATAAAATTTCGTGTCGTCCGGCGTTCTGACTGCGGCAAACAAGCGTTTCGGATTGCTCGGCGCAACGGCGAGGCTGGCTTGCGTGATACTGGCAGGCAAGCCTTTTGTTAATTGCCGCCAAGTCTTGCCGCCATCAATTGATTTAAAGACGCCGCCGTTCGTGCCGTCGAACCGGGCGTTTTCCCACGCGCCTTCGCGCGATTCCCAGAGCGATGCGTAAATGATGTTTGTATTGGTCGGGTCAATCACGACATCCCAGCCGCCGACGTTTTCATCTTTGCCGAGAACTTTTTCAAAAGTTTTTCCGCCGTCGAGAGAGCGATAAATACCGCGCTCCGCGTTTGCGCCGTAAGGATGTCCGGCGACAGCAACAAGAACTTTATTTTCGTCGCGCGGGTCAACGGCAATTTCCGCGATTTGTTGACCGTCGCGCAAACCTAAATGCGTCCAAGTGCGTCCTGCGTCAATTGATTTATAAACGCCGTCGCCGACCGACAAATCAGGACGATGCAAACCTTCGCCGCTGCCGACGTAAATCACGTTCGGATTTGAAATTGAAACGGCGATTGCGCCGATTGAACCCGTCGGTTGGTCGTCAAAAATTGGAATCCAGGTGCGTCCGGCATCGGTCGTTTTAAAAACTCCGCCGTTGCTCTGCGCCATATAAAAAACGTTAGGTTGCGAAGGGACACCCGCGACGGCGCGGGTTCGACTGCCGCGAAACGGTCCGATGTTGCGCCAATGCAGAGCTTGTTTGAAATCCTGATTAAACGCCTGCGCGTCAGCAATTGTTTGAATGCCGAATACGAAAGCGATAATAAATATCGGCAAGAGAGAGCGTTTTAATAATTTCATAATTTTATTTGCGAAATTCGGCATTTCAGGCTTGTTGAACCGCTTGCGCGAGTTTGGACAAAGAATCTTTCGCGTCGCCGTACAGCATCGCCGTATTCGGTTTGAAAAACAAAGGATTTTCGATGCCGGAAAAACCTTTTCCCTGCCCGCGTTTGAGAACAATCACCTGAGTCGCGCGGTCAACTTCGATAATCGGCATCCCGGCAATCGCGCTTTTCGGATTATCTCTTGCATCCGGATTTACCGTGTCGTTTGCGCCGACGACAACGGCGACATCGGTGGTCGGCATTTCCGGATTGACTTGTTCGAGTTCATAAAGGAGCGAATACGGCACGTTGGCTTCGGCAAGCAGCACGTTCATATGTCCGGGCATTCTGCCGGCGACCGGATGAATCGCGTATTTGACCGAAACGCCGCGCTTTTCAAGCGTGTCCGCCAACTCCCGCAGAGCGTGCTGCGCCTGCGCCGTCGCCATTCCGTAGCCGGGAACGAAAACGACCTGACGCGCATAAGCCAACTGCACAGCAACATCGTCAACCGAAGTTTCGCGCATCGTTCCTTCAATCTGCGTCGCTTCAGTTCCCGCCGAACCGAACGCGCCGAATAAAACATTCGTGATTGAACGATTCATCGCGCGGCACATTAGAATCGAAAGAATCAAGCCGGAAAAACCGTCGAGCGTTCCGGCAATAATTAAAACCTTGTTGTTCAGGGCAAAACCCGTCGCGGCGGAAGCGAGTCCGGCGTAAGAATTCATCAGCGACATGACGACCGGCATATCAGCCGCGCCAATCGGCAGCACGAGCAAAACGCCGAACAAAAACGCCATTCCGACCATCACATAAAACAGTATTCCGACCGGAAAGAAAATCAGATAAACAAAAATACCGACAGCCGCAACGAACAAAGAGATATTGACGATGTTTTGACCTTTGTAAGTAACAGGCGTTCCGCGCACCAAGCCTTGCAGTTTGGCAAAAGCGATTAAACTTCCCGTAACGGTGATGCCGCCGAACAGAACTTCAAAACCTATGGCGGTCATTTTAAAAGAACCCAATTCGCCGCTGTACCGATAAAATTCGGCAATCCCGACAATCGTGGCGGCGAGTGCGCCGAAAGCGTGTGAGAGAGCGGTTCGCTGCGGCATCGCGGTCATCGGCATCCAGATTGACATTGCCGCGCCGATTAGCGAGCCAATCACCAGACCGACGATAATCCATTCGTAAGAAACGATTTCTCGATGAAAAAGCGTTCCGGCAATCGCCATCAACATTCCAACCGCCGCCGCATTCATTCCGCGTCGCGCCGTCGTCGGATGACTCATCGCTTTCAGACCGTAAATAAATAAAACGGACGCGACGAGATAGATGATTTCGATTAAATAAGGAATTTGCATAAAAGATATTTGCCCGCGAAACACGCTAAAAACGCGAAAAGAAAACAAAATCAAAGCAAAAATTGCTTCATCTGTTCCACACATTCCAAAAGTATCCGTTTCATTTTTGTTTGTTTGCCCTCGAAAAAAGAAATAAAGAAAATTTTGCCTTTTCGTTCTTATCTTTTTAGCGTCTTTCGCGTGTTTCGCGGGCAATCATTCATTCCAGCTTTTAACTTCCCGAATCAAATTTTTGGAGTTTTTAGTGTTGGCAAAGCGTTCGTATTCGAGTTTTGGAAAATGCCCGAAGTTGACCAGTAACGCCAATTCAAAACCAGTCGCGTTCAAGTAATTCATTGTTTGCGCTCTATGTTCATCAACCAAACTCGATACCGCCTTCAGTTCAACAATAATTTTGCTGAAGCAAACAAAGTCAGGTTTGAAAAATTGTTCTAATTGTATTCCTTTGTATTCAAGCTGAATTATAGGCTCAAACACAAAAGGAATTTCCTGAATTTCAAATTCTATTCTCAAACATTCTTGATAAACAGGCTCAAGAAAACCACAGCCTTTTTGCTTATAAAGTTCAAAACATGCGCCGATGATTTTGTAGCTTTCTTCTTTGTAGATTAAATCAGCCATAAATTTTTATTGCCCGCGAAACACGCCAAAGACGCTAAAAGAAAAGGCAAAACATAAAAAATTATTTTTCTTTTTTTCCGTGTGTTCCGCGTGTTCCGCGGGCAAAACTCTTATTTCTTTCTTCCCGTCTTGTCTTGAAACATTCTGAGCATTCGGTCGGTTATCATAAAACCGCCGACAACATTTATAGTGGCGGAAATCACGGCAATCACGCCCAAAATCGTACTAACTCGGTCGTGCTGCGAGCCTGCCAGAACAATCGCGCCGACGACTGAAATTCCCGAAATCGCGTTGGTCGCCGACATCAAAGGCGTATGAAGCAGCGGCGGCACTTTCGAGATGACCAGATAGCCCAGAAAAGCCGCTAACGCGAAAACGTATAGCAAGCTGATAATGGTTTCGTTATCCATAAAACTCTATTTATTTTGTATTGAAAATCTCTTTAATTCTCTCGTTGCGAATCTCGCCCTGATGCACGACGCAACTGCCGTTCAGAATATCGTCAGAAAAATCCAAATTTAACGCGCCGCCCGTCGCCAGCAGATTGCAAAATGCCGTTACGTTGCGCGAAAAAAGCTGGCTCGCGTGAACCGGAATTGTCGCCGCCAGATTGGTGGGCGCGTAAATAAAAATTCCGTTGTGATTGACGATTTCGTTCGGCTTGGAAAGCTCACAGTTGCCGCCGTTTGCACCCGCTAAATCAATAATCGTCGAACCGCGTTTCATCGCTTCGACGGCTTCTCCAGTGATTAAAATTGGAGCGCGCCTTCCCGGAATTTGCGCGGTCGTGATGATGCAATCGGTGTTTGCCGCCGCTTTTCTCAAAAGTTCGCGTGCGCTTTCCATAATTTCCTCGCCGACTTCTTTCGCATAACCGCCTTCGCCTTCGGCGTTGACGTTTTCGAGTTCGAGAAACTTTGCTCCCAGAGAGCGCACGGCTTCGCCAGCCGCCGCTCTGATGTCAAAGCCTTCGACGACCGCGCCCAAACGCCGCGCCGTCGCAATCGCCTGAAGTCCGGCAACACCCGCGCCGACAATTAAAACTTTCGCGGGCGGAATCGTTCCCGCCGCGGTCGTCATCATCGGCAGCATTCGCGGCAGTTTTTCGCATCCCAGAAGAACGGCTTTGTAACCGGCAATCGTCGCCATCGAAGACAAAATGTCCATCGCCTGCGCCCGCGTTGTGCGTGGAATCATTTCCAGAGAAATTGCCGTCAAATCATTCTCAATAAATGCTTGCAGTTTTTCCGGCTCATCCAAAGGGCGCAGAAGAGCGACGACAATTGTGCTTTTTTTCAGTTTCGACAAACTCGCGTCGGCGGGACGATTTATTGCCAGCAAAACATCGGCTTTTTGCAGCAGTTCTTCTTGAGCAGATGAAATTTCCGCTCCGGCTTGTTCATAATCGGTATCGGTTGCGCCGGCTGATTCGCCCGCGCCGGTTTCGACAAGAACTTTATTTCCTGCCGCAACGAGTTTTTTGACCGACTCAGGAACAAGAGCGACGCGAATTTCGTCCGCAAATGATTCTTTCAAGACAATGATTTGCATTTTGAAAATGGTCAAAGGACATTTGAAATAAATAAACGATTCTTCGCTTAATGTATTACAAAACTATAGCTGCGGCAAGATAAATAATTTGTTAAGTAATTTCTCAAGTCGGCAGGGCGACGCGCAAATGAAGAAACAATAACTGGCTAAATCTGGAGAATTAGCTCATCTTGGAAATGCGTAAATATGTCTGGTTTGTTACTCTCTGGGATTCTATCGTCACCGTCGTCCGGTTTGGGAGAAGTTGGAGGTTCAAATCATCTCAGTCCAACCTTGTTTTTGAGCAATTCTTCGGAATCGCCTTTTCTTTTTGTCATCTATTTTGGTATTAAGAAATGTAATTATGCTCCGAATACCAATCATAGCCTTGTTCCGCCCAAAAATCGCGCGGGCGTTTGTCGGTATATTCAATTCGTCCGATGCGTTTGATTTGTTTGATGCCGTATTTGGTCGGCGTGGCGAGGCGTAGCGGCGCGCCGTGTTCCAGAGTTAGTGGCGCGCCGTTCATTTCATACGCCAGAAGCGTCTGCGGATGAAGAATGCTCGGTATATCAAAGCCGACGTAATATCCTTCGTCAGAAGTCACGAGCGAGACATACGGCAGCAGATTTTCGGGATGATTTTTTAAGTCGGGCGCGTTGCCATCGCGCGTTTTCGGCTGATATTTCGCGGTAAAATCCGAAAAATCATTATCGTCAGCGGCGGAAAACTAATTCAGTGCAGCCAGCGCGTCGCAAGCGAAGGCTTCTTTTCTAATTGTATGCCGTTTTCCTGCATCATTATTTGGCGATTATAAAGCTAAAACCGTCAGACGGTAAATTCAGTTTTGTTTTTCAAATTTTAGCGCGACCGAATTCATACAATAACGTAAGCCGGTCGGCTTCGGTCCGTCGTCGAAAACGTGACCGAGATGCGAACGACAACGACTGCATAACACTTCGGTGCGTGACGAGCCAAAACTATTATCGGTTTCTTCGGTGACGTTTATCGCGGCAATCGGCTGATAAAAACTTGGCCAGCCCGTGCCGGATTCAAATTTTGCGTCGGAACTGAATAGCTTTAAATGACACGCCGCGCAGTAATAATCGCCGTGTTCGTGATTGTCGTTGTATTCGCCCGTAAAAGCTCGCTCGGTTCCCTTTTCGCGCATCACGTAAAATTGTTCTTTAGTGAGTTGCTTTCGCCATTCGTCTTCTGTTTTCACGATTTTTTCTCCCTTGTATTCTCCGTTTGACGCGCTTGCCGTTTTAGCTTCCTTTTCGGCAAGCAATGTTTGAATAACCTTTTCCTGCACATCGTATGCGCCCTCGCCGATGTGCGTATAGCGGATGCGTCCCTGTTTATCGAGAATCACAACCGTCGGCCACGCTTCGATATTATATTCCCGCCACGTATCGCCGCCTCCGTCCGTTACGACCGGGTATTTGATGCCCAAGCGTTTGACGGCATCTTGAATCTTATCGAAATTCTTTTCGTATTCGGATTCGGGTGTGTGAACGCCGACGATGGTCAAGCCCTTGTCGCGGTAATCGGCATCCAGCCGCTTGAGCGTCGGCAAAGTATTGCGGCAGTTATAACAGCCGAACGTCCAGAAATCCACCAGCACGACGCGCCCGCGTAGATTCTCCAGCGTCGTCGGTTCGGAATTAAGCCATTGTCCTTCTTTAAGCGCGGGAGCAGCCTTCGCCTTGCCTGCCGCAATCAGCGCGTCGCGGGCGTTGGCACCAGCATTTTCATCTGAAGTCATCGGCACGAAAGAAGCTTCGCGGTTCAACTTTTCTTTATTTTTATCGGTTTTGCCGGGAGTAGCAACTGCCGATTGGCTATCTTGTTTTGATGCGACCGAGCGGGAACAGCCGGTAAAGATTATCGCTGCAACGAGCGAGATTAAAGCTAACACCGAAGTAATTTTGTAGTTCATAATAATTTCCCTTTTGACGTATTTTGGCAAAAGTGACGCTCATCCGTCTATGTTCAGCCGAGAATTTACCCTTTGCCGAAGCATTGGTATTTTCGTTTTACGTCTTTTATTACTCAACGGACTTCGCGGAATCTTTGCTTCATAACTTTGTGTGAATCAATACTAGGAAAGTTAATACAAAGAAGTGTTTTAGTCGGGAACGCAGGCATCTTGCCTGCACGGATTGTGCCAGCAATCTAAAACGGTTGATAATCAGCAATTTCTGCGACGCTTCGCGTCGTGGCAGGCAAGATGCCTGCGCTCCCGACAAGAAATTGACTTTTTATTAAACTGGATTTTCTTTTTAGTGTTGATTCACATACTTTAATAATCCCCAAAAGGTTCTTTATTATTCCCGCATAATTATCAATCAATCTGATTCACGCTATTTTGAGTTTTCCGAGTAAAAACTTTACAACATTGATAGATTCTTTTTTACCTTCAAATTTGGAGTTGATGGAATCGGCTAAATTCATCATCTCGATTCGCAACAATTTTCTGCCGCGGCTGATGCGCGACATCACCGTTCCGACGGGAATGTCCAAGATTTCGGCGATTTCCCGATAAGAAAATTCTTCGACATCGGCAAGCAGCACTACTTCTCGAAAACACGGCGGAATGTGTTTAAGACTGGCGATTATTTCCTCGTCGCGGAGAGATTCGGCGATTGCGGGTTTGAAAACCAAGCTCTTCAATGCTTCGTCGCCGTCTTCGACGAACTTAAATTTTTTATTGTTAAAATAAAAGCGTTTCAGCTTGTTGGAAAGGATTTTATGCAGCCACGCCCGGCAATTAGTTCCGAGTTTATAGCACCCGAATGATTTCCACGCTTGCAGAAAAACTTCCTGAATTAAGTCTTCGGCTTCTGATTGATTTTTCGTAAATTTCAAGGCAGTGCGGTAAAGCTCGTTTAAATGCGGCATCGCTTCCGCTTCAAAATCTTTTATCGTATTTTCCTTTAAAGTCGGCATAAATCCTCTCTGATACGAAAGTTTTTCCGGAATAACCGGACGCAAATTCGTTTCTAATGAGTGAATCTTACGTTAGAAAAAAAATTATTATATGTCAGCCCGGTGACATATAAAATATTTATTTTTTCGCTGAGAACTTTGGTAGGTAAAAGCAAACTTCCTCATTAACCGTTGTCTTGCGTGGTAATAAAATCACTTCTATACAAAACCAGATATTCAATCGTCATTTTACTCGCGCTTGGTAAAAATTACGCTTATCGTTTAAAGCTTTTGTTGGTTAGATAATCCGTCAGCGCGTCGGGCTGAAGCGTCAATGGATGCCCGCGTTTATAATTGACAATTCCCGCCTGTCGCAAACGCCCCAGAGTAATTGTTACGTGTTGCCGGCTCATCGCCGCCATTCGCGCCAAATCGTCGTGCGTTACGAGCAACTCGACTTGACCTGTTCTTTCTTTGATAATGCGCTTTTCGCGCGTGCTGGCAAGATGCAGCAATAACATTCCGAGTCGTTCTTCCGCGCCGCGATAGCTGAGAATCTCGACGCGCCGCAAAGCGTCGGCAAGCCGGATGCAGAAAGTAAAAACAAACGCGCCGAGTATTTCGCTGTTATCTTGCAGATAATTCAGAAAATCCGCGAGTTTGATTTCAACGATAGTGCTTTCGGTCGTCGCCCGCGCCCAATTCTGACGGTGTGCCGTATCGCCTCTGCCGCAAAAACAAAGTTCGCCGAACGGTTCGCCCGCATCGAACACATTCAGCACAATTTCGTTCCCTTCGATGCTGCTCGCAATCAAAGCGGCTTGCCCGCTTTTGATGAAATAAAGACTGTCCGAACGGTCGCCCGGCTGCCAGACATCCACTCCGCGCCCGAACTCAAGCTGTTTGCCGAGCGAGCCGTCCGGCGGCAGATGCTCAATCGTCAAAGTCGTCAAAGCGCGGCAATCGTGGTGTTCGCCGAAAGGAAATTCCGCTTTGTATCGTTTCAATGTGTCGCCGCTCATTTCCCGTTTCTGTTTCTTTGCCTTTTACCTTTCGTTGATGTAACTCTTTAAAGAGTAAATTTATTCTAGCCCTTTCGACTATAAATTGACACTCGATTTTTCAAGAAAATTTTGCACGGCGGGCGCGGCGTTTGAAGCAATCTGCAAGTTTTCCGCGTTCGTCAAATTGGAAATGAAAAAGACCAAATCAGTTTCGGTTTCAAACCCCGCGACGGCGTAATTTTGAATCGCTTCTTGATACAGCGCAATGCCCGACGATTGCAAAAGCGCGATGCCGCCACGACCGGAAAAAGTTTCGCCGTTCTTTTTAGTAATAATCAGTGAGAGAATTTTTTCGTTTTTTCTCAAAATCAGATGAACGAAATTTCTTTCGTCAATCGTGCAGTGATGGGCGGCGACGACATCAAATCCGTCGTCAGCCTTTTCTTTTATCAGCGGCACTAAACCGGCGTATTCCGCTCCGAGTTTGCCGGACATTTCCTCAACGGTATAATGCCGCTCGGCATAGCCTTCTTCGAGAGCGCAGTGAACGTGGTCGCCCAATCCGATGCGAAGCAATTCAGTAATTTGTCCGGGAAAAGTTTGACTCGGGCTTGATTTACCGGCGAGATTTGACGGCGAACGGCGCTGCCAGACGAAGATGCCGAATAGCCCGAAACAGACAAACAAAACAATCGCCGTCGCCGCTGTCAAAAATTTGCGAACAAATAAAAATCTGAAAAGACGCGGCTCGGCGTGAATTTGTTTTTGAATCGTTTCGCGCAAAGCGTTCGGCGCAACCTCGTTCTGCACGGCGCGCCGAAGAAGTGTTTTGGCGTGCAAAATTGCATGGGCGGATTCGCTGCAATCGGCGCAGAATTCTAAATGTCGGGTGATATTTCCGGCTATCTCATCGCCGAGTTCGCCGTCCATATACGCATCAAGGCGGACCTGGACGACTTCACATTTTTTTTCGTTAAGGTTTGGCATAATTTCCCATTTCCCTTATTATACCGTTGTAAATTTTTCGCTTGTTTTAGACCGCATGAATTTTTTACCGTTCATTGTTTGTTAATCGGCTACCGTCCGCCGCGGTCGAAAATTTAAGTTATCACCCGCATTCTAACATAAAGCCGTTTTTGCCCGATAAAAATTCCCGGACGCAAAAACGCCGCCGTTTTCCTTCGCGCCGGGAATAAAATCTTCTCAAAATTGATTTCAATAATAATTTGTTCTGTAATGTATCTCACACAATAAAGATGTGAAATTTTTAAAGATGTGATATTTTTTATGGAGCAGAGGGAGATTTGTATGAATGATAACGAACAAAGACCGAAAGCCAAAGACATTAGAGGAGAAAAACTTCCCTATCCGGCAAAACAATCGGATATGAAGCGGCAGCCGGATTCGGATTTATCGAATTATCTGGCGGCAGGCAAATTAAAAGGCAAAGTCGCTATTATAACGGGCGCGGATTCCGGCATCGGGCGCGCTGTGGCGATTGCATTTTGCAAGGAAGGCGCGAACGTCGCAATCGTGTATAACGAAAACACGGAAGACGCGGAAGAAACAAAGCGATTATGTGAAGCAAACGGCGGCGAGTGTCTGGTGATTAAATCCGACGTGCGTTACCGGCAAATGTGTTTTGACGCGGTTGAAAAATGCGTCGGTGAGTTCGGCGACTTGAACATTCTCGTCAACAACGCCGCTTTTCAAAAGGCGCAAAAAAACTTTGAAGACATCGAGGAAGAAGATTTGCGCCGAACCTTTGAAACGAATATTCTGGGTTACTTTTTTATGGCGCAAGCCGCTTTGCCGCATTTGAAAAAAGGCGACGCGATTATCAATACGGGCAGCATCGTCGGGCGCGTCGGCAACCCGATTTTGATTGATTACACTTCGACTAAGGGCGCGATTCATTCTTTTACAAAATCGCTGGCGACGAATCTCGGTGAAAAAGAAATCCGCGTCAATTGCGTTGTTCCGGGTCCGGTTTGGACACCGAACATTCCCGGCACGATGCCGATTGAGGAAGTCGAAAACTTCGGTCACGAAGTCGCTTTAAAACGTCCCGGACAACCCGAAGAACTAGCTCCCGCTTACGTTTTTCTCGCGTCGGAAGACGGCAGTTTTGTTACGGGCTGTTTGCTGGACGTAACGGGCGGCAAAATGTCGAGCGATTAAATGCTTGAACTTTTCAAACGGCACCGGCGCGAGTATTTAATGGAAACTGTCGGGCTAGCAGGTTTTGTTTTGGGCGCGGGACTTTTGACGGTTTTTCTCGAACACCCCAATTTTCCGGCGATGCAAAGTTCGTTCGGCGGCGAAGAAAACGCAATTTGGCGGCGCATTCCGCTCGGAATTTTGATGGGCGCGTATATTTCCGGAATAGTTTATTTATTCGGTAAAAAATCAGGCGCCCACATCAATCCGGCGACAACCTGGGCGTTCTTCCGGTTGGGAAAAATCAATTTTGCCGACGCCTGTTTTTATACCGCCGCACAGTTTGTCGGAGCAATTGCGGCGGCTTTAGTTTTAAGATTTTGGCTCGGCAAATGGTTTGCACATCCGCTTGTCAATTTCGGCGTCACCGAAATGAAGCCGCCGCACGTTCCGATGACCGCTTTCGTCGCTGAATTTATCATCTCGTTTGTCTTGATGTTCGTCGTCTTAATCTTCATCAGTTCAAAACGATTGGAAAAATACGCCGCTGTTGTAACAGGCGTTCTGATTGCGCTTTATTTAATCTTTGAACTTCCGTTTTCCGGTATGAGTTTGAATCCGGCGCGTTCGTTTGCAGCGGCTCTGGCGGCGAATAAATGGGAGCATCTGTGGATTTATTTCGTCGCTCCGCCATTAGCGATGCTGCTCGCGGCGGAAATTTACGCGCGAACGAAAACGGTTTTTTTAAGCGTTATTGATAAAGAATTGCCGAATTATCCAAAAGAAAATTAATGCAGAATTTTCCAGAAAAAAGTTTTATCGAACTACTCGACAGCGATTTTGTAACCGACGAAACGCGCCGCGTATTAAAGGAAAGGTTAAACGCCCGCGAGATGCCACCGCGTTTTTTCGACGAGCGCGAGTTTGAAATTTTGAAAGGCATTTGTGACGCGCTCGCGCCCTCAGAGGTCGTGCCGTGCCGGTTTGTCGCGGGCGAGATTGATTTGCGGCTGGCGGCTGGCAGAGGAAACGGCTGGCGTTACGACGCGCTACCGCCCGACGGCGACGCTTATCGAACCGCGCTCGGCGAATTTGACCGAATTGCCGAAAAACTTTTCAGCGACCGCTTCGCTTCGCTCGAAAACGAACAAAGGCGCGAAATTTTTCACCGCTTAAAAAACGGAGAAATCAAATTTGAATTTTCGTCCGATAAATTTTTAGAAGAAATTTGCGCCGAATTCGTCGAACTTTTTTACTCACATCCGCTTGTTTTAGAAGAAATCGGCTACATTGGTTTCGCGGACGCGCGCGGCTGGGATTTGGGAGGCCAAAGTCTTGAGTCCGAAGTTCAAGGTCGAAAAATCGAAAACCTGCATCAGAATCTTCAAATCCAAAATCCAAAATCCAAAATCCAAAATCAAGTTGATGCTGTCATAATCGGCACGGGCGCGGGCGGCGCGCCGATTCTCGCGCGCCTTGCACAAGCCGGATTGAAAGTCGTCGCTCTGGAAGCCGGAAAAAAATTTGATTACCGCGGATTTGCCACCGACGAGCGCGAGCAAAGTAAATTATTTTGGACGGACGAGCGATTGAGTGCGGGCGAAAACGCGGTTGCGTTCGGAAGCAATAATTCCGGCTGCGGCGTGGGCGGTTCGACTCTGCATTTTACGGCTTACACGCCGCGCCCGCAGGCGGACGATTTTCGCCTTTTTTCGGATTTCGGAGTCGGGCGCGATTGGGCGATTTCTTACGAAGATTTAGAGCCGTATTTCGATGAACTCGAATGGTTTTTAGGCGTGTCGGGCGCGTCGCCGTATCCGTGGGGAAAAGCGAGAAAACGAGGTTATCCACTTTTGCCTTTACCTTTGAACGGCGCGGCTCAATTGATGCAACGCGCTTGCGAAAAACTAAATATTACAACTGCGCCGGCACCGAACGCGGCTTTGTCGCAAGATTATTTTCAGGAACAAATTGGTTTGCGGCACGCCTGCACAAATCGGGGCTTTTGCCAAGCCGGTTGTTCGGTCGGCGCAAAAGGCTCGATGGACGTAACTTTTCTGCCGCTGGCGGTAAAATCTGGCGCGGAAATTCGTTCCGAATGTTTTGTAACCGAATTTGAATTTGATGCCAACAAAAAAATCAAAGCAGTCGTTTATTCGCAAAACGGCGAGACGAAAAAGCAGCCGTGCAAAAATGTTTTTTTGTGCGCGGGCGGAATCGAAACGCCGCGCTTGCTTCTGATAAATAATCTTGCAAATTCAAGCGGACAGGTCGGCAAGAATTTTATGGCACACACGGGCGTTCAAATTTGGGGCGTTTTCGACGAACCGATTTATCCGCACAAAGGTATTCCCGGCGGTTTGATTTCAGAAGACACGCACCGTCCGAAAAACGCGGATTTCGCGGGCGGTTATTTGCTGCAATCAATCGGCGTGATGCCCGTCACTTACGCGTCGCAACTGGCTCGCGGCGAGAAAGTTTTCGGCTCGGAATTAAATGAGTGGATGAGCGCATATAACAATACGGCGGGCATCAACATTTTGGGCGATTGCCTGCCGCACGCAAATAATGTTCTTGAATTGGCAGACGAAAACGATGCTCGCGGACTTAAGAAACCGCGCGTTCATTTTTCACACGGCGAAAATGAAAACCGAATGACGGCACACGCCGAAAAACTAATGCGCGAAATTTGGACGGAAGCAGGCGCGAGAAAAATGTGGACGTTTCAGCGCAACGCGCACATCATCGGGACCTGCCGGATGGGAATGGACGCGGCGGATTCGGTTGTTAATTCGGAAAATCAAAGTTTTGATATTCCGAATTTATACATCTGCGACAATTCGGTTTTTCCTTCGGCGTTGAGCGTCAATCCGGCATTAACGATTATGGCTTTAGCACTCAGAACGGCAGATATTTTTTTGCAAAATTAAACCGATAAGGAACGATTAAGTTTGAATCACAAAAATACAGAGAAAATGAAACCACAGATAGACACAGATAGACACAGATTTTTTGAAGATAAAAAAGATTGTTTTTATCTTGCTTTTATCTGTGTTTATCTGTGTCTATCTGTGGTTAATAATTCTTAAATCTCTGTAGAGGATTATATGGCTAAAAAGAATTTTCTTGACATTGTAAAAAAGGAACGCGGCGACAGCAATTACGCGGGCGACCAGCACGGCGGCGCGGCGGGAATGTCCGGCAGAGGCTTGCCTGACGGCTTTCCCGGAAATTTTATGTTTGCTACCGGAATCGAATGCTCGTATCCGACGATTCACCACGGCAAAACGCGGCGCGACCTTTTAAAAGAATGCGGGCATTACGAGCATTGGAAGGAAGATTTGCGGCTCGTACAAGAATTGGGTTTGAAAGTTCTGCGCTACGGTTTGCCGTATTACAAAATTCACAAAGGTAAGGGCAAGTTCGATTGGGAATTCGCCGACCAAGCGATGCAGGAAATGCAGCATTTGAACATTACGCCGATTCTCGATTTGATGCACTTTGGCGTTCCGAATTGGATCGGCGATTTTCAAAATCCCGAACTGCCCGTTCTGTTTGCCGAATACGCCGACGCGGTTGCCGAGCGTTACCCTTGGGTGCGTTATTACACGCCGGTCAACGAGATTTACGTGACGGCGAAGTTGAGCGCGAAAGACGGCATCTGGAACGAGCAGTTAAAATCCGACAAAGGTTTTGTGACGGCTTTGAAACACACGGTTGCCGCGAGCATTCTCGCCAATCACGCTATCTCGCAACGCCGCCCCGACTGCGTTATCGTCCAATCGGAATCAGCCGAATATATGCATGAAGCCCGTTCGGAACAATCGCCGCAAATCGCGCTCGATAATAAAAAACGACTATTGTCGCTCGATTTGCTTTACGCGCATCAACCGGATGCCGACGTTTATCAATTTATGCTCGACAACGGGATGACGCGCGAGGAATACGATTGGTTTATGAAGGGCGAGCCGCCCGGATACCAGATTATGGGCAACGATTATTACGGAAATAATGAAAAAATCCTGCTGCCCGACGGCACGACCTGCACGGGCGAAGACGTGATGGGTTGGTATCAAATCACAAAGGAATACTACGAACGCTACAAAAAGCCGGTGATGCACACAGAGACGAACCACTTCGACCCAGAAGAGGCGTCGAATTGGCTTTGGAAACAATGGATAAATATTTTGCGGATGCGGAAAGACGGCGTGCCGGTTCTCGGTTTTACCTGGTATAGCTTGATTGACCAGGTTGACTGGGATTCCGCGCTCGGCAAAAAACGCGGAAAGGTGAACGAATGCGGACTTTACGATTTGGAGCGCAAGATTCGTCCGGTCGGAAACGCGTATCGCGCGCTGCTCGAAGAGTTCGGGCAAATCACGATCGTGCCACACGGCGAATTGTTTGAAGTAACCGGCAATCCGGCGCGTTTGAAAGTTGAAGTTTAATTTATGCGATACAAAGTCAACGGCACGGTTCTCAATATTTTTGAGGCGGGAGCAAAAAATTATAATAAAGGTCGCCCGTCGCTCGTCTTTCTGCATTACTTCGGCGGTTCATCGCTCGCGTGGACGGAAGTTATCGCCGAACTTGCGGACGATTATCATTGCGTTGCGCCGGATTTACGCGGTTTCGGAGCGTCGGAGGCTTCTGCCGAAAATTATGCAATCGAAGATTACGCCAGCGACGTTCAAGAGTTAATTACGTTGTTCAGACTTGAAAATTTCGCGCTCATCGGTCATTCGATGGGTGGCAAATTCGCGCTCGCATTGGCGGCAAGAAAGCCGAAAAATTTGCAATCTTTAATTCTGCTCGCGCCGTCGCCGCCGTCGCCCGAACCGATTCTCGATGATGAAAGAAAACGGTTATTGAACGCGCACGGTAATCGCTGCGCCGCCACCGAAACGGCTTGCCGCGCCGCCGGAGGAAAATTGCCCGCCGCAGTTTTCGAGCGTGCCGTCACGGATAATTTGAGAAGCTCGCAAGCGGCGTGGCGGGCGTGGCTCGAAAGTGAGAGCCGCAGAGACGTTTCATCCGACATCAAAAAAATCAATGTTCCGGTTCTGGTCGCGGCGGGCGAAAAGGATGAAATGATGACCGCCAAACTGTTGAAACGAGAAATCGTCCGGCGCATCGAAAACGCGCGTCTGGTCGTTGTCCCCGAAGTCAAACATCTTTTGCCGCTCGAAGCACCGAGAGAAATTGCCGATTTGATTCGCCGGCAAATTGAAAACTTATCTTACGCGGAAGCTGCTCTCCAGCCTTCAAAAGTCGAAAGAAACATTTGATTCTGCCGGCAGCAAGTAGAGAATTAAATCGCTCGCCTGAAATAGTCAAGACGCTTCAATCTCATCAGACCCTGATTATAAACCAGTAAAAATTTGAATCGTGTATCGAAACGAATTTCGGAAAAAATAATTTTTTTCGCGGGAATAAATCCGTTTGACAAGCGGCTTTAAGAATGAACAAGGGGGATTTGTTTCCGGCTTTCCGGCTGCTCGTTTAATCAATCGGAGAGCCTCGAACAATAATTTTTATTTAATCTTTGAGGAGAAAATTTATGTTTCTTATACGAGGAAAAAAGATAGCGATTGCCGCTATTTTCTTAATAGCGGCGATGGCGATACAATTTGCGCCCATGCCGCCGACAAGCGCGTCCGACCATATTGACTCGCCGATTATCACGCAAGACCGCGGCTCGGATTTAGCCGACACTTTCGCTTTTTTAGACCCGAACGACAATTCAAAAGTCGTTTTGATTATGTCAACGCAAGGCTTTGTCGTGTCGGGCGAGCATTTCGGAATGGCGATTTTCGACCACAACATTCGTTATCGTTTCGAGATTGAAAACACGGGCGATGCCAAACCCGACCAGTTTATTGATGTCTATTACTCGCCGGGACTCGGGCGCGTTACGCCGCAGACGGCGACGATTGAATTGTCGAACGGCAAGAAGTTCACCGCGCCGACAACTGTCTCAGACCAGGAGTACAAAGCACCTGAATTCGTCATTACGAATAACAGCGAGAACAACGCCGCATTTTACGCGGGCGTTGCCGACGACCCGTTTTTCCTGGACGATACGGGCGCAAACCGCTTCGTCGCATCTTCGATTATGAATCCGGGAAGACCGAATAAATCGCTTCTCGACGAGCGCGGCGGGCGCGACACTTACGCCGGCTTTAACACTTTGATTACCGCCGTCAGCGTTCCGGCTTCGATGCTCAAAGGCAGAGGAAACGTCATCGGCATCAACGCCGTTACGCAACGTCGGGAGCGTCAAAGAATCGGCAGAAACAATCAAGTTACAGGCGACGGCGATTGGGTAACGGTTGACCGCGACGGCGGACCGCTGGTCAATAACGGTCTGATTCCGCCGCCGCGCAAAGACGAATATAACGCCGCTTCGACCGAAGACGACGCGAAAGGCAAATTTAAAGACGACCTCGTGAAATCGCTGAAAGGTTTGGGAACAAATGACGCGCATATTGCGATGCTGGCGAAAGCCGCGGTTGAAACCGGCGATATTTTGCGGCTCGACTTGAACGTGCCGAACAGAGGTTCAGGCGGCGGAAATAACAAAGACGGCGGTTTCGGCAAAATGGGTGGACGGCGGCTGCAGGACGACGTGGTTGATATGGTTTTCACGATAATCAACAACGGTCAGCCGCTCGGTGATAAAGTTGACCGCAACGAAGTGCCGTTTCTCAATCAATTTCCGTTTGTCGCCAAGCCGACGCAGCCGTTCCCGCCGGGAAAAAATCCGGACGACCACACGCGACAGTAAAACTCTTGCTAAAAGTGCGTTGTGTATGACGGCGTACACAATATTGGAAACAAATCCGTCATTCGACTTTTTGCAGGCTGAAAATTTGAAATTGGTTTTGCAGGAATTAAATTAGGAGAAATTTTGTTTCTCCGGGCTTTCCGTTGTCGGAAGGAATAAATTCGTCCGATGTGGAACATTGACATTTGGGAAAGTATTTTCCAAGCAAAACAACAAGGAGTAAAAATAATGAGAAAATATAAGACACGAAAACTGGCGACAATCACGGCATTGATGTTGGCGGCGTTTGGAATAATGACTTTTACGCAAAGTGCGGCGTTTGGTCGAAACCCGATTCCGGGACTTACGCCGCAATCGAAAATAGGCGGAGTCGGGGCTGTCTATGTCATGACCAACGGAGTTCACGGCAACGCCGTAGTTCACTTTCGCCGAGCCGCCGATGGTAGTCTGGCAAATGCGGGAACAATCTCGACCGGCGGTCGCGGCACGGGAAACCTGTTGGAAAATCAAGGTTCGCTAATTTTGAGCGAGGGTGGCGAATGGCTTTTTGCCGCCAATCCGGGAAGCGACGAGATAACTGTTTTCAAAGTAATTGAAGGCGATGGTTTGGAATTTGTCCAAAAAATTTCTTCCGGCGGCGACCGTCCAGTCAGTTTAACCGTCAGCGAAAATTTATTGTATGTTCTCAACACCGGAAGCGAAGGCAATATTACGGGTTTTAATATCGGCTCCGACGGCAGTTTATCGCCGATAGCGAATTCAACGCGGGCGTTGAGTTTGACGCAATCCGAAATCTGCCCGCCTCTAGTCACGGATGCGGGCGACCCGCACGCTCTGTGCAGCTTAACCGGTGCAACCACCGTCGGATTTAATCCGAATGGCGACTTTGTGGTTGTAACCGAAAGACTGCCTGATAGGATCGACACCTTCACCGTCGGTGACGACGGGCGTTTGACGCTGGTGCAAGTTTTTCAAACCGTGCAAGATTCAACGCCTTTCGGTTTTGCCTTTGCCAAACGCGGGCGGTTGGTTGTTGCCAATGCCTTTTTGGATGAGGTCGGCAGGGGCGCGGCTTCTTCATATATTCTTTCGGCAACGGGAAATTTGGCACCGACAACCGCGACTTTGGGAAACGGTCAAGCCGCGTCGTGCTGGGTGATTATCACCAATAACGGGCGATACGCTTACACGTCTAATCCGGTTTCCGACTCGCTGACGAGCTACACGATTCAAGAAAACGGAAGCATCACTTTACTCCGCGCGAGTGCCGCGGATTTAACCGGCGGCGACCCGCGCGACCCGGGCATGAGCGACAACGGGCGTTATCTATATATTCTGAATAACATTACGGCTGTCGTCAGTTCATTCCGAGTCGAAGGCGACGGCAGTCTGACGCTTTTGAGATTCGATGCCGGACACGGATTTCCGGCGGGCGCAAACGGTCTCGCTGCTCGCTAACGAATGGCGTTTTTTAGCGGGCGGCGTTTGAGAAACGACGTGATGGACGCAACCTTCACGATTATCAACAACGGCAAGCCGCTCGGCGATAAAGTCAACGGCAACGATGTGCCGTTTAATAATCAGTTTCCGTTTGTCGCCAAGCCGACGCAACCGTTCCCGCCGGGAAGCGGCGCGGACGACCACACGCGGCAATAACTTTCAGACAATACCTGCGCCAACGGCAGACAAGATTTGGCGTAGATATTTGCTCCAAAACGGAGCATTTAATACAGGACGACCGGGCGAAACGGCAACGCGCCGAATCGGATATCCGGTCGTTAAAAAGCCGATTCAGGCTATCACTATGAACAAGGGAGATAAAATGATTAACAAAAAAACAAAAAAAACAAAAAAAATCGCATTGATTGCCGTTGCGATAACGGCAACGGCTCGTTATTTAACTAAGATAAGCGCACTTGCCATCACGGCTAGCTTAATGGCGGGAGTCATGCTCGTGCCGTCCGCCCGCGCTTCTAGTCACCGTGATTCGCCGTTCATTTCAGAAGACCCGGCGGCGGACAACACCGACGTTTACGCATTCGTCAGCACCGAAACGGGACGCTCCGACTACGTGACTTTGCTCAGTAATTTCGTTCCGCTACAGGAACCTGCCAATGGTCCGAACTTCTACAAACTTTCCGACTTCGTCAACTATGAGATCCTCATTGACGTGGACGGCGACGCACTTGCGGATTTGACATACGAGTTTAAGTTCAAGACCAGAATCGTTGACCCCGGCACGTATCTCTACGCCACGAACACGATTCTGCCGCCGCCGAATCCGCTTGACCCGACTTCGCAGTATGTTAATTTGAACCAGCCGCAAAGCTACACGCTCACGGAACGCGGTAGAGGTACGACGGGCAGCGGGCGGGTGCTGCTTGAAAACGTGCGAACCGCGCCCAATCGCCCCGGACCGAAGTCAATCAATTTTACCGCTGTGGGAAGGGGAGGAACTGTCGTGCAAGGCGACACTACCGTCGCATACCAGAACCTTGCCGAGATGGCGGTTCATACCGCACCCAATTCGGGAGGCTTGCGCTCTTTCGTCGGTCCGCGCGATGAAGGCTTCTACGTCGGACTGGGGACAGCCTTTGATTTAATCAATCCGACAGCCCCCGGCGCGGACGGAACCGGCGGATTCAACACCTCCACGCTCGCCGTCGAGATTCCGAAGGCGCGTTTAAGGGCGGCGGGCGACACCGACGGCATCATCGGCGTGTGGTCTACCGCGAGCCGGACGAGGCATCCGGTCTGCAATTCCCAAAATTTGAACGATAATCAGCCCTGCATAGCACCGGGTGTTAACAACGGCGTTGGCACGCAGGTGTCGCGTCTGGCTAACCCGCTGTTTAATGAGTTCCTCGACCCCATCAGGTTAAAGGATCTCTACAATGCGACGACTCCTTCTCTGGACGAAAAGAATATTTTTCCGGGCATTCTGAATCCCGCCACGGTTCAGGGACCGAACACGCTGGTGCAGCAACTGCGGGAATTTACCCGTTGCACCGATGTCGTTAATCGTCGGGATCAGGTTGCCTCATTTATGTTGGGCTATCCGGCTGGCGTGGTGAGAGGTTTCCCCGGCAACCGTGAAACCCAGACCGCAAATCCGGCAATCGCCGATGAAATGCGGCTGAACTACAACATTCCGCCGAAACCGTTCGGGGCGCAGGACCCGATGGGCGTCTTGAACGGGGACTTCGCCGGATTCCCGAACGGTCGCCGCGTCGCCGACGATTCGGTGGATATTCTTCTGCGCCTCTGGGGCGGCGAGTTACAGACGGAGTTTGGCTCCTCAACTAACTGTGCGCTTATAGCGGCGAGATTGACGGACAACGTGCCTGCGAACGACGTATCGTATTTGCCCGTCTTTCCGTATCTCGGATTGCCGCACGAGGGCTTCAATCACACGCACATCCACAACCAGCCGTAGTCCGTCGCAAAGCGGGCGGCACTGAAAAACGGCGCAGCTTAAGAACGCAAATCTGACGCTGCCGGACGGAGTCGAGTGCATCAAAGGACTCGACTCCGGCTAAAAATAAAAATTTAACCACGAAGCTACACGAAGGAAACACGAAGTTTAAATGAAAAAGTTTGGAAACCACTTACAACATCAATCGAGTTTCATTACGCTCGTAAATTTTGTTCGCAAAACTTTTCGTGAAATCTTCGTGTAACTTCGTGGTTTATTATTTCCAATAATCTCTATTGAATTGTTAGCTCTGATGGAAGATATGCGCTTTAAACTTTTAATCATTATCGGAATAGTTCTTGGCGGTTTCGTCATCGTCGGCATTCGAGCGGTGTCGTATCACGCTCCGCGCCCCGAAGCCGTGCGCCAAAATCCCTCTGCTTTCGACGCGCAGGCAAAGCCTTTCGACCGGCAGCTTCAAAAGATACAGAGCGCAATCGAGAGATCTCCCGCCGATCCGAACGGCTACAATATGCTGTCCGCCGCTTATCTGAAGAAGGCGAGAGAAACCGGCGATTTCGGTTTCAACGCCAGAGCGGAAGCGGCGCTTAATCGCTCGTTCGAGCTAAATTCATCTGCGGATAATTATGACGCAATCAGGTTAAAGGCAATGCTCCTGCTCGCTTATCACCGTTTCGGCGAGGCACTCGAAGCGGCGCGCCTCGCACAGGAGATACAGCCACAAGACCCGCAAAATTATGGCGCGATTACCGATGCGCTCGTCGAACTCGGCGATTATCCGGGGGCTTTCAAGGCGGCACAAGCGATGATGGATATTAAACCGGGTACATCGTCTTACTCAAGAGTCTCGTATCTACGCGAGCTACAAGGTGATACGCAAGGTGCAATCGAATCGATGCGCGCAGCAGCAGAGGCGGCGGGCGATCCCGAAACCGCCGCGTGGTGCCGCGTCCATCTCGGCGATTTGTTAATAAATTCAGGCAAAGCGGCAGCCGCCGACCGTGAGCTTGATAACGCGCTTTACATCTTTCCCGATTATTACCTCGCCTTAGCCGGGAAGGCTCGCGCCCGACTCGCCGCCGGCGACGCCGATTCCGCCATAAAGTTTTACAAACAAGCTCAGGAGCGTGTGCCGCTGCCTGAATTTGCAATCGCGCTCGGCGATCTATATGCACAACGCGGATTATCCGAAGAGGCAAAGCGTCAATACGATTTGGTCGAGTTCATAGAGCAAGCCGGCACAACCGAGAGCCGCGCCTATTCGCGCAATATCGCGCTTTTCTGGGCTGACCACGATATTAAACTCGACGAGGCTTTAACGATTGCGAAGCGCGAGCGAGAGGTGCGCTCCGACATTTTCACCAGCGACACGCTCGCCTGGTGTCTGTTCAAAAAAGGTCAACTGACGGAAGCGAAAACGGCGATGGATGAAGCATTGCGGCTAGGCACACAGGACGCGCGTCTTTTCTATCACGCCGGAATGATCGAGCAGGCACTCGGCAACCGTCGCAATGCTATTAAACACCTACAACTTGCGCTCAAAATAAATCCCTCGTTCGACATTCTACAAGCGGAGGTGGCAAGGCAAACATTACGCGCTATTACTACGGGGACGCTTGCCCGTACAACTAACGAGCGGATAAAGGAGGAAAGATGAATACGTTTGAGAATCTTTCATCTTTTCCTTCGTTTCTTATCTTTTGCGATTACGTAAAGATTAAAAACAACCCTGCGGCTTGATCAAAGCAAGTCGTGAGAATCACAAGACAACTATGCGAGGAACTTAACTATGAACTTTTTTGGAAATCTTTTACACATCCGCTGTCTGCTTTTGTTTTTCGCAGTTGGCTTGATGACGGCGAATCTGTCGGCGCAAACAATTTTGCAAAACATCAACGAATCGCAGGAAACCGAGAAAACGCAGGACAAAGATGAAACAACGGACGAGGATGAAACAGTAAATAAAAATAAAATAGCGAAAAAAGATACAAAGGAAACGGAACTCAAGAAGCAGGCGGAAGCTAAACCGCAGCGTTTCGGCGGTCACGTCGGAATCGTGATTCCAATCGTGACCCGCGGCAACGGTACGACCACGACGATTGCGGATAATTTCATCATCGGCTTTCCCTTCGCTCTCGTCGTTAGAACAAACAGTCCGGCGGCTTTCGATTTTGAGTTCGTCCCGATAATAAACACGCCGTCAAATCAGGATTTTAGATTTCTGGTGCATCCGGGCATTACCTACAGTTTTAAGAAAAAGTATGCGGTTGGAGTGCGTGCGGCATATGAATTTGGAACGGGAAATTACGGATTTACCCCGATTGCCTCGCGCAGTTTTAAGCTCAAAGGCAAAACCAACTATTTTATCGAAGCGGATTTTCCGGTGCGCCGGGAACGTCGTCCCAACGGCACCGGATTTACTTCGGTTCAGTTCGCCGTGCATACCGGCATCAATTTTTGATTGGCATGCTCGGACAAAAATCAAACGGCGTGTGGACGAGAATTTTCATACGCCGATAACTAAATAAGGGAGGTAAAAAAATGAAATTTTTAGGATTTACATTAGTGTTTGCATTAGCAGTTCTAACTTTTGGCGGACTCGTTTCCAGCCAGGATATGAACAAGATGGACAAAATGGACAAAATGATGATGGTTGACAAGGCAACCGTCGAGCAAATTATCACGGGCTGGAAGCCCACGCCGCAGGAAGTGGCGCGAACCGTCATCGCCAAATACGGAATGCCGCAGGAGGCGACCGCCGAAAGACTTGTCTGGCATAACAATGGACCTTGGAAACGAACCGAACTCGTTAATGAAGAAATTCCGCATTCGTTTCCAAAACAGCACCCGGACATGCTGAAACAGACAATCAGTTATCAAGTCCCGACCGATAAATTCGACGACCTTGCCGAATACGACGGCAGCGTGATTGTCGAGCGCACAAAAGGCGAAATCTCGGCGCGTTGTGATAAGGAAGAAGCGAACTTTCTGGCTTTGAATCTTGCCGACGATATTGTCAAGGGTAAGAAAAGCGTCAAAGACGCGCGTAAGTTTTACGCCGAATCGGTTCTTGAGATGAAGAACCCGGAATATATGAAGGGCTTTCTGTTTCAGGTGTCGAATACGGAGCTGGGCGACGCGGACAAGGCAGTAATGATGAATAACAAGGAAATGAAAAAGAATAAGTGATAAAGAAAATAAATGACGAAAGAGCGCGGAAAGCGACGGGTAAGAAATCAGAAAACGGCTCAAACCTAGCGTTTAAGCTAATGGCAATTTGTGGATTGGTTCTAGCAACTTTCGCCCTGAACTCGGTAATACTTGCTTGGGAATCTTTGGCAATCCAAGCCAATGAAGGGGGATGTGAGATGACAAATCGGCTGACTAGCCGACTGATGATCGAAGGCGACCAAGCGGCGAGTTCCGAGGCTTCGGCGTGAAGGTGAACATCATTACCCAAATCGGCAAAAGCGAGTCGCAGATGCTGTTCCGAAGTCGGGATGGAGCGCGAACGGACAAGCACACCGTCGGAATTGATAACGGTTTGATGACAATGGCTCGAACCCAAGTCCAAACCAACGAAAATAGATTGCTGCATTGAATAAAACCTGCTTTTTGCGTTAGAAGGAAAAACAATGCGATTGACTGTCAAAGAACAAGTTGGATGAAATCGGACAAAAGCCCGTCTTTCATCCTACCATTGGACGTGAGCGCAAAACAGCGACTTTGTTATCGCGTCGTCCGTTAAACTTTGAGTTGCGTGGATTCGGTTTCGCCCCACGTCAATTCCGCCGTGATACCGCTAAGAGTCGTATCGTATGGAATGATACTGTTATTGGTGGTCTAATTAAACCAAATCTTAATCAGAAAGGAAGGAAGGAAAACATATGAAACTAATCAGTAATATGAGACTAATCACTAAACTGTTCGTCGGCTGTTTTCTCGTTGCATGTCTTCTCGGAACAATATGGCTTCTGGGAAATGTCTGGGCTGTTAATAGTGCCAGACCTAGCAAAAACAATGAGAACAAACAATCTAACCCTGTGCTTGCTCGCGCGTTTGTCCATGGCGCTCCTAGTTCAGGTATTGCAGGCGTAGTCACTTTTAGGCAGCCGCAATGTCCGGGATGCCCCACGCCGGGCCCTACGGCTCCGCCAACTGCTCCCGGATTTAGAAACTTCCCCGAGCCAACCGTGGAAATTGTGGCACGGATTAACGGACCAAATGGCGTTTTGACGCCAGGAGCGCACGGAATGCATATCCATGAGGTTGGAAGATGCGAACTCCCTGGCTTTACGACCGCTGGTGGACACTTCGACCCCGGACCGTTTGGTAGTTCAACCCCCGTGGACGCTAACCACCCTTACCATACGGGTGACGTCCCCAATCTCATTGTTGATGCAACCGGACACGGATTTCTCCAACATACGACGAGCCGGATCACACTCTCACCCGGTCCTCTCAGTGTGTTTGATCTGGACGGCAGCGCGGTCATCATCCATTTGGATCCAGATCGAGGTATCACCGGCGTTACCGGTGCATCCGGTGGTGCGCGGATCGCGTGCGGTATCATCGAGCTAGTTTCAGACAATAACGCCGCTGATGATGACAAATAGGTGCTAGATGTTCATTCAAATGTCTGGCACGGGAAACTTCAGTTCGGCATTAAAGGTAGGCAAGTTTAGTGAAACGCAAGCGGCGATAAAAGACGCTTTGCGATTGAATACCGGGGACGCGAAACTTTTCTATCACGCCGGAATGATTGCCCGCGCTGGCGGCGATAAAACGGCGGCGGGCGAATTTATTAACCGCGCGCTTGCGCTCAATCCGCAATTCGATGTTTTGCAAGCCACGTCAGCCCGGCAAATTTTAGAAAATCTTTCCCGGTAAATTATTTTTCACGCCGCGAACTGCGATTAATTTTCAAATCGAAAACGTCCGGGCGCGAGTAATGACCGGAAACGTCGAGCGTCATTTTTTCCCGGTCAATGATTGTTAAATCGAGTTCGGCGACGATAATTTTCTCCTCGTCGAAAATCGGCTCGACAACGTAAGTGCCGTCGGGCGCGATGACGCAGCTTCCGCCACGCAGAAGAAATTTTTCGGGCGTATTTTCTGATTCAGTTCCCGCCGCGAGTTCCGCCGGCAAATCGCCGGCTTTCATCAGCAAGCCCGCCGCTAATACAAAACATCTACCTTCAAAAGCGTAATGACGGCTGGCAATCTGATGCGTTTCATGAACGGTCGGAAAAACCGCGATGTGAACGTCTTCGCCGGAATTATGCATTGCTTGACGCGCGAGCGGCATCCAATGTTCCCAGCAAATAAGTCCGCCGACCCTTCCCGCATTCGTTTCAACTGCTTCGAGTCCCGCCGCGTCACCTTGCCCCCAAACCAATCGCTCGGTATAAGTCGGGACGAGTTTGCGATGATGATTCAGAATCGCTCCGTCCGCGCCGAAAGTAAGCAAAGAATTGTAAAGCGTCCCGTTGCCCGCGCCGCGTTCGATTCGTTCGTTGATTCCGACGACTAAAACAACGCCGTATTTGGCGGCAACCTCGCTGAGCATTTCGGTTTCCAGTCCCGGCACGACGACGCTGTTGCGGCGCAGTCGGGCGAAAACTTCTTTCGTCGGCTCGTGATTCCAGAGCGCGGCGTTCGGACAATAATCGAGCCACGCCGGATAACCGGCGAGCCACGTTTCGCCAAACGCGACGAGCTTTGCGCCTTGCTCCGCCGCCTGCTGAATTAACGCGATGGCTTTGGCGAGACTCGCTTCGAGATTCATAAAAACCGGACTCGCTTGGACGATTCCGACGATAATTTTGTCCGACATTTTTATCCTTCAAATAATTTACAGGTCAATAAATTTTAGTCTTTCCTTAATTTGAGTTTCCGCTTGATTTCAATCGCTTCGCGCCGCGCCTGCGCCCATTTTAGCGGCAGCATTTTCACTTCTCCGCTTCGCTCCGCCGCCATTAAAAAATCTAATGCTTCGAGAATAATTCTTCGCTGTAATTCGGTGTGAAACGGCACGCCGAAGTGATGTCCCATCATAAACGGCACGAAGACGGCGCGCGGCGGTTTGACGTGTTCGGTTACATCTAAAGCAACACTAATTGAAACGGTCGGAATTCCTCTCTTTTCGATGGCGCGCTGAACCAGCGCAATGCTCTGATGGCAAATCGGTCAGGCGGGCGCGAGCAGTGCAATGTCCGAGCCTTCCACTTTGACCGCTTCGGCGATGTCTTCCGCCAGTTTTTCTTCGAGCATTTCGGGATTCATATTGTAGCCGATAAACGAAAAGAAATTCGGGGCAAGTTCGCCGATAATTTTTTCCTTTGCTAATTCCTGAAGTCGCTCAATCGGAAAAATAACATTTAAATCTTTATCTGCGCCGACAGTCGGATATTTAAGTTGATGGATTTCTAAATCTTCAGGCTTTGAATCGGCAGGCACGCGCCGAAAAGTATAATCACCGACCGGATGAACCGTGTCGAACGGCAAACTGCCTTTTGGCTGAACGCCCGCCGTACTGACAAAAGTCAAGCGTGATTCTGACAAAGGTTTTTTCAATTTCGCCAGCGGAATAAAATCGCTTTTCGTAATCATCGAACCCGGATAGCGTTCATTGACCGTCGCCCATAAACCGGGACGAAGTTGCGGTGAATCGTTTTCTTTAGACTCGTCCATCGTGAATCCACTCTCCCGAACGCTCGACAAAATAAAAATGTAGATGAAAGAAAAGATGCGCGAGCGTCGCCGCGTCGTTTTCAGCTAAAGTTTGCAAAATAAATTCGCGCTTCGTTGCGGGAACGTCGAGCAGCAGTTTCAAGGCTTCAATCCACGCTTTATCAATTTCTTTCTTCCCCGCCGCTTCGCTGCCGTCGCCGAAATGTAGGCGCACGTAGCGAATCAGCTTTTCTGTGTCGTCGTTTGACACGGCTTCTTTCAAATACTGTAAAGACATAATTATAAAATCAACTATAAGTTTCGATTTATTCCCCGATGTCTTTTCATATTCCTACATCTTGCAAAATTTGTGAATGATTTGCGGCAAAAATAACAATCTGCGCTCGGCATCGAAGGAATTTTAATTTTCGGGAAGCATCACTCTTAAAATAATTCGCGCCCTTCATATTTTCATTATATTCCATCTAATTTCAATTATTGTTTTCACCTGCATCAACGATTTGTTTAATAACGATTCGTCTAACAGAGTTATTTCTCTTTTTCTTTAACTTTTAATCACAGCTTTCAGCATCGCGCCTTCCGAATCTTTTCCAAAACGCTGCTGTGTTAATCGGACAAACGGAAAACCGATTTTGGCTAAAATGTGATGCGGGCGGGCGAATGAAAAAAGCTCATACCAAACCGAATCGTCCGCGTGATGCCATTCGACGACGAATCTTTCTTCGCCTTCTTCAGAATGCCCGGGCAGCGTTCCGAACGCGAAACCAAATCGCTCAACTTCTCCTTTTTCTTCTAGGGTATAAATAATTCGGCACGGATTTAGAGACCAGCAAAAACCGTGATTGACGACCACGCAGACGACTTCACGGGCGGCAACCGGCGTATGAGACGGATAAAGCCGCGTCCATTTGAGCTCATACATCGCCCAATTTTGAATCGCGTTTTTGGCGCGAGCGAAAGTATTATCTCCATTACCTATTTGAACGCGGTGATGATTGATTGGATAGCCGGACGGAATTGTGTTTTGCGATGCGCCGACTTCCCCGTATGAGAATGGCAAATCTCGCTGCTCGGCAAGAAAATTTTCAATCTGCGCGTCGGACGGCTCGGAGAAAGTGAACATAAAACTTGATTTTGATTACACACTTCTAAAAGGGATACTTTACTACGTCTTTATTTTGTTCCGGCAAACAAGAAGTTTTAAATAACAAACTTGCCGGGTCCGAGAAAGGTTAAATCTCTCCTAGCCGAATTCACTGCTTTCTCTCCTAGCCGAATGGCTGATGTGCGGACGGTTTGTTTCCGTCATAATTCATTTAACAAAAGAAAAAATTAATTTCTTTCGATTAAGTTAAAATGGAGTTTATAAAAATGGAAACAAAAAATACAGAAAGCGGAAACAAATTGTCTGATTTTTCCGCACAAATCACCGAGGCGGTTGAAAATGTCGCCCAATCAATCGTGGCGATTGACGCTCGCCCGCGCGTGGCGACGAGCGGCATCGTCTGGCGCGAAGGCGGTGTGATTGTTTCGACTAATCACACGATTCACCGCGACGACAATATCACCGTCGCGCTTGAAGACGGGCGGACGACGGCGGCAACGCTCGTCGGACGCGACGCGGGATGCGACCTCGCCGTCTTAAAAATTGATGACGAAGCGATTGCCAAATCATTAAAATCGGCGGAGATTGCGGAAACATCGAAAATCAAAGTCGGCAATCTCGTGTTGGCGGTCGGATGCACGAGCGCAGAAGGCGGCGCTGTGGCGGCGAGTTTCGGAGTAGTTAATCGAATCGGCGGCGCGTGGCGAACGTGGCGAGGCGACGAAATCGAACGCTTTATTGCGCTTGATTTGGCGATTCGTCTCGGTTTTTCCGGCGGCGCGTTAATCAATGCGGACGGAAAAGTTTTGGGCGTGAATACTTCCGCATACGGGCGCGGGCTGGCGTTGACCATTCCGTCGGAAACGGTCAATCGCGTAGTTGACGTTTTATTAACAAAAGGCACAATCCCCCGACCGTATTTGGGAATCGGCACGCAAGCCGTTCCAATTTCTGAAAATCTACGTCAGCGTTTAAATTTAGAGCAATCGAGCGGATTGATGATGTTGACGGTTGAAGCGGACGGTGCGGCGGAGAAAGCCGGTGTTTTAATCGGCGATGTTCTGCTGGCGATTGACGACAAAACGACGCTCGACCCCGAGGACGTGCAAGCCGCCCTTTGGGGAAAAGAAGCCGGAGACGCGGTTAAGGCAAAACTCTTGCGCGGCGGCGAACTCAAAGAAGTGGAAATCACTTTGGGCGAGCGTCCCGCACAGGAAAGCGGAACGCGCGAGCGCGGCAGAAGCGGTTGGAGACGACGCGGTTGCCGGTAACGATGAACGGTGAAAACGACATCATCACAATTTTTATCGTCGCGGCTTCGCCAATCGCGCGCGCCGGTTTGGAAGCGGTTTTGCAAATTGATGAAAGATTGATTGTCACGGGCAGCGCGGCGGAGATTTTCGCCGCGCCGTCCGTTTTCTCATTCGGTCAAACTTTTGACGTGCTTTTAGTGAACGTCGAACAACCCAGCCAGTTGGTTGCTTTGACGGAATTTTTGAGCGGCGACGGCGAAGATACAAGTTCCCCGTCTGTTGTCGCGCTTCTTTCAACTGATTTTCAGAACTCGGAGCAAGCAGTCGAGTTGTTGCAAAACGGTGTGCGCGGAATTCTGCTGGCGGAGGCAACAGCGGGCGAAATCATCGCGGCAATAGGCGCGGCGGCGAACAATTTAATCGTTGCGTCGCCGGAAATTTTAGAAACGCTCGTTTCTTCGATTACAAGCGAAGATTATTTGCCGAACGTAAAGAAAGGTTTGTCGGGCGAGGCGGTTGAGGATTTAACCCCGCGCGAACGAGAGGTTTTAGAGTTTCTTGTCGAGGGCGAAAGTAATAAAGTCATTGCCTACCGGTTACGTATTTCGGAACACACGGTCAAGTTTCACGTCGCCTCGATTTTCAGCAAACTCGGCGTGAACACGCGCACCGAAGCAGTTACGCAAGCCCTGCGGCGCGGGCTAATTTTGCTCTAAGAAGTAAAACATGCAATTTGATTGCAAGGTTTTAGACCTGTGTGTTTGAAACGATAAAAGTTTTCTTTTAATAATGATAAAGCTACCTTAAAAAAATAGGCGGTCTTAACTGTTGCAGGTTTCCTCTAAAGTTTCCTATAATAGTTACCGCCTTTTAGTTTATTACCCATTCTTAGCCTTGTAGTTGAATTTTTTGAATGTGTAACTGACATATTTTTACGGGTTTCTTACGAAGTAATCATAAGTTTTTACTATCTCTGAAAACAAAATTTTTGAGTGTTGTAAAAATATTATTTACATTTTCTTTACTCTCTAAATAATCCTTCGTTTAGAGAGTCAAACTTAGTCCTGCAACACTCTTAGATTTTGGTAAATTCAGACATAACATTTTTAACGAATGAAGATGAACGCAAACTTTCAACGCGCCTAAGTAATCTTTTGTCAAAATCAAACCGCTTTGATTGTCTTGTCGGATATTTTTATTTAAGCGGTTTTTATCTAATCAGAAAATCACTTGAGCCTTGTGAGAAAATTCGCATTTTGATTGGACTTGAAACAGAAAGCCAAGTTCTCAAAGCACTTCAACGAGCTAAGATACAACCTGAATTTGATTTTCATTCAAATTCTGAAACAGTTAAAGAATTTAGCAAAGTTGTTTTGGAACAACTCGAAACGGCAGAAGAAACAGCCGAAGTTGAAACAGGAATTGAGCAGTTCGTTCGTTGGTGCGCGGAAGGCAAAGTCGAAGTTCGCGCCTACGACAAACATAAAATCCACGCTAAACTTTATATTTTTACCTTTAATTCTGACCAAGTTGATAAAGGTCGCGTGATTACCGGCTCAAGCAATCTTTCACTTTCAGGTTTGCATGACAATTTAGAGTTTAATGTTGAATTGAAAAATCGTTCTGATTATGAATTTGCTGCCGCTAAGTTTGAAGAATTATGGAAGGATTCGGTTGAAGTTTCAGAAAATTTCGTTCGCACAGTTAAAAACGAATCACACTTAGCGCAGTTTTCCCCGTTTGAACTTTATCTTAAATTTCTTTACGAATACTTTCGGACCGAACTCAACAGTCCGCGCGAGCTTGACCAGGATTATCAGCCGGAAAATTTTATGCGGCTGCAATATCAACACGATGCCGTTCTGACTGCGAAACGTATTGTTGAAGAATACGACGGCGTTTTTCTGGCTGATGTCGTCGGTTTGGGCAAAACTTATATGGCAGCAATGCTGGCGCGTGAGTTAAATGGCAGAAGCCTTGTTATCGCGCCGCCCGCGCTGATTGATAAAAACAATCCGGGCGCGTGGCAAAATGTTTTTCACGATTTCGGCGTGCGCGGCTTTCACGCCGAATCCGTTGGAAAACTCGACGCAATTTTGAAACTTGATTTGAGCAAGTTTCAATACGTTTTCATTGACGAAGCGCATCGTTTTCGCAACGAAGACAATGAAACTTACGCCAAACTGCACCGCATTTGCCGCAACAAGAAAGTCGTTCTGGTAACGGCAACGCCTTTTAATAATCGCCCGAACGACCTTTTGAGCCAGCTCAAACTTTTCCAAAATTCGCGCAGCAGCACTTTGCCGAATCTGCCGAATCTGGATAATTTCTTTCGCAATCTGAATAGCCGTTTGAGCCAATATCATCGCGTCGCCGACCGCGAAGAATATCTTAGAGTAATGCGCGAAAACGCCCGCGAAGTTCGTGAAAGAATTTTGAAATATCTGATGGTTCGCCGAACGCGCAGCGAGATTTCAAGGTTTTACGACGAAGATTTAACCAAACAAAATCTAAAATTTCCCGAAGTCGAAACGCCGCAATCGGTTTATTACGAACTGTCAAAACGCGAAAACGAAATTTTCACTCGCACTATTGAACGCATTGCCAAACAAATCACATACGCGCGTTATCGTCCTTTAGTCGAAAAGTATTTTAGAGGCGAACTGGACGAAAACACGGTGACGGCGCAAAACAACCTTGCCGGATTTATGAAGGTTTTGCTCGTCAAACGGCTGGAAAGCAGCTTTGAAGCGTTTCGCAAAACGCTCGGACGTTTTATTGCCGTTTATGAAAAATATATTGCGGCTTACAGGAGCGGTTATGTTTATGTCAGCAAGAAAAAAACCAATGTGATTTTCGACCTTATCGAAGCCGGAGATTTCAACCGGATTGAAAAAATCATCGAATCGGAAGAAGCCGAACGATACGACGCGAAGGATTTTGATTCGCAGTTTTTCGTTGATTTGAAAAGCGATTTGGAAACTTTGCAAGCGATTCGCGCCGATTGGCACACGGTTGACCGCGACCCGAAATGGGAAAAGTTTTTGTCGCTTTTGAAAAATGAGCCGACGTTTCAAAAAACTAAACTGCTGCTTTTCACCGAATCGAAGGAAACCGCCGAATATCTTTGTCGCCGCATTGCTGACTCCTTTGATGAAGACGCTTTGTGTTTTACAGGCAGTTCAAAACTCAGGATGCGCGAAACGGTGATTGATAATTTCGATGCCCGCGCCAAGCCGCCGAAAGATAACTTCCGCATTCTTCTGACGACCGATACTTTGGCGGAAGGTGTGTCTCTGCATCGCTCGAACGTCGTCATCAATTATGATATTCCCTGGAATCCGACTCGAATGATGCAGCGTGTCGGGCGCATCAATCGCGTTGACACGCGCTTTGACAGAGTTTTTACTTATAACTTTTTCCCGTCCGAAGAAGGCAACAACGAAATAGGTTTGCGGGAAGCCGCCGAAGCAAAAATCGAAGCCTTTATCGAAATGCTCGGCACGGACGCGCGCCTTTTGACGGAAAACGAAGAAATCAAATCGTTCAATTTATTTGACCGCATCACGTCAAAGGAAACTCTCACCGGCGAATCCGATGCGGACGAAACGAGCGAGCTTAAATACCTGAAATTTATCCGCGACATTCAGGAAAACCAAAAAGAATTATTTGCTCGAATCAAAAAACTGCCGCGAAAGGCGCGCGCCGCAAACAATCTGCCCGAATATACAAACGCACTTTTAACTTATTTTCGTCTCGGCAAACTCGACAAATTTTATCTGGCAAACGGCGAAAACGCTTTCGCTCAAGAAATTGATTTTCTCGAAGCGGCGAAAATTCTGGAAACCGACAATCAAAATAAAACATCGGTTGGCAAAGATTTTTTCGCGCTTCTGAAAAAGAATCAAGACGAACTCGCCAAATCTCTCGAAGCCGACCGGGAAACGACACACGCGCCTCTCTCAAACCGTGATGCCGCAACTAAACTCCAACGCCGCTTGTTTGTTTTCAAACCGGAACAGATGCAGGATTTCACCGACACGGAAGATAAATTCTGGCAAGACGCAATAAGCGCATTACGCGACGGCGCGGTTGCTAAAAAGACGGTCAACAAAGTTTGGAAAACTGTCGAAAAAATCAGCGATGCTCGCGGCGTTTTGGAAGTATTGAAAAAAAATCTTTCGCTCAATGGATTGGCAAATGAAGAACCGCCGCCGATTAAAAAGCAAATTAAAATTCGTGAAGTTATTTTGTCGGAACACTTACTTTAATGATGTCTTATGAATTGTGAATTAGCTTGATAAATTGCCATTAGCTTTAGCTAGTGGACAAGATTCTAACAAAAATGGGCTTTAGCCAAATAAAAGAATAAACTTTCCTTTCGGCTTTAGCCTAAATAAAAATCTATGCCGTGGGTCAAAGTTTGGATACATTTTGTCTGGTCAACCAAAAACAGAGAACCATATTTAGCCGATGAAATTAGGCTAAAAGTTTTCCAACACATCAAGGAAAACGCGAAAGAGAAGGAAATTTATCTTGATTTTATTGGCGGCTATGTTGACCACGTTCATTGTTTAATTTCGCTCGGCACAGACCAGACAATGGAAAAAATAATGCAGTTAATAAAAGGCGAGTCTTCATTTTGGATAAACAAAAATAAATTATGTCGTGGAAAGTTTGAATGGCAGAACGAGTATTTTGCCGTGTCGGTGAGCGAAACAGTTATCGAGAGCGTTAGAAAGTATATTGCAAATCAAGTAGAACATCACCGCACAAAAAGTTTTGATGATGAGTTTGAGGGTTTTATGAAAAGAGCAGGTTTTCAAAAGTTTTTAGGCTAAAGCCGAAAGGAAATTATTCTTTTTGAAATTTGGCTAAAGCCAAGAATCTTTTTGCCTGGGTGTCCACTAGCTAAAGCTAGTGGCAATTGATAAAGAAACTGAAAACTATGAATCAAGACCAAGCCCGCCGATTAGTTGATGAAACATTAGGAAACGATTTCAACAGAACAAAGTTTATCGAGTTTGCAGGTGAACTGCTTCGTGATGATTTAGACGCGAGCGAAAACTTTTCACCGTTGCGAACCGACGCGCAAGGCGATTTCCGTTATAAACATCATGAACGCATCGAATCTTACGAAAAAATCGGAAGCTGCGCCGACGCGCTCGACGTTTTGATTATCAAACTTCATCGCAATGTTACGCTGCAGCGCGGGCGCACGAGCCTCAGAGAATTTGCCGCCGATTATCTTGTCAAAGGTCAAGGTTTGGGAAAATCCGGCGTTCTCGCCGCTTTTTATTCGGACACGGACGATACCTGGCGTTTTTCTTATGTCAAGGTTGACGTAACGCTCGAACGGGATGAAAACGGACAAGTTAAGGAAGCCTACCAGAAAAGCGAAGCAAAAAGATTTTCGTTTCTTGTCGGCAGAAATAAGCGAACGCATACGGCGCGAAAGCAGTTCATTCCGCTTTTAACCGCCGCAAATACGCCGACCCTCGCAGAAATCAAAAAGCATTCAGCATCGAAGTCGTCACGCAAGATTTTTTCCGCGATTACAAGTTGGTTTTCGATAATGTCGAAACCGAAGTCAAGCGAAGCATTCCCGACGCAAAACCAAACGACAAAGAAGCGCAGGAAAAACGCCGCCTATTCACGCAGCGGCTTTTCAACCGCCTGATGTTCATCTACTTTTTGCAGAAAAAAGGCTGGTTGTCTTTCGACGGCGACACAAATTATCTGCGCCGACTTTTCACCGAAGCCGAGAGCAACATTGAAAACTTTTACCGCGAACGTCTGCGCTGGCTTTTCTTTTCGGGTTTGGGGGCGAATGAAAATGTTGATTTGCAGAAATCAAAAATCTTACGCAATCTGCGCGGCGACGTTCCTTACTTGAACGGCGGACTTTTTGAAAAGGACGCGGACGGTTACGACGAAGCCGACAAAGTAAAAATAGAAAATAACTTCTTCGGCGAGATTCTCGATTTGTTCGAGCTGTATAATTTCACGGTTGACGAATCAACGCCGACCGATGTCGAAGTGGCGATTGACCCGGAAATTTTGGGCAAGGTTTTTGAAGAACTCGTTACCGGCAGACACGAATCGGGCAGTTACTACACGCCGCGCCCGATTGTTTCGTTTATGTGCCGCGAATCGCTCAAACATTATCTCGCCGCGCAAGACACGCGGGAAGCAATTGCTGAATTTGTGGACGAAGGCAACGGCGAAAATCTGTCGAACCCGGAAGCGATTCTCGACGCGCTCAAACGGATTCGCGTGTGCGACCCGGCGTGCGGTTCGGGCGCGTATCTTTTGGGAATGATGCAGGAACTCTTGCGTCTGCGCGAACTGCTTTTTGTTTCCAAACGGTTGGGCGACGAATCTTTGTATAACCGCAAGCGCGAGATTATCGAGAACAACATCTACGGCGTTGATAAAGACCGCTTCGCCGTGCAGATTGCCAGCCTCAGATTGTGGCTTTCGCTCTCGATTGATTCGGACAAACCGCGAGCCTTGCCGAATCTGAAATATAAAATCGGCTGCGGCGATTCGCTTCTCGCGCCGATGGAAAAAGATTTCAACCTGTTTCGCAGCCCGCTGATTGAACAATTCAAACTACGAAAAGCCGATTATTCGGGTGCGGACAGTCCCGAATCGAAAGCGGAAATTGACGAAGAAATCGAACGCCTGCGTGTCGAGATTGCCCAATCGCTTCATCATCTGCCCGAACAGCCGAAGCCGTTTCAAATTATGCTCGCCGAACGCGAAGTTCAGCCGCTGCGCGATAAAGTTCAACGCCTGATAAATTCCGGCGACAAACCGAAAGCCGAACGCGAACAAAAAAATCTGAACACACTTCTGACAAGCATCGAAGAATGGAAAAAACAAATCAACGTCGAGCATTACGACACGGGCGAGATTTTCGATTGGACGGTCGAGTTCGCCGAAGTTTTCGCCGACGGCGGTTTCGATGTCGTGATGGCAAATCCGCCGTATATCCGACAGGAATTGCTTGGGCGCGATTACAAGGAAAACAAACTGAAGCCGAATTTCGCGGAAGTTTATAGCGGCACGGCGGACATTTACGTTTATTTCTTTGCGCGGGCAAACGCGATGTTGAGAACAAACGGCGTTGGCTGTTTCATCTCGTCAAACAAATGGCTTCGCGCCGGATACGGCGAAAAGCTGCGTCAACATCTGCTCGACCAGACAAAGTTTCATCTCGTCGTTGATTTCGGCGATTTGCCCGTTTTCAAAGCGACAGCTTATCCGAGCATTTTTCTCTGGCAAAACGCCGAACGCAAGAAAACGCCGACGGCTTGGGCGGAAGTTAAAGATTTAGAGCTTTGTTATCAAGAAGGCGTTGGAAATCACGTTGCAAAGGTCGCGCACATTTTGCCCGCCGAACAATTTGGAACGGGCAAAGCGCGAATCGCTTCAACCGCAAGCGCAAGTTTGCGCGGACAAATGGAAAGCAAAGGACAGCCGCTCAAAGAATACGTCAAAGGCGAAATTTATTACGGAATCAAAACCGGACTCAACGAAGCGTTTGTGATTGACCGCGAAACGCGAGACAAATTAATTGCCGAAGATAAACGAAGCGCGGAAATTATCAAGCCTTTTCTTTCTGGAAATGAAGTGCGCCGTTTTGAAATACATTCAAAGGAAGATTTTCTTTTATACATTCCTTGGGAATTAAAGATTGAAGATTATCCGGCGGTGCTAAATCATTTAACTAACTACAAATCAGCGTTAATGAAACGCGCTGAAGCCGCAGTTCAAAGACATCCTTGGTATGCGTTAACACGATACGGTTCAAGTTATTTTAAGTCATTTGAAAAACCCAAAATCATCTATCCCGTGATAAGCACGAAACCAAGATTTTCTTTTGATGAGCATAAATTTTACGGAAACGACAAAGTTTTCTTTTTAGCTGTTGATGATTTTTATCTTTTAGGCGTTCTCAATTCTCAAGCGGTTTTTGATTGGGTAAAACAAACTTTGTCGCCCTTACGCGGCGGCTTTTATGAGTTTCGTTCAATCTTTATGGAAAAACTACCGATTCCGAACGCTTCGGACGACGAGCGCGAAGCAGTCGCTCGTTTAGCCAAAGAAACGCAAAATCTGCACGCCAGACGACGCGCCAAAGTCGAACAATTTCTCCGCGACATCGGAACATCGCCCGCCCAATCTTCGAGCCGCAGCGTCCTTGAAAAACCCTGGGAATTGAGCGAAGAAGAATTCCTGCGCCGCACGAAATCACAGCTTTTAATCACGACGTTTCGCCGCGTCAAAGATTCGACCATTGATTTAACCGAACAAACCGTAGCGATAGAACGCGAAATTGACCGGCGCGTCGCCGCGCTCTACGGCGTGAAATTGGAAACTGATTTGCTGCTTGTCGAGGGCAAAGAGTGGTAAAATAGGCGGACGAGGTGAAAATATGATGCAAGCAATCGAAGGAATTTATCAAAACGGGCGCGTCAAACTGCTCGAAACGCCGAGCAAAATTCGTCGGGCGCGTGTGATTGTGACGTTTCTCGACGAAGAACCATTGAACGACGGGCAAAGTCTCGTCGGAACGATTGAAATTCTTGACGCTGATTTGGAAGCCGCGAGTCTTGAAATCCGCGAGGAATTTTTAGCGGCAATCGACAAATCGTGCGCGGAGTTTGATGGATGAGCGTTTTTGTCACCGACACTCATCCGGCTCTCTGGTTTTTCGGCGGCAAACACGGGGATTTATCACCGAAAGCCTTATCCGCATTCCAAGCCGCCGAAGCCGGAAACGGATTTATCTACGTTCCTGCGGTTGTGTTGTGGGAAGCGGCAATTCTCGAACGCAAAGGCAAAATCAAACTTCACGGCGGTTTTTCGCGCTGGGCGGAAACGCTTTTGAAAAATTCCGGTTTCGGTATTGCGCCGCTAGAACCGGCGGTGATCGCTTTAGCCGTCGGTTACAACTTTAACGATGATCCGTTTGATAAAGCGATTGTCGCCACCGCCGCCGAATTATCTCTTCCGCTTATCACCAAAGACGCGGCAATTACCGGTTCAAATTTAATTGATATTTGTTGGTAGCTTTTCCGAAAGTCAAAATCGAACGCGAAATTGACCAGCGAGTCGCCGCGCTATACGGCGTGAAATTAGCCACGTGATATAATTATTGAACAAAAGGAGGCTTGAAAATATGTTGACGACGATTGAAGCGGAAGTTGATACGGACGGCAGTGTTCGTCTGCTTGAGCCGATAAAAATTAAGAAAAAAAGTCGCGCGATTCTGACTTTGCTCGACGACGAAAACAGCAATCGGAAACAAATGAGCGAAGAAGAAGCGCGTCTTGCCGAAGCGCGTTTTGCGCGTTGGATAGGTTCGGCTAAAAGCGGCAATCCGTGTTCAGCCGACAATGAGCAAATTGACGAGGATTTAGCGCTTGAATACGGAGCAAGGCACGACGATGAATGATTGGCTTTTCCTCGATACTTCAGGTTTGATGTGTTTGTTTGACGAAGATGATTTCAGGCACAAACAAGCGAACGAGCATTTCAAAAACGCTAAATCTTTACTAACGATAAATTACATTTTGGCAGAGTTTGTGCCGCTCGCGCACGTTCGCAAGCTGAAACGCGAAAACGCGCTCAATTTTCTCAAAACTTTAATTTTATTACCGCGCCTTGAACTCGTTTGGATTAACGACGATTATCACAACCAAGCGATGGAACTACTTGAGAATCGCCTTGATAAAACTTATTCACTTTGTGATGCCGTTAATTTTATCTTGATGCACGAACGCAAAATCACAAAAGCCTTAACCACCGATAAGCATTTCAAACAAGAAGGTTTTGTCCGCTTGCTCGAAAATTAACGCGCATTTTGCCGCGTCAAAGATTTGACGGTTGATTAACCGCTCAAACTTTTGCGGTAAAACGCGAAATTGACGAACAGTCGCCGCGCTCTATGGCGTGAAATGGGAAACGCAAAATTAACGAATTGATTTATCGGCTCTACGAATTGACCGATGACGCGATAGCAATTGTCGGAGGCAAGTTGTGAACTCTATGCTAAAATCGCCTGAGAGGTGAATGATAATGATTTTAACCATTGACGTGCCGAAAGAACTCGAAAACAAACTTCAATTGGAAGCCGAACGAAATGGCGTAAGCCGTGACGAGTTTGTGCGAATCGTGCTGGAAGAAAAACACAATCCGAAACCGGCAAGACCGAAATTTCCTTCCACAATCATCGCCACCGATTTGCCCTTGCGCGACCGTTCACGCGAACACGATTGGCTTGAAAAACACCGCGACGAATACGATGGTCAGTGGGTTGTGCTTGACGGAAACAAACTTATCGCCGCCGGTTTCGACGGAAAGGAAGTTGCCAGAAAAGTCCGCGAACTTGGCATAAACGGCGTGTATGTGGTTTTCGTTGAGGGGAGCAACCGCCCGCGATTTATCAGTGGAGGCGTTTGGTAATGGCTTTTGCGATTGATTTTCAGAAAAAGCAAATTTATGAATCGCTCAAGACAGGAACAGGGTAATACTATGAAAAACACCGGTTTGAACTTGAGCGATACCAAAAATCTTCACGAACTTTTAGAATTAATGTCGGCGTATCAAAAATCAAGAGTTTTGTTCACCTTCGTCGAACTTAAAATCCCGGAAATACTAAATAAAGAGAAACTTACCGCGCGGCAAGTCGCTCAAATAAAAGAAATCCATCCATTAGCGATGGAAAGATTTTTGAACGCCTGTGCTTCCGTTGGCTTACTGAAAAAAGAAAAAGACGATTATTCAAACGCCGAGCTAACCGAGTCTTTTCTTGTTAAAGACAAAGAGTTTTACCTCGGCGGACAAGTCGAGCGTCATCGAAAAAGAAGTTCTCCGGTTTGGGCAAAACTTACAACTCGCTTGAAAAAATGGGAATACGGCGACGATGAAAAAACAAATCCTGAAACTGAAGACCAAGGTTCTGAAGCGATGACGGAACAGCATAATCTTGCGCTGATGCACGGTTTTGAGTTGGCAAAAGCCTTCGACTTTTCAAAATATAAAAAGATTCTCGACCTCGGCGGCGGAACTGCTGCCGCTTCAATAGCTTTGTGTAAAAGCTATTCGAAACTAGAATCAATAGTGTTCGATTTGCCTGAAAACGTTGAAGTTGCGAAAGAGCTAGTGCGCAAAGAAAATTTATCGAATCGTATTTCGGTAATCGGCGGCGATTTCAAAAAGGACGCGCTGCCCGATGATTTTGATGCAGTTTTGCTGGCAAATTTTATGTCGGTTGCCGATGCTCAGGCAAACCAAAAACTGCTCAAAAAAATATACAAAAAACTTCCCCGACAAGGAGTTTGCCTTTTGAGCGGCTGGATTATTGACAATTCTCATCTGGCTCCGCAAATTTCAATTTTATTTTGTCTGGAAGACGTTTGCTGGAACGCGCCCGATGTGGAAAGAAGCGAGAAAGTTTATACCGAATGGATGAAAAAAGCCGGGTTTTCGAAAATTAAATGCGAAACTTATCTTGAACCGACAAAAATTCTATACGGAATAAAAGCATGAAAAAGCAGACCTCAGCCAGAGTTGCTGAGGTCTGCTTTTTCATTCAAATCTTTCGCGTTAAATATCTCTTCTCGGTTCGACGCGAATCTGTGCGTCTGTAACTTCCGTTGCGGCGCGTCCCGGCAGATTGGCGCGTTGCCGTGCGGCGTTTGCCAGATTTTGACTGCTTTCATACCACTTTTGCGTGATTTGAGCGGCGACATCGCGTCCGCCTAAACCGAACGCCAAACCGACTGCCAGCGCGACTGAACCGATTAAGCCAATCAGCAAAGTATTAACCAACGTCGCGGCGATGCCGAGTTGGTCAATTGCAGCGATAACCGCAAAACCGATAACGATATATTGCGTCAAAGTCGCCAGCAGATTCGGGCTTCCCACACCTAATTCGGAAACGCTCGAACGCACGAGACCTGACAAAAATCTGGCAATTAAACTTCCGATGACGATAATCGCCATTGCGACGACGACGTTCGGAATAAATAAAATTATGCGATTGATAATCTCCGTCAATTGCGGAATGCCGAGGACATTCGCGGCGGCTTGGACGAAAATAAGAAAAAGAAAGTATTTAATCAGCGTGGCGATCACGCCGGAGATGGTCATCCGCGTTCCCGAACGCCGAACGAAATCGCCGATTCCCGAACGCTCGACCGCGCCTTCGAGTCCGACGGCTTTCAGTCCGCGTTCAATTAAATTCGCCAGCAAGCCGGAAAGCAACCAGCCGACAATTAAAATAATCGCCGCGCCGATGAGCGCAGGCAAAAAACTGACAAAGTTCATAAGGGCGTTGGTCAGCGAATAATATATGGCTTCGCTCGTATCGCGAATGCCGGTTGTCGGTGTTTGAAACATCATAATTTTTTCCTTCAAGTGCTACCGATTAAAAATCGGTTTCTGTTTTCTCTCCAAATCCTTCAAATTCCTTCTCGCTCAAAAAGACTAGCGTCAGAAAGAGCAGCATCAGTTAGTCGGAAATGACCGCTTTAATCACTGTTCTCTACTTTGACGACGGCGCGCGAGTTTATGGTTCACGCGCCAACCAATTTTTTATTTGGTCGAAATATTCTCGAAAATCAAAATCTGGCGTTCGTCGTCCCAAACGGTGTATTTGCTTTTTTCAAACATTTCCAAAATCACGTCAACGTCGCTCGATGACGGTTGAATGATGTATTCGTCAACGCCGTTATCGAGAACGAGTTGGATGAAAAACTCGCCGTCCGCGCCGCGCCCGCCTTCTTTCCACGAAGGCTGGACCTGCGTTACCTGCCGAATTTTGTAGCCGCGTTCGATGCGCTCCTGCTGTTGATTTTTTTGCGTGTTGTTTTCCTTTGCCATAAATTTTCTCCTTGTTATTTCCTATTATTTCCGTTTTTTGAATGATAATAATTCGACTGCCTTTTCGCTTTAAACAGCAGTCGTTGCGGTTCGCGCCGCAATGTCTTTCGGCGCTGCCAAATAACCGCCGATTGCCGCCGCGATGCCGCTCGCTAAAAACGCAATAAACGCCCAGATTGCCGCTTTCGTTATGTTTTCAGCAGTTTTTGCCCAATTTCACGCGCCTTTTGTGCGGCTTGCGCTTTGGTTTGTTTATACTTATCGCGGCGGTCATTAAACCGGCGCGATTATTCATTTACAAATGCAAGATTTTTAAACTTGAATCGGGCGTGAATGAATTGCACTTATTTGAAGACAGGAGCGAAAGCATTTTCAAATTTAGAAAAGTCGTTCGCATTTGTGCAATTCGTCCACGCCCGAAGCCCGTTAGCCGTTTTGACGGTTGCGGTTGTCGGTCTGATTTACTTCGTCAACCTCAACTTCCGTGCGTTTGACCGTATCGCGGACGGTTTCCTGTCGTTCGGTTACTTCTTTACCGACGACGACTTCTTCGACCACCCGCGCTTCTTTGGAAACGACCGGAACTTCCGCCGTTTCTGTTATTTCGATAGTTCCTTCCCTGAAAGCGTCGGGCGCGTTGCCGACGGCGCGGTCAACCGGACGGCGTTCAACCGTGACGTTTTCCTCGCGCAAATTGACGGTTTCCTGAACCGGCACTTCTTGCGATGTCGTGCGGACATTAACGCCGCCGCGCTCGACCGTGCGTTTGCCGATGCGAAGCTGTTCTTCAACAATTGGCAATACCACTTCATTTTCGCTTGCCTCGCGCGTTACGCCCGAAACGTGTCTGGCGTTCGCCTCTCTTTGCATCGCAGTGTAATTTTGATTTTCCGTATCGGTCGTGGTCGTTGTGTTCGTCGTGGTCGTGCTTTCGGTCATTTCAAGATTGCCGTCCTGCATAATGCCGCGCACGACGACGCGCCCGTCGCGCAGAGCGATGTCGCCCGCCGGAATGCGTTTTTTTCGGTCAACAAGAATTGAATCAACCATTTCGGCATCGGGGTCAATAAGCATTTCGGTAACTGTTCCAATTGGTGTTCCGGCTTGGTCAACCACTGACCAGCCCATACAATCCTGCCCGGTGTTGACTAAATCGAATTCGTCTTGTTGTGAATAATATAAAATCGCCATTTCTCTTTCTCCTTAAATGTATTTTAAATTGTGCGGATTTACCGCACATCGCTCACGCTGGTCGCGTGCAGATAAACTCGTTGTCCCTTCATTTGTGCATATTCTTTTTGGCTCAAATCACTATTTTGTGTTTCGGCTTTAACTTCTCCTGTCGGAATCGTGCGAAACGAACCGCCCAAATTGACGTTTTGACCCGGCTTCATTTTGATTTGATCTTCTTTGCCGCCCGGCGAATCGAGATTCTCATCGAGCATCACGAACATTTCGCCCGAACCCGATTTGACGGTGAAAACGCGGTCGCTCAAAACCCGATTAACACGCACACCCGAAATTTTGGCTTCGCGTCCGACTAAAGTCATTTTGTCATTGACTCCGCCAAAAAAGTTCGTGTCCGTTACCACCGGACCGGAATTCAAAGCAGCATTGTTTGAACCGTTTCCGAGGTTACCATTGACTACGCCATTTCGGTTGTTGCTATTGTTGTTAGCGACTACCACGGCGTTAGACGAATTCGTCATCATCGCGTTACCGTTCATTATCATCGTATTACTATTTATATTGCTTGTCGAAACCATCCGATTCACGTTCGTGTTTCCGTTGGTGTTGGTGTTATCAACGACGGCACCGCGATTGCAGAAACCGAAGAAAAGCAACGGTAAAAGTAAAAGTAAAAGCAGCGGAATCAGCCACCACGGAAGTCCGCTTTTTTCTTTGCGTTCTACTGGAATATCAGCCATTTTTTTTAACTCCTATGTGTTATCTGCCGGCGCTCGTCTGTTCGATTTGCGCCGCAGTTTTTGTAAATTAATTTTTAACTGTTTCTTTTTATTTTAATAAATTACGTTCAGAGTTTGTGCCTTAGCCTGTTTTCCCAATAATGATAAACTAAAATTCAAACTCTAAACGCGAGTTTCGCTCACCTCGAAAATGATGACGAAATCAAATTTCGGGAATGCACCCGAACTCAATAAAACGCCGAGCCGTTTTTGAAATTAAAAACAGCTCGACAATTTTCAAATCAAACTATTTTCGCGCACCCTTGCGTTGCGTATCAATATCAACATCTGTTTCTTCGACTTCGACATCCGTGCGTTTGACCGTATCGCGGACGGTTTCTTGACGTTCCGTTATATTTTTGCCGACGACGACTTCTTCGACTACTCGTGCTTCTTTAGAGACGACGGCTTCTTCTCCTTGAGTCGTGACGGTGAAATCACCTTTGTTGAGCGACGCTCTATCCGCGTCGCTGAATTCGCGGTCAACCGGACGGCGATCAACGGTTACTTTCTCTTCGCGCAGGTTGACGGTTTCTTCTACCGGACGCTCGGTAATGCGCGTGTGAACGCGCACGCCGCCGCGCTGGACAACGCGTTTGCCAACGTTTATTTGTTCTTCAATAACCGGCAACGCGATTTCGCCTTGATTAGCATAGTTTTGCGTTTCGGTTCTGGTTTGCTCGGCGTTGTAAAGCGGAGCTTTAGCGTCAAATTTTTTATAGCCTGAAGAGCGGTATTGCGCGGCGCGGCGGTCAACGTCAACCGCGCTGTGCTGATTCAAAACTTCGGAGGCACGTTCGGTCATCTTATCATCCGTATCAACGATAACGACGGCGCTTCCGCGTCGAACAGCTTCGGAGTAAATGTCGAGTTCGTCATTATTAATGTCCGAGCCGAAAATCGAGCCGAAAAAGTTTGATATATCATTGCCGATTGAACTTCCCGTCGTGTAATCTTTTGAATTTGCACCGCCGTAAGATGTATAACCTTTGCCGCCGTCGTTGCTGGCGATTGTAATGTCGCCTTGTTTAATACCCGCTTTGCTCAATTGCTGTACGGCTTTTTGCGCCTGTGCTAAATCATCGTAAATTCCTACTAATGTTGTTGCCATAATTTTATTTCTCCCTTTTTTTTTGATTTTTGTTATTTTTGACTTTTATTAATACGAAAATTAGTTTTCGCGTCTGTTTTGTTCGTCAACCAAAACGTTTTTGGTTTGTTCGGCTGACGGTTCGATTCGTTCTACGGTCACGTCCTCGCGGCGCAAAACAATTTGCTGCGGTTTATTGACGGTTTCGCGGCGTTTGGAAATTCGCACTTCCTCGCGCAGAACTAACCGTTTTTCAACCACCAAAACTTCTTCCAAAAGCGGCATAATCATCACGTCGCCTTCGTATCGGACGGGCGGCGGCGCATCTACAAATTGATTGACCGTGACGCGCTCGACTTCAATTTTCTCCTCAAAAGTCGGCTGGTCAACGGTTTCAGTGCGCTCCTGCACGGTTTTGTGAACGCGCACGCCGCCGGTTACTACTTTTTCGCGGCTGATTTTTAATTCCTCGTTGAGAATCGGCACGACCAATCTTTCGCTATTTACGCTGTCGGTTTGCTCCATTGTCGTCATCGAAGCAAAACTGCCGGGAAAAAAGTATGAGTTTTTTTCCTTTTCGACAAACACGCTGCCATCCACGAAAACACTTCTGCCGTCCTCAAAGCGCACGAGGACAAGGCGTGATTCCGAACCCTGCGGCGGAATCACGGTTAAATCGAGCGTGCCGCGCACGCCGTTTTGGTCAATTACTTGTAATGTTGAATCATTCATCGTTTATTTGTCGAATTTGCTCGCACACATATATTCACCAGCGCACGAGTTTTTACCGAACTACTTTCTATGTAATACACAGTGAAGCAAACGAGAGCGACAAACAACAGTAATTACACTTAGTCAAGGTAGGTAATTTTGCGGTGATTCGGGGAAGTTTTCTTGAGTCGGTTGTCAGTAGTTGATTGAGGTTTTACACTTAAATACTCCGAGATTAGGTAAAAAATTGCGCTTAATTATATTGAGTTTTAAATTTTGCCTACTGACAAATGACTACCGACTACTATCAGATTATGTGAATCAACACTAAAAAGAAAAATCAGTTTTATAAAAAGTCATTGCTTGTCGGGAGCGCAGGCATCTTGCCTGCAATGGCGCGAAGCGTCGCAAAAATTGCCGGTTATCAACCACTTTAGATTGCCGGCGCAATCTGGCAGGCAAGATGCCTGCGCTCCCGATTAAAACACTTCTTTGTATTAACTTTATTATTATTGATTCACATAGATTATTTAGCAGAATCGCGCTCGATAACGAAACGTGCAATTTCGACGCGATTCGACCAGTTTTTCTTTGAAAGAATGTTCGAGATGTGCATTTCGACCGTGCGGACGCTGATATTAAGCTGTGCGGCAATTTCCTTGTTACTCAAACTTTTGGCGACGAGATTTGCGACGCGCTCTTCGGCTTCGGTTAAATCGGAAACGGGCGCGGACTTTCGGGTGACTGGCGCGGTTTGATTATTTTCGTTCGACGTGCGGGCGACTCGCCGGTGTGTGCGTGAAACGCGACTTAAAATATTTTCAATGGCGGCGACGAGTTCGTCCGGCTCGAACGGTTTGACAAGGTATGCGTCAATTCCGACTTTAAAACCCGCGATGCGGTCTTGGCGAGTTTCCTTAGCGGTCAAAAAAACAATCGGAATCAAATCAGTGCGCGGATTGGCGCGGACTTGAGCAGCCAGGGAAAAGCCGTCCATTCCCGGCATCATAATATCGCTGACTATTAAATCGGGAATCGTTTCGGCGATGCGCTCCAAAGCCGCGTTGCCGTCGCGCGCGGTCATTACTTCAAACCCCGATTTGCTCAAGCAAACATTGATGGCTTGCAGCAAGCGGAAATTATCTTCGACCACGAGCAGACGTTTTTTCATCGCACCGTTCCCTCGTCAAAACCGTATTCGTCAATCGTATCGAGCCGGTCGAGTTTGTCATTCCACACGGCGAAAAAAATCGTAAAACAAGTGCCGCGCCCGACTTCCGATTCGGCTTCGATGCGCCCGCCGAGTTCGGAAATCAAACGCTTTGCCAAATACAAACCCAAACCGACACCGGGCGTTTCGGCGCGTCCCATCGCATCGTCGGGCGTGCCGTCGGTGGTGTGGTCGTGCGGCACGGTTTTTTTGCCGCGGTAAAATTTTCGAAAAAGACGCGGAATATCTTCGGCGTGAATGCCGCGTCCCGTATCGCTAATTTTAATGGCGACTTCTGCGGCAATATTATTTTCGGCAAATGTTTTTTGCGCGGGTGATTCGCTCCGTTTTTTTGTTTGAACAAGTTCCGTCGTGATGCTGACCGCACCCCCGAAAGGCGTATATTTAATCGCGTTTTCGATTATCGAACACAAAGCGCGGCGCATTGCTTTTTCGTCGCCGCGCACTTTTGGTAGTGTTTCGTCATATTCAACATTAAAAGTTTGCCCGCGAGCGTTTGCCGCGTAGCGTTCGATTTTATCGCACGAGCGCAGCATTCGGTTGACATCGACCGGCTCCGAATGTAAATCAATCGAGCCTTCTTCGATGCGTGCGACATCAAGCAGATTGAGAATCATATCAATCTGGCGGTCGCATTCGGCGGCAATCGTCTCCAAATACTCGTTGCGCTCTTCGATTGATTCGTCCTCGCGCTGCATAATACGGGCGAGCGTTTTTATCGTCGTCAAAGGCGTGCGAAATTCGTGCGAAATCAATTGCAGAAATTCATCTTTGGCGCGGTTGGCAGTGTCGGCTTCTTTGTGCGCGGCTTCGGCTTCCGCCCGCGCAGTCTGCTCGTTAAAATAAAATCTGGCGATTTCTTCCTGCGCTTCGGCGCGTTCCTGCTCGGCGATTTTGCGCTTCGAGATGTCGCGTGAAACCGTCAGCAATTGCGTCGGTTTGCCGTCCTCGCCCGTGAGAATCTGCGCCATCGTTTCCACCCAAACATATTCGCCCGATTTTTTCCGCATTCGATAATCTATTGTCAAATCAGTTTCGCCTTTCAGCAGTCGCTCGTGCATATCTTCGCGGACGCAATTAATTTCTTCCGAGTGAATCAAATCGAACGGCGATGTTCCGACAAGTTCCGGCGGGCGATATTCGAGAAGTGCAAACGACGATGGCGAAACGTATGTGTAGAGACCGTCAAGGTCGTGCAGACAAACGAGGTCACACATATTTTCGGCTAGCAGACGATAGCGCGATTCGGTAACACGCGCCCGTTCGTCAGCGAGGGTGCGCGCCGTAATGTCAGCGATAAAGCCTTCGAGCGCGATGATTTTTCCCGCCGAATCGTTAATGAATCGGAAGCGGTCGCGGACGTGCTTTATTGAATCGTCGCGGGCGACAATGCGATAAGCAATTTCGAGCGGCGGCGTTCCAAATGCGGCGTTATCCTTCATCAAAGCGCGAATCTCCGTGCGAATTCGCTCGCGGTCGTCCGGATGAATAATTTTGTCCCACGCCGCCCGCGTCTGCACCAATTCTTCCGCCGTGTATCCGGTTAGTTCCTGACAGCCGTCGCTCAAAAATTCGCTCGTAAATTTTTCATCTATGCGGCAGCGATAAACCACGCCCGGCAAATTACCAATCAGCGTCCGCAAAAAACGTTCGCGCTCGCGCAGACGGTATTCGACTTCATACCGCTCGGTTTCCTTCATCATTTGTTCGCCGTAATTCATTTCCACCACCTCTCAAAATTAACGCTTGCTATTCGCCAAATTATTACGCAGAATGTAACACGCGAGCAGCTTCGGTTTGTTTGCTGTCGTCGTCACTCGCAATCTTTGTTTTGTTCTCCCGCCTATTCTAATCTTTAAGACATATTTTCTGCAATGATATTTCGCACCAACGGAAAAGAATATACAGGCGCAACTGCCGTCGAGATTGTTTTGCAGATGGCGCGTGATGCCGCCGGATTTACCGCTCAAACAAGCGATGTTTTTTACGAATTTCTGCAATGGTCGCTTGCCGGATTCAGCGATTACTTGCCTGCCCGCGAACTCGATTTAAGCCCGCGCGTGAGCGATGAAATTCTCGCTCGCGGCTATCTCTCCCTGCGCCACGATTACGGCATCGGCGAATTCTTAAAGTAATTCTTTCGCCGATTATAAATACTCTTGACTTAACAATATACGTCTAATCGCAAAATCGTTTTAGTTTCTTCTGCAATTGATTATTATAATTGTTGGAAAAATCGAATTTGAAGAGATTATTCGCCGCTGCTAATCACATCGAAATTTTGCAAGACCCGGATTTAAAAGCGTTCAATTAACAGTTTCAGATTGAGACCCAGCCGACGGCTAAAACAAATTGGCGTATTTGACAAAGCCGGAAAAGAAATCAGCAAATACATTTTCGCAATGCAAAAGTAATAATTGTTCGGCGCGGCGTGTAACCTTTCGGCTAATTTCGACACTTTACAACGTAAGTGCAATTTGCGCTCGAAGTAAGTTGAAAATTTGCATGGCAAATTAAGTAACAATCTCTCCAAACTCTTTACGAGATTTTTGATTGTTTAAAAATATTTATCGAGAATTGTCGAAATTGAAATTACACGGTTTAAGGCTGGGCAATTTAAGTTAAGTAAGTTAGCCTCACGAAAG
>MWVV01000011.1_pt1 | contig 87380 bp, 80 predicted proteins | sample 1047281 | NCBI WGS metagenome assembly MWVV01 (sample SAMN06349986, study PRJNA376086) | soil metagenome | isolation source: PT-2 sample Antarctic (ecotone) soil | place: Antarctica | collected 2015-01-13 | reverse complement strand
ACCTGGTGAATCCGCCGAGCACGGCTTGGGAAACGATTGTTGACAATGCAACCAGCGGCGGATTCTCCGCCAGTTCAAATTGGGCAACTTCAAGTTACAGCAGCCAAAGATACGGAGCGGATTATCGTTACGCCAACCCGCAGGCAGTCAGCGACGCGGCGTGGTTTTCGGCAAATATTCCGTCGGCGGGAAATTACCAGATTTACGTCTGGTATCCGGCAAATTCCGGCTACAACTCGGCGACTCCGTTCGTCGTTTCGACTTCGACCGGAAGCCAGACCGTCAGCGTCAACCAGCAAATCAACGGCGGAAGCTGGGTCAGCATCGGCACGTTCGCCCTAAACGCGGGCGACCAGAACGTCGTCGGCGTCAGCCGCTGGACGAACACGACCGGCTACGTTATCGCCGACGCGGTGAAAATCGTCAGGCGTTAGCCAATCCTTGACGCACCCTTGAAACGAGAGGGAACGGCGCATTTTCGGCTGTTCCCTCTTTTCTTAATTTTCAATTTTCAAACATTGCAAAAAGGAGAATCATTTATGCGCGGAATTGTTCATAATTTCAAGTTCATTGTTAATTTAATTGCCTTGATTGTTTTGTTTGCGGCGGGAACATTCGCGCAAACCAAGCCTCTGTTATGGCAGGCAAATTTGTCAGCCGTCGGCGGCGATGTTTCCAACGTCGTCAATAACGGCTACGGGTTGACGCTCGGCGACGAAAATGTTCGTCAAAGCGTTTACGGCGAGCAGCGCGGTTATGGAATTTACACGCTGCCGGTTGAAACACTCTCTCAAGCGGTGAATCGAATCCGCGCCGTGCGTAAAGCAAAAGTTCCGGCGGGAGCCGAATTGCTGATTGAAGTGCGCGTGCGCGCAATCGGCGGAGCTTGGTCTGAATGGATAGCGACAACCGCCAAATCGCCCGCGCTTCTTCCGCAGCTCGGCGAGGAAGTTCAGGCGCGTCTGACTTTTATTGACGACGGCGCGGGAAATAAACCTGTTCTGCGCGGGCTTAGATTCGACGCCGACGCCGTTGACCAACCCGCCGAAGAGAAAACGCCCCAAACTCAGGCTGCTGTTGCAGCGCCGCTCACCTACAAAATATTTGCGACTCGTGAAGGGCTGGTCGGCGGCACGACCGCCAACGGTCACGTTATTCAAACAAATGACCGCTTCGTCGCTCTGCCCTCGCGCCGCGGGTTGTCGTCGAACGGCGGAACCGAGTATTCGGTGCGCTTGTATTACCCGAAAACCGGCAAAACCGCGACCGTTCCCGTCTGGGATGTCGGACCGTGGAACACGCACGACGATTACTGGAACACTCCGAGCGTGCGCGAGATGTGGCGCGATTTGCCGCAGGGCAAGCCCGAAGCGTTCGCGGCAAAACTCGAAGGTTACAACGGCGGCAAAGACGAATTCGGACGCACGGTCATTTCACCGAACGGCATAGACATCGCCGACGGCACTTTCTGGTATGACTTGGGAATGACCGACAACGATTATGTCGAAGTAACTTACCTCTGGACAACGGGCGGTTCTACCTGGGAAACGATTGTCGATAACGAAACCACCGGGCGTTTTGCAGCAAGCGCAAACTGGAATACGTCGAGCTACAGCAGCCAGCGTTACGGCACAAATTATCGTTACGCAGCGCCGCAAGCGGTCAGCGATACCGCTTGGTTTAAAGTCAGCATTCCCGCCGTTGCCAATTACGAAGTTTATGTTTGGTATCCGGCAAGCACCGGCTACAATTCTTCGACGCCCTTTATCGTTGCGACTTCAAGCGGCAATCAAACGGTGCGCGTCAACCAGCAAATCAACGGCGGCACGTGGGTCAGTCTCGGAATTTTCAATCTAAACGCGGGCGATTACAACGCGGTTGGGGTGAGTCGTTGGACTTCTACTGCAGGCTACGTCATTGCCGATGCGGTGAGGATTGTGAGAAGGTAGCTTTATTTGCTCAGAAGACTATAAAGAGCAACTGTAAAAGCAGTTGCTCTTTCATCTACGGGCGATCAGGTTTATCGTTTATTACAATGCTCTTCGGATAAAGATTTGTGGATGCGACGTTCCAAAAGCGATGTTCCTGTAAGAAAAAAATACGTTTATTTTCGCCACAACCAATTTTCTTTCACATTTTTCGAAACAACCTGCGCCGTGTTTTGCCCCGAAGCGGCAAACACGCTGACAAAATAAACAGGTAGAAGCCGAGCTATAGGGCAGTAGATTAGATTCTTTATCAATTGCGAAAATTTTGCGTGACCATCAGCCCGTGCCGGCCGCCGTCCAGGATTCCGATGCCGACGCGCCCGAAACGCGGCTGCAAGATGTTGGCGCGGTGTCCGGGCGAATTCATCAAGCCGGTGTGCGCGATTTGCAAGGTCGGCGCGAGCGCGAGATTTTCGCCGGCGGTGCGATAGCGAACGTCGCGCATCCGCATCCGCTCGAACGGCGTTTTGCCTTCGGGCGTGTTGTGCGAAAAATAGCCGCGGGCGAACATATCTGCCGAATGCAGACGGGCGACTTCCGTCATTTCCGGGTCGGCAGCGAGCGGCGCGAGTCCCGCCGCGAGGCGTTCGCGGTTGACGAGTTCAAGCATCGCGGCTTCGAGCTCGGGACGCGCCGGAGCATTTTCGATTTGAAACGGTAACGCTACGCGCTCGGCTGACTCCGGGCTGGTCGTGATTCGCCGGTTGAGCGTCTGCTTGATTGCCGGCTCGAAAACGGGCGCGAGCGACGTTTCCAATTCGTCGGTCAAAACCGCCAATTCGTTCGCCACGCGGCTTTCGCGCAAATTCTCTTGGAAATTATCCGGAAGCGGTAGGGCAAAGAGTAACGCCGATAATATCGCCGCAGTTACCAAACCGCTGGCGAGACCGGGCAATGTTCCCAAAATCCGATTCGTTCGACTCCGGTGAATGTCCGGCGGCAGACGTTTGAGCAAGAAATTGCCGAGCAATTGAATCAGCAAACTCACCGTGACCACGATGAAAATAAACGCCAGCGGCTGCGTCCAGACTTCAGACCAATCGGTAATTTGGTCAAACAGGCGCGACACTGGCTGATAAAAATATAAAGCCGCCAAAAGACTGCCAATCCAACGCAGCAAATCAAGCAAGCCCAAAATAAAACCGCGTTGCCAGCCGAGAATCACACTCAATAAAACGATAAAAACAAGCAGTGCATCAATCAGATTAAAATTCATAACTTCCCTTTTCAATTTGGGTGTTTTGATGCTCGCCACTGGCATTTTGTTTTCAGGTAAATTTCCGGTTAGCCGCTATTGAACTAAAATTAAATATTCGGCGTATAATTTTCTAATCAAAATTGAGCCACAGGAGATTCGCTAAAATTATGTATTGTCCGAGTTGCGGTTTGGAAGAGAAACAGTCCAATCAATTTTGCCGCGCGTGCGGCTCGAACTTAAACGTGGTGCGCCTCGCGGTGGCAAGACCGGACAGCATTACTCAATCGGCGGCGGCGGCGCGCGACGAAATCGGACGCGCGATTGCCTTTAAGATTCGGGAAGCTAAATCGTCGGGCGAGTTGGCAACGGTCGCCGAAGACGTGCTGCCGGAAATCGAAAAATTTCTCGAATCGCCCGAAGAAAAACGCCTGCGCCGCGTGCGTAAAGGGACGGTAGCAGCTTCGATAGGACTGAGCGCGACAATCGCCTTCGCGGTCGTTGCCTCAATTGTTGATGAAGATTTTTTAATCCTCGCCGGGCTGGGCGTGGTCACTTTATTTATCGGTTTGAGTCTTGTCATCAACGGACTGCTTTTCACCGTTCCGAAAAAAGTTCTCTCCGATAAATCGCCCGATGCCCGCAGCCAGCGTGAACTCGACGCTGCCAAAAGCGCAACGAATGAACTGGTTCTGCCCGAACCGAACGACATCTTTTCTTCCGTCACTGAACAAACAACGCAACATTTGAAGGAAAAACAACCCGCGCCACGCGGTTAATTTTAGAACTATTTTCCTTTCACATCTTTCAAAACAATCTGCGCCATGTTGTGACCTGACGCGGCGAACACGCCGCCGGGATGAGTCGAAGCATCTGTTAAAAAAAGATTTCATCGGCGTTTTGCAGGCGGACATTTCCAGAGGCGGTCGGAACAGAAACATCTGGTTGAAATTCATCTCGACGTGCATCACGTTGTCGCAAGGAAATTTCTTCATTTATAAGTCTGCGTGAAATATTTTTTCATCACCTTGAATTCTTATGCAAAATGTTTCGCCTAAAAAGTCATATATTGAAGGCAAAAATAATTTGCTGAATTTTCAGTACATATTTTTGTCTTTGATCTAAGAATTTATTAATTTGGAGACAAAAATATGGAAGATTCAATTTTATTTTGGAACGCGGTCGCGCTCGAAGCCAACCGCGTTAGTTTCACCGATCCGGCAAAAGCCGAACAACAAGGTCCGACACTTTCGTCGAGAGCATTGGCAATCGTCCACCTGGCGATGTATGACGCATACGCAGGTATCAGCCGTAATGCCGCTGATTTCCCGCGCTATTTGCCCACGCCTCCAACTCTGCCGCCGCCCGGATTACCAGCCGCGCCGTTGCCAGTGGCGGCGGCAACCGACAAATCGGCAGCAGTCGCGGGAGCGGCGTATCAAAGTCTGATGAAACTGTATGTGACACAGAAGCCGTTTTTCGATACAAACGCTTTATTTTTCGAGCCTAATCTTTCAAATCCCGCCGCTTGGACGGCGAGCTTTAAATTCGGGGTCGAAGTAGCAAACGCGCTTTGGGAATATCGTAAAAATGATCCCGGTGTCGGTGCTGACGGCTATTCGACTTCGATGGATCGTTATCGCCACCGTGCTGACCCGGACAATCCGAAACAAGGTTTTCACGCGCCTTTTTACGGTTTTCAGTCAAAGGTTTTTGCCGTATCCAAACGCTACAAATTAAAAACGCCGCCGCGCAGTGACGGCAGCAGCAGCGCGAGTACTTTTGACCAAAAATACATATCGGCTTTGAACCAGGTGCGGGCGAAAGGCATTAAACCCGAATTAATGGCGACATTGCCGACCGCTCTTTTTAATAAGCGGCGCGATGCCGACGAATCCGTCATTGGCGTTTTTTGGGCTTACGACGGTGCGAATCGTTTGGGAACACCGCCGCGTTTATACAATCAAATCATTCGACAGGTGGCGTTGAACGTGAAAATTCCGAGACCCGTAGAGGCTACGCCGCGAGTCAATAATGAAGGCGACAACGCCCGACTTTTCGCCTTTGTCAACGCGGCGATGGGCGATGCCGGAATCCTGGCTTGGGAACAAAAATATTGTCACGATTTCTGGCGACCCGTTCTCGGCATCCGCGAACACGATACGTCTTTCGGACCGAAAACGATGAACGGAAAAAACGATCTGAATGACGATGCCGATCCTTTCTGGCTGCCGCTCGGCGCGCCGAATACGAATAACCCGACGATGAAAAATTTCACGCCGAATTTTCCGGCTTATCCGTCGGGACACGCGACTTTCGGCGCGGCGGCGTTTCACATCACGCGCCTGTTTTACGGTAAAGGACAGGATGCGAGCGGCACGACCGTCATTACCGGCGGAAAGAAAATAATCAAAAGCGGCAATCTCGTAGATGATGATTTATTCAACGGCTTGAGCTTTGTTTCCGACGAATTCAACGGGATGAATCAGGACAATTTAGGTACGGTGCGTCCGCATCACGTTCACAATTTCAATTTCAAGAACAGCGATAAACCGTCGAGCGGCGGCTTGGGTAAAATGATTATCGAAAATGCCCGAAGCCGTATTTACCTCGGCGTTCATTGGATTTTCGATGCGTTTCTGGCGCAGTCCAATTCCGATTTAAGTAAAGAAATTGATCCCGATTTCAGCACAAACGGCAGTCTGGAAATCGGCGGAGTTCCGCTCGGATTAAAAATAGCGGAAGATATTTTCAAGACCGGAGGAGAAAAAGCACCGATGATGACAAGTGAAATAACAGGCACTAAGCCGGTGCCGTCGCCGGAAATAAAACAGCCTGCAAAAGAAGGCGGATGTATTGACGCTCCGACTGCGGCTAAAACAAAGAAAGCCAAAGCCGAACGACCGATGCAAGCCGAACTGCCGCAGCAAACGGAAGATCATAAAGTTGAAACTCCGTATTTGGACGGCACTTCCCAGAGATAATTCATCACCGGCAAATAAAATGACGGCAGTAAGTTTTAAAGCCTTTTGCCGTCATTTTATTTATCTTCAAAATTAATACAGTTTAATCACCAAAACCAACTTCCCTTCACATCTTTCAAAACAACTTGCGCCGTATTATGTCCGCTTGCTCCAAAAACGCCGCCGCCGGGATGGGTTGACGCGCCGGTCAGGTAGAGATTTTTGATCGGCGTTTTGTAGGCGGACATTTCGGGCAGCGGGCGAAACATAAACATCTGGTCGAAATCCATCTCGACGTGCATCACATTTCCTCTCAATAAACCTAGACGCTGCTCCAAATCGAGCGGTGATTGGACGAAGCGTTCAATGATTGAATTTTTCACGTTTGGCGCGTAGGAATTTACCATATCAATTAGTTTGTCGGCTTCGCGGTCTTGGATATTTTCCCAACGCTCGCCGTTTGATAATTCGAAAGGATAATATTGTCCCCAAATGAAAAGCGTGTGTTTACCTGCCGGTGCGAGCGTTGGGTCAATTGATGAAAACGTCATCGCTAAAGCCGACGGATTTTTTGACGGAATACCGTTCAGATAATCGGCGTAGGATTTTTCCAAATAATCCATCGAAGGACAAAGAAGCTGCAACCCGTGATGACAAACGCTCGCTTTTCCGCCGTTCGGCGCGGCTTTGTAATCAGGCAATTCAGAAACGGCGCAGCGCACAATCATCCCGAAACCGTTGCCGATGCGGATGTTTTTGATTCTTTCCGCTAAACCGTCAGGCAGATTTTCCGCGCCGATTAATTTCAAAAAAGTTGTGTGAACGTGCGCGTTTGAAACGATTCGTTTTGCTTCGATGCGCGTCCCGTTTTGCAAAACGATTCCGCGCGTTTGGTTGTTTTCGACTTCTATTTTCTCAACTTCAGCATTTAATAAAACTGTTCCGCCGTAATGCTCCAAACATTTCGCCAACGCTTGCGTAAGTTCGCCCGAACCGCCTTTGGGTCGTTTCACGCCGCTTCGGTGAATCATCGAATGCCAGCCGAGAAAATCACCTGTCGCCATTGCCGACGGCGGCGGACCGGATTGCGCCGCGAGCCACGCCATCGCCGCGCGTAAGCCTTCGTGAACGAATGTTTCCCGCACGAGTGCGCCGTAGCTCGTCATCAGTTTGCGAACCATATCGGCGGGATTTTTCGACTTCGTGCCGAAAATCATATGCCGTCCGAGATTAAGCATTGTCGGCGGTTTCAGGAATGCACGGAAAACTCCTTCGTTGAGTTTTTCCCATTCGAGAACAAATTTTTTATAGCGTTCGGCATCAATCGGTGAAATTTTGGCAATTGATTCGCATGTTTTATCAACGTCTTTCCAAAAATAAATCGCGCCTTTGCCGTCCGGCATCGGCGCAAAGGCAAACGGGTCGCAGTCAATATATTCGAGACCGAATTTCTCTAAATCCAAATCCTTCACAACTGGTGTCAGATGAATCATAATATGCGCCGACGAGCCGACATCAATTTTGTAGCCTTTAATTAAATCGTTCTCGGTGCAAACCGCGCCGCCAACGATATGACGACGTTCCAAAACGATAACTTTTAAGCCTGCTTTGGCAAGATAACAGGCGCACGTCAAGCCGTTATGACCGCCGCCGATAACGATGACATCGTAAGGTTTATTCATTTGTAAAATTATTGGAGATAATGCAAGGTAAACACAAGTTCCGATGAATCAAAAAAATGCCTTTTGGTTTGGCAAGAAAATATCCGAATGCCGAAAAGGAATGGTGTTGGCAATACGTTTTTCCGTCAAAAGGTTTGAGCGTTAATCCGCGGACGAATCAAACGGGCAGACATTACGTTTCGCCTTCCGATTTGCAGAGAGTCTTTAATAGGGACACTGCGAAAAAGTCGCATTCCGAAAAACGCCAGCCCGCATACTTTACCTCATTCGTTCGCCACCCATCTTTTGCAAGACGGCTGCGGACATCCGCACAATTCAGGATTTATTGGGACACAAGGAAATTTCGAAGACGATGATTTACACACACGTTTTGCAAAACAATCGGCTCGGCGTGAGAAGTCCGATTGATTTGTAAAGCTTTTATTTGACTGTTTTAGCTTCGGCCTTTTCCGGTTGGTGCGAGCGGTCAATCGCTTCGTCTTCGACTTCGCCGCCTTTGCTGATTGGAATATCGGCAGGATTTTTGTAATGGATTCCGCGGTCTTCCGCATCTTCTTCCGCCGCAGAAATTAATGTTCGGATTGAATTCGGCGGTATGTAGCCCGGATAATCAATTCTTGCGTGGTAAATGGAGTCGAGCGATTTAATCATTGATTCGCGGATTTGCGTTAGTTCACGAAGCGTCAAATCGCATTCGTCGAGTTGGTCGTCGCTGATAATTGCGTCAATAATTTTCGTGACGATAAAGCGAATATTTTCCGGTGTTGGTTCTGACAAAGAACGCGCCGCTGCTTCACAACTGTCGGCAATCATCATAATCGCCGATTCTTTAAATTGCGGTTTCGGTCCCGGATAACGAAAATCATTTTCCGACACTTCTTCGTCGGCGCGGGCTTCCAACTGCGCTTTCCGCAGAAAATAATGCAGCGTGCGCGTGCCGTGATGCTGCGGAATAAAATCTATAATCCGCGGCGGCAAGCCCATCTCTTTTGCTAACTTCACTCCGTAGGTAACGTGGCTGACGATGATTTTCGCGCTTTGAGTAGGTTTCAGACGGTCGTGCGGATTTCTGCCGTGTTGATTTTCAACGAAATGTTCGGGCGCGGCTGTTTTGCCGATGTCGTGATAAAGAGCGCCGATTCTGGTGAGCAGACCGTTTGCGCCAACGACGCGGCAGGCTTCTTCGGCAAGTTGTCCGACGGCGTGAGAATGTTGATTTGTGCCGGGGGCGCGGAGTGCCAGTTGTCCTAAAACAGGCAAATCGGCATTCGATAATTCCAATAATTTGACATCGGTTAAAATCCCGAAAGTTGTTTCACACAACGGCAGAAAAACTGCCGTGACCGCCGCCGTGATAAGTCCGCTCGCCAAACCGCAGCTAATTGCCAGCGTGACCGTGTTTAAAATAAACGGCTGCTGCGTATAACCAATCAAAGCCACTGCCGTCGCCGCGCTTGCCAAACCGACTAGAATGCCCGCCGTCGTAACCGATTGACGGGAACGATAACGTCCGATTCCATAAACCGCAACTGCCGAAGTTATTGCCGTATAAAGCGCGTATTCCAAACTTTTCGGCGCGAGCAGTCCGGCAATTAAAGAAAGAAAAAGTCCTGTAAAAATTGCGGTGCGTCGGTCGGCGAGCAGAGTCATCAACAAACTGCCCGTGGCAAACGGAATGGCGAACGCCCACAGTGTCGGGTCGTTGAGCGGCGCTTTGAGGTTTTGCGCGGCGGTGAATTCGGCGAGGCGAAAGAAAATTGCCATCAGAGCCGTCTGCACTAAAACGATAAAACCAAACAGCGCGAAAGTTTTTTGTTCGGAAAGGACGAGGCGCGGCACGACTCCGCGATGCTCGATATACTTCCACGCCGCCCAAAAAAGCGCGGAAATCAAACACAGCAAACCAAAAAAGCGATTCAATTGACGCGTCGAATCGCTGTAACTGCGAATCGCGGCAATTTGCGAAAGCACGGCGGGTGTAATCGTATCGCCATCGCGGACGACGGTTTGTCCGCGTTTGAGGGAAATCGTTACCGGTTGGACATTTTTTTCTACGGCTTGTCTAGCATTATTTGTCGCTACACTGTCAAAAACGACACTCGGCTGAACGAGCGGCGCGAGTGCGGCATTGAAGGCTTCAACTTCCGTTTCAGATAAACTTCTGATTTGTTTCAAACCGTCTTTCAATTTATCTCTCGCCTCGGAAAGCGCCGTCATATTACTTTCGGGCATTTTGACGATTGATTGCTGATTTGGTTTTTGGCGGTCGTTGAGGGTAATTTCTTCCTGAAAATACTGCCGGTCTTGGTCGCCGTAAATCGAGCCTTCGGCATTTTCGCGCAGCACGCGAGTAACGGCTTCAAGTTCATTCGTACTGAATCGTCGAGCGGAGAAAATTTTCCCGACTTCTGCGCCGCCCGCTCCCGTCCAATTTTCCTGCGAACCGGATTTTTCATTAGCATTCATTCTCGAGTTCGCGTTGACATTTCCGTTTTTTCTGGCTAGATTTTCCCACGCCGAACGAAAACCCTGCACGGCTTCCTCGCCGCGTTTCGATTCAAAAGTGAAAATCGGCTGGATGCTTTCACGCACCGACTGTTTAATTTTTTCGGTTTCTTCCGCGTCAAGGACGGAAATATCGGCGGGCGAAATAATGCTTTCGCGGGCGATGTCGCCTTCTTTATATTGCTCAACGCTTGTGCGCCAAAACGGGTTGTTGACGAGAAATGTCGTCAGCAGACAGAGAAACGCGAAGCTAACCCAAAATTTCTGATTTTCCGATACACTTTCAAATGGACGCGAAACGTATTCCCCAATCGTTCGACGAATCTTAGTCAAAGGCGTTGCCAAATCTTGAAGACGCTTACTCATTTCGATTTTGGATTTTGGATTTCGGATTTTGGATTGGAATTATTTTCCAATCGCGACCTGCAAATCTGAAAGCGCAAAGTTTCCGACGAGTTCTCCAATTTTTTCAACAAGTGGTTTTAATGTTTTGGATTGAATAGCTGAAATTGCCACGCTTTCCGCCTGTTTGTCAAGCCAAATTTGTCTCTCCAAGGACTCTAGAGAAATTTCGTCTAGCAAATCCGCTTTATTTAAAGCGATAAGGCGCGGGATTTTGTTTAGTTCGAGGTCAAGTAAAATTTTATCAACCGATTCGATTTGCGCCATCGCTTGCGGACTCGATGCGTCAACGACGTGAACGAGCAAATCGCTGTCACTAATTTCTTCGAGCGTGGCGCGAAAAGCGGCGACGAGTGTTTCGGGCAAATCGCGGATAAATCCGACCGTATCGTTGATAATTATTTCCTGTTCAATCGGCAGGCGCAGACGGCGCGATGTCGGATCTAAAGTCGCAAACATTTTCTTTTCCGCATAAACTTTGCTTTGCGTTAAAGTGTTCAGCAAAGTTGATTTTCCCGCATTCGTATAACCGACAAGGGAAATAATCGGCACGGCGCGGCGCAATCTTTCCTTGCGGCGTTGTTGTCGTTGACGACGAAGATTTTCGACTTGTTTTTCGAGATGCGAAATTTTATCGCGCACGCGCCGACGGTCGGTTTCGAGTTTCGTTTCGCCCGGTCCGCGTCCGCCGATTCCGCCCGCCAAACGCGAAAACGCCGGATTTTGCCCCTGTGCCAGACGCGGCAGAAGATATTTTAGCTGCGCGAGTTCGACTTGTAGTTTTCCCTCGCTTGATTGAGCGCGTTGCGCGAAAATATCGAGAATCAGTTGCGTGCGGTCTATCACTTTCAATTCGGTCGCTTCAGACAGAGAGCGCACTTGTGCAGGCGAAAGTGCCGCGTCGAAGACAATCAAATCCGCGCCCAAACGCATCGCCCGAATTAATAACTCCTCAAGTTTTCCTTTTCCCAAAACAGTTCTTGAGTCAATCTTTTGCCGCCGTTGGATAATTTTATCAAGCACGACTGTTTCCGCCGACAGCGCGAGTTCTTCGAGTTCGTTCATTGATTCTTCGGCTTCTGAAAAATAACCGGTCGTTACGCCGACTAAGATCACGCGGTCGCGGTTTGTCTGCCGATTTCGCGCCGTCAAGCGAATCCGCGCCATCTCGGTTTCCAGAGAATTAATCAGTGCGAGAAAATTTGTGTCGAGATGCGCGGGAATGTTCGGCTCTAAAAATTCGTAAGGCAAGGTTTCTGCTTCTTCGACGAGTTTTTCAGCAGTCGTCGGAAGAAGATGCGCCGAATAAACGTTATTCGGCAACCCCGTCTCGCGGTCAACCTGAATTGTCGCCATTAAATCAAGTCGCAACAATGCAAGGTCGGTCAAATCGTCCTGCGTCAGACGCTCACCTGCTAACTGCGTGTGAACGCATCGCAGACCGCGAAAACGGTCAGCCGAAACGCGGGCGCGTCCGAAATCGGGCATCTCGATTCGTTTTGCCGTGCCGACCATTACATATTCGACTTGTCCTTTGCGATTGATGAGAACGCCGATTTGTCTGCCGGTTTCAAAAGATATTTCCGTTAATTGTCGGGCGAGTTCGGGCGAGACGATTTGTTCGGGAGCGACGCGGCGCGTTCCGAGCCGTTCGATGCGCCGTAATTGATTATGTTTTAAGCCTTGTGTAAAGCCTTGAATATTACTGATAAAACTAAAACCTCCAAAACTGTATTTAGATTATAGCAGATTCAAGATGCCAAATTCCAGATTCAAGATTTAGGATTGAAATCTTAAATCTTGAATCTGGAATTTGGAATCCATTTTGAATCTTGAATCTTTAATCCATTTCAATATAATCAAACAATGCAGCCGCGCACCAGACGACAAAAAGAAGTTTTCGATTATATCAAACAATACGCCGAGCGATTCGGCTGCAAACCTTCGTATCAATTGATTGCAAAACACTTGGGTGTTCGGTCAAAAGCGGGCATCGCTCGTCATATCGAAGCCCTCGAAGCACAGGGTTTGCTTGAACGGCGGCGCGAAAACGGAACTTTCGGACTCAATATACAACCGGTCAATCCAATCCTCGAAGCCATCTGCGAAATCGAATGGCTCGACATTCCAAGAACTGAAACTTTTGTTGAAGAATGGGAAAATGAACCGTTGTTCGTGCCGCGGTTTCTGATTGGTTATCAAGAGCCGGAACGCCTTCGAGGATTTCGCGTTTTCGACGACGCGATGCTTGAAAAACACATCTGCGAAGGCGATGTCGCTTTAATCGAAAAACGCTCTTACGCCCGCGACGGTGATATTGTAGTTGCTTTAGCGAACAATAAAAGAACTGTTTTCAAGCAATTTTTCCGTAACAGCTCAAACATTGAACTTCGCCCCGCCAACAACTTTTACGAAACGATAAAACTTCCCGCGCACAAGATAGAAATTCTGGGCGTTCATCGCGGACTCTTTCGTCCTCTGAGTTGAATTATTTGATATTGTAAAATAACACGAAATATCACAAAAGATTTTTGTTTCCTTATAATGTTGCTTCTTGTGTGTTCGTAAATTCAAATTCCTTTCGCTCTTTCGCTTATGAAAAGCAAGATAAACATCGGTACGTGCGGCTTTCGCCTCAACAAAATTGAATATGCCGCACTTTTTTCTTGTGTCGAGATTCAACAGACGTTCTACCAACCGCCGCAGGTCAAGACGCTTGAACGCTGGCGCGAAGAAATGCCTGCCGAATTTGAATTCACCATAAAAGCGTGGCAATTAATCACGCACGAAGCCAAAAGTCCGACTTATAAACGTCTCAAAAAGAATCTGTCTGATGCCGAACGCGAAGAAGCCGGCTATTTCAAACCGACCCGGATTGTCAGAGAGGCTTGGGAAACCACGCTCGCTTGTGCCGAGGCTCTGAAAGCGAAAACGATTTTGTTTCAATGCCCCGCGAGTTTTAAACAGAACGCGGAGAACATCTCGAATTTGGAGAATTTCTTCTCAGCCATCAAACGCGGCAAACTGAATTTCTGTTGGGAGCCGCGCGGTGTGTGGGACGAACGAGTTATCAAAGACATCTGCGACCGCCATAATCTCTGGCACGTTGTTGACCCGTTCAAAAAAATAACGGTTACGCCGAACGAATGTTATTACCGGCTGCACGGTATGACCGGCTGGCGATACAAATATGAAGCGGGCGAATTGGAAGAGTTAATTTCTCTCTTGCCAAAAAATAAACAGTCATACGTTTTCTTTAACAATATCGAAATGACGGAAGACGCATTGCGATTTCAGGAAATAATTAAGGATTGATAGAATGTTCCATTCGGCGTATTATGCTTTTTGTCAAAAAACCAACCCACTCAAGTTTGCAATAGATTTATGAAACGAATAATTATATTTACCGTTGCTTTATTAATCGCCACGTCTTCTTCTGCCCATGCTCAATCCCAAAAAAGCAAAAACGATAATCTTGCTCAAGAGATGTTAAAACTTCAACGCGCACAGGACGAGGCTGAAGCAAAAAAAGATACCGCCGCGCTCGAACGCCTATTCAACGACGATTTTATCTTCATCGCTGCTAATGGTGCGGTTTACGACAAAAAGAAATTCCTCGACGAGATAAAAGGTGACACCGAACCTGCGCAACCACAAACACTTGCTTACGAAGATTTCAAGGCGCGTGCCTACGGGAAAATGGTAATCGTCAATTATATTCTGGTTGTTTCGGGCAAAGACAAGGACAACAAAGATTACGCGAACCGTTACCGAATGTCGGTCGTTTGGATAAACAAAAAAAACACTTGGCGGATAACTAACTTTCACTCAACACGCGTCAGGTAAAACGCGATAATGTTCGGTGTTAATTTTAGATTCCCAAACATATTTGAAAAATTTAATTGGAAATTATTAGCGTATTGGCTATTGAGATTTACTGACGGTTCTCACTCTTCACTTTTCACTCATCTTTAAATTTATATCCAAAGCCGTGAACGGTTTGAATAAAATGCGGATGCCTCGGATTTGTTTCGAGTTTTTGCCGAAGCCAAGCGACGTGAACGTCAACCGTGCGCGTCGAAGGCATCGCGTCGTAGCCCCAAACTTCATCAAGCAACTTATTGCGTGAGTGAACCGCGCCGCGATTCTCGATTAAAAAATGCAGAAGTTTAAATTCCATCGCCGAAAGTTCTACCATTTGATTATTTTTCACGACTTCAGCGCGTTTAAAGTCAACGGAAACATCGCCGAAACGGAAACCTTCGGTTGAATTATAATTTGTGTTCGGCGAGCGGCGGAGAAGTGCTTCGATGCGGGCGAGAAGTTCTATTACTTCAAACGGTTTCGTCAAATAATCGTCCGCGCCGAGTTTTAAGCCGAGAACTTTATCAATCGTCTCGCCTCTTGCGGTGAGCATTAAAACCGGTGTTGAAATTCCCTTCTGCCGCAAATCGCGGCACACGTCCAAGCCGTTTTTCTTCGGCAGCATCACATCTAAAATTATTAAATCGAAAGATTCCGTAAGGGCAAGAGATAGACCGGCTTCGCCGTCCGCCGCAGTTTTCACATCGAAGTTTTCGCTTCGCAGACGGTCGGTTAAAGTGATGATTAAGCCTTCTTCATCTTCGACTAATAAAATTTTCATTTGGGGTCAAAAGTGAAAAAGTAAATTGACGACGCGCAATAAACTTTTTCACTTTTTCACTTTTTCACTTTTCAATTCAATCGTGAACCGACTTCCCTTTCCGATTTCGCTTTTGACTTCGATTGTGCCGCCGTGCGCTTCGACGGTTTGTTTTACCAAACTTAGTCCTAAGCCGTTGCCGTGAATTTGCTCGTCAATCACTCGTTCAGAACGAAAGAAAGGCTCGAAAACGTGTTTCAAATCCTTCGGCGCGATGCCGATGCCTCTGTCTTCGACGGCGATTTTTATTTTATCGCCGCCGTTTTGAGCGGTTATTTTCAGCCATTTGTTTCCGTTCCCGTATTTAATTGAATTAGCAATTAAATTTTGAATCGCTTGGCTGAGAGCCGCTTTATCGGCGATGACATTTGGCAGATTTTCGGCAATCTCTTTCTCGATTGAAAAATCTTTTTCGTCAATTAAACTTTTACACTCGGACAAAGCAGCTTCGATAATTTCTTCGACGTTGGTTTGCCGCAAATCGTATTTTCTGTTGCCTGAACGCGCACCCGCAAATTCGAGAATTTGCTCAACCATCGCCGAGAGTTTTTTGCCTTCGCGTTTGATGAGATTGCCGTATTGCGAAACCTGGTTTTCGTTTTGCACAACGCCGTCGGTTAGATTTTCGCCTGCCGAATAAATCACGGCGAGCGGTGTGCGAAATTCGTGTGAAACCGCCGAAACAAAATCAACTTGCTTTTGCGCAAATCGCTTAGCGCGTTGCGCTGAGAGGAAAATTAAAACAACGCTGACGGCGAGCAGCGATAAAATTCCAAAACTCACGCCCAGATTTTTGCGGCGCGTGTTGGCGATAAATTGTTCGAGTGAGCCTGCCGTGTGCTGGACGTTCAAAGTCCAAACGCCGTCATTCTGCTGCAAATTCTCCCCGTCGAAAATTCTGACGCGCGGTTTTTCGTCGCCTTTCAACACTTGCACCTCAACGCGATTTGGTTTGTCGTTCGTCACAGATTGCCGTGTCGTGCGCTCAATCCGGCTAAAAACCATACTTTTTTTTTCGCCCTGACTTGTGGAAAGCAAATCGCGGTGGCTAAAGGAAATAAAATTGTCGGGCGCGAGATTGAAAAACTTCGCGCTTGAATCGGTCGCGGTTAAATCTTCGGTTTGAAAAACAACTTGGTTTTCGGCGCCCGCGACGGCGAATTTATAATCCGCGCCGTCGCTGTCGCTGAAATACTTTTTCGCCATATCAGGTAAAAGCTGATTTACAACCACGTCCGCGTCGAGCTCGATGACCAAAACGCCATATCTTTTCGGCATCATTACCGACGAAATATCTTCTTGTTCGAGCTCTGCCGTTCTGATGTTGATTACCCGACTTATTTTATCTTCTGCCGCGTGAACGGGCATCAATAGCGCGGGAATTTCTTCGGCAATCGGCTGAAAATTTTTTTCGTCTGCTATCTTCGGTTTCAAATTTATTAGATTCGCAGTCCAATCAGCCGCTTGAAAAGTCTTGTTTTGATTGTCGTAACGCAGAAGATTTTCGCTGCCGAGTTCGACGAAATAAAAATTTTTAATCAAATTCGGATACGCCGTTTTGCCGCGCCAGAAATCAAGGCGTTGATTAAATTCATTCCAATTTTTATCGCGCCAAACCTCACTGTTCAATTGAAAATTAAAATAGGCGTTTTGAATTTCGCGATTAAAATCTTCGGCGAATCGGCGCGTGTCAATTTGCAGATGGTTTTGCAAACGTGTCCGTTCGCCGTCGCTGATTTGTCCGAGCCAACGGTATTGCAAAGTCGCCAGCAGAGCGAGCAAACCCAAAAGCAAAATGACAAGTGTGATTGGAAACCAAGAACGCCTCATAACTAATAGTGGTAAACGGTAAATGGTAAGTGTTTTTACCTTGCTTATCATTTACATATTTACCACTTACCACTTAACAATTACCACTAAAAAACAAAGATTTTACATTCTTAACAAATTCTTTGCGTCCTCTTAACCACCCGTTCGTAATTTTAGGCGATACTGCAAACTGTCAATAGACAAAATTCAAATTTCTCGGAGGCAAATAATGAAACGATTTATATTTTCTATTTTATGCGTATCAGTATTTTTTATTGGTTTGGGCGGCATTGCAAATCAAGTCGGCGCACGGTTCAAATCCGACGAACGAGCTTTGGCTTTGATTCGGCAAGCCAGAATCGCTATCGGCGGCGACGCGAGTATCGCCGGCGTTCGCAGTCTGACGGCTAAAGGAAATGCCGTGCATACGTTCAATTTCGACGGCACAAATACGTTACAGGCAGGCGATTTTGAAATCAATCTCGCGCTGCCGAATCAGTTCAGCAAAATGATAAAGCTGCAGATCGAAAAAATAAGCGGCGACGGCTCGAAACAAGTCGTCAATGAAGAACACAAAATGGTCATCATTAAAAAAGGTGATAACACAGTTTTTAATTCCGACGACAAAAACGCGGCGTTAAAAAATAAAGTTGTCATCGTTAAGAATGGCGACGGCAAAATTGAAACGGAAGATGTTCAACCAATCGGCGACGGCAGTAACCGGGTGGTTAAAGAAATTCGCTTGGCAAAAGGTCAAGGCGATTTATTACACAACGATTTTTTACGCACGATGTTGAGTTTGTTTTTGACCGCGCCAGAAGGCGTGACGGTAGAATACTTTTACGTCGGCGCGAGCGATGTTGACGGAAACGCTTGCGAAATCGTCGAAGCGCGAACCGGAAATAATCCGGTTGCTAAAATTTACTTGAGCAAATTGAACAATCTGCCGTTGATGATGAGTTATCAAGGAATGCAGATGCCGAAAGTCATCAAGTTTAATAAAGATGATTCAAATGTTTTGAGTTCTGATAAAAAAGATGTAAAAGTATTTGTCCGAAAAGCTGAAGCACCTGAGATGGCTGAAATAAATGTAAAATTTTCCGATTATCGAAGCGTTGACGGATTGCAGCTTCCGCACCGTTGGATACAATCTGAAAATGGCGAACCGGTCGAAACGGTGAACATCGAAAGTTACGAGATAAATCCGGCGAACATCGCGGAGAGGTTCGGGAAAATGCCGCAGAAAGTAATGATCAGAACTGAAAAATCGCAGTAATTTAGGAGCGAGTAACGAAAGATGAGGGATAGATTGTTATTTCAATTTGTCCCTTTTTTCTCAATTTCGAGTTCACGCTTGCGGCGTATTTCTGGTTAACGAAAAGCAAAATGCGTTTCGCTTTTGAACTCAGAAAATTACATCGTCACCATCACCGCTCTGATTTCCGCGTAGCTGTAATCTTCACCTAAAAATTCTTTCACGGGCGCAACCGCAAATCCTGCATTCAAGCGAAGAACCGCATTTCTTATCGGCTCGATTTTACGTTCGAGAACAAGGTCGTCGAGCATTACTTCGCCGCTCTGTATAAACCGGATGAGATGTGTTTCAATCGTGCTTTTCGCCATTCCGCGCGACTCGGCAATCTCTTCGATTGAAAGCCCGGATTTATACATATCCAGAGAAATGCTGTAAGTATCATTGCCGTCCGCATCGCGTTTCTTCCGTTTTTTCGGTTCGCGTTTCGGCGTTTTTAGATTGATGCGCGATGCAAGCCGATTAATTTCGCAATAGCGTTTTATTTCGCGCAAAAAATCCGCGCCGTATTTCTGAAGCTTCAATTCGCCGACCCCGGAAATCTTTCGCATTTCCGAATCGTTCTGGGGAAGATAAGTGGCGAACTCGACCAGCGTAGCGTCGGAGAAAACGACATACGGCGGCACGTTTTCACTTCTTGCAAAAGCCGTTCGCACCTGTTTCAAATCATCAAACAAATCTCTGATATACGGATGCGAAACTTCCGACACGAGCGAGGCTTTTTTGTTTTCCTTATCTTCCTTAATCGTTACTTTGAATAATTCAACCTGAACATTTCCCTTCAAAACCGCTTCGCTTTTTTCCGTGAGAACAATCGTCGGGTATTGCCCTTCGGTTTGCGCTAGATAACCTTGCGCGATTAAATCCTTAAGGTAATCGAACCAGTTATTTTTGGAGATGTCCGCGCCGACACCGTAGGTTTTTAAGTTTTTATGTTCGTCCCGAATCGTCTTCGCCTGTGAGCCGCGCAGAAAATCAATCAGATAACTCAAACCGAAACGCTGTCCCGTGCGATAAACCGCGCTCAACGCCTTTTGCGCGATAATTGTTCCGTCAAAGCGTTCAAATTCCGTGTTGCAATTGTCGCAATGCCCGCAGTCTTCCGTCAAATCTTCGGAGAAATAATTGAGCAGAAACTTGCGCCGACAGGTTTTCAAATCGCCGAACGCGCCCATCGTGTTCAGCTTTTTGAGCATTATTTCGGTTTGCGCCCGATTTCCTTCGACTTCGGCAAAACCTTTTAATTTGTTGACATCGCCCCAACTGAAAAACAGCAACGCTTCGCTTTGCAGTCCGTCGCGTCCGGCGCGTCCGGTTTCCTGATAATAACTTTCGATGTTTTTCGGCAAATCCATATGGACGACGAAACGCACGTTCGATTTATCAATGCCCATTCCGAAAGCAATCGTGGCGACGATGATTTTCGCTTCGTCCTTCAAGAACAATTCCTGATGCCCGTCGCGCATTTCCTTGTCCAAACCGGCGTGATAGGCGAGCGCGCTAAAGCCTTCGTCGCGCAAATCGGCAGCGAGACTGTCCGCCGAACTGCGGCTCAGACAATAAACGATGCCGCTTTCCTCGCGGCGCGATTCGAGGTAATCGAGAAGACGCGCAAAAGAATTTCGTTTCGGCTCGACCGCGTAAAAGATATTCGGACGATTAAAGCTCGAAACGAACTGCGCGGCATCTCTGATGTTCAGCCGCTCAATAATATCTTTGCGAACTAATCGGTCGGCGGTCGCCGTCAGCGCAATCAGCGGAACGCCGGGAAAGTTAAATTTCAATTTCGCAAGCTGCATATATTCCGGTCGGAAATCGTGTCCCCAACTCGAAATACAATGCGCTTCGTCAATCGCAAACAGCGACACTTTAACGCTTTTGAGAAAATCGATAAACTGATCGCCGCTCTGCAGAAGTCTTTCGGGTGCGACGTAAAGCAGTTTTAATTTGCCGCTTCTGATTGACTGAAAAACTTTTACCTGTTCTTTTGCTGTTTGCGTCGAATTCAAAAACGCGGCTTCCACGCCATTGTTTCTCAGCGCGTCAACTTGGTCTTTCATCAGGGCAATCAGCGGCGAAATGACAACCGTTAAACCGTCGAGCATCAGCGCGGGAATTTGGTAACACAGAGATTTTCCGCCGCCGGTCGGCATCAAAACGATGCAGTCCTTTTTCTCTAAAATCGTTTCAATCGCCTGCTCCTGATTCATCCGAAACGAATCGTAGCCGAACTGACTTTTGAGAATTTCTTTTGCCCGTGCAATTTTCATTTGATTTTAATTGGAGCGCAGGCATCTTGCCTGCAGTGAGCGCGGAGCGCGAAAAATGCGTTTGAAATTTAGCGCGTCGTTATTTTACATACTCTTTGCGCCCGCGCGACGCTCATTGCAGGCAAGATGCCTGCGCTCCCAGTTAAGCAAATTTTCCCTTTTCAAACTTCGCGGCGATTTTCGGAATAATCTTTTTCGGAACTTCAATCGCGCCGGCAATATGACGCGCTTCGGTGAAATGCCCGACGACGTAAACGCCCGCGACGTTCGTTTCAAAGGTTGCTTCATCATAAACCGGCACAATGCCGTATTTTGAATCTTTCGTTTTCACGCCCAAATTTTCAAGCATCGTCAAATCCGCGTCCGAGCCGACTAAAATAAAAACAACATCGTTTGGTAAAGTTTCAATATCGCCGTTTTCCTCTTCCAAAACAATTTCATTTTCCTTTATCTCGATGACGCGGTTTAAGAAAAAAACGTCCAAACAATTTTTTTCCAATTGTTCTTCAAGCGGCTCTTTAACCCAATGCTTGATGCAACCTTGTTTCGGGTCGGTTTCTTCCCAATCTTTGCGAAACGTGGCGAGCGTTGCGAACGCACCTTCCTGCGCTAAAAACAGTGCGGCTTCGCCCGCCGAGTTTCCGCCGCCGACGACGAGCGCGTGTTTTTTGACATACGGATAAGTTTCGCGGAAAAGATGATGAACTTTCGGTAAACCTTCGCCCTTCACGCCCAAGTGTCGCGGATACTGCATCGCGCCGACGGCGAATAAAACCGTTTTAGTTTCATATTCCGCCTTTTCAGTTTTTACTTTAAAATAATTTTCGCCCTGTTTTTCAACCGATTTTACTTCTTCCTCCCATTGGACGTTGAGATTATTTTCCAAAACAAATCTAGTGTAATAAGACAATAATTCCTCGCGCGTCGGTTTTTCTCTCGCGGGAAAAAGCGTGTTCGGCACAAGTTCTAATTCGTTGACCGTCGAGAAAACCGTCAAGCCAATCGGGTATTGATAAATCGTGTTGCCGATTAAATTTTTCTCCAGCACCAGATAATTGAGATTGAGTTTTTGCGCTTCATAAGCGGCGGAAATTCCCGCCGGTCCCGCGCCGATAATTAACAAATCAAACATCCTTAAATTTTTCTTTTTTCTTTGTAGTATCCAAGAAGACTGTAAATTATTACACCTAATCCAAAGACAACTAATGGTGGCGACAAACAGGAAAAACTTGTCCCCATCCAACGTACGGAAATTATTGGATACAAAAACGCAACTAAACCGATTGCCAAAAATGCGATTCCGAAAACCAACATATTTTTTTGATTTTTCAAATAAATAGCTCTCTTTTCATCGGTTTCTTTTGCAATTGCGTTTTGCCTAATGTCAGAAGTAATTTCTGCCGAACAGAATTTACATTTACCAATCTCCGAAGAAATGTACTGTTGACAATTTGGGCAAGGAAAAGTTTGTGTTTTAAGTTCATCAGGCAAAAAACTCATTGATTTGCACCTTCCAAATTTTTTAACTCTTCCGTCAATTTCTCAATCTGCAAATGCGTATTGTCGAGTTCTCGCTTGGCTTCAAGGTAATTTTGCCATTCGTTCGTGTTGGTCAAAGCCTTTGTCACATCTTCATCCAAAGCGTGCGCCATCAATGCTAGCAAATCGCTCAACGCTTCTTGATTTTTGAGCAGCGATTGAATAATCGTATAAGCGAGTTTGGCGTTCGGCAAATCAATATCCAATTCGTTTTTATTCGTCTGTGCAGCATTCATAAAAGGCAGAAGCCCGCGTCGTTAGCAAGGGCGGAAAAACATTACCAAATCTCCGTCAAATTCAATTCAAAACCTTGCAAAACATCTTCGCCCGAAACAGTTTTCGGATTATTGAAAACTTCAACCGTTTTGTCGCCGCGATAAACGTGAACCCGCTTCTCATACGGGTCAATCAGCCAGCCGAGCCGCGCACCGTTTTCGATATATTCGCGCATTTTGTTTTGCAGCTTTCGCAGGTTGTCCGATTTCGAGCGCAGTTCAATGACGAAATCTGGACAAACGGGTGCGAATCTTTCTTCACGGTCTTCCACCGACAAGGCGTAAAATCGTTCCTTTAGCATCCAAGAAGCGTCGGGCGCACGTTTCGCGCCGCTCGGCAGGATAAACATTCCGTCCGATTCCAAGCACTTTCCCGTTTTATCCTTTTTTGTCCAACCGCGAAGCTGGTAATTTATCTCGCTGTTGCGGTTGCTGGTTTCTATACTGGTTGGCGGTATAATAATCAATTCTCCTTTGCGATTCATTTCAAATCGAAAATCTTTATTAGATTGACAAAAATCATAAAACGCCTTGTCGGTCATCTTGAGCGGACGAACGTCGAAGGTGAACAAAATCGAATCTTGCTTAACTGCGGTTGCCATATTTTTTACCTCTTGAAGCATTTTAGCTTATTCGCTTGATAAACGGTAGATTCTTAACCGTCGCTGTCGCGTCGCTGACTTTTAATTCTGTACCTTCCGCCAAATAATCATAACGCACGAAAGCGAGCGCAATAAATTTTTCAAGTTTTGGCGAAAATGTGACGGATGTTATTTTGCCGGCGTTCTTGCCGTCGAGCGATTTTATTTCGGCGTTTTGCAATTCTGCTCTAAAACCGTTTATTGCCGCAGACGGTTCTGACAAAATCAAGCCGGTTAATTGTTTGGCGATGTGTCCGCGAAAATGGATTCGCGCGATAATTTCCTGCCCGATGTAACAGCCTTTGTTGTAACTGATTAAACCTTCAATTCCGAGTTCGGGAACAATTGTCGTTTCGTCCGCATCAACACCGTATTTTGGAATGCCATTTTCGATTCGCAGAATTTCATAAAGCTCGTCGGAAATTTCAACGGCGTTTTTATTTTTCAATTCGCTCAAAAAATCTTCCACCGATGTTTGCGGGACAAAAACATTCACGCCGAAGTTGTTTTGAAACGTGATAAAATCATGATTTGAAATTTGAAATTTAGAATCTGTGATTTCAAAATACCTGAAATCACTGGATAAATCTTCAACGAAAAAGTCGCCCGCGAAAGTGAAGCGTTGCAGATTTTTCAAAATCTTCTCATAAGTTTCAGCTTCGGTTTCAAACAAAAATTTATCGCCCAATCTTAAAACGCGCACAACCGCTAACAAACGACCTTGCGCGTTCGGAAATGCCGCGAGCATTTGTTGATTCTCTTCAAGTTTCGCCGCGTCATTTGTAATCAAACCGTTCAAAAACTGCACGGCTTCCTTGCCCGAGATTTCAATCAAGCCGCGTTTCCGCTCATAAAAACCGATTGCGTTTTCGCGCACGACATTATATTCATTTAATAAATTCGTATTCATTTTCTTCTAAAAAATTCGTCGTATTCCTTCTCGAAAAAGCCCGCGATTGCCTCGCCGCCCGCAGTTAAAATCGGACGCTTGAGAAAAGTAAAGTCGCTCGTCATCAAATCGAGCTTTTCCGCGTCGGAAAGTGTTTTATCGCGCAAGCCGAGTTCGCGGTATTTGATTGAGCGGCGCGAGAAAAGATTTTCCGCGCCGCCGAGCATCGTCGTTAATCGTTCGACTTCCGCACGGCTGAGCGGTTCTTCTTTGATATTTCGCTTTTTGACGTTTGTAACTCGATGATAATCCAAACGGCGCAACGCTTTTTGACAAGTCGTGCAATCTGGAAGCCCGTAGAAATAAATTTCATTCATAAGTTTTACGACTCAACGTAAGCACATTTAATTCCTTTGGTTAAGATTTTCTCGAACTTTTCTCGTTTGACATTTGCCCGCCAAGCCTGAATTATTTTGTAAGTTTTCGCCTTTGAAAGAAATTCCGCCTGCACGATTAAATCGAGCTTCTCTTTACCGTTTTGCAGACAACTCGAACTATAAGAAAAAAGAAATTCCTGATTCTTTTTCAATTTACCGAATGATAAAACGTCTCTGACTTCCCAACTCGGAACGCCTCTTGCATCTCGCTCGGTGATTTTTTCCAGCCAGAGCATAAACTTTTTGCCTTTGGAAAAACGCGACACGCCGTAATTTTCGTTCGAGAGCAAACCGCCGCCTAAATCCTTCGCGCCGTTCGGCAAGGTTGCACCGTAAATCACGCCTTTGTGCCGGTAGCCGATTAAATCTTTTTTCTGCGCCGAAACGATTGTCGGAACAATGAGAAAAATGAGTAAGAATAATAATTTCAACTTCATAAAGCTTCGCTTTTGTTCAATTAACGAACGCTGTCATCACGGGCGGCATTGATTGTTTGCCGTCAAGTTAACGACGTTCCTTATTTGATAATATGCGATTGCTTTCCGCCTCTCAAGCGGCAGGTTTCAATAACTGATTTTGCTTTCTTCGCAAGTTTATTGTGAAATAGAAGTTTATGGAAAAACAGGAATTAACCCGCTTACTTTCACTGATGTTTCAATCGCACCCGTGGCACGGCGTATCGCCCGGTTTGCTCGCGCCGCAACTCGTCAATACTTATGTCGAAATCGTGCCGCGCGATGTCGTCAAATACGAACTCGACAAACCTTCGGGACATCTGCGGCTGGACCGTCCGCATAAGTTTTCATCTCTATGTCCGACGCTTTACGGTTTCGTCCCGCAAACTTATTGCGGGACGCGCATTGCTCAATTTTGTATGGAAAAAACGGGACGCACAGGAATCGTCGGCGACGGCGACCCGCTCGATATTTGCATTCTGACCGAAAAAACGATTATGAGCAGCAACTTTTTTATGAACGCCAAACCGATTGGCGGTCTGCGCCTGCTCGACCACGGCGAAGCGGACGATAAAATTATTGCCGTCTTAAATAACGACGCGGCTTTCGGACATTTTGAGGAAATCAATGATTGTCCGAGCGGTTTGATTGAACGGCTGACGCATTATTTTTTGAGTTATAAACAACTGCCGAATGACGCGCCGCGGGCGCTCGAGGTAACGCACGTTTATTCCCGCGACGAAGCGCATGAAGTTATCAGTCTTAGTTTTCAAGATTACCGCGAAACTTTCGGCGAACCCGAATCGCGGATTGAAGAATTGCGAACATTGCTTCGCGCCTAAATTTTAGAATTAAATTTTATGAATCAACTATCAGAACAAAGTGTTTTAGAGGCTTTAAGCCATATTGTTGACCCCGATCTACACAAAGACATCGTAACGCTCGGCTTCGTCAAAGATTTGACGATAAACGACGGTGACGTTTCATTTCGGATTGTTTTGACGACGCCGGCGTGTCCGGTTAAAGAAGCATTTGAAGAAGAAGCCCGAAAACTCGTCGGCGCAATTGAAGGCGTTGAAACGGTTAATGTCACGATGGACGCGGACGTGCCGAAAGGTCGCGGCGTGGCAAACAATGTCGCTATTCCCGGAGTGAGAAATATCATCGCCGTTTCCAGCGGCAAAGGCGGTGTCGGCAAATCAACCGTTGCGGTTAATCTCGCGGTTTCTTTATCTTTGGACGGCGCGAAAGTCGGTTTGATGGACGCGGATGTCTACGGTCCGAATGTGCCGATGATGCTTGGCATCGGACAAATTCAGCCGCAAGTTTCCCCAAATAATCAACTGATTCCGCTTGAAGCACACGGCGTAAAAATCATTTCGATGGCGGTTCTCGTTCCGCCCGACAAACCGATGATTCTGCGCGGTCCGATGCTGCACGGCGTTGTCCGTCAATTTTTGACTGATGTTGATTGGGGCGAACTCGATTATTTAATCGTTGATATGCCGCCCGGAACCGGCGACGTTCAATTATCTCTGGCGCAACTCGTTCCCGTGCAAGGCGCGGTTCTTGTCACGACTCCACAAGCGGTTTCGCTCTCGGACGTGCGTCGCGCTTTGAAAATGTTTGAGCAGGTTTCGATTCCGGTTCTCGGTGTCATCGAAAATATGTCGTATTTCGTGCCGCCCGATATGCCGGACAAACGCTACGCTATTTTCGGGACTGGCGGCGGACAGCAACTCGCCGACGAATATAACATAAGGCTTTTGGGCGAAGTTCCGCTTGGAATGGAAGTGCGCGAAGGCGGAGACGCGGGCGTTCCCGTTGTCATTGCCAATCCCGATTCGCCGCAATCAAAAGCGTTTCGCACCGTTGCTGAAGAAGTAGCCAGGCAAATTTCCATCGAAGCGATGAAACCGGAACTCGTGATTATGTCGCGGGCAAAATAGCTCAACGCAAAATGTAACAGGATAGACAGGACTTACAGAATTAAGAAAAGAATTTTGCTACTAAATTTTCTATCCTGTTTATCTCGTTTATCCTGTTAATTTCTTCATACCAAATTACTGCCGGTTGTAAGCCGCCGGAACTGGCGCATCACTTGCTAAACCAAATTGTTCCGAGCGGACGATTTCACTGCCGAGCAGCAAAATATACCAGATTCCCGAACGAAACACAGCGATGTCGGCGCGTCCGTCGCCGTTGTAATCAGCCGCCGCCGGAATGTCGCCCGCCGCGCCGAATTGTCTTGCGCCGAAATTGCCTGTTTGATCGTTTGAAACAAAATACCAAGTGCCGTTCGACGGACGGAAAACCGCAAAATCGTCGCGCCCGTCACCGTCAAAATCGGCGGGAACGGCAATATCGCCGCTCGTTCCGAACGGGCGGTTGACAACCGAATTATTACCGCTTTGTAAGGCAAACCAAGTCGCGTTTGCGCCCCCGCGATAAACCGCGATGTCCGTTTTGCCGTCGCCGTCGTAATCAGAGGGAACAGGTTTGTCAGTCACCGCGCCGAAAATTGTCGCTTGCAAATTGTTGTTACTGCTCCGAATGACGTACCAATTTCCGTCCGCCGGTCGCCACACGGCAATGTCGGCTTTACCGTCGCCGTCGTAATCGCCTGCGACGGGAACATCGCTTGCCGCGCCGAACTCCACTGCCGTGAAACCTAAATTACTTCTGAGCAAATACCAAGTTCCGTTGCGGAAAACGGCAAAGTCGGTTCGTCCGTCGCCGTCGTAATCAGCCGGAACAAGTTTGTCGGTGGAGATGCCGAATTGCGCCGCCGACAAAGCATTGTTTTGGCTGTTCAAAATATACCAAGTGCCGTTTGACGGACGGAATATGGAAACGTCGGCTTTGCCGTCGCCGTCAAAATCGAATCGCCGCGCGTTTGAGCCAGCCGCTTGATTTACGGTGAAGGTTCTTGCTCCGATGGTGATTGTGCCGCTCCGCAAAACCGTCGTCGGGTTCGGCAAAACGGTGAAAGTTACCGTGCCGTTGCCGGTTTGCGATGCGCTCGTGATTTGAATCCAAGGGACGTTGCTCGCCGCTTGATAAACGCACGCCGCACCGGCGGTAACGGAAATTGTCCCCGTTCCGCCGCTCGCGGAAACATTCTGCACGCTATTTCCCAAAGCGAACGGACAGCCCGACGGCTGCTGAATCAAAAATGTCTGCGAGAAAACGCCGTTCGTTACGACTATCGAACCGGTGCGTCCGCCAATCATATTCGGCTGGACGGTAAAATTGATTGTGCCGATGCCTTCGCCGCTGGCGCCCGAAGTGATGTTGACAAAATTCGAATTAGTCGAAGCTGTCCACGGACAGCCCGACGGCATATTAACGGTAAAACTGCCCGTTCCGCCGGTTATTGGAAAACCCTGTCCGGTCGGTGTAATCGTGAACGCGCAGGCAGAAGTCGAAGTCGTTAAATCAAGGCTAAAACCCTCCGCCACGCTTCCAAAGTTTTCGCCGTTATCGTCCACGACGTAAAGTTTCCAAACGCCGTTGGCGGGCGAACCGTTAAGAGCGTCAAGTGTTGTTGCCGTCGGTGCGCCGGTCGGCGCAGGTGCGGGAAAAACATCATCTGTTTCAAAATTCGTCGGCTTATAGGTTCCCGAAACAAGCGGCTCATCATCAGGTAGTGAATTTGCGGCGGCATCATCGAAAACCAAATTCAGCCCGCCGACCTCCGTATTGCCGCCGACATCCGACATCAAAACGATTCTGCGTCCGTTCGGCGCGACGAGCAGGACATCAACATCGTCCGGCGCGAGATGACTGAAATTTTTCAAGGTTACGACGGCTTTTGTTACCGAGCCTTGCAAACCGCTAATTGTAACTTGCGATGGATACGGTTCTGCCGCGCCGATGGTCGGAATGTTGATTAAATTAGTTGATGTTTGGATGACAATGTTCCAGCCGCCGGAAATATTTCCGGCATTTGCGATATTATTTCCGTAATCGTCGTCAACCAGAAACAGCTTCCACGCGCCGTTGGGATTCGAGCCGTTAAAAGCAGCGAGCATTGCGCCGGTCGGTTCGCCTTGCGGCGCGGGTAAAGGAAAATCATCGTTCGGCTCAAAGTTCGTCGGTTTATAGCTGCCGTCAACAATCGCGTCGTCGTCAGGCAGCGAAGCGGTTGCCGTGTCATCGAAAGACAAATTAAGATTGCTGACCGGATTTGTTCCGCCGACATCCGACATCAGAATGACTTTTCGTCCGTTCGGAGCGACCAGCATTAAATCAACATCATCGGGCGACGTATGATTGAAGTTTTTTAAATTGACTTGAACGCCCTTGACCAATCCGTCCAGATTGGCGATGTTTATTTCCGAAGGATAAGGCGAAGTCAAACCGGTAAACGGAATTGTAATCGCGTTGTTATTCTCGCCGGAAATATCGTTTGTTACTTGAATTGTGTCAATCCACCAACCACTCACTCCCTCAGCCGCAAAGACTCTGTCCGAGCCGTGTCGCCAGCGAAATTGCACCAATTGACGATAAGCGGCAACCGGGAGATTAATCTCGGTTGTAATGAAAGTCGGGTTTGCAACGCTTCCGGCGCTTAATCCGGTCCAAGCACGCCGCCCGCCAAGCGGATTTTCAAAATCACTCCTGAGAGGCTCAACACGGTAAGCACCCGTTTGAAAACTACCGCCCGCCGCGAGAATATCTTGAAAATTACCATTTCCGATTTTTATTTCCAAAACTCCGCCGTCAAATCCGCTTTCAGTGTTGAAGGCGTGGCGGAAAATTAGTTTGGGCAAATTGCTGCCGATTCTGACGGATGGCGACACGATTTCGGAACTGCTGATAATAGCCGGGTCGTTTGTATAAACCGAGTTCGGCGGCGTATCCGGTCGGTTTGTTACGGTAGCAAATGGCAGCGCAGTTGTTCCGGTTACAGCAGTCGTCCAGCCAATAGGAAGCTGCGGCGCAGTTACGCCGTCAAAGTTTTCGTTGAATTGAACGCTCGTCGGACTCGCTTCGTCCGGCTGTGCGTTGACCGCAACTGGACGAAACTGGGCGGCAAGCAAACCGAGCGCAATTAAAAATGCGAAACACAACACAAATATGTTCGGACTGCGAACGAAAACGGTAGGAGATTTTTTTTTCATTGACTTTCCCTTAAAACCAATTACAAATGCTCGAAATTAAGTAAGCGAGCAAAATTAAGTTTGGCTAAAAATTCAATAATAAAGTTCAGAGTCGGCGATTTATCATATTTTCTATTGAGTGAAGGCAAACTAAAGTTTAGACTCTAAACCTTCTCTTAATTTTGGTAGACTACTTACGCTTGAGGTGCGACAAACATCAAATTAGATTGGCATAAATGTAAATTAAAAAAAGTGTTATCGGAGAATTATTATCCCTTTTTTTTAATTTGGTCAAGACTTTTATCGAAAAAATTTGCTTTTTTTTTAAAAAAGAGTTATAAAAATTACTTCTATTATACTATTTTAATATCAAATCGGCATATCTCATTAGAATTTTTTTCTTACATTTGTGATTGTAAGGTCACGTTCGCCGACGATTTTTTGATGCTATTTTTGACTATTCATTCGGAAATGTCTGTAGTAAATCGTTTCAAAGCGTAAAACAAAATTAACCGGTTCTCAAATTTACGATGTCGTTCAAAATGTAAATTTTAGGAGGAGGAACTTTAAATGTCGTCTGAATTCAATAATCGCCCCCGCTTGCGCTCGTTAGTGCTGCTCGGCGGTTTGTTTTGTTTGGCTTTAAGCGTTTCGACAGTTTTGGCTGAAGAAAACATTGATGCCGCCCCGATTGTTATCAGCCAAGCGAATTCGACGCGGGCTTTGACCGCCGTTTCGATGAGGCAAGGACTCAATTCAACCACTCACGTTTTCCAGCCGGGCGCGAAAACGCGCATTACTGTTTTCATTACCAACATCGAATTATTGTCCGACGAAGGCATGACCGCTTTTCGCGCCGACGCGGAAGACGGACGACATTATCGCTATCCGCTCCAAATCGTTTCGCTCGCGCCAACCGCCGAGCGCAAATGGGTTTATGCTTTGACCTTAAAACTGCACAGCGGAATGGGCGATGTGGGCGATGTTTTGCTTCGCGTCAACTGGCGCGGTATGGCGAGTAATCGGGTGCGCGTCGCCATCGGACACGAAGGCGACGGACTTAAAGACGACGAGGGCGCACAACCGACTCCGATGCCTGACAGACCGCCGCGTATTGAGCAGATTGATTCGGTCGGCTTGCCATTTACGGGCGACCGCGTGCGGTTTATGGAGCAAGCGACGTTCGGACCGAATGCGACGCTCGAAAATCAACTGCGGCGCACAAGCTATTCGACCTGGATTTTTCAACAGATGGAACAAAAGCGTGATGCCAATAATGGATTGCGTTTTTCAACGTTTCCTTACCCGAATTTGCAGCTTCAACCGGTGGCTATTCCGAGCACGTGCGACGTGATTTGTCAACGCGACAATTACTCGATGTACCCGCTCCAGAATTGGTTTTTCCGCGAAGCTCTCTACGGCGAAGACCAGCAGTTGCGGCGACGCGCAGCGTGGGCGTTGCACCAGATCTTCGTCGTGTCGGGACGCGAAACCGTTCAGCCGAGCCGTATGCTTCCGTATTTGCAAGTCCTCGACCGGCACGCTTTCGGCAATTATCGCGATTTGCTCAAAGACATCACATTAAACCCGGCGATGGGCAACTATCTGGATATGGCAATCAGCACGCGCCAGAGTCCGAACGAAAATTATGCCCGCGAAATTTTGCAATTATTCAGCATCGGTCTGGATATGCTCAACCCGGACGGAACCCCGATGCTCGATTCGCAGGGCAATCGCATTCCGACTTACGATCAGGCAACCGTCAACGGTTTTACCAAAGTTTTCACCGGCTGGAGTTTTTGTGAAGATACGGCAGTTTGTCCGAATCGGACTCAGGGAACGCCTAACTTTAAAGACCCGATGCTGCTTAGAGCGGCGAATCACGATCAAACGGCGAAACAGATTTTGAGTTATCCGGGAGCAGTTTCGACGATTCCCGCCGGACAGACCGGCGAGCAGGATTTTGAAGCGGCGTTGGATAATATCTTTTATCATCCGAATGTTGCGCCTTTTATCAGTAAACTTTTAATTCAGCAATTCGTTACCAGCAATCCGACCTCAGCCTATGTTAAACGAGTCGCCGACGTTTTTAACGACCAATTGGGCGGCGGTATTGACCGCGGCAATCTGGGACGAGTCATTCGCGCAATTCTGCTTGATCCGGAAGCCCGCGGCAACAACAAAAGCGATCCCGACTACGGACATTTGAAAGAGCCGGTGTTGTTTGTGACAAATGTTTTGCGTCCGTTTTCACCAACAGCAAACATTGGTGCGCCAGCAAATTGTAACGGATTGAGCGACGGCGTTATCAACGGTGTGACAATTGCGCTTGACCAGGACGTTTTTAATCCGCCGTCGGTGTTTAATTATTACTCGCTCGATTATACTTTGCCGAACACTAATTTGTTCGCGCCGGAATTTGCTATTTTGACAACCGGCACGGCTTTAAAACGCCCGAATTTTATTCATCAAATGTTTGGACCCGGAACGAACGGAGCAACCGGCATTACGATAATTCAGAATCAGACAATAACTCAGAATCAAATCCCTTGCGGAACGAGAGTTAATCTGACTCGCTACCTGACTTTGGCACAGTCCGATTTAACCGGAACATTACTGGTTGACACGCTCAACCGGGAATTGATGCACGGCGCGATGTCGCCCGTCGTCCGAAACGAAATTTTAACCGCCGTCCAAGCCGTTGCGTCAAATAATCCGCTCCGGCGAACGCAAACGGTGATTTATTTGATTACTACTTCGTCACAATACCAAGTGTTGAGATAATTTTTTGTACAAAGACAAACGGAATTTATATTCGGGGAGAATATGTGAAAAATAGTAAATCTCGTCGGTTGGTTAAAGCAATTTACATGACTATTTATCTGTTGATAATGTTGTTTCAGGTATATTTGTGCGAGTCATCTGCTCAACCGGATTTAAAAAATAATTTTCCCAATCGGACGCCATATGATTTTGACGGCGACCAAAAAGCCGACTTGTCTTTATATAATAACGGAACCTGGCGAATACTTTTTAGTTCCAGAGAAAGAGAAGCATCTTTTACCTTTGGAACAGCCGGCGATATACCTGTTCCACAATTTTACCTTGACCCGGCTGTGTGTAATATTGCCGTCTGGCGACCCGGTAATTCCTTTTGGTATATTTCCGGCGATTACGGAAATACATTTCAATCAACTCAATTTGGCATCAGCACTGACCGTCCTGTTTCGATGGACTACGATAATGACCAAAAAGCTGATATAGCCGTGTTTAGAAATGGCGCATGGTTCATTCTTAATAGTTCGAATAACACTCTAACGACTAAATTCTGGGGAACAAGCGGAGATATACCTGTTCCGGGATTTTATACTTTACAAGGCGGTCTCAATCTGGCTGTTTATCGACCGGTTAACGGCACTTGGTATTTGTTAAAAGATGGCGACGTTCCCGCTGTCTACCGATTTGGCGCAACTGGAGACCGTATAGTCCCGGAAGATTATAATGACGACGGAATAACAGATTTAGCTGTGTTTCGACCGAGTACCGGCACTTGGTATATCTGGGAAAGCAATTTTGACACATACCAAACCGTCAGCGCGTATAACTTCGGAACGGGAACTGATATTCCCGTTCCGGCAGATTACGATAATATCGGCGGTGCAAACATCGCCGTCTATCGTCCAAGTAATCAATATTGGTATATCTTAGGGGCTGATTTTGAAACTTTAATCGGTATCCAATTCGGTAGTCCGGACGACGTTCCCGTTCCGAATATGCCCTATAGATAGGCATCGGAGTTTATTAAAACAAATTTTTTGAGTATTACAGTTATGAAAGATAGAAGAGAATTCTTAAAAACATCCTGCCGGGCTTTGAGTATGGCGGCATTGGCGACGCAGATGCGTCATTTCGGTTTAATCAACGCGCTCGCGCAGGATAAGGAAACTGATAACGCGAGCGGCGGCAATTACAAAGCTCTCGTCTGCGTTTTTCTGGCGGGCGGTAATGACAGCAACAATACGGTTATTCCGAATTACGACGCGGGTTACGGGCAATATGCGGCGGCGCGGCAATCGCAAGGTTTGGCAATTGCCCGCAGCAGTCTGCTTTCAATTTCACCCGCTTCTTTGAGCGGTCAGACTTACGGTTTTCATCCGAGTATGACCGATTTGCACACGCTTTGGGGACAAAATAAACTTGCCGTCGTCTGTAACGTTGGAACGTTAATGCAGACGCTCACCAGAGCGCAATATCAATCCGGCGCGGCGCGTCCGATGCAGCTATTTTCGCACACAAACCAAGTCGAACAATTTAAAACCGCGATTTCCAACTACAGTTCGCCGACCGGCTGGGGCGGACGGCTTTCAGACCGCACGGCAAATCAGAACGGCGGCGCGGCGATCCCGATGATTAGCCAATTGTCGAGCGGCGCAAATGTTTTTGCCGTCGGCAATAATTCAACGCCGCTCATCGTCGCGCCCGCGCCGACACCGCTCAATCAACTTTTGACTTTGAACGGATTCGGCACGGCAACCGATGATTTTGCACGGCGCACGGCGATGAACAATATCCGGCAAGCCGATTTGAATTATACGTTGACGCAAGCTGCCAGCACTTTAACGCAGCAGGCAATCAACGTCAGCCAGCAACTGAGCAGCGACCCGGCATTGACCGTGACATTTCCGAATACCTCACTCGGCAATCAGCTCCAGCAAGTGGCAAAATTGATGAAGTTTCGCTCTCAACTGAATATGAGCCGTCAAGTTTTCTACGTCCAACTAGGCGGTTTCGACACGCACGGCAATCAGTTGACGAATCACGCGAGTTTATGGACGCAAGTTAGCCAAGCGTTGAAGGCGTTTTACGATGAAACGGTGGCGCAAGGAATTTCGGCGGACGTAACGACTTTTACGATGAGCGATTTTAACCGGACGCTAAACCCGTCGGGTTCGGGTTCGGGCGTTGGCACAGACCACGCTTGGGGCGGACATCATCTCGTGTTGGGCGGCTCGGTTCTCGGCGGAAATTTCTACGGCAGACCGACGGCTAACGGAACAATTTTTCCGACTTTAGTCAACGCCGGACCCGACGATGCCGAAACACGCGGCAGGTTGATTCCGTCAGTGTCGGTCGAACAATATGCCGCCACGTTAGCGCGTTGGTTCGGGCTTTCCCAAAACGACATTCCGCTCGTCTTCCCAAATATTAATAGTTTTAGCGGTTCGGATTTGGGATTTATGGTGTAAGGCAGAAGACAGAAAACAGAAGACATTTTCCGTGATCGTGACTAATTCGCCGGCATTTATGACCGTTGGCGATTTTAACCGCGACAAAAAAGTCGATCTTGCCGTCCGGTGCAACACGCTGACTGCCGGAGCAAATAATTTTTCGATTTTGCCCCGCGTTGCGATGCCGGCAGCCGCGCCGATTTTTAGCTTGTGCTTTTCAAATTGTCCGTGTAAAATTGACATTAAAGTAAGGATTCGCCTTCAGCCGAATCCTTTGAAATTATTGATAAGGAGATTATAAAAATGTCAGCAGTTGCAGCACCATCGGTTGAAATCAAGGTAACGCCGAACGCGGCGAAAGAAATTAAAACGTTTATGACGAGTGAAGAGGATTTGCCGGAAACGGCGGGACTTCGCGTTAGAGTCGTGCCGGGCGGTTGTTCGGGTTTTCAATATAGTTTGAACATCGAAGAAGAATCGAAAACCGGCGATTTTATCGTCGAACAGGAAGGCGTGCGCCTTTTTGTAGATATGTTCAGCGCACAATATTTAAATGGTATACAAGTTGATTACACATCGAATATGATGGGTTCTGGTTTTACGTTTGAAAACCCAAATGCGACTGGCGGCTGCGGTTGCGGAACTTCGTTTTCAGCATAACTTTATTATGAAATTTTGAATAGTTAGGTAAGACGGCTTTGACCGTCTTTTTATTTGTGATTTGATGCAAGCTAAAATAATTTGATATTTTGCTTTTTTCGCTTTACGAAAATAGGGAAAATGTCGTAACATTTATTCATCTTTAACTCGAATACTCGAAACAAATCTCAAAAAGAAGCGAAGTATTATTTTCTGAAACAAATAAAATTTGAAGTGCCAATTTCGATATAACGCTTGAATACACATTTTTATTTGTTAAACGGACTTTGTGCGTGCAAAGTTAATTCAAATGAGGCTCAAAGAATAAAGGTGGAAAACTTATTCTTTCAATCGCTTGCCAACAGCGAAATAAATTATAGGAAATAAAAAATGAAATATATCCGAAAATCGAACCGATGGTTTTTTTTATCTTTAGCCGTGATGCTTTTGATGATTGTCGTTCTTCAAACAATGAATACTGCCCGTGCCAATCAACCGATGGAGTTGAAAATCAATCAGGAGAATAATCAATTTGCGATGAGCGCGGGCGAATTAGGCACGTTTTACCGCTCGGCGCGGGCAATTACCGATGCACGAGTAATAGAATTGCCGCAATCAAATACAAAAGTCTTCACTTGGCAGGAAGAAGGCCAAAGCGGAAGCAAATCGCCGTTTTACGCCATTAGTTTGGATGGCAAGACGATTGTAAAAACTCAAGAAACTTCTTACGAAATGCTTCTGCGGTATGCGAACTTCGACCCCTTGGTGGAAGTTCCGACGACGACCGATGCTTTGACGGCGAAAAACAGTGCCGATGCCGAGAACACTTATATCGTCCAGTTTGTGACGCAGCCGCTCAAAGAATACAGCGATGCGATTCAGGCTTTAGGCGGCAAAACTTATATTTATCTGCCGAATCATTCTTACCTTGTCAAAATGGATGGTGAAACCAAACAATCGGTGGAGAATCTGCCGTATGTGCGGTGGGTCGGACGGTATCAACCGGCTTATAAACTCGAAGAATATCTGCGTCAAGGTTTAGCGAATGATAGCTTACCAACGATGCGTTACAACATTATGGTTTTGGAACGCGGACAATTTATGCAGGGCAAACTCGCCCAGCGCATTCAGACGCTCGGCGGCAAAGTTGAATTAATAATTAAGGAAGGTTTCAGAATGGAAGCCACGCTGACGGCTGGGCAACTGCTCGCTTTAGCAGATGAAACGGATGTTTTATTTATTGACCGGTGGAGCGCACCCGAACCGGATATGGATATTGTGCGAGCCATCGGCGGCGCGAATTTTATCGAAACAACGCTCGGCTTTAGAGGTGAAGGCGTTCGGGCTGAAGTGATGGACGGTGGTTTCCTGACTACCCACGTCGATTTTAATTCGGGTTTAGCTCCGCTTCTGCACGGCACGTTTGGCGTTGACAGTCATGGTACGGCGACCTACGGCATCAATTTCGGACGCGGCACGGCAAATCCGCAAGGACGCGGAATGTTGCCAGAAGCGCAAGGCATCATGGCGAGCTATAACAATTATGTCGGCGGCAACCGTTACACGCACACTGCCGAACTTAAACAAAAGCCGTATAGAGCAGTTTATCAATCAAACAGTTGGGGCAGTTCGTTGACGACGGCGTATAACACTATTTCCGCGGAGATGGACGATATTCTATTTATCAACGATTTCGTTCTGCTCAATTCGCAAAGCAACTCCGGCAATCAACAATCACGTCCGCAAGCGTGGGCGAAAAACGTCGTTTCCATCGGCGGCATCACCCATTACAACACTGCAACTTTAACCGACGACCGTTGGACAGGTGCGAGCGTCGGACCGGCTGCTGACGGGCGACTCAAACCGGAGCTGGCTCATTTTTACGACAATATCTTCACCACTACCAGCAGCTCAACCACCGCTTACACGGCAGGTTTTAACGGCACGAGTTCGGCGACACCGATTACTGCTGGACATTTCGGTATTTTCTTTCAAATGTGGCACAACGGCATTTTCGGCAATCCGACCGGCGCAACTGTTTTTGAAAGCGCACCGCATATGACAACCGCCAAAGCCGTAATGATTAATACCGCCATTCAATGGGATATGACGATTCCCGGAACGAACATAACGCGTGTTCGGCAGGGTTTCGGACGAGCCGATTTAACAAATCTTTACAACCTTCGCGATCGAATGTTGATTGTCAACGAAGCCGACGTGCTGACGAATCTGCAAACCACGTCTTATACGGTAACGGTTGCATCGGGCAGCACCGACCCGCTCAAAATAACGATGGTTTACGCCGACCCGATGGGCAGTCCGTCAGCCACCAGAGCGCGAATAAACGATTTGTCGCTGAAAGTTACCGCTCCGAACGGCGACGTTTATCACGGCAACAATGGTCTCGGTGTGGGCGGCGGAATGTGGTCAACTCCCGGCGGCACAGCAAACATTGTGGACACGGTAGAAAATGTGTTTATACAAACTCCGGAAGGGGGAAATTGGACGATAGAAGTAACCGCAGCGGAATTGGTGCAAGACGCACGCGCGGAAACTGACGTGATTGACGCTGATTATGCGCTGGTAGCAAGCGGTGTTGCGTCATTTCCGACACCTTAACCAACGCCGACGCCAACTCCGAAATCGCAGATTTGCACCCCATTCACGACGGTGACTGAGGGAGACCTATTCCCAGGTGGTATCGTTTCCTTTGGAGTGTCAAGCGGATCGGGCTCGGTGGCGGTTAACCATGTGAACGCCGGAGCTGGGTTGCAATCATTGACGGTAGTCAGTGCAACAAATGTGACCACTACGGGAATAAATGCCACGCTTGCCGAGACGGGATATTTCAGTTTCCGAACGCATTTGTTCCTCAATTTTAATTACTCAGCATAAAGTAATTTTGAAATTACAAATTTCTTGGGAGCGTGAATAAACACGCTCCTTTTTGTTTCATAAAATATTTGGAAGCTGTCATTCATTAAGAGTGTCTCAAATTATTCGAGAACAACTCGGAAGATAGGCAAAGCGGAGAAGAGATGGCGGGACTTTTTGATTGGATTCTAAAATTCAATCAAAAAGTATTTCTTTAGTATCTGACTTGTTTTTGCCCGTCGTTTTATCAAAACCCAATCGTAAAATTTGCTTAAATAAATCTGTTTCTAATTGTAATGAATTTTCAATTTGCATTTTTCGGTTATTTAAGCAACAATTTACCAGTTCTTAGTTAAATAATAATCCAACAATTTACTTTTACAAAAAGTCTTCGTTAAAGATTTTCAGAAATAATTATTGTTTTAACTGTTTTTAAATTAGGGCGGAAATCATTTCTGCTTGGCACCGAAACTTTCCCTTAACAAATTTAAAAATTTGGAGTTTTTGCTTGATGAATTTTTGTAAGTCTTTGTGTTTTTCCGCATCAATCGTGTTGATTTTTTCCGCCGCCGCTTTTTCTCAGCAACGATCGAGAGTCGTTCCGAATCAGCCGACCGAATCTCGACCGATAAATCAGCCGCCCAGCCAAAATTCAAAGAGACCGACATTAACCAACCAAATCGTTATCACTCAAAAGCCGCCCACACTTGTAAAAAAAACAGGTTCTTCGCAACCGCTTAATTCTTTACCAATCCCTTCTGCAATGAAAAGTTACAGCGCGTCTTTCAATCAAAAGTTATTGAGAGCGATTCAGATTCGCGCGGGTATTCCCTATCGTTACGGCTCGACGGGACCAAATGCTTTTGATTGTTCGGGACTTGTGTGGAGCGTTTTCTATGATGCAGGCTTTAATTTCGAACGCTCGAGCGCAAAAGCGCTTTGGCAAAATTCGGTTGAGGTTGACGGCGCGGACAGATATAAATTCGGAACGCTCGTCTTTTTCAACAAACTCGGACACATCGGCATCGTCTTTGACGAAAGCGGCTTTTACCACGCTTCTTCGAGCCAGGGCGTTACATATTCAAGATTTGACGGTTATTGGGCAAAACGCATTGTCGGTTTTCGGCGGTTAGCAGCGGAAAAATAAAAACTTAGAAAAACTTTGAATGCGGATTTCTTCAAATTTTCTCGCGTTAAATTAAAAAATTAAAAGTTAACTTACGAAACCCGGACGAGTCTGCTGTTCCTTTACTTCCCAAACAATCGCCACTCTTTCAATCGAAACATAAGCCACTCGTTCTTCGTCATCGCGCAGATACAAAATGCCGCCTTTTATATCAACCACTTCGCCGCTGAAAATCGCGTTTGTGCCGCAAGAAATGTCAACTTTTTTTCCCATCAATTGTTTCAGTAATTCTTCCATAATTTTTCCCTATCCTAATTTAATAACCACATTTCAGCAAAAACCATTGAGTAATAATCAATTACCTTCACAAGCGAGTCTCTTTCGCAAATTGCTATTTCCTTTCTTCATTCTTTAGGCTGATATGAATCAATTTGCGCTGGAAAACACTGTTCATACCACCGTTTTACAAACGATTTGCGTGTAAAGCCATTCTTCCGATTGTTGCCCAATGGCTTGCGGTTTGAGTCTGCGCTTCGCTTGAAACTGTTTTTTGTCTGTCTGAAAAAGCCAAAGCCGAAGCTATCAAAGCCAAATCACGGGCTGTTTCGTCCGGGTCTTTTGCCTTCTTACGTTCATTAAAGCGCGTAATAAAACCTGTGTCGAGATTTCCGGCAATAAATTCCTCGTCTTCAACAATTTCGCGGAAAAATGGCAGAGTGGTTTTGATGCCGCCGACTTCATATTCCTGCAAAGCCCGCCGCATGCGGTCTATCGCCTCCGCGCGTGTTCTGCCGAAAACAGCAAGTTTGGAAATCATCGGGTCGTAATAAATCGAGACCTCCGCGCCTTCATAAACGCCGCCGTCATCGCGGACACCGTTTCCTTGCGGAATTCTCAATCTGGTAATTTTTCCCGGCGACGGCAGAAAATTATTATCCGGGTCTTCAGCATAAACGCGACATTCGATGGCGTGATTTTTCCATTCGATTTCACCTTGCGTGAAAGATAATTTTTCGCCAAAGGCAACCAGAATTTGCTCGCGCACTAGGTCAATGCCCGTGACGAGTTCCGTCACCGGATGCTCGACTTGAAGGCGCGTGTTCATTTCTAAAAAATAAAATTCGCGCGTTTCATCCGAAACGAGAAATTCAACGGTTCCCGCGCCCACGTAATTGACCGCTTTCGCGACCTTTATCGCACTTTCACCCATTTTTGCACGAAGTTCTGCCGAGTTAATTGGTGACGGGCATTCCTCAATGACTTTTTGATGGCGACGTTGTATGGAACATTCGCGCTCACCTAAGTGAACATAATTTCCGTATTTATCTGAAAAAACTTGAATTTCGACGTGACGCGGACGCAGGACGGCTTTTTCGATATAAACTTCGTCGTTGCTGAAAGAGGCGAGTGCTTCGCCGCGCGACGTTTCATACGCGGATTTCAAATCGTCCGCGCTCTGGACGAAACGCATTCCTTTTCCGCCGCCGCCCGCCGCCGCTTTGAGCATAATCGGATATCCGACTTCCGCCGCGATTTTTTGCGCTTCTTCAAAAGATTCGAGCGGCTCGGTCGTTCCCGGAACGACGGGAACATCAGCGTCAATCGCAATTTTTCTCGCGCTGATTTTTCCTCCCATTGAGTCCATCGCTTCCGGCGACGGTCCGATAAATGTAATTCCTTGCCTAGTTGCTTCGCGGACAAAATCAGCATTCTCCGAAAGAAAACCGTAACCCGGATGAATCGCTTCCGCGCCTGATTTTTTGGCTGTTTCAATAATTTTCTCGCCGTGCAGATAGCTTTCGTTCGAAGGCGGCGCACCGATAAGATACGCCTCGTCCGCCATTCGGACGTGAAGCGCGTCACGGTCGGCTTCCGAATAAACGGCGACGTTTTTGATATTCATATCGCGGCAGGCGCGAATTACACGACAGGCGATTTCTCCGCGATTAGCAATTAGAATTTTTTGAAACATAAGCGATTAAATGAAAAATGGATAATGGATAATGGAAACTAAAACCAATAAATTATCCATTATCCAGCCAATGATTGTACCGTCGGTAATCCTGCCTTTTGAATGCAAAAATTCGCGCCGCCGGACATCCAAATTCGCTTTTTTTTTCTCTTTAAACAAATCGAATAATCTCATTGTTTAATCCATAATCAAAGGCGATTTGTTATATTTGGCGCGTAAGTTGTTGACCGCCGACAAAACCGCCGGACGTTTAATAATATTTGCTTCGAGCGGACGCTTGCCCGGAATATCCATCATAATCAAGCCGAGCAGAATCGTTAAAAGTCCGGGTCCGGGTCCGAAAATCATTGCAATGCCGACGAGAATCAGCAGAAGACCGATAAAATTCTTGAAAACCACCGCGCCCCAACGAATGAAAAAGGATTGATTTTTCGCCGATGCGGGCGAATAATGCGGGCTGAAATAATCGGCTGGAATTTTAACCATCACTAGAATGACTGCTACATAGCCCATGGCGGCTGACAACACGATAGCAATTGAACCGAACGCAATTCCGCCCCACGTGAGCGATTCCCAAAACCGTGCGAGCCATTCCCAAATTCCTGAAATCCATTCCATAAAGCAGTTGGCAGAATGCAGTCAGCGATTTTTCCCTGCCAACTGCCGTTGTCTACTCAGCCTTTACCGTCTCCATCTTTCTGAGTTCTTTCCAGATGAAAAACATCCGATGAATAAACGTCCAAAGCGAGCCGATTGCCAAAACCCAAAGCACCTGCGGCATTCGATTGGCGAAAAACGAATTTGAATTCGGCACGGTTGAAAGCGCACCGATTATCAGCAAAACAATTCTTTCAGGTCGCTGCAAAAACCCGACATTCGCTTTTACACCGAAACCTTCGGAACGCGCTGTTGTATAGCTGACCATTACCGAGCCAATCAATCCGATACCGGCAGAAGTTACATTCAAAAGCGAATGCTGCGGCGTATTGCTGGCGTAAAAAATTATTATGCCCAAAAACGCCACCATATCTGAAAGACGGTCGAGCGACGAATCGAGAAAGCCGCCGAAACGCGTAACTCTGCCCGAAAGCCGCGCCACATTCCCGTCCAACATATCAAATAGATTAGCGACGATTAAGACAATTCCCGCCCAGAAAAATTCGCCGAAACCGAACAGCACGCCGCACCCGACATTTATCGTTACGCCGATAACCGTTAAAATGTTTGGACTGATTCCGCCAAACGCCAGCCAGCGTACCATTGCGTCGATGATTCGCATTGCTCCGCGTCCGATGCTTGCTCCAAACATATAAGTCCTTTTTTACCAACAGTTACAAGATGCGATAGAGTGTTATACAGTGAATAATTATTAAACTGTGTTCACTCGGTAACACTCGAAACTAGCACATACCAGCTACATTTTCAGATACAGGCTTGAAAAATGCAAAAGTCTTTTGATAGACTACTTTTGCTTGTTTAATACATATTCAGTTTTCAAAGAACTGGAAGAGACGGCTTGATTGATACTCAAGCCGTTTTTCTTTTTAGTGCGAGCTAGGTAATGCGGTAAAAGCAATTGATTTTTCTTTGATATTCTCCGCTTTAACCGGACTCAATTGTTTAATGTCGAACTCACCACTTTCCGTTTCAATTTTTGACATACCTGTCGGGCGAACAATATTGCCTGTTGACCAATTGATTCGTATGTAGTAAGTTTTTCCCGCTTCAAAATCCATCACAATACCGCCATATTTCTTGTTTTTCATCCGAAAGCTATGCTTGCCAGGGTCAACTAGAGCAATAAAATACTTTTCCGGTCGAACGTCCGCTATTTCTTTATCGTCAAGAAATACGGGCTTTGAAACTCTAACGAGTGTGGTGGTTGCTGAAGGCGCATAAACATAAACAACGGCTTTGTTTTCGATTGTCGCTTTTGTTGTGTTTTCGGTTTGCGCAAACGCAGAAAAAGCAAAAACGAATATAAAGATTAGAGAGAGTAAGTATTTCATTTCTTTTCCTTTGCCGGTCTGCCGGTCTGCCGGTCTCTGACGGCTTCTAAATCCGATTCAACAATAATCCACTGGTTGCCGATTTTTTCAGCCCACAACCTTCCTTCATAAATCAACTGTTTGATTCTTTGCTCCGACAAATCCAACGCGGCGGCGGCATCTTTTACGCTTAATAATTTTCCTTTTTTATTCGCCATCCAAACGATTATAAATTATTTCCAAAAAACTAGCAAGTTCGCTATTATTAACTTGACAGACACTAGCGACTTCGCTATACTTTAGAAAGTTAAGTTATTAACTAAATCTAAACCAAAGGAGTAAAACTAAAATGTTACAAATCGAAAACAAAGACAGATTCGGAAAAGTTATCGCCGATTCATTGAGCAAGGTTGAGCAGACCGTAACCGACGCGAAAACAAAGACACGTTGGATTCGCGCCATTGCCAAAGCCGTCGTCGAGATTGAAGAAAACGTCTTTATGACTTGGCAGGAAGCGGACAAATCCCTGCTCATCTGGAGCCAGAAGAGCAATAACATCTACACGTCAAACGGAGTCTGCCAGTGCCGCGCATTTGAGCAAGGCAGCCCGTGTTTCCACCGTGCCGCCGCTCGATTGATTCGGCTTTATCTGGAAACGGAAGATGCGACGGTTCAAGCCGAAGAAATCCCGTATCTCAAGCCGACGGTTCAAGTCAAAGCGGAGCGCATAGCGGGCATAAGAATCAACTAAAAACGAAAGGCTTAGGAAGTATCAGCAAACTAAGCCCTTCTTTCCGATCAATTATTAAAAATTAAAAGGAGTTTCTAACAATGAGAGAAAATAATACAACAAAAACAAACAAAACGGAAAATAAAGAATTAACGAGTTATCAAAAACTATTGATAACTTTGGACGACGACGCAAAAGCGTATGACTTCAAAGTAAAAACGCTTGACCGCGCAAAAGCCTTAATCGGTGATATTTTATCGGTTACGACTGGCTCAAGTGTTGTTACTGAATATAATGGTGAGTGGGGACACGGGCATTTTTTAGAACTTTTTGAAATGCTTTCAATCAGACATAAGAATTTTGACGTGCCGGATTTTATAGCAGATTTGAAAGAGTATCTTTTCACCTGGACAATGAAGCACGACGAAGACAAACGAAATTGGGAAAAAGCCCTTCTTGCCGAAAGAGGCTTAGACGAACACGGCATTGAATTAGAAACGCCAATAGAAGCCGACAGCCTGAACGACGCGCCCGCGCCGGAAGCCCAAACACAACCCGAACAACCGAAACCAAAAACACTTGCCGAAGACACTTTGCAGCTTATCGGCGAAAATTCAGACGCGACCCGCGACGGTGATTTAAGATTACTTGCAAGTCAAATATCATCTGTGATGAAAAACGACGCGATGCCGACACAGTTATTTAATGTGATGGCAGACGAGCTTTCCGACACTCCAAGCGATTGGCGTTCCCCTGAAAGTGTTCTGTTCAATCTCGAGGAAATGAAAAAGGCGGAGGTGAAAAATGAGAAAAACAGTTGAAATTGAACGAAATAGAGATGGCAGCTATTCGATTTATTTATACAGCCGCGAAACTTTTCGCGGAACTTTAGAAGAGTGCAATGCTGAAATAGCACGAAATGTTATGTATTGGTAAAACAACCTTTATGTAAAAAAATAGAAAGCCGCAAGCGTTAAAACTTGCGGCTTTTTCCGAATGGAAACAGTTTGCTTCTGTTTGGAAAGCGAACGACGCTGTTTTATTTGAAAACTTTTTTCCGAGTAATTACGTTCTAAACATTTATGAGTATTGCCTCGACACTTGACCGACTTCATTTGCAGGCAAAGGAAAACAGATGGCTTTGGCTTTTTTCTATTTTTTGTCGTCTGGCTTTGGCAGCCGGATTTTTCCCTTCGGGGATGGTCAAAATTATGGACGAGCGGTTCGCCAGCGGCTTATCCGTTAATCACCCGATGGGGCATTATTTGGAAGCGTTGCACCATACGGGTTATTACTACACATTTATCGGCGTGGTGCAGGTGACGGCGGCGATTCTGCTGTTGATACCGCGCACGGTGACGCTCGGCGCGTTTCTTTATTTTCCGATTATCCTAAATATTTGTATTCTGACGTATGCGCTGCGTTTTGACGGCTCGCTTTTTACCGCGCCTTTAATGGTGCTGGCGAATTTGTATCTGCTCGGCTGGAATTACGAGAAATGGAAATACATTCTTCCGTTTAATCGTCAGGCAAATGCCAATGACACAACAAACCGGAAAAGCCTTGAAAGCGATGTTCAAACTCAAGAAAGCGCGGGTCAGCGTGCCGTCTTTTCCCGGCACGGAATACGCTTACTTTATGCGCGTTTCCGCATTTTTTTCAAACAGCTTCTTAACGATAAATTCCCGACACTTTTCTTTGCCGGAGTGTTTGCCGCCGTTGTCGTTTGTGTCGTGGGCATTCCAAGTCTTTACAGCATTAAGCCCCGCAACACTTTAGCGCAATGTAACAGACAATTTAAAGACAGTAGCAAAATCAAAGCCGGTGAAAATTTCTGTGATTGTATTCATAAGAACGGCGAACCACTCGACAAATGTCTGAACGAATACCACAACGCGCCGGAGGATACTATCCGAACACCGTAGAACCTTTGTTGCCTTCTGACCAAATCTCAAACTCTTTCATCGTCAGCAAGATTGCTAAGTATAAATCGAAAGAGCAAACCGTTTTTCAATGTTGTCCCAACTAGTGTCGGGTTGGGATTGGCTTGATAAGTCGTGTCAAGATATTTATGTTCGTGCTTGGCGCGGCACATACAATCGAAAGTATGATGTTGCTGAAGTGCGTGGTGAAAATAAAGATGCAAGCTAACAAATCATTGGACGTGAGGGCGCGGGCAGCTACCTCCATACTAAGGAAAATAGAAGAGCCGTGATGTTACTCACGGCTTTTGATTTGCGCCACGCTCGCACGCGTGTTTTCGTAATCTACAAATTGCACAAAAAACATATCGTAAGCGTGGCGCACGCACAGGATAAAGAACTAAACAATTGTCCGGGACTTGTCTTAAAACCTTTTAGACGTTATGAGAAAATCCTGTTGAGACACTATTTAAGACACGTTTTTGTAATGTCTCAATAGGTATAGTTTATAGGAAGCTATGAAAATCAGGCATACTCCATTGGTAAGGGTTAAATTATTGAAGAAAAAAAAGGATGATTTTTAATCACAGCCCTTTTTCTTTGTTGGTGAAAGTATTTGTATCTCTCAATCCTATTACTCTCACATATATAAATTAAATGATTTATTTTATCTCACCCTCATCCATCAAAAGCGGCAGCGTCGCGCCACCGTGAGTTTTTAGCTTGCCGACAAATGAGATTTTCTCTCCTTTGGTTAAACTCGCCACCTTTTCTTTCTGATTTTCCTTGAGCGTTAAAATAATGTCGCCGGTCGGTGTATCGGGATTCATTTCGATACTAATCAAATATCCGCCGAGCATGCCTTCGCTGAATTCCGAGACAGTGCCTTGCCAAGTTACCGTTTGCCCTTCAAAGCGTTTCCATAAGGCTTCTTTCTGCATATCGGTAGATTCGCTTTTGATGTTATAAACATTGTCGTAATCACTCCATTTAATTGTGCTGACACTTTCTACTGTGTTTGCTGATGTAGAAGTATTTATCGGTTGGCTAGCGACCGGCGCGGCATCATTGTCGACTTTTGCCTGCTTGCATCCGAGAGTAACGGCTAAAACACAAATTGCTACATAAACTGATTTATTTAGGTTTTTCATTTTTAATAGTTTCCAAATCTGATTAGCCTTTTTAGTTTTTGAAGCAATCAGCCTTTGACGTTCGTGAATAATAACTCGCAACACCAAAAGTCGCAAGTTTAACGCTCACGGCTTTTTTTGGCGAGGGGTGATTTTCGGCGGTTTTAGCTGGTTTTAGCAGGTTTTTTGGTTAGCTTTGGCGGGCGAGCTTTGGCAGCCGCGCCCGCCAAAGTCGGCGGTATGTGAGACGGAGAAACACTCCAGCCCGCCGATTTAATATCTGCCGGACGACATTTGCCGCGCTTTTTCGGCTTGGCGTTTGGCTAATTCTGATTTTTCCCGCTCTTTTTCAATTACTTCGCAAGCCGCTTGAAAGCTCAAACCGAATCGAATCGACGGAAAATTTAGGTGGTTTTTTTCGAGCAGCAGGATAGCATCGTCGGAAATTTCGGGAATTTTTGTGGTCGGCTCAAGCTGTCCGCGTGACTTCAAATATGATTTTCGTTTCGCGTGAAATTCAAGCATCCTGTCGGTGAACTTTTCGGCAAGTTCGCCGATTGCGTCATCCAGCTCGCGCCTGTCAGCGAGTGCTTCATCAAAAAGAGTTTCGGCACATCGCCCGGCTACCCTTGCCGATTCGATTAAAGCAGTCCGCGTTTCGGCTGCCGTGACTTCGTTAAAAGTAGTCCGCAATTCGTTTGCAGTTGCTTCTAACGATTCAATCGCTTGCGTGAGGAGCGATAATTTCGATTGTTCGGTGTGAAGCGCGGGCAAATTCGCCTTGCCTGCGATGAACGCCGTTTGAGTGGCTTCAAAGGTCGCCGTTTGCTTGTTAAGCTCGGTTTCGAGTTCGGCAATTCTCGCGTTAGTCGAATCAAGTCCTTTTTTTATTTCAGCTAATTTTTTCATTATTTTCTCCTCTAAATTTTTCAATCACATTGTTATCCGGGCGGTTAAATTCAGATTCAAGCCGCCGTTTTGTTTGGCTACGCTTTTCCTCGTTTTCCGCCTCTTTTTTTCGGCGAATTTCGTTGAAATGTTCTTCGTTTTTCGTTATTTTGTCGTTCATATTTATTTTCTCCATTTTCATTTAATAAGTTCGAGAATTATCACGCGCTTGTTTATCGGTTTGCCGCACGCCGGACAATTCTCTACTGTCGGCGGTTCGTTTGGCGTTTCAAGCCCAAGTTTTTTTGCCGTTTCGGAATTTTGATACGCCACGTAAACGCCCGTTGCGTAAGCATCGTATTCGACAGTGCGCTTCTGAAATTCAACCTTCTGCTCCGTCCCGTTGCAATCGCAGAAGGTTGAATCGCCAATTACTTCACTTTCGAGTTTTTTTAGCCTGTTCAAAATATTCATTTAGTTTCTCCGATTGTCTTTATATTAAAAGCGGCGTGTATCGGTTCGCCGTGCGGTTTGAGGCACGCCGCACAGATGGCGGTTGAATCTTCAACATCATCTTCCGGCGTTTCGATAATTCTAAACGCGGCTTGCTTCTGACACGCGCAAAATTCAGAATCGTTTTCGGTTATTTGGTTTTCGATTTTCTTCAATCTATTTAAAATGTTCATTTTCCAGCATCTCCAATCTTTGTAAAATATCGGTCGTTTCCATTCCTTTAATGGAATTTTCAAAAATAATTTGAGCGCATCGAGCCGCAACCGCCGGATTTTCGCAGTATTGCAGTTCCTTTAACCTTTCAACCGCTTCGGATGCCGCGCTTTGCATCTGTGCGATTGCCGATTCAACCGTTTGCCTTCGGGCGTTTCGGTATTCGGCAAGAAAATCCTTATCCTGTAAATATCGGTAAATGGTCGCTTCGCCGATGCCGGATTTTTTTGACGCTTCACGGATTGAAGGTGTTTCAATCAATGCAATCAGTATTTTTTCTTTGTTCGCTTGTTTTGGCATATATCTATCAAAATCTCTAAATTTCTATCGTTTCGGTTATTTCCGCTCTGTTTGGTTATTTTCCGGAGTTAAATCAGCGTCCGCCGCATCTGTTAAAAGTTGGCAGATTTGAGCGGCTGTTTGCTCAAGGTAACATTCGGCAATCACGTGCGGGTTGCCGTTTTCGGATGTCTTGATGATTAAATGCCGATTATTGTGAAGCATTAGCGTGTATTTTGCGTTTGTTTTTTGCATAACTAAAGAATTATTCCGTTTGTTTTGAGTTCGGCAATCTCTGCCTGTGTAAGAGCGTCGTATAGTCTGAATTGCTTCACGCCGTCAATACGCTGGCACACAAAAGCCGGATGCCCTTTTTCTTCGATACTTTCCCGGTTAGATTCCGCCACAACCTTCTCAATTAGAGAGGTTTCCGCTTGGTGAGCGGCTTTTTCCTTTTCGAGTTCGTTTAGTTCGCGAAAAAGATGCCGGTAATCACGCACTATTATTTCGCTGATTTCTTCGTCATCAGTAATCCCGGATGCTTGTATTTTGCGAACGACGCGGGCAAATTCGTTTTTGTCTTTTATTAGTTCATTGTTAAAATTCATAGTATTTTCTCCTGTTTGTTTAATTTTCCTGATTTTTGCGCGTCCTATGGCGCGTTTTTATTGTCAAAGGCTGCCCTTGCTATGCCTTTTAGTTTATAAAATCCGATACCGGGTCTAACTCTTCACCAAGCAAACCCGCAAACCACTTGCGCGTGACGCTTTCCACCGCTTCAAAGTAAATCTCGAATCGAGTTTTGTCAGTTATTCGCAGTGGTGAGTTTAGAGATTCCCGTTCCATTATCTCAAAACAAAAATCTTCAAACTGTTCCGGCGAATGTGAAAACAAGTGTTTCATCAAAAGCGATTGTTGAAGTTGGCAGAGAATTGCCGCGCCGTTCAGTTTGAGAAATTCCTTGTCCGAAGCCTTCAAGATTTGCGCCCGGTCAATGATTTGAAAATCGTCGGCGGAAACGTCAAATGTGATTCCGCTTTCGATAAATCGGTTTAAGACTTCGTGAAGTTTTTCGCTTTTGATGTCTGCAAGTTCATAGTTGTTTTTGGGAAAATGTCTAAACTCGTCACTGCGAATAACTGCGGAAACTAACTTAAGCGGAGTTTCCGCAGTTATTCGCAGTTGCGTTTCTAGACATTCTCCCGAAAAAACGCTTTCTTCGGGTTTGGTTAATACTGATTTCAATCGGTTATTCCACTTCATCTTTTTTCTCCGTTTCCAATGAAGGATGAAAGGCGTATTTTATTGTTGGTCTGCCGGGTTCGCCGCTTGTCGGCAATTCCAGCAAATAGCCGTAATCAATTAACAAAACGATAACGTCTTTTATCGTGTCAGGCGTTTTCAGTCCGCTCCACTGCTTACGTTTGATTTCGTAAGCGGTAAAACCTTGCTCAAGTTCGCCTTTTTTGATTTTGCCGATTAGGATTTGCGCCAAAGAAAAGATTTGATTTTCGCCGAGCGCAAAAACACGCCGGGCGTGTGTGATTAAAATTTCCGTGTAAGCAATCGCTCGCAAAGTGGTTTCGATTGTCATTTCGTCCGGGAACGCGGCATCGTTGATATGTTCAAGACAGTGGAAAATTAAAGCGATGGCAAAGCAGCTTTTCGGCATTTTGTAGAGATATGCCGAAAATGCTTCATCTTCAACTTGCAGGGTTTCGGCTTCGGCTTCCGTGTCGGCTTGCCATTCGTCAACTACGGCTTGAGCTTCGGCGTTAAATTTGACGATTTGAAATATGTCACCATTCGCGCCGATTACTTTTCCGCTAAAATCAAATTCGGCAAGTTTTTTGCATAACCGATTCACCGCCGAATAGCCGTCTCTCATTGCGTCATAATCGGGTTGTGTCGGCTTTTCGCTTCGTTTGCTTGTGTCGGGGTATGCGAACAAAAAACGCTGCGGCAAGCCGTCCGAATTGTCGAATGAGTAGGCTTCCGAGATGTATCGTTGCAGCTTTGACGGTTGAATTCCGCCGATAATCGAAAGCGTTCCCGATGTGATTTGAATTTCACCGTTTCCAACTCTAGCCAGTTCGTAAGCAATCGCGCCTTTCCAAACTTCCAAAATAAATGACCGGGCGTTGAGGTCGTAATCTGCTTCAAGCGATTTAAACCAACCAACTAATTCATCGCGGTTTTGTAATAAACCAATCGGATTTTCGGAAAGAAATTGCGCGAGCTTCGGCGTGGTTATATCGTTGGTTTCGTAACGCTTCAAAACAGGCGTGTTGGGTTCGGTCAACGAATTGATTTTCCCTTTTGTTTCCGTCAATCCTAGTTTTTCTTTATAAACTGCGGCTGTATCCCGTTCGTAACATTTCGCTTCAATCACAAAATCTTTTATTTTATCCGAAAACTCTTTACGGGCTTTCGCCTGTAATTCCAAAATCGGTTTGCGAGTTTCGTCGAGCGCGGGCGTTTTCTTTGTGGACGGCAAACCGACGCATCCGCCGTAAAGGTTAGGAACTACAAACCAATCCGAATGGCGCAAAGGTTTCACGCGAAGCCGTGAGCCGATAATACTCCCAACCATAATCACCGCCGATAAAACGAGAAAATCAAACGGACATCCGATAACTTTTGAAGCTGGTCTCAACCAATCAACAAGCACTTTCGGCAGGCAATCATCGTCAAGCGGTTCAACTGGTTTCAAAGTTAAATCGAGCGGTTTCGGTTCGCCTGTAAATTCGGCGGGCGCGTCGGTTTGGTGAACGGGTTCGCCGTCTTGTCTGCTTTCAATTTGAAGCCATTTACAAACGTTTTCAACAAGTTTGTTGTCCGTCAATTCGGCAAGTTTGGGAAAGCCGTAAACATTTTTACCGCTCTTTAATTTTTGCGCCGTTGCGTCCACTGCTTTCAATCGGTCGGCGGTTTCTTCATCGCTTGCCGCAAAACAAATTGCTTTGATAAATTTTTTCACCTGCGGCACATCAAAGCCGTTTCGCAGTAATGCACCGCCCACCGCCATTGTTAAATCTTGCCGCACACCACCGCGCCAAAACGTGGAAATAAGGCACGCTGAAGCCATCAGAGCAACCGCCCGGCGCAAGTTTTGAGCGTCAACTTGAAGCGGTTCGCCGTCCGTGTGCCATTCGACAACTTCGCCGCTTGAGTGCGTCGAGCCGGGAAAGACTGTTTGCAGTCCGTTGCCCGTGCGAATCTCGACAATGCAAGCGTTTTTTCGTTCCTTCTCGTCTTTAGAACTTACAAGAAACGGATTATTGAATTTCTCAAACGCCGCGCCTTTGCATTTGAAAATTCGATGCGAACGCATTTTGCTTGCGCGTCCGAAAACAGCGTCGGTCGGCGGTAAAAAGTAATCGGCAATCTTGACCGCTTCAGGCGAGTCCAAATCAACATCCGTCAAGCCGTTGTGCAGCAAAACTCCAATGTTTTGAGCCGCGACGTTGAAATGGTTAGGCAAATCCGCTTCGGTGGTTTGAAATTTCTGCCAGCCGGAAAAGTTCGGGTTTTTTGAGCCGTAAGCGATTGGCAAAGGCTGCCAGCCTCGCCGATGATATTTTCTTGCGTGTTCTAAAATTTGATTCATTTGCTTGCCCTCCGCCGCTCAAATCGTTTTCGGGTTATCAAAACCTCGCTTTCGGTTCGGCAATCGGCGCACACGCGAACGAGACGGAAAATGTATCCGTCAAATTCCCTTTCGCGATGGCAAGCAAAACAAATTATTATTTCCGGCGGATTGCCGAAGTTTAATTTCGATTGCTTTATTTCTGTTTTTTGTGTAGAATTTGTCATAGTTAATTGTTTGTTTATTTTATTGAAGCCGTTGTTTGTCGCGACGGCTTTTTCATTTTGCATCTTCGATTTCTCCTTTTTTTAAATAATTCTGTAAATTTTCAGACAGCACTAAAACACGCCGTCCGAAACGATTTGCTTTTAAATGTCCGGCGCGAATCTCGTTTCGCAGAAAGGCTTTTGAAAGCGTGGTTTGTTCGCTGATTTCTTCAACTGAATACGCAAATTTATTATTTGTAACGTTTGATTGCGTCATTTGGTTTCTCTCCATAACATTCAAATTCATTTTATTTCACTCCTTGTGTTACTTTTACTTGCTAACAAGTTAAGGCTATGCTACGTTATCTAGTGTGCTATTTGCAACAAAAAACTTGTTTTAATTTATCAAGCAAAAAATGTCGAGTAAGCGTTATAGGAAATGTAACTTTTAATAAACACAATGTAGCAATTAAGCGTTACACGGTTTCAAAAATATGCCTAAAAAGAAAAAGAGTGAAGGCTTGCAACAAACGGAAAAGAAATCAAGGGCAAAGTATAAATGTCTGCCAGAACTGGCTGCTATTCTTAAAATGGTTAATTTAGTTCCGCCTGATGCTGATATGCCTAACGCGGGCAAGGTGATAGAAGCATTCACCAATGAATGGTTGTTACAAGAACAAAAAACTGACGTAGATTTGTGGTCTGATATTTTTGATGAATGTTTCAAAGACTTCGACAGAGAAGCCAAAACAAATATATTCAACTGTTGGTTTAATAAGTCGGCGGAGTCGAACAACGATTTAGATAGGCGGCGATACAAGGCTTTATTGGACGCTGTAATTATCACTTACGAAGAAATTTACCAAACACGCAAAAATATTAAATTAGTGATTGACAGGGTGTCTGAAAAAAAGAAAAAAACAGAAAACTCTTCCTGGCACAAACCTAGCTTGGAAATTTCGATTCCAATTACAGAAAAAGACGGTGAATTTAGAGCAAGTCTCCCGGTTTTTTTAGAATTAATCAGCACTATAAATCTTGATAGGCTGCGAGCCTGTGAGATTTGCAATCGCGTCTTTTGGGCAAAACGCGAAGAATCAAAAACTTGCTCTGCTCCGTGTTTTGGCATTTTAAGAACGCGCCGTTATCGCAATTTAACGCCGGAAGAAAAAGCCGAAAGAAAAGCCAAGCGCGAAGCAAACCGGGAACTTATAAAAGAAGGAACAGCAAAGTCTACAAAAAGGAGCAAAAATAATGAGTTTATATAAACGCGAAAATTCAAAGTTTTTTTGGATGAAATTCACCTTTGACGGCTCGCTTGTCCAGCAATCAACAAAATGCTCGAATAAGCGCGATGCTTTGACGATTGAAGCGGCTTTCCGGCACGAATTAGCGTTAGGGCGCATCGGCATCAAGCCGAAGAAAGATGCGCCGACATTCGCCGCCGCCGCGAGTGATTTTCTCAAGTGGTCAATGGTTAGCCACGCCGAACAGACAACCGAACGGCGCGAGCGGTTCGCGGTTCAAGTTTTGACTGAATTTTTCGGAAAAAAGAAAACGGATGCAATCGAAGCGAAAGACGTTGAAAAGTTCGTCGTTTGGCGAAGCGGTCAAACGTCGAGAAAGACAAAGGACAAAATCACACGCGGCACGGTCAACCGTGAATTGATTACGCTAAAGAAGATTTTCAAAAGGTTGGTAAATGAAGATGTCTTGCGTAATAATCCAGCGCAAAACGTCAAGCTGTTAAAAGAGAATGACGCGGATTTTCACGTTTTAACAGACGACGAAGAAAAGGTTTACTTGCTTGCAGCTCCGCAGCCGCTTCAAGACGTGGCAATTTTAATGCTTCAAAGTGGTATGCGATGCGGTGAAATTTATCGAATAAAACGAAGCGAAGTTTTTCTTAATCAAGGTTTTTTGAAAATTACAAAGGGCAAAACAAAAGCGAGTTTGAGGCAAGTTCATCTTTCCGCAAAGGCAAGCGCGGTTCTTAAAGGTCGTCTGCAAAGATTCAAAGGTGAAAACTTATTTCCGCAAAACGACGAAGATTTCCGCGCTGCAACCGAAACGATAGACAAGATGCACATTCGGACAATGGAGCGATTGAAGATGAATTTCCGGCTTTACGATTGCCGTCATACATTCGCCAGCCGTGCCGTCGAGAATGGAGTTGATTTGCTTACCTTGTCGCAGATTCTAGGTCATAGCGGATTAAAGACAATTTCCCGGTATGCTCACCCGTCGGAAAGTTATAAAGCGGATGCCATTAAGAAAATGGAAAACAGAAAGTTCGCAAAAGCAGTCTAAAAGCGGATTTTGCAGCCGAATGGCTACATTATTAGATACATCTCAATTTTAGAGACGTTTCTAAGGCTTGTAACTAATAGATAATAAAAGGCTTGAAGCATTACAAAAGAGAATGTCTTATGCTTGCTCCAAACATATAAGTCTTAATTTGCCAACAGTTACAAGGTATTATAGAGTACTATACAGTGGATAATAAAACTGTGTTCACTCGGTAACACTCGAAACTAACACATAACAGCTATATTTTCAGATACATATTTGAAAAATGCAAAAGTCCTTATTAGGCGGCGTGCTGATTATAATTTAGTTGATAGGCTGGATAATTATTGCGTCCCGCATAAATACTCGCCGCATCTTCAAATGCGCCAAACCCAAATAAAACATTTGTATTGTTATTTCCGCCAAGAAAAACTGACCACGCTTTTGTATTTGAGCCGCCGACACCAACGGAAACGTGAAGGTTATTTGATAACAAGGCGTTCGTCTGAACCTCTCAAATATGGTGCTTGGTTGTCGGGCGCAAATCCTGCGCCGGGATTGCCGCCAACTACCACAATCATTGTATATCTACTCCAAGAAAAAGGATTTGATTTGTTATCAGATACAAGCTCCACCCGTCTTCAATTTTATAAACGAAACGCAGATGATTACTGGGAAATACTCATTTTAGCTGAACCAAGTCTTACGCGCGTAAAAATTATGACAAACAGTGAGCCTTCCCATTATACAACAGAGAACTTTGACAAATTGAAAGAGTGGCTCGAAAACAACATTACTTAAATTTGGTTTGGCGATGATCAATCTCTCAAAATTTATAGATGTTTTATTGAAAAGCATAAAAATTTAACTTTACAATCTAAAATTAAAGTAAATCAATAATCAGAAAAAAGAAAAGCCGTGAGCGTCAGAACTCACGGCTTTTCTTTTAGGAGTACTAAAGTATAATGAAAGGAGTTACCCACCTGCCTTTCGATTAAAGACACGCCTTTAGAAATAAAAAGTTGCAAAATGAGAAAAAGAAGGTTTACCATTTAGTTAAATTAGGGAATTTTATTTACATTATGCAATCAAAGGGACGTAAAATTAACAAGACAAAGACTTTTAAGCGAAAATTAAAAAACTCTATTAAAAATCAATTTGGAAAAGATTGGAGTATTAGAATTTTAATACCTCTTTTTATGATTATCCTTATACTTATAATTGTGGTTATCGTGATAAATATACCGGATCAGAAGATTAGACTAACACCCCGTTGAACAAGATTATTAATGTTACGCCAAAGTAGAATAGCTCCAAAATGCGGCCAATAGAACCACGAAAAGGCAAATAAACAATGCACTAACCGAAGCAAAACTAATAATCACTACTAACAAATCAAAACAAGCCGCCAGAGATTTTATGACGACTGCGCCGCGCGAAGCTAACGCCGGTAATTTCCGCAGTTTTTCGCGCGTCTCTTTCGGGTATTTGTCTATCAATAGCCCAAACACTGCTTCGCAAGTAAAAAGGCAAAAAGTAAAGAACTTGTCACTTGTTACAATTTCGATGAACTAAACGGTTTTCACTCTTGCCCTTTTACTTTTCCTTTTTACTTTTCTCCTTGTTCATGAATTGTTAACAATCTTTTAATCTCGAAATTGCGCCAGCCTTTCGGCGTTTTAACCTTTACTTCGTCTCCTTCCTCTTTGCCCATCAAACTCTGACCAATGGGCGAAACCGTTGAAATCAAACCGTTTTCAGGGTCGCTTTCTTCTGACGAAACAAGACGGTAAGTAATGTCTTCTTCGCTGTCGAGGTCGTATAGAACAACCTTTGAGCCGTAAGCCGCGCTGTCGGTCGGAATCTTTGATAAATCAATTGCTTCGACTTCGCTTAAACGCTGGCTTAATTGAACCACCCGCGCCATTACCATTTTCTGACGCTCCACAGCAGCTTTGTATTCGGCATTTTCCTTCAAATCGCCAAACTCACGCGCTTTTTGAATTTCCTTCGGCAACTTAAACCGCAGCTCGTTTTCAAGCTCCGACAATTGCGCTTGTATTTTTTTTCTTATTTCTTCCATAAATAAAAAGTTCAAACTTCAAAGTTCAAAGTTCAAGGTTATTAAGTTACTTTGAACCTTGAACTCTGAACTTTGAACTCACATTATAATCTTGATTCTTTCGGCGCGGCAAAAGAAATTCCAATATCACGCGCCGTGCGGATAAGTTGTCCGTCTGATGCAACGGTTTTTATATTGGCAATTGCATCGGAAAGTGGAACATTAACTATTTCTCCGGCTTTTAAAGCTACCATTTTTCCCGCTTCTCCGTTTGCTAGAGCGCGAACCGCGCACGCACCGAAACTCGTTCCGAGCATACGGTCGAAGGCGTTCGGACTGCCGCCGCGTTGAAGATGTCCAAGCACGACACAGCGGGCTTCTTTGCCGGTCATCTCTTCAATTTTTTGACCGATGTAATCGCCGACACCGCCAAGACGCGGCGCGGTTTTACGGTCGCCCACCGACTTGTAAATTTCCGATTTACCGATTTCGGTTGCGCCTTCCGCTACGACAATATTTGTAAAACGCGAGCCGCTTTTTTCGCGTGAAAAGATTTTTTGCACCATTGACTCGAACGAATAAGGAATTTCGGGAATTAAAATAATATCCGCGCTTCCGGCAAGCCCGGCGTGAAGTGCAATCCAACCCGTATGTCTGCCCATTACTTCCAAAATCATTACGCGGTCGTGCGACGCGGCGGTCGTGTGAAGTCGGTCGAGAGCTTCGGTGGCAATATCAATTGCCGTCATAAATCCGAATGTCAATTCGGTCGCGGCTAAATCATTGTCAATCGTTTTCGGAACGCCGATGACCGGAATGCCGCGCTTGTAAAATTCCTGCGCGATTGCCAGAGTTCCGTCGCCGCCGATGACGACGAGCGCTTCGATTTCGAGTTTTTTTAAATTTTCAATCGCCGCTTTAACCGTTTCATCGGGGAAAATTACCTTGCCGTCCTCAAAACAGCAAAAACTTCCCGAATTGCGTGTACCGAGCATCGTTCCGCCGCGCGGCAAAATTCCACTCACGCTTCTGGTTGTAAGTTTCATGGTTTGCGTCTCGCCGGTCAGACCTTCAAAACTGTCCTCGATGCCGACGCATTTTATCCCGAATTCTTTGACCGCTGTGCGAACCGCCGCGCGAATTACCGCGTTTAAGCCGGGCGCATCACCGCCGCCGGTGATAATGCCAATTTGTTTATACATAAATCAACGAGTCAAGATATAAATCCAACTGCAAAATCTTAACTCCAAAATAAATTCTCCCGCCACCGACAAGTTTTGAAGATTAACGACAGATTGCTTAAAAAAGTAGATTTATAATAATTCCTAAATCGTTTTAAGATTAACCCCTTAATTTATCTAATTCAAGTTTAGTAATTCGCTGATGTTTCCACGCGCCGATTGACTTCTTCCCAATTCACGTTTTGCATAAATACATCAATGTATTTCGCCGCCGCCGAGCCATAATCCATTTGATACGAATGTTCATACATATCCAGAAGAAGCAGCGGAACGGAAAACGGCGAATTATGCGCGTGGTCTGCAGCCCAATAGTTATGAGCTTCTTTGGTGTGCAGATTGAAAGCCAAAATCGTCCAGCCCGAACCGCCCGAAAGCGCGTTTGCCGTTTTCTTAAATTCATTTTCCCATTGTTCATAACTGCCGAACCATTTCTCAATTAGTTTCAAAGCCTTCCCGTCGGCTCTGCCGTTGCCGCCGAGATTGGCAAAGTATTGTTCGTGCAAGACAACGGAACCGGTCCGAATCAATTCTTCACGCTTCAAATCGCCATACAAATATGCAGGCAAATCTTTTTCTTTCAGCATTGCAGCAAGCCTTTGTTCAATAACGTTCAAGGCTTTGACCGAGCCGATATAATTATTTTCCCAATGCGACTTAATAAGTTTTTCCGAAATGCCTTTCAATTTCGCCGCGTCAAACGGCAGAGGTTTCGGCTGATGCGTTCCGCGAAAAGCCATCGGCAAATTCTCCGTTTGAGCATTGCCTGTTTCATTAAAAGCCAAAACACCCGCGCCCGTCGCCAACATTCCGCCAATCGCTTCTCGTCGTGTAATTTTGTTCATAATCTTTTGCTCCTTGTTTCAATTCTACCCTTCGGTAAAAGACTCTCAAAACTTGCTTGACAGTTTATTGTTAAAGGAAGATAAATTAACCAAAGGAGTTTAAGAAAATGAAAAGCAAATTTACGTTTTTGAGATTGGCGTTCGCTTTGGTTTTTGCGTCGCTCAGTATTAACTGCGCTCAGGCACAACAGCCAAAAATGCCTCTGCAATTAGTTTCGGATATTTCCTTGACCGGAAAGGCGACGCGGCTTGATTACCAGAGCTTTGATGCCGACAGCGGCAGGCTCTATATCGCGCATCTAGGCGACGATATGATGACCGTTTTCGATACCAAAACTCAAAAAATTATCGGCGATGTCAAAAACTTAAAGCACGTCCACGGCGTCCTGGCAATACCGGAAATGCATCGCGTTTATGCGTCGGCGACCGGCACGAACGAACTAGCGGTCATTGACGACCAAACTTTGAAAGTCATAGCGCGTGTCCCGACCGGAGATTATCCCGACGGCATCGCCTACGCCGTCAAAGAAAAGAAACTCTATGTTTCCAATTTGCGCGGAAAATCCGACACGGTGATTGACGCTCAAACTAACAATGTCGTAACGACTGTTTCTCTTAATGCGCCCGCCGGAAACACTCAATACGACATTGTTTCAGACCGCATTTTCGTCGCCGTTCACCAGCTTAATCAGATAATTGAAATTGACCCGCAAACCGACAAAGTAGTGGGAAACTATCCGCTCGCGGGTTGCGAAGACAGTCACGGTTTGCTGATAGACGGAAAAAACCGATATGCCTTCGCCGCCTGTGAAGGAAATGCGAAGCTGGCAATGTTCGATTTGTCAAAGAAAAAACTACTGGCGATTTATTCAGTCGGCGACGACCCCGATGTGCTTGCTTTCGATTCTGATTTAGGACGGCTCTATGTTTCCGCCGAAAGCGGCATTCTGACCATCTTTGATGAAAAAAAGGATGCGTTGGAAAAGGTCGGAAGCGGCTTCTACGCCGCCAACGCTCATACCGTGGCCGTTGACAGCACAACGCATCGCGTTTATCTTCCACTCGAAAATGTTAACGGGAAGCCTGTTCTTAGGATTGCGCTCCCTTCGGATAAGCAAGTTCATTAATTAGAGATTATTGATTCACTCAAAATAAGAGAAAATTTTGTGAGCGAAAAAACGCGGGAAGAAGGACAAATTTTATTCGGTGAAGCGTTTCGCTTTTGGCTCAAACTCGGTTTTATTTCCTTTGGCGGTCCTGCCGGACAAATCGCCATCATGCAGCGCGAATTGGTCGAAAATAAAAAATGGATTGACCAAGACGATTTTCTACACGCGCTCAATTACTGTATGATTCTGCCCGGACCGGAAGCGCAGCAACTCGCCACTTATATCGGCTGGCGGCTTCACGGCATTAAGGGCGGCATCGTCGCTGGTGCATTTTTCGTCATTCCGTCAATCTTTTTCCTGTTTATTCTTTCATACATCTACGCGGCTTACGGAAATCTGCCTGAAGTAAGCGCGATTTTCGACGGATTTAAAGCGGTCGTCGTGGCAATTGTCGTCGAAGCCGTTTTCAAAATTGCGAAAAAGGCTTTCAAAACGTGGTGGCACATAGTCATTTCCGCGTTAGCATTCGTCTCAATTTACTTTTTTTACGTGCCGTTTCCATTAATAGTTTTAGGCGCGGCGGTTTTGGGAATTTTAAGTTCAAAGTTCAAAGTTCAAAGTTCAAAGGCGAATGAGCAATTTGAAATAATTGAAGACCAAAAACCGAAAATTAAAAATCGCTTTTTCAAAATACTTTTAATTTTTTTCTTGCTCTGGCTTTTACCTTTTATTTTGCTGTTGATTTTCGGCGGCTCAAACAATCTTCTTACCGAAACTTATCTATTTTTCACACAAGCCGCGTTCGTAACTTTTGGCGGCGCGTATGCGGTTTTAGCGTATGTCAATCAAGCGGTGGTCAGCGCGGGCTGGATAACGGCGGCGCAATCGGTTGACGGTTTGGCTCTGGCGGAAACCACGCCCGGACCGCTCATTATGGTTTTGCAATTTGTCGGATTTATGACCGGTTGGAACAATCCGGCTTTTGCCAATCAAACTCTAAGCGCGGTTACCTCCGGACTGCTTGCAACTTACGCAACATTTTTGCCCTCATTTTTATTTATTTTTGCCGGTGCGCCGTATATCGAACGACTGCGCCACAATCAAAAGCTCAATTCCGCGCTTTCGGGAGTTACGGCGGCGGTCGTCGGCGTAATTTTGAATTTAGCTTTGATGTTCGGTTGGGCGGTCGTTTTTCCGAATATGCAAGTTGAAGTTTTCGCGCTCGGCTTGGCTATTTTATCTTTCATCGCGCTCTACTTTTTTAAGATTGATGTTTTGATTGTCGTTATCGGCGGTGGTTTATGCGGATTAGCGAAGTATTTTATTACGTGAGAAATGAAAAGTGAGAAATGAGAAATGGTTGCCGCAAAAACTTCTCATTTCTCATTTCTCACTTCTCACCTCTCACTTTTACTTGTTTGCTGTATAACTTCCCAACAATTTTCGCGCTTCGGGAATTGCGTCAATCGCTTTTAAAACCTGTGGGTCTTGTTCCAACCAGACCTGGTATCCGGCTTCCGTTGAATAATTAGCGGTCGCCAGTTCTTCCCTCAAACGCGCTCTGGCGTAATCAATCTGACTGTTAATGTTCTCCGACGATAAACCATTTTCCTTATCATTTACTACGAAAGCGCGAAACGCTTCGAGCATTTTATCGCTTATCTGCAAATCATTTGGTTCAATCGTTTGAATATAATTTTGCTTGTCAACCTTAAAGTTTTCAAATGCTTTGATTTGTCCGGCGACGAGTTGACGCACGAAATAAAACGCTGCGTCGTTGATACGGAAGCGCAGCGGCGTTGGTGCGAGTGGCGGTGCTTTCAAATCCGGCTCAATGCCGCGTCCGCTGTTGAAGATTCTTCCGCCCGCCGTTTTTACAGGGCTTCCGACCGGTTTTGGTTTCGCATCAGTCGTTTCTTCATTTCCGTCGTGATTCGTATAATAATCGTAAATCGAACCGCTCGAATAATCTTTTTGCAGAGAACGTCCAAACGGCGTGTAATAACGCGCCGTCGTCAACGTCAAGCCCGTACCGAACGGCAAGGGAAAAACTCTCTGAACGAGACCTTTGCCGAAACTGTCCGTGCCGACGATGATGCCGCGTCCGTAATCCTGAATTGCGCCCGCGACAATTTCCGAAGCCGAAGCCGAGCCGCCGTTTATCATCACGACCAGCGGCAAATTTTCCGTCTTATCACCGACGGCGGGTAATTCCTGCGATTGCGCATAGCGCGAACGACCTTTTACCGAGACGACGGTTTGACCGCGCGGAACAAACCTGCTGACAACTTCGATGGCTTGCGGAAGCAGTCCGCCCGGATTTCCGCGCAAATCCAGAATCAAACTTTTCATTCCTTGTTTTTTCAATTCGGCAATCGCTTCGTCGAGTTCCTCAGCACTGGTTTCCTGAAATCCGCCCGTAAAACCGACATAACCAACCGTGTCGCGGAGCATAAAATAATTACGGATTGACGGAAGCGGAACGCCGCCGCGGACGATATTAAATTCGAGCGGCTTTTCAACGCCGGCGCGTCCGATTTTTATATTGACAGAAGTTCCGCGTTCGCCGCGCACGTTTTTGGAAACCTCCGCGCTCGAATAATCCTTTGCGCTTTTGCCTTCGATTTCCACAAACCGATCGCCGTAACGCAGTCCGGCTTTGTCGGCGGGCGTGTTCGGGATAATTGACTGCACGTAAACGCCGTCGCGGTGCTGCAGAATCGAAACACCGATGCCGTAGAATTGCGATTGTTGGTCTTCGTAAAGTTTGCGAAATTCGTCGCGGGTGAAAAACGCCGAATGCGGGTCGAGCGTGTATAACATTCCTTGAATCGAACTTTCCGACACTTTTTCGTGGTCAATTTTATCAACGTAATTACCGTCAATCACGGCAAGTGCTTCGCGGTAATCGGCGACGACTTTTTCCCGCGTCATAGACGTATCAGCCGAAGATGTCATTGGCAGCCTGCCGAAAATTCCGCCCGCAATCGCGCCGACGATAACCAAAACAATAGCGATAATGCTTAACTTTTTGCTCATTATTCTTGCGCTCCAAACTTCTAAAAATATAGCACAAATTGGTTGCCGAAAGTTAATCTTCGGTTGTCGGTCAAATTTATTTTTGGATTTTTTGATAGATTGTCTCTATTTTATCCTAAAACGATGAGTGTTCATCAAAATTACCAAACTAAAAAAAATTTATGTTTGATAGCAATTTACTTTTAAACAACAAAAATCTAATATTAGCTTTTTGCCAGATGAAACCTGCAATTTCCATTATCATTCCGGCTTTTGACGAGCGCGCGCGAATCGGCGCATCTATCGCAAAAATTCTCGATTACATTAAGCATCAAAATCTGTCCGCCGAATTGATAATCGTAGACGACGGATCAACCGACCAAACCGCCGAAACAAGCGAAAAAGCCGGCGCGGAGTTTCCCGACATTGCAACAAAAGTTATCCATTACGAAGTGAATCGCGGGAAAGGTTACGCGGTGAGAACAGGTTTACTGGCTGCCAACGCCGACATCGCCGTTTTTTCCGACGCAGATTTATCAACGCCGATTTCCGAACTGCCGAAACTCGTCGAACCGATTCGGGAAGATAAGTTTGACGTAACCTTCGGCTCACGCGCCCTCAACAGAAATCTTATCGGCGTGCATCAGCCGTGGCGGCGCGAGCAAGGCGGGAAAGTTTTTAATTTAATCGTCAAAACTTTGACGGGCTTGGCGTTTTGGGATACGCAATGCGGCTTTAAGGCATTCAATATGCACAAATTCCGTCCGCTGCTCGACGTGATGACAGTTGACCGTTTCGGCTTTGATGTCGAATTTTTATATGTGGCAAACCTCAAAGGATTGCGACTTAAGGAAATTCCGGTGCGCTGGAATCATTGCGAGGGAACGAAGGTGAGCGTTTTCCGCGACAGTCAAAGAATGTTCGGCGAAGTGCGGCAAATCCGCAAAAATGCGAAACGCGGAGTTTATGATAAATAAATTTTTTGCGAAACAAATCCCACTAAAGCCTCAGAGGTCAAAGTTTATTTTGGAGTACAGGTTACGCGGTCAAGTATGAACTCGTTTGACTTTATTTCTGCTAAATTTTAAGATTTATTTACAAATCCGATACTTGCAAAATTGAGGAAAAAGTTAGTAACTCAAAAGTACTGCTTCTCATGTAGTTTTTTGTATTATCTTTATTGTTCACCAGGCAAAGCATATTTCTGCGGATACTCATCTCTTTCCTTTTTTCAACACCAGTATCTTTGCTCTAAATTCAAATTTTATACATTTTAGGAGATTTCCAGATGAGAATGATTTTGAAGAAACAGAAATACGCTTTTATTTTGAGCCTCTTCCTCATTTTGATTGTTAGCATAATTGCTCTTGCGCACAATCCAATTCCCTATTCCATTGATTGGACAAATACGAACCTCATTACCACCGACAATATTTGGAGCGTCAGCGGAGAGTTAGGAGTCAGAGGTTATTCAGGAGCTGACACACCAGTTGTCCCCGGAACCAATGCCCGCACTGTTTTGCCTGAATCGCTGATCCTCAATGTTAAGGCTAATCAGACGAATCCGGATGCTTTGGTCGAGGGTGGAGTAGCTGAATTTGAGATAGCCAATCCGACCATTGCGCTGAAAGGTTCGGACACGGCACACGCGCCGTATATTAACGTGTTAGTCGACTCGCGTGGACTAACCAACATCAGGTTTAGAGCTAATGTGCGTGACTTAAGCACGGTCAATGACGCCGTGCAGCAAGTCGCCGTGCAGTTCCGCTACCGCGAGGACGAAACAGGACCTTTTACGGACGTTCCAGAAGCGTATATCGCCGACGCGACACAAGGCGGGACAGCCACGCAGGTGACGCCGATTGATGTAATTCTACCGCCTCTCGCCAACGGTCACATATCACTAGAGATAAGAATAATGACGGTCAATGCGGTTGGGAATGATGAATGGATCGGTATTGATGACATTATCGTAACTGGGATTACATCAACACCACGTCGAGTTTTTGACTTTGACGGAGACGGTAGATCAGACGTTTCTGTTTTCCGACCGTCGGATGGCGGATGGTATATCAACCAATCAATGAATGGTTTCACCGGTATCGCGTTCGGTCAAGCGGGCGATAAAATCGTGCCTGCCGATTACGACGGCGACGGCAAAACCGATGTCGCCGTGTATCGCTCAGGCACGTGGTATCTGAATCGTTCACTGGCAGGCTTTACTGCCATCGGCTTTGGAACTGCTGAAGATATTCCGCAGCCTGCTGACTTTAACAACGACGGACGAGCGGAACTAGCTGTCTTCCGTCCATCGAGCGGCACGTGGTATGTGTTGAATTTACTGACTAATCAATTCAGTTTCGTGCAGTTCGGACAAAACGGTGATAAACCCGTGGTGGCAGATTACGACGGCGACGGCAAGGCTGATTATGCAGTGTATCGAAACGGCGAATGGTATATCTTGAGAAGCAGTCAGGGATTCATCGGGATACAGTTCGGTGAAACGGCAGACCGACCAGTGCCGGCAGATTACGACGGTGACGGGAAAGCGGATGTGGCGGTGTTTCGTCCGTCGAACGGGACGTGGTATTTGAATCGTTCGACAGCGGGTTTTGCAGGAATCCAGTTTGGGATCACGACGGATGTGCCAGCACCGGCAGATTACGACGGCGACGGGAAAGCAGACTTAGCGGTATTCCGTGATGGAGCGTGGTATCTGCAAAGAAGCACGGCGGGCTTTACGGGCGTAGCTTTTGGTACGACAAACGACAAACCTGTGCCGAACGCTTTTGTGCCTTAAAATAAGAGAAAGATTTCCGCAGGCTTTTTAAGAAATTAAAAAGCCTGCAACGCACGAAGCCTAAAAGATTATGAAAAAGTATATTTAAATATCGTTATTAAACAATGCCCGCAAAATTAAATGTCAACATTGACCACGTAGCCACCGTTAGAGAAGCCAGAAAAACCATTGAGCCGAGCATCATCGCGGCGGCTGTCGTCAGCGAACAAGCCGGTGCCAACGGCATCACGGTTCACTTGCGCGGCGACCGCAGGCATATTCAGGACAAAGATATTTTACTTCTCCGCGAAGTCGTTACGACTTATTTGAATGTCGAAATGGCGGCGACCGAAGAAATGCTGGCAATTGCCGTCAGAACAAAACCCGACGCAGTTTCGCTAGTTGCAGAAAATCCAAACGAAATAACGACCGAAGGCGGACTCGACGTCATAAATAATTTCTCAAACGTGCAAAACGCGGCGCAAAAATTAAAGGACGCGGGAATTTTCGTCAGTCTTTTTATTGATCCGGACACCGAGCAAATCGAAGCAGCAAAAGGCGTGGGCGCACAACAAGTCGAACTTTGCACGGCGGAATATGCCGAACTGACCATAGGCGCAAAATCTTCCCACGGCGAAGGCGCAGAGCGTGCCGCGCAGGAAATCGAGCGGATAAAAAACGCTGCACGGTTTGCAAAAAGCTCAGGTTTAATCGTTGCCGCCGGACACGGTTTGACTTATCGAAACGTTGGCGCGCTCGCCGCGATTCCCGAAATTACTGAATTCAACATCGGACACAACATCATCTCGCGCTCAATCTTTGTCGGTCTAAATCAAGCCGTTGGAGAAATGATTGAAGCAATTTCAAAAAGTGAAAAATGAAAAGTGAAAGGCAAAAAAGCAAAAGTGAAAATTCTTGCTTTTACATTCTTTCTCATTTTTCACTTTTCACTAAATTACTGCCTCGCTTGCTAACCTTTTACCGTTCTCAAATCTCTTTTAGAAAGTGAATAATATAGGGATAGGGTGATGTCCCAACAGTGAGTTGTTCTCAAGATACCGAATAATTATTGCAATCTTATAATCAATCGGCGACGAGCAATGAGAAAAATAAAAGTAACCTCATCAAACTTGGTTGAGTCGCAACGTCCTGCATACCGCCAAATATCGAGAAATATCTCTTGGGTTGCGGCTTCCGCTTCTTCCAGCGAGTCGGTATATTTTCTCGCCAATGCCCAGACCAAATTTCCGTAAGTGTCAATGCAATCTTTGACGGCAGTTTTATCGGTTTTGCCGATTCTTTGAAGAATCGCCGAAGACTCGCTGCTTAGATTCGTTTGATACGCCGGTAATTCCATTGTTTTCCGTTCCAAAATTAGTGAAGCGCTTTTATCGGTGGCGGCGGCGCGATTTATAATTGTAGTTCCAATCCTTCCACCGCCATTTAAGACTCACCGGATTAACAGTTTTGTGAATACCGAGCAGGACACTTAACCGCAGTTTGATGTAATACAACGAAAATAAAATCACCTTCATACACTGAACTTTTTATCAGTAAATACTCACAATGCCAAAGGTAAAAACCGCAATCGGCATATTTGCAATGAAAAATAAAGATGAGCTTAACTTCAACTCATCTTTATTTCCCCTCGTTCCCCTTGTTCTCTGATAAAAGCCGCCATCAAATTTTGGTAATGCGAGCGCACAACCCGAGTGCAAATTAGGACAAGGCACTCAATTTTAATTCAATGGCTTGATAACTAAATTAGCTGAAATAAAAACTCCTGTATGTTGCGCCCGCAACAGACGGAGATAATCCGCTAAGTATAAATTATTACAGTTCCAATTTTTAAATTTGAGTTATTTAACATTTGGGTGCAAAGCCGTGGGCAAGCTTTTTATATTGCGTATTAAGCCTGCATTTTTCCAAGAGATTAAGAGATACAAGCAGTATTTTAATTTGGTGTTGCCGGCAGGAAAATAGTTATCACAGCACCTTAGGGGAAAATCCGCTTATCAACAAATTAATCTTTTTAATAACATTCAGTAAAAATACTAAACGCTAATTTAATTAGAAGGAGATTTATAAATGTCGGACAATACAAATTCAAATAAAAATGATGAGATTGATAGCGCTCGCAAGGCTAATCTCAACGACCGCCGAATGTTTCTTAAACTCGGCGGCGCAGGCATCGCCGCTCTCGCCCTGGGCAGCGCAAATCAGGCGACGGCGTTTTCCAATCCGGCGGCGACCAACCGGCAGCAGCAGACAACGATTAATCTGGGCAGCGGCGACATCGGGATTATGAATTTCGCCTACCTTTTGGAACAACTCGAAGCGAACTTTTACACGCGCGTCGTGGCAAACAATTTTTACGCCGGAGCAACCGCCGAAGAGCGCCAGATACTGACCGATTTGCGCGACCACGAGATTATTCATCGTGAATTCTTCAAAGCCATACTCGGCGCGAACGGTATTCCGCAACTGCCGGCGTTTGATTTCAGCTTGGTGGATTTCAACAGCCGCGACAGCGTGCTGACGACTTCGCAGAATTTGGAAGACACCGGTGTGTCAGCTTACAACGGAGCAGGACAGGCGATTGTCAGCCCAGAAATCTTGGCACTTGCCGGTAAAATCGTTTCGGTCGAAGGTCGGCACGCGGCAGCCATCCGCGATTTGCGAATTCCGCGCAACGGATTTTTCGCCCCGCACCCAGATGATTTCGCGCTCGACCCGCTGACCGTGCTTGCCATCGCCAGCCCGTTTATTCCGCGAACAGTAACGGTTAACGCCAGCGGATTGCCCAGAATAATTGTCGTCTAACAGGCGAATAACAGGAGAAAAATTAAGATGGAAACCATATTTGATAAAGTAAATTCAGCCCTCGTTCAAAATCTAAGCGAACACCCGGAAGCGTTTCATAATTCGCACTATCTGAATAGCAGTGCCGCCGCGGCGCAGCAAACCGGAAATTCTGACTTATTTACCCCGACAAACGGTCGAACGCCGCTCAACCAGCCGCTGCCGCCGCAAATCATCGCGGCATTAAATCTGGCGTTGACCACCGAGTATCTGGAAACCGAATTTTACAGCACCGGTCTGAACACGCCCGGTCTTATCCCGAACGAGCTGCGCCAGGTTTTTGTGCGCATTCTCCTAAACGAAGTCGGACACCGCGAATTTTTTCTGACCGTTTTGGGATTCAACGCGGTTCCGAAGCCGTTTTTCGATATTACTGCCAGAGGTGCCGTGCCTGACGTGTTCAGCAACTTTCAATCGTTTCTAAATCTCGGTCGCACCTTTGAGGATCAAGGAGTGCGCGCCATCAAGGGACAAGCCGGAAACGTAATGTCGGACGATTTCGTGTTGACGACCGCGCTGCGTTTTCATTCGACCGAAGCGCGCCACGCATCCGAACTGCGGCGCATTGCCGGACTGAAAGGCTGGATTACGTTGAACCAGCGCGGCAATATACCGGCAATCTTTCAAGGTGTCTATGACGGCGAAGAAAACGTCGTTCAGGGCGGAATTAATTTAGTCGCTCTGACCGGCTTACCGGCGACGACCGTCAGCGAAGCCTTCGACGAACCGCTAACGGCAGTTCAAGTGTTGCACAATATCCAGCCGTTCATCCGGCAACACCACCCCTGATACTTATTTTGGCGCAGCAGTGGGGCGAGTTTGACACGGACTTTTATGTTGTCGGCGATTTACTCGGCGACCGCCGAGCTGATTTCGCCGCTTACCGTCCCTTCGTAGGCGGTTGAAACGGCACTTGATTTATCCAAGAAAACGGCGGCAGTGGAAGAGTCGGCTGACCGTTCGGACTGACATCGTTTGCATCAGTTACCAACCGATCTGCGGTGATTACAACGACGATGGCAAATAGGACATCGCCATTTACCGCTCGTCAAACAACAGTTTCTGCTGGCTCAACGGTTCAAATTTCGACACTTTTTCCGGCATTCAATTCGGTCAGCCGGGCGATTTCGTGGTTGACGGACTGCGCGCCTTCTAAATCAAATTATCAGGTAACATTGTTTTACCAACGGCTCAGAAAAAGCGTAAGTTTTTTCTGAGCCGTTCTATTTGTGAGAAATAAAATTGAAACGGACGCGGTTCTTAGTTTCGATTTCGCGGTGATGAATCTTTTACTTAACCAATGTGGAATTGAAATGCTCCATCAACGGAGGTTTCCAACTTTTTGCAGAGTCGCACACAAGGTGAGTCAAGTATATTTATGCCTTTTTTGCACCTAATGGCGCTTTTCCGATAGGACAATTTTATTTATTGTTTTATATTCATTTTGATGCGAGTTTAATCGTTCTTTTGAGAATTCATCACACGACATCGAATTTTGCTTTGCAGCCGCCTTCCTTGTGCAGTCTGCTTTATTCACGCAAACCGGAAACCAATGAGAAAACCAATACCCGAAAATTCAAATCCCTCAACGCAATCGCGTCTTTCAACCAAAAATTATATTCTGAACGCTCTGCCGGAAGAAGATTTCAACCGGCTGCTGCCTGACCTGACGCCCGTCAAACTTCCTCACGGTCAAATTCTTTACAGACCCGACGAACCGATTGAATACGTTTATTTTCCAAACAACTCAGTGATTTCGGTTGTCGCTATAACAGCAGACGGTCAGAGCGTCGAATCCGGCGTGATTGGTCGTGAAGGGATGGCGGGCGTCAATGTATTAATGGGAGTTGATTCGATGCCCAACGAGAATATCATTCAACTTGCCGACGGCGCATTGCGGATGAGTACCGCCGCCGTCAGGCGAGAGTTCAAGCGAGGCGGAGCGTTACATGACTTATTGTTGCGCTTTATGCACGCGCTGATGATTCAAATTGGTCAAACCACGCTGTGCAATCGCCTGCATTCGACCGATCAAAGGTTATCGCGGTGGCTGCTGATCTGTCATGATCGCTCGGAAACGGATGAAATGAAATTAACGCAGGAATTTCTCGCAATTATGCTCGGTGCAGATCGAGCGCGCGTCACAATGTCCGCGATTGCACTGCAAAGCACCGGGTATATCAAATACTCGCGCGGAAATATTGTCGTCACCGACCGCGAAGGACTAGAAGATTTTACTTGCGCTTGTTACCAGTCGGTTAAACAAGAATATGACCGCTTTCAAAAACAATAGGTGAGAGAATTTTTGGCAACACAGAATTAAGACACCACCAGGGATAGAGAAGAGTGATTGATTTGGAAAAGATAATAGGCATAGATATACCCAACATTTCCTCTCGCGTTCTCATAAACAAATTTTAACGTAAATTAATTTTTGCCATTTTCGTTTTTACTCAAACGCCCATTCAGCAAACTTTTCAACGCTTGACCTGTATACGACTTTTTGACTTTCGCAACTTCTTCGGGCGTGCCTGTCGCTACAACTTTGCCGCCGCCTTCGCCGCCTTCGGGTCCTAAATCAATCACGTAATCAGCGGATTTTATTACGTCCAAATTGTGTTCGATGACAATAACCGTGTTGCCTGTGTCAACTAATCGCTGCAAAACATCTAATAATTTATGCACGTCGGCGAAATGAAGTCCGGTTGTCGGCTCGTCCAAAATATAAATCGTTTTTCCCGTGGCGCGTTTTGATAATTCTTTGGCGAGTTTGATACGCTGCGCTTCGCCGCCGGAAAGTGTCGTCGAAGATTGTCCGATTTTGATGTAACCCAAACCGACATCAAGGAGCGTTTGCAGTTTCTGTTTGATTTGCGGAATATTTTCGAGAATCGGCAGAGCGTCTTCAATCGTCGTGTCGAGCAGGTCGGCAATTGATAAACCTTTATATTTCACGGAAAGCGTTTCGCGGTTGTAACGCGCGCCTCGGCAAACATCGCACAGCACATAAACGTCGGGCAAAAAGTTCATCTCGATGCGCTTTATTCCGTCGCCGTCGCAGGCTTCACAGCGTCCGCCTTTGACGTTAAACGAAAATCTTCCCGCTTTGTAACCGCGTTCTCTCGATTCGGGCAACATCGCGTAAAGTTCGCGGATCGGCGTGAAAACTCCAGTGTAAGTCGCCGGATTTGAACGCGGCGTTCTGCCAATTGGCGATTGGTCAATTTCAATAATTTTATCAACCAGTTCCAAACCTTTTATCGAATCGTGTTCGAGCGGCTCGACCGCCGATTTATAAACGTGACGGTAAAGCGCAGGATATAGAATGTCTTCGACCAAAGTTGATTTTCCCGAACCGGAAACGCCGGTCACGACCGTAAAAACTCCGAGCGGAAAAGTTACGTCTATGTTTTTCAGGTTGTGAGCGCGTGCGCCTTTGACTGTAATTCGGTTGCCGTTGGGCAATCGGCGCAAGTCCGGAACTTCGATATTTAATTCGCCCGACAGATATTTGCCCGTCAGCGAATTATTATTTTGCTCAATGTCTTTGGGCGTTCCGGTAGCGACGACTTCGCCGCCGTGAGTTCCGGCAAGCGGACCTAAATCCACGACGTAATCGGCTTTTTCGATTGTTTCAGCATCGTGTTCGACGACCAGAACCGTGTTTCCCAAATCTCTCAAGGCGTGCAGAGTTTCGATTAATCTTTGATTATCGCGCGCGTGAAGTCCGATTGACGGCTCGTCCAAAACATACAAAACGCCGCGCAGTTGCGAGCCGATTTGCGTCGCCAGACGAATGCGCTGACCTTCGCCGCCCGATAAAGTTGCCGAAGCGCGGTCAATCGTCAAATAATCCAAACCGACTGATTGTAGAAAGCGCAGACGTTCGCGGATTTCCTTTAAAACAAGCCCGGCGATTTTTTCTTCGCGCTCGCTGAGCGTGATGTCATCGAATTTTTTAACCGCTTCTTCAATCGTCAAACCGACGTAATCGGCAATCCCGAAACCGCCAACCTTGACCGCCAAAGATTCGGGCAGCAAACGCTTTCCGTGGCAAACCGGACACCCAACGGGCGAAACTAATTCTTCGAGCGCGACGCGAACTTTTTCCGACGGCGGATTTTCCATCCGCTCGCGCATCGCCCGCAACGCGCCTTTCCATTCGGCTTCATAACGATAATTTCCCTGCCGAAACGTCAGACGTTTTTTCGTGCCGTTCCAAAAAGCATCGCGGATTTCTTCCGAAAGTTCGGCAAATGAAAGTTCGTCCAAAGTTTTATCTTTTGATTTCGATTTACCCTTTTTTTCATCCGCGTCCCAACTTCCGAGTTTATCTTCATCGGTAAATTTCTCGATAATCGCGTGCAATGCCGCTTCCAAAAACTTTCCGCCCTGCTTGTCGGAATCATTTAAAAGTTTGAGCTTTCCGACTTTAATGCTTTCGTCAGGAATGATTTTGCTTACCACGATTTCCATTACCGTTCCCAATCCCTGACATTTTTTACACGCGCCGTAATTTGAATTAAAAGAAAACGAGCGCGGTTCTAAAGTGGCGATGTTAATGCCGCAATTGATGCACGCCATTTTCTCAGAATAAAGTTTTTCCTCGCCGTCAACAATCGAAACAAGCACCGCGCCGCCCGTTAATTTCAAAGCGGTTTTCACCGATTCGCTCAAGCGTTCCTTCACGCCCTCTTTGATTAAAAGACGGTCAACGACGACCTCAATCGTGTGATTTTTCCGCTTGTCGAGCTTAATTTCTTCGTCGAGCGCGCGCAGTTCGCCGTCAATTCGGGCGCGTATAAAGCCGTCTTTGTGGAGCTTTTCGAGTTCTTTCTTAAATTCGCCTTTGCGCCCGCGCACAATGGGAGCAAGAATCATCACTCTTTCGCCTTCGGGCAGATCTGAAATGTTAGCGACAATTTGCTCGGTTGACTGCCTCGTTATCGGCAAATCGCATTGATGACAGTGCGGCTGTCCGATTGAGGAAAAAAGCAGACGCAGATAATCGTAAATTTCCGTCACCGTGCCGACCGTCGAACGGGGCGAGCGCGAAACCGTCTTTTGCTCAATCGAAATCGCGGGCGAAAGTCCTTCAACCGAATCAACGTCCGGCTTTTCCAATTGGTCGAGAAATTGACGCGCGTAAGCCGAAAGAGATTCGACATAACGGCGTTGACCTTCGGCGTAAATCGTATCGAAAGCCAAACTCGATTTCCCCGAACCGCTCAAACCGGTAATAACGGTGAACGAATCACGCGGAATTTCGACGTTGATGTTTTTCAAATTATGCTGACGCGCACCGCGAACGGTAATGTGTTTAATGCTCATTAGTGTTGAATGGGTAAAACTATCGTCTATTTGCGAAACGACTATTTTACCAATTTGAACGAGCAAAGAAAAGTGGAACGAATTTTGGTAATGTTCTAATCTTGTGATGCTATACTTTATTCATCTCAAAGATGACGCTTTATATGAGAGAGAATTTATCTCAATACAAAGTTGGCTATCTTCTGCTCTTAATTAGAGGTTAATGATGTTCCCGCTTGATTACCGAAATAAAATCGAAATTACTCATATCAACCAATCAGATATTATTAACTACCAAAAGCGATTTCTCACAGAAATGTCTGAGGAATTACGGATTGTTAAAGCTAGTGAGATTCAGATTCAAGATAGTAAAATCTCTTTCTGGGTCGCCTCTTTTCGGTTTGTTCATAATTGGAATATCCTTGTTCCAATTGATAGTGGATATATTGAAGTGTTGCCTTCTTCAAAAAGCGTAGTGATTTCTTACTATATAAGTTTCAAACGATTATTCATTTCGGCAACGGTGTTACTTATTCTTTTCGGAATTATTTTGGTTCAGGATAGTGCAATGTCGCTAAACGAAAAAGTATTTTTGTTGTTAGGAGGGCGGTTATTTGTTGTTGGAGGCAATTTGCTAATCGCAATGATAAGAATTCACGCTTTTATCAAGCGTATTGTTCGGAAAGTTGACTCGCAAATTATTCAGCAAAGGATTTTGTATCTCAATGACGACCTTTTTCGACACTACAAGATTGGAACACTACCGAAATTTTGAGTTTGCAGAAAGATAGAAAGAAAATTGGTAAATGATTTTAGCGTTAAACTTTGACTTGGTTTATTGGGAATTTTGCTAGTATCAACTTCAACTTAATTTTTTCACACAATCTCACCAATTAAATCATAATTGTGAGCTTCTGAAATGCGGACATCGTAAATTGCGCCGACTTTCGGCTCGAAATTTTCAGGCATATCGTTGATTAAAATATAACCATCAATTTCCTGTGCTTGTCCTTCGAGCCGACCTTGAAAAAGCAAATCTGATTCCTGCGAGAGACCTTCAAAAAGGACTTTATATGTATTTCCAACCTTTTGCAGATTTTTTCGTTTGGAGATTCTCGCCTGCTCTTTCATCAAAGTTGCGCGGCGACGTTTCGCAGTTTTCGCGTCAACCTTGTTCGGCAATAAACAAGCTGGCGTTCCTTCTTCGTCCGAATATGTGAACACGCCGACGTTATCGAATTCGCAATTTCGCACAAACGCCATCAATTCTTCAAAATCTTCTTCCGTCTCGCCCGGAAAACCCGTGATGAAAGTCGTGCGGATTGTGATACTCGGAACTTTTTCTCTCACTCTTTTTATCAATTTTTCTAAACTTTCGCGTGTCCCGCCGCGTTTCATATTTTTCAAGACATTGCGTGAAGCGTGCTGCAAAGGCATATCGAGATATTTGACGGCTTTCGGAGTTTCAGCAATCGCTTCGAGAAAAGCGTCGGAAATATGCGTCGGGTAAGCATACATCACTCGAATCCATTCTAAATCTTCAATCTCGCCGAGAGCGCGGACGAGTTTTGCCAGCGCGTCAATTTCGCCCAAATCTTCACCGAAACGCGAAGAGTCCTGAGCGATTAAAACGATTTCCTTTACGCCCTGTTTCGCCAAATCTTCGGCTTCTTTTAAGATGCTTCCGAAACGGCGCGAGCGAAACGAGCCGCGCATTGAAGGAATCGAACAAAACGCGCACGGGCGGTCGCAGCCTTCAGCGATTTTGATAAATGCGGTGTGCGATTCGGTGGCGCGAAAACGCGGCGTGTCGAAATCGTAAAGATACGTCGTGGTTTTGTTGCCGATTGGCATCAAAGGCAGCTCTTTAAAGTTCTTCGTTTCATCGGCGGCTTCTAAAATTCTGCCGATTTCATTTGTGCCGATAAACGCGTCAACTTCAGGCAATTCCTTCATCAAATCGTCGCGGTAACGCTCGACCAGACAACCGGCGACGATGACTCGCTGCGTTTTGCCATTCCATTTTGCGCCGGTCGCTTCGAGAATTGCTTCGATAGATTCGGCTTTCGCCGATTCGATAAAACCGCAAGTGTTCACCACGACGGTTTCCGCTTCGTCGGCGTTATTCGTAATTTCGTAGCCAGCCGCTTTCAATTGTCCCATCATCACTTCCGAATCAACGAGATTCTTCGGACAACCGAGACTGACAAATCCTACTTTTTTCATTTCTGTTTGTTAAAAATTATGTGTTCCTTCTTCTCAAGAAAAAGATTAATGATAAAATCCAAGAAGCAAAACCAATAATTGAACATCTGATTATTCCAAATTACAAATTCCAAACATCTGCCGCTATCCTTGGATTTGAGTAGTACTGTTCCTCTAAACTATAATATGAAAGTAATTCAAATACTTCTTGCAATCTCCAATAAAAATATCCAGCGATGGCAAAACAGCCCACTCCGATTATCATTAACACTATAGATACTATAAAGAATTTACTCATTTAAGAAATTTATTTTCCGATTGGATTGACTTCTAATTCTTTCAACCAATTCTCAATCTCATTTGCTTCATCTTTTGACAAATTCTTCTCGCCGAAACGCACACGGTTATATTTTTCCGTGATGCGAACGGCTTCAGGCATATTTAATGCAAAGGCAAATTCCAAAGGCGTTTGATGCGCGGCGCGGGTGAAACCTTTGCTCGCCAAAACCTTTTGCATCCGCTCGTAAAATTCGACAATCGTCGTTTCGTTTCTGAATTTCAGCCAGGCGCAGATTCTCTGCCAAACGTCGAGTCGTCTGATTTTTCGATAAAGCCAAACGATTAAAATTATTCCGAGAATTGCCGCCAGCAAATATCCGATGCCGAACGCGACGGCTCGCGCGCTCGCCTGCAAGCCTTTGTCGCCGCGAACTTCCCGCCACCAATCCGACAGGTAATATTGCATTTCACCCAACCAGACGGAAGTTTTCGCTTGATATTCGGCGAAGCTGTTTTTGACCGAGCGCATCAAGGAACGTTGTTCCTGATTGTCGTAAGAAACGAAATACTGTATCCAAAAAGTTTCGAGGGCTTCAAGATAACGGTTGAATTTTCCGACAATTCCCGTTTGCGCCGCGCCGCCGTCTTGTCCGGCGAAAGGCGTCGGGTCAAACGGAATCCAGGCGTTTTCGCGCGGGAAATAAACTTCCACCCAAGAATGCGCGTCTTTTTGTTTGACAACGAAAACATCCGCCGTTTCGTTGTATTCGCCTTGCTGAAAACCGTTGACGACGCGCGTGGCGATGCCTTGAGTCCTCAGCATAATCGCCATCGCCGTCGCAAAATACTCGCAATGACCTTCGCGGACGTTGAATAAAAAATCCGCCAAAGGTTCTTCGCCTTTGGCTTTCATTTCTAAAGTGTAACCGAACTGCGTTTGCAAATAATTTTCCACAGCTTTTGCTTTGTCGTAGCGGTTCGCCTGTTTTTCGGTGATTTGCGCGGCGAGAGCAACGATTCGCTCGTCAAGTTTTTCGGGAAGCTGTAAATAGCGTTTTGCTTCCGACGGATAATTTCCGTTGTCGGATTTTAAATCTTTGACGTCCGGCAAGGACCTATCGGAATTTACCTTGTAACTCAAACGCCCGTGATCGCCGCGCTGAAAAGTTATCGAGCCTTCCGAGTCTTTATAAAGTTCCGAATCTTTGTAAGGTTCGGACGGAAAACTGCCTTCGACCGCAACGGCACGCGACAGTGCGAATAAAACGGGCATATCAATCGGTTCGAGATAGATCGTCTGAACCGTTGAAACGGTGTTCGCCGCCGGATAATCAATCAAAAAAAATCCTCGTTCGAGTTTAACGAAAGATTCTCGAAAATCTTTTTTCGATTTGCTCCAACGCTTATTATCAAACGTATCGAGCGCGACTCCGCGCCAATGTAGCGCACCGAAATTTTTACCATCCGTTTTATCGATCCGCGCCCGCATCACAATCTGGTCGTTTTGCAAAAGCTGTCCGATTTCTCCCAAGCTAACCGAATCGGAAAAACCCGTCACGCTCGAAAGCCCTTTTTGATTGCTTCCCAAACCCGCGCTGCCGACACGCGGCAGCGCGAAAAATAAAGGCGCGGCAAAAATGATAATTAAAACGAGCAAACTAATCGCCGTCAGAGGCAATCGGGCAAGCGGAATTTTTGCAAAAGTTTTTTCCTTGTTCTCAGTCTTTTTATAATTTGAATTTCGGTTGATTGACGCGGAGGTTTTTCTAATCTCAAAAGTAACAATCGCGCAAATCGTCACCAGCAAATACAAAATCAAAGAAGCCAGATAAAGCGGGCTGATGCTCAAACCAGCCGCCAGCAAGACTTCAAAAAACGCCATCAGATAAAGAAATAACCAATCGCGCTCAGCTTTTCGCTGCAAAAGTTTTATCGCCGCCAGCACCAAAATCATCTTAGCGAGCATTGCCGCAAGGTCGGCAACATTCCCGCTGAAACCAGTTACCTGATATTTCCGGTCAATATAAAAAAGCGGCACGACAATGAATACCGAAACAGTTCCGAACCGTTCGGAAATCTGCCAACGCGAGCCTTCCAAAAACCAAGCGGCGATTAAAACCGAAACGAAAAGCAAAGTCGAAACTGCGCCGACACCGCCCGAAACAAACAATGAAAAAAAGCCGCAAAAGACGACGGCATAAGAGATGAGTTTGAAAAATCGGTCGAAATTCATTGGATTTAAGATAAACTTTGCTAGGTTGGATTATAGCTTTGGGCGCAAGTGTTGTCCAAAATTTCTTTTAGAAGCCGTTTGCCGATTCAAAACTCAATCCGAAAATTAAAATTTCCGAGTACCGGAATTCGCTAATGAAATCTTTTAACGCAAAATCTCCGGTTTCTTTCAATTCTGTTTTTCAAATCTCCTGTTTTCGCCCAAAGTTTCAACGGTATTATTGAAAAAGCGTTTGAACTATTGTAACCTCAAACACACATTTATCTATTCGAGGAACAGGAAATTTAATGAGTGAAAACACGGAAATTTTGAGTGTGGATTTGAGCGAAGTTCGCAAAATTTTAGCGGGCGAAGTTAAGCTCCGAAACAATGTCATCAAGCCTTTGGAAAACGCCGTTCGAGCGTTAAAAGACCCGCATAAAAACGCCGTCGCTTTGGCTGAGGCGTGTGTCGTTTTGGAGACGCCGCCATCTGAATTGGAACTGCCGGGCGACTATCAATCGTTAATCGAAAAACTCAAAGAAACTGCGGATGAAAATCTCTCTGAATTGGAATTCACTTTTGCCAGAGATTTGCGCGAAGCGTTCGGCGAAAAAGGTATCGCTCTCGGCGGCAGTTCCGCGTCCGAATTGATTGCCGAATTGTTCATTATAAAAGTTGATATGCGGCGCAAACAGGTTGATATGACTTTTTCGCGGCAGCCGGTAACGGACAAAAAAATCAAGCTGAATGTCGAGCAGGTCGTTTCCGCATATGAACGCGCCCGCCGCGAAATCTGCGAGCGCAATGTTGATTTGAACGCGCTGCTCGGCGAGTTGTTCGAGGCTTACAACCGCGTTTTAAAATTGTCGGATAAACCGGTGGGAACGCGTACGATAATTGTTGATTGCTATCGTGAATTGATTATGGTTCGGCAGCCCGCTTCGTTTCGTAAAACGCCGTCGAAACAGAAATTTACCGATTACCCGAAGACGCATTTTGCTCACGATATGATGCAACTGCGCCGTTCACAAAATATGATGTATCAAGGTCATCGCTTGAATTTAGGCACGGCGACGATTGATGTCGGCAGCGATTCAGCCCGCGCGATGTTTTTGGCGACGGACGCAAACGAAGGACAGTTTATCCAGCATTTATATTTTACGAAAGAAAAGTAAGATATTTATCCACGAAGTTACACGAAGAAAAGATAATTAAACATTTTCTTGTTTGAAAATCAGAATTGAAATGGTTTTATCAGATTTGGAAATTTCAAAAAACCTTCGTAAAACCTTCGTGTAATTTCGTGGATAAATATCAAGGAGAATCAAAAATGGCTTTGACGCAGACCGAAGCGCAGCATATTATCCGCAAACTCGGCGAATCGGGCATTCCGCCCGCCCGCAATTTAGAGGCTTACACGGTCGGGATTGATTCGATTTTGGGGACGCTGAAAGATGAATATTTAGGCGGCTATCTGCGCGACGGCGGTTCGAGTTTTAAGCTGGTTGTCGGCGAATACGGAAGCGGTAAATCGCATTTTCTTTATCGCCTGCGTGATTTGGCTTGGGAACTCGGTTACGTTGTCAGCCGCACCGAACTCAGCCCGAAAGAATGTCCTTACGATAATCAACTGAAAGTCTATCAAGCCGTCGCGGGCAATCTGATTTATCATTCGCCGAATGCGGACAGCGCGGACACCAGCGGGCTGGAAGCATTTCTAGAAAATCATTTTTTTCAAACTTTGAAAACACTCGGCGTGGAAAACCCGAAAACAAGCGTCGGTCTGGATGTGCGCGTTAATTTGTGGCTCGACACGGTTTTGCGTTTCAACATCGAAAGTCCTTCGTTTCGCCACGCGATTTATTATTATTTTCGCGCTGTCGCCGAAGAAAACGAGGCAAATAAACGTCTGATTGGAGCTTGGCTGCGCGGCGAGAGTGTTGCTTTGAAAGATGTGCGGGCGTTCAGCATCACGGAAAAACTCGATAAAACGGTCGCGTTTAAGATGATGCGATCGCTGGCGCAAGCGGTTCACGAACTCGGTTACGCGGGTTTGGTTTTGCTGTTTGACGAAGGCGACCGAATGGTCAGCATCGGCTCGTCGCGCACGGAAAAAGTCGCCTGCGACAATCTGCGCGAAGTAATTGACCGCTGCGCCGGTGAAAGTCTGCCGTCCGCACTTTTTGTCTATGCCGTGCCGCCTTATTTCGTAACAAATATCGCTCCGAATTACGAAGCGTTAAGCCAGCGCATCAGTTCAAAGGTTAAGTTTTCGCGCCAAAATCCGTTCAGCGTCCAAATCAGCCTCGACCATCTCGATTATCCGGGCGAAGAATTGCTGCGCTTAATCGGCGAAAAACTTTTAGGCGTTTATGAAACGGCTTACCAGATGAATTTCAATCACGAATTGCAGCGCGAAAATATCGCCGCGCTCGCCGCCGGATGCGCGTCTTTGCTTTCGACCAGTCATCGCCGCCATTTTGTAAAATCGTTGGTAACAATGCTGACCGAACAGCGTGTTTCGGGCGAACACATTTACGAAGAAGACAATCTCAACGGCGTTCTGCGCGATGTTACGGAACAACTCGGACGAACGGAAACAGGCGAATATTAAGAAATTGTGGAGATTTACTTAAAAGTCCGCGAAGCGGACAGATTTGATAGCGACGGGTGCAACCCGTCGTCAGGTTGAAAAATTCAATCCGACGCTGAAAGCGTCGAACAATTGCCGTTAAATTCGTCCCTTTCAGGGGCGGGCGTCCGAAGTGGTTGAATATTTAGCACCGGATTCGCTCGAAATTATTAATAAGGAGATTTTCGCAGTTTGGAAAATATGATTGGAGCAATTGTAAATCATCCGCTTTTCGGGCGCGGGCAGGTGTTGGAATTACGCAACGCCGGACGCGATTCGGTCGTGCGTTTTGATAACGGCATCCGGGCGGTTGTGCCGAGCGGGATGCTGTCGGTTTTGCAAACCGCCGAAACTGAAACGCCGTCCGCGCCGAAATCTTTTATCGCTCCGCGCCCGGAAAAGACGTTCACGCCCGAAGAAGCCGGACGAATTGAAGCGCGGCGGACGATTGAAGCCTTGCGTTACGGGCTTGTTCCAGCGAAACGCATCCGCGAATTGAGTGTCAGACTTGATGATGAAAAAGAGAGTTTGCAGCGTGCGTTTGCGAATACGAAAGAACACGGTGGAGATGTGCGCGTCGTGTTGGGCGAATACGGCGCGGGCAAAAGTCATTTTTTCGAATTGGCGGCGCAAGAGGCTCTGGCGAATAATTTTATCATCGCCACGACAAGTCTGGACTTGCGCGAAGTCCCGCCGAATCGTCCGCAACGCATTTATCTCTCCTTGATGCGTTCGCTGCGTTTTCCCGATTCGGCGGAAGTCGGACTCACGCCGTTACTTGAAAAAATCATCGCCCAGCCGAATTATTCCGAAATTCAGGACAGCATCAGAGAAACATTTTTTGCCACGGCTCTGCATAATTATTTGCTGATGCGCGACACGCCGGATAACGCTTTGGATGAGTTGGTTGATTGGATGTCGGGCGAAAAAGTTTTCATCAGCGACGTGCGCCGAAATGCCGCGTTTAAGAGCAAAGAATTCAAGATAAAATCGCTCTCGCAATTGACCACCGCCGCCGACCAATATTGTTATTTACTCAACGGCTGGGGCTGGCTGGCTACGCAGGCGGGCTACGCCGGACTCGCTGTTTTTATTGACGAATCCGAACATTACAGCCTGCTCAACCAACGCGGGCAGGAACGCGCCGACAATTTTTTCAAGGCTCTGATTTACACCGCGCTCGGCGAAAATGGGCGAATCGGCGAAAACGATTTACAGCATCAATATCATTCGCACCCGTTCCGGCTCAAAGACAACAGCCATTTGCTGTTGCTTTTCGCCGTTACGCCGTCGGCAAACACTTTCGATTACCAGCGCACCCTGGACGAAGGACAAATTTTACAATTAAAAAAATACCTGCCGCCCGCCGCACTTGACGAACTGATGACGCGGCTTTACGTACTGCATCGCCAATCTTACAACTACGATAACAACGGGCAATTTCTCGATGTCGCGCAAGGTTTGCTGGAATGCCTTGACAACAATTTGATAAATCTCCGCCAGGTCATACGCCTGTCAGTTGAGATATTCGACCTCTGCTACGCGCATAAAGATTTCAACGCCAGCCAAGCCGTCGCCGAACTACGGCGGGCGTTATTGTGATTGATGTTAGAGAATTTTGGACAGCATACCCAAAGTAATTTAGGGTTTGGTTTAGAAACTCTACAAAGATTGTTTTTTCTACAAAAGTATTATAAGATTATTTGCGTAGGAAATTACTACTAGGAGATTAAAAATGAACACAAATGTCAAAAATGAAATGAACTTTGTTCAATATCTGATGACCGGAAGGTTATCCGAGAAGGGACAGCTTGTTTTGCCAAAAGAATTTCGGGATGAACAAAGTTTGGAAGCCGGTTCACCGATTGCCATCTTAAAAATCGGCAACAGTCTTTTGTTGTTGCCGGAGATGGAGAAATTCAACGCGCTTTGCGAACGGATTGAACAGACATTGCAAAAAGCCGGGGTTAGAACTGAGGAATTACTCAACACTCTGCCGGAAACGCGCCGCGAGGTTTTCCGCGAACATTATCCCGATTTGGCTGAAAACGAGTCCGAACTGTAAATGAACACTTTCGCGCCTAAGCTTCTTACCGACAGTAATGTTATTACAGATGGACTGGTCAGCCGATTCGGGCAAAGCAAAGCCGTTTTAGCTTTGTGTGCCGCCAAAACCTGTCGTCTCGTTTTGCCGGAAATCGTGCGACTGGAAGTAAAGCATAATTTGTTAAAATTTATTGACAGATTCGGTGAGAAACAAACAGAATCTTTAATTGCCGACTATCAAGGCTTTATCAAATTAGCCCGTCCAATGCGCGTTCCTTTAACAGATAAAGAACGGATAAAGCAAAACCGCCACCTCATCCGGCACGCTTCGGATGTGCCGGTTATCTTAGCGGCGATTGACAGCCAACCGGATTGGATAATCACGAAAAACCGCGACCATTTTACCGACAAAGTAGCCGAAACAATAAACTTGCGGATTGCTTCGCCCATCGAATTTTTTGAATGTCTGATTGATGCTTTTGGAAAACAATTATAGATTAAACGCTAATGCACAACGGAAATATAAAATCCGAAATCCGAAATCCAAAATCTGCAATCGAAAAACTGTCGCATACATTCGACGCTTTTTTGTCGCGTTTCGGACGCTTGACCGCGATTCAGGAACTTGCGCTTGAGCCGTTGTTGAGCGGGGAAAATTGCGTTTTGGCGGCGGCGACGGCGAGCGGCAAAACCGAAGCGGCTTTAGCTCCGATTCTCGAACGCTTTCAACAGCGGCGATTCAAAACCAATTCACAAAAACAAACTGCAACCGTCAAATTTTTGTATCTTGTGCCGACGCGGGCTTTAGCGAGAGATATTGCGCGGCGCATCGAACAGCCGTTAAAAAAGATGGCAATCAGCTTGGCGGTCAAAACGGGCGACGAACCCGCCTTGAAACCGACGCGCCCGCCGGAATTTCTCATCACCACGCCCGAATCGCTTGATTCACTGCTGGCAAATCGCCCGAAGATGCTGCGCGACGTGTCCGCCGTCGTTTTGGACGAACTGCATCTTTACGACAACACGCCGCGCGGCGACCAACTGCGGATTTTGCTCAATCGCCTGCGGCGGCTTCGTGAATATGCTTTTACAAAAGGCGATGCGGCGACCGCTGAAGTTCAGTTTTGCGCTCTGTCGGCGACGATGCACAATCCCGCGAGCATCGCCGCCAAATACTTTGCCAATCCTGTTTTAATTCAAACCGACGGGCAGCGCGAAATTGACGCGAAACTTTTCGAGATGCGCGGCGCGGAATCTTTGCGCGAATTTTTTGCGACGTTCAAAGCGCGTGAGGTAAAAAAAGTTTTGGCTTTTTGTCAAAAACGGGCGGAATGTGAAGAGTGGGTAAATTTACTGCGCGGCAGTGCGCCCTTCGGCGATGAAGTTTTGGTTCATCACGCCAATTTGAGCGCGAATATCCGCCGTCAAGCGGAAGAAAATTTCGCCCGCACCGGCGCGGCTTTGTGTTTCGCCACTTCGACGCTCGAACTCGGAATTGACATCGGCGACGTTGATTTAATTTTGCTCGTCGGCGCACCGGACAATTTAGGCTCGTTTCTCCAACGCATCGGGCGCGGTAATCGCCGCACAAGGCGCACCCGCGTCGCCTGTTTTTATCGAACGCCGACCGAAGAAGCCGTTTTTCAAGTTTTTATTCGCGCCGCCAAAAATTCCAGTGCGGAAACGTCTGCGCTGCTCGCATCGGACAACGGCTTGGCGTTTCGCCCGTCGGTTGTCGTCCAGCAGCTTTGCTCTTATTTGAAACAAACGACGCACAGCGAACTCAACCCCGAACACGCTTTCGGACTTTTCATCACGCCCAACGGCGAACCGTTGATAGACAAACATCAATACGAAAAAATCGTCGAGCATCTGATTGAAAAAGACTTTTTCCGACCGGCAATGCGCGGCGGAAAACAGTTGCAAGCCGGCGAAATCTGGGAAAAACTTTACGAAGAACGCGCGCTTTACAGCAATATGTCGGGAACAAATGAAAGGGCGGTCGTGATTGACGATATGACCGGCAGGCGCGTCGGGTTTCTCGATTCCAAATTGCCCGCCGGAAGCACTTTTCTGATGGGCGGACACGCCCGCCGCGTAACTTCGACAAACGGGCGCAAAATCCTGACCCGCGCCGAAACAAAGACGGAAAACGTCCGCCAACCGCATCAAAAATGGAATTGGCGCGTCAAATCCGCCGCGTTGACCAAAGCGTTGGCAAACGAATTATGCTTTCCTGCTGCCGATGAAACGGGCGCGATGCCGCTAGTGTCTGTTCAAACGGAAAACGATTCGGAAAAGAGATTTTTGCTGTTTCACAACGCGGGCGAAGTCTACGGCAAAGCGTTGGGCGAACTGTTGGAAACGGAAAGGAACCTGATAATCGTTGAACACAATGAGTTTTTTGTCGAAATAGCGGGAGCGTTTTCCGAAACCGACTGGCAGTTTTCGGAAGAGGAAATATACCGTTTGCTCAATCGTCGTTGGAAAGATTTTGAAACGGCTTTTGATTTGGGAAGTTTTCAAAATGATTTGCCACTCGGTATTCGCCGCGCCAGCATCATCGCCGCTTTCAATCCGTCAGAATTCAGGCTTATCTTTTCCATTCCCCCAAAAAAAATATAGCTGAGATTAGTGCAAAAGTAATAATTATTATTTAACAGATTTGACGAATTGGGACAGCGAGGCAGAGACTGCATTTATCTTTGACAAAGGAAGTTAGAAAGACACGAAGTTTATTTACAACAATATATGTTATTAATCCGCCTATTCAATTTTACTTTCATTTAATAACCTCTGGTGGCTTTGTAGGTTCCGTTTTAGGTATTATCCTAAACTCCTTAACTGAATCTTAATACCAACAAAATTTGAAAAACAAAAAAGCCCATTCAAATAAGAACGGGCTTTTCGTTAAAATAAATCCGGCAACTTCCTACTTTCCCACACCTGAAAGATGCAGTATCATCGGCTCTAGCAGGCTTAACTTCCGTGTTCGAGATGGGAACGGGTGTGACCCTGCCGATAAAATCACCGGAAAACTGGT